>ERZ888423.2397-NODE-2397-length-14064-cov-119.048612_pt1 | contig 14064 bp, 8 predicted proteins | sample MGYA00520523_ERZ888423 | MGnify/ENA primary metagenome ERZ888423 (study PRJEB32303, sample SAMEA104408611) | aquatic metagenome | biome: Brackish water; feature: Pelagic; material: water | place: Baltic Sea | collected 2014-06-08T10:24:00 | depth 30,27 m ...
CGCATCGCCTGGGTGGGCTGGATGAAGGTGCGGCCCACATAGCGGTTCTTGATCAAGCCGTCAGCAAACGGGATACCACTGAGCTGGGAATAGCCAATCGCCGCCGGAATACCGGAATCGGGAACGCCGATGACGATGTCGGCTTCAACCGGTGTTTCTCGCGCCAGGGCCTCGCCAATTCGCACCCTGTAGCTGTAGAGGGATTCGCCGAAAAAGCGGCTATCAGGTCGGGCGAAATAGATCATCTCGAAGACGCACAGCTTGGTGGGCTGCTCGCACCAACGGCTGCGGCTGGGTTCGGCTTGGCCTGAACGGAAATGGATGATTTCGCCGGGCTCCACATCGCCATCAAAGGCAGCGCCAATGATGTCGAGCCCGCACGACTCACTGCTCACCACCCACTGGGCTTGCTCCGTTTCACCGATATGGCCAAACACCAAAGGCCTGATGCCATGGCCATCCCGGAGGGCGAAAAGCCCATCAGGCGTGCCGATCACCAGGCTGAAGGCACCGCGACAGCACTCGGCCGCGGCCCGAATCGCCCCATCCCAATCCAGGCCCCGGTTCACGGCCTGCTGAATCGCAAAAGCGATCAGTTCGGAATCGGTGGTGGAGGTGAGCTCACTGGCAATGGACGCCAGATCGTGGCGGAGCTCGGCTGCATTGACCAAATTACCGTTGTGAGCAAGGGCGAAAGGGCCAATGCGGGTGTTGAGCACCACCGGCTGGGCGTTGCAAACCTTGCTGCTGCCGGTGGTGGAATAGCGGTTGTGGCCGATGGCTAGATCGCCAGTGAGGCGCTCCAGCACGGCCTGATCAAACACCTGGCTCACCAAGCCCATGTCCTTGTGCAGGCGCACCTTGCGCTCTGCATCAAACACGGCAATACCGGCCGATTCCTGGCCGCGATGCTGCAGGGCATATAGGCCGAAGTAGGTGAGGTTGGCCACCGGTTGCCCCGGCGCCAGCACGGCATAGACGCCGCAGGCTTCCTCGGGCTTGTCCGGACGCATCACCAGCACAGGCCCATCAACAATCACGGTGAAATTTCATTCTGCACGAGCGCCCTCGCCCATTCGCCGCGGGATGGCCTGCTCGTAGCAGGCCTCCAGTGCCGCCAGGCTCTGCTCAAGCAAAGGCTGGCCTGCTTGGCGAATTACCAGGCTGGCAGCGGCCGTAACCACACCGAGCAGCTCAGCTGGCACCGCCGCCGCCACCAGAGCCTGCTGCCAGGCGGCATTTTGGCCGGCTGGCACGCTCACCAGGATGCGGGCACCACCCTCGGCAAACAGCAGCCGATCCAGCCGGGCGCTGCTGGCCGGGATCTCCAGCTCAGCTCCCAGAGGTATTAAAGCCATGGTGGCGATGCAGCACTCGGCGGCAGCCACCGCCAGGCCGCCATCGCTGAGGTCATGGGCGGAGGCCACAAGGCCGGCGGCGATCGCTTGGCGCAGGAAGCCCTGAACCGCGCGCTCTAATTGCAGATCAATCTCCGGCGGGCGCCCCGTGACGGCTCCATGCAGCCGCTCCAGGTAGCTGCTGCCGGCCAGGCTCAAGCGGGGATCGGCTGGAGTATCTCCCGTTTCCAGCGGCACCCCCAGCAGCCAGATGGCATCGCCAGCCGCCCGCCAGGCCTGGCCGCGCACGTGCTCCAGGTTGTGCACCAGGCCCACCATGCCCACCACCGGGGTGGGGTGGATCGGCTGCATGGTGCCGTTCGGCAGGCGAGTTTCGTTGTAGAGGGAGACGTTGCCGCCGGTGACCGGCGTGTCGAGGGCGCTGCAGGCGGCCGAGAGGCCGCGGCAGGCCAGCGCCAGCTGCCAGTAGCCAGTGGGGGTTTCCGGCGAAGGGAAGTTGAGGTTGTCGGTGATCGCCAGGGGCTCGGCGCCCACGCAGCTGAGATTGCGAGCCGCCTCAGCCACCGCCGCCATGGCGCCGCGCTCGGGGTCGAGGGCCACCCAGCGGTTGGGGCAGTCCACCACCGCCGCCACACCGCGCGTAGCCGCCGCCATAGCCCCCTCGCCCTGTTGGGGCCTCAGCCGCACCACGGCCGCGTCGGCGCCGCCGGGGGGCACCACGGTGTTGGCCTGCACCTGGTGGTCGTACTGGCGGTACACCCAGCGCTTGGAGGCAATGGTGGGGTCGTCGAGCAGGGCCAGCAAGGCTTCATTCCAGCTGAAGGGAAGCTGGGCGGGCAGCTGCTCCTCACTCCAGCGCCAGTGGGCCTGGATCTCGGCCGGGGGTTCGCTGATCAGGTCGTGGTGGTTAATTGGCGTGTCGTCGGCGAGGGCACTGGCGGGTACTTCTGCAGCCACCGCGCCGTTCTGCAGCACTCGCACGATGTTGTCTTCCAGCACGCGACCCACCACGGCGGCCTGCAGCCCCCAACGGATGAAGCGCTCCATCAGCGCCTGCTCGCGCCCGGGCTTCACCACAAACAGCATCCGCTCCTGGGATTCCGACAGCAAGAACTCGTAGGGGGTCATGCCGGCCTCTCGGGCGGGCACGCGATCAAGATCCAGCTCGATGCCCAGGCCCCCCTTGGCGGCCATTTCCGAACAACTACAGGTGAGACCAGCGGCGCCCATGTCCTGGGCGGCCACCACATCGCCGCTCTGGAAAGCCTCTAAGCAAGCCTCGATCAGGCCCTTCTCCAGGAAGGGATCGCCCACCTGCACGGCGGGGCGATCGTCGAGGGAGGCCTCGGTGAGCTCGGCAGAAGCAAAGCTGGCGCCACCCATGCCATCGCGGCCGGTGGTGCTGCCCACGTAAACGACCGGATAACCAACGCCTTCGGCACCGGAGCAAACGATCTGCTCGGTTTCCATCAGCCCCAGGGCCATGGCGTTTACCAGCGGGTTGCCGGCATAGCTGGGGTCGAACGCCACCTCACCGCCCACGGTGGGCACGCCCACGCAGTTGCCGTAGTGGGCGATGCCGGCCACCACGCCCTCCATCAGGCCCACGTTGCGCTCATCTTCCAAGGGCCCAAAACGCAGGGCATTGAGCAGGGCGATCGGCCGGGCGCCCATGGTGAAGATGTCGCGCAGGATGCCGCCCACGCCCGTGGCCGCCCCCTGGAACGGCTCCACCGCCGAGGGGTGGTTGTGGCTCTCGATCTTGAAGGCCAGGCGCTGGCCCTCGCCCAGATCCACCACGCCGGCGTTCTCGCCCGGGCCCACCAGGATGCGGGGGCCGGTGGTGGGGAAGCCCTGCAGCAACGGCCGCGAGTTGCGGTAGCAGCAGTGCTCCGACCACATCACCCCGAACATGCCCAGTTCGGCGCGGTTGGGAGCGCGGCCGAGGCGGCGGCAGATCTCGTCGTAGTCGGCCTGGCTGAGGTTCTCCTTCTTGAGGGCATCGGGAACCGAATAGGCCGGTGCTTCGAAAGAGGCGGCAACCACGTGCAGCTGGGCAAGATCCCTGCAGTCTCGCCGAGCGGGCCTCAGAGCAACCGGAACTGGTCTAGGCGGGGTTCAAATCCAGGGATCTTCCTCTTCAGCAGGAGGCCCAGAACGGCGGCGGCGAGGGGAGGCATCGGTTTCGTAGGGCTGATCTAACCCCTCCGGCTCCTGCCAGGGCGGCTCCTCAAGCCAGCCCTCCAGCCGCTCCTCAAATCGGTTGCCCGCCTCCTGCACCTGATCGCGCCACCGCCTTGAACGACGCAAAAACTCTTGCCGCACACTTGCCCGGGCTAGGGGCAGGTCGTCGATGCTCTCCAGGGCGGTGAGCACCTGGCCTGGCTGCTGATCAAGCAGGCGATCCAAGCTCAATCGCCAACGGCTGCTGCCAGGCAGGCGTGGATCACTGCGACTCACCAGGTAATGGCGAATACGACCGCTACGCAACTCGATGGCGGCATCGGCCAAGGTGCCGATCGGTTGCTGGCGGCGATCAAGCACAGCCGCATCGATCAGGGTAGGCAGCTTCTCCAACACACCAAGCTCGGTTTCAGCTGGTTCGCCCTGCACAAGTACTTCCAGCTCAGCAATGCCCCGCAACTGGTTGAGACGCCACACCTCGCGGCGATTGCCAAAAGCCGACGGCTTTGAAACCCAACCCAGCACCCGATGCACAGGGGGATGCATCCACACCTGCACGCCCGCACCGTGATCGAGCCCCTGATCGCAGCGGACATGACGGCGCAGCAACTCACTCAGCAGCACCTGCTCCGGAAGGGGAGCCACCGTCAGCTGCGGATCTGAACGGGCATCACCAGGTAGGTGAATTGATCCCCTTCCACAGGGGTCAAAATCGCCGGCGTGGTGGGGGCGTTGCACTGCAACAGCACCCGATCACAGGCCATGGCCTTGAGACCATCGAGCAGGTAGCGCACGTTGAAGGCAATCTGAATCGCTTCACCCTCGATGGTGGCTGCGAGTCCTTCAGAACCACTGCCCACGTCCTGGGCATCGGCCTGAATCAATATTTGACCGGTGGCGGGCTCGGCGCTGAGCTTGACGACATTGTTGTGCTGATCAGCAAGCACCGCCACCCGCTCAAGAGCCGACACCAAAGCGCGGCGCTCGAGGTTGATCGTGCGAGTGAAGCTATCTGGAATCAGCTGGCGGTAATTGGGGTAGGTGCCATCAAGGCTGCGGCTGGTGAGCACTTGGTCGGCCCAGAGGAACACCACCTGGCCGCGATCGCAAAACAGGCTCAAGGGCTCTTCAGATTGACGTCCTGAGAGCAGACGCTCCAGCTCCCGCAACGAGCGAGCTGGCACGGTGACGGCAAAAGGCTCCTCGGCTTCGTTTTGCCCAGAGGCGGTCGCATGGGCAAGCCGGAGCACGGCCAGACGATGGCCATCGGTTGCCGCACATTCCAGCCCGGCCGGATCAAGGCCCAGGTGCACACCAGTGAGCAGTTGCTTGGCTTCATCGCCACTGCTGGCAAACAGGGTGGCGCGCAAACCCTTAACCAGGGCTTCCGCTTCCAAACGGATCGGCGTACCGCTCTGCACTAGGGGCAGGTCGGGAAAATCATCGGCAGGCATGCCCCGCATCTGGTAGCTGCCCGAAAGGCTGGTGAGCTCCACCTGCTCGGAACCCTCAGCGCAATTGAGGGTGATCGGGCTATCACTCGAGAGGCGCGAAACAATTTCACCAAACAACCGGGCCGGCAGGGTGATGGCGCCGCTGGTCTCAACGCTGGCGCTGATGCTGGTCTGAATGCCCAGGCTGAGGTCAAAACCGGTGAGGCTGAGTCGTCCCGTGCCCGCATCAGCGGTGAGCAGCACGTTGGCCAGCACCGGATGGGTGGGGCGACTTGCCACGGCCCGGCTCACCAGCTGCAGGCTGGAGCTGAGTTCAGACTGGGAGCAGACCAGCTTCATGGCGTTTGTGCTGGGGAGCCTGACGGCTTGATCAAGGGTGACCCCACGCTTCCACAGGGCGGCTGATTCCGCAACGCCGGTGATCCGTCTTGCTGCGCTCTTCTAAGGGTTTGATTGATCAAGCTCAAGAAAGAAATTAAAACCGTTGTAGTAGGGGCTGAGGAAACCGGGGAAAACCGAAAACCTCTCTGCTGCAGCTGGGTTTGATCTGGATCAGGTCTGGGGTGTGGCCTGGGCCAGCTGGGGTAAAAATCAGCCTTTCCGCCGTTTCCAGGGGCTGGGGAAAACTTTGAGGCCGAGGAGCTTGGCTAAGGCGAGATCTTCTCCGCGATTCTTAGCCCCTTTTCCCCAGCTGTTCAGCAGACGCTTTGCTGATTGGTTGAAGCTTTTGGCTAGGCCCGGGCTTGGGCTAAGCCTGGGCTTGCTTAAAAACCCATCACTTCGGCCACCTTGGCGGTGTCCGCCTCCAGTCCGGTATGGAAGCGGGCGTCATTGTTTTCGATGGCGGTGGTTGGATCCTTGAGACCGTTGCCGGTGAGTACACAAACCACCGTGGCTCCCTGGGGCACCTCCTGGTGGTGCTTGAGCAGGCCTGCAACCGAGGCAGCACTAGCTGGCTCGCAGAACACGCCCTCGCCGCTGCCCAGCAGCTTGTAGGCGTCGATGATTTCAGCGTCGGTTACGGCCATGAAGCTGCCACCGCTTTCGCTGCGCACGTTTAGGGCCTTTTCGCGATTCACCGGGTTGCCGATGCGGATCGCCGTGGCGATGGTGTCTGGCTGCTCAACCGTGTGGCCCAGCACCAAAGGAGCAGAACCCGCCGCTTGAAAGCCCATCATTCGGGGCAGCTTGCGGCAATGGCCCTCTTTTAAGTACTCGTTGAATCCCATCCAGTAGGCGCTGATGTTGCCGGCGTTGCCAACCGGGATGCATAGCCAGTCCGGCGCTTCACCAAGGGCATCCACCACCTCGAAGGCGGCGGTTTTTTGCCCCTGCAATCGGTAGGGGTTCACCGAATTCACCAGGGTGACCGGATATTTGTTGGCAACTTCCTGAACGATCGCCAGGGCTTTGTCGAAGTTGCCCTGGATGGCGATTACCTCGGCGCCGTAGAGCAGGGCTTGGGCCAGTTTTCCCTGGGCCACATAGCCATCTGGGATCAGCACGAAGGCCCGCATGCCGCCGCGGCGGGCGTAGGCGGCCGCAGCAGCAGAGGTGTTGCCCGTGCTGGCGCAGATCACTGCTTCAGAGCCGGCTTCCTTGGCTTTAGAAATCGCCATGGTCATGCCCCGGTCTTTAAAGGAGCCGGTGGGGTTGAGGCCGTCGTATTTCAGATAGACCTTGACGCCGCGGCCGATCCGCTCGGCGATCACAGGGGCTGGGATTAGGGGTGTGGAACCCTCCCGCAGGGTGATTACGGGTGTGCGATCTGAAACTGGCAGCCAGCGCCGATAGGCCTCGATCAGCCCAGGCCAGTCCTGCATGGTGGGACGGGCAGCAAAGGGGCCCTTGCTCAAACGCTGCAGAGAACGGAGCAAGGACACGCTTTAGACAGTGACTTCAGTGAATCTACGGCGCAGCAGTTGGCGCGTCGCCGCGCAAGCCATCAAGCGGTGATTCGGAGAAGAAGCGCACCAGCTCGGTGATCGAGCTGGCTTTGCTGAGCAGGTTCATCAAGGCGGGGATGCTCACTTCCATCTCCTGGGCGGGGTAAGCGCGCAAGAAAGAAAGGGCAGATATCGAACCTTTGCCCTCAACCACCCCCATAACCATGGCGGCGCGCATGGCTGGAATACCGGCCTGGGATGCCTTGAGCGGAAACACGATTACAGCTAGACGCTGCAGGATTGCCTCGCCGATTCGGGTGTTGAGCAGCCTGCTCACCAGGGTTACCGGCAGGCTCACCGACTGATTCAGCAGCTTGGCGATCTCCTGGGGATTTTGGCGGCTGAAGCTCAACACATCGGCGAGCAGGCCCCGGGCCTGGCCGGTTTTGGCCAGATGCTCCAGGTCGGCAACGGCGATGGAGCGGCGAAAGGCACCGCTTACAAACACCAGATTTTCCGCAGCACCAGCTGGCGGCAGGCTGACCGCAGGCCAGGGAACGACCAGGCTCAGGCCCAGGGCGATGCCAACAAGGGCCTGACGTTTGCGGCCTATCAAAGCTTTTTGCATGGCCATAAGCCTACGGCGATTGCTTTGAAATTCAGGCGGCGACGAGCACATCTCGCACCAGGCGCACCATGCTGCGCTCGGCCAGTCCCTTGGCTAGTTGAACTCCCATCTGGCGTAGTTCCGGTTCTCCCACAAGGCGTGGCAGGCGGCGCAGCAGCATCTGGGGCTCGAAGCCGGGCAGGGCTTTGAGTATGCCCATCAACTGGCGCACCGGCTCTAGGTCGAGCAGGGGTTCACCCGCCTCGCTCAAACGGTGACGGCGCAGACCTGGAGGTTGGAACCGCTCCGGTAGGCGTTTACCGATGCGCAGGGTGGTTTGCCAGGCCATGGCATCCATGCGGCCCACGATGGCGTCTACCAGCTGTTGGCGTAGCAGCCCGCCGTTGGCTGAGAAAAGAAAGCTCAGCACCTGATCGAGCAGACCTTCGAGATCGAGCTGGGCTCCTTGGGAGGCGCTAGCGATCAGGTTGTCGAGCCTTTGCCAGCGGAAGATGTCGCCGTCGAAGAGCATCTCCTTGAGGCTCTGGCGCAGGGTGGGATCGGGGTCTTCCATCAGCCGCCGGGCGAAGTAGGGGTAGGCGGCGCCAAGGATCTTGAACTCGGGATCAACGCTGAGGGCGATGCCCTCCAGGGTCACCAGGGAGCGGATGATTAGGGCGTAGTAGGGCGGCACCTGGAAGGGGAAGCGATACATCACGCCGGAAAGGTCATCTGTGACCGCCTTGAAATCCATGCGGCTGACTCCCTGCTCGATCGCTTGACCGAACACCTTTTCAAAAGCCGGCACTATCGGCTCGAGATTTACGTCTTCGGCCAGGAAGCCCAGGCTGACGAAATCCTTACTCAGCTTGCCGAAGCTGCGATTAACCAGATGCACAACCGCCTGAATCAGGCCGGTGCGTGACTCGCGGCTCACCTCGCTCATCATGCCGAAGTCGAGGTAGGCGAGCCGGCCATCTGCCATAGCCAACAGGTTGCCGGGGTGGGGGTCGGCGTGGAAAAAGCCGTGCTCCAGTAGTTGCTGCAGGCTGCAGTTAACACCGACGTTCACCATGTCGTCGGGGTCTACGCCGATGCCGCGCACCGCTTCGAGATTGGTGAGTTTCACCCCCTCCATCCATTCCATGGTGAGCACCCGGCGACTGGTGGCCTGGTGGTAGATGCGGGGAACGGTGATCCGGGGGTTGTGGGCGTGTAATTCGGCGAAGCGCTCGGCGTTGGCGGCTTCGTTGAAGTAGTCCATCTCCTCAAACACCCGCTTGCCCAGTTCATCGATCAGGGCCACCAGGTCGGAGCGGATTAGGCCGACGTTTTGGTTCAGCCAGGAAGCGATGTTGCGCACGATGTAGAGGTCGAGCGTGATCTGCTCCCGCAGGCCCGGGCGCTGCACCTTTACGGCCACCGCCTGACCCCCCTTGAGCACGCCCTTGTGCACCTGGCCTAGGGAAGCGGCCGAGATCGGCTCGGCGTCTAGTTGCTCGTAGATATCGAGTACGGCAGCGCCCAGGTCCTCTTCGATGCAGGCCATCGCTAGGGCGGAGTCGAAGCCCGGCAGCTGGTCTTGCAGCTGGGCAAGTTCCTCCAGCAGCAGTGGTGGCACGATGTCGGGCCGGGTGGAGAGGGCCTGGCCGGCCTTGATGAAAGCGGGGCCGAGCGAAGCCACCAGATCCGCTGCCTCCTTGGCGCGGGACCTGGCTACCTCCGTAGCTTTGAGGCGCCCGGTGAGCCAGTCAAAACCCACCCCAAGTAGGTAGAGCCCGATTGGCACCAGGGTTTGCCACAGGCGCCGGAATAGCCGTTGCGGGTGGCCGGTGTAAATCCGGGTGATGGCAGCCGGGTCGTAGCTCAGCAGGCCAGCGGCCTCTAGAAAGTCACCCAACTCGGCTTGGTTGTTGTCGGGATCCATGGGAGTTGGGCGGGCTAAGCACCGCTAAGGCGCACCAACCCCCTTCTAAACGAATCCCACTGCCGCTACGGTCTGGCCGGTACCCCAGTCCGGTTAGCGGAGGCCGACGTGCTCACGGGACTGCGCCTCAGCAACATCGCCCTGATCGAGCGGCTGGAGCTCAGCTTCAGCGAGGGCTTCACGGTGCTGACCGGTGAGACGGGAGCAGGTAAATCGATCCTGCTTGATGCCCTCGATGCCCTTTTAGGTGGTGCCCAGGGCAGCGCCGGCGCCCGGCTGCTGCGCCGCGGCGCTGAGCGCGGCACGATCGAGGCCAGCTTCAGCCTTTCGCCCCCTTTGCAGGCCTGGTTGCAGCAGCAGGAGCTGGAGGTTGAGGAGGGCGAACTGCTGCTTTCGCGCGAGTGGCGCCTCACGGAGGAGCGCCTGAGCAGCCGCAATCGGCTTAATGGCGTGGTGGTGAGCCGGGCCCAGATCCAGGAGCTGCGCCCCCTGCTGCTCGATCTCACCGTTCAGGGCCAAACCCAGCAGCTGGCGCGGCCCGGTCAGCAGCGCCGCTGGCTGGATCGCTTTGGCGGCGAAAGCCTTCCGCCTCTGCTGGAGCCGGTGGCGGCGGCCTGGCGTCATTGGAAACAGGCGGCGGCGGCGTTGGTGCAGGCCCGCAGCGACTGGGACCAGCTACAGCAGCAGCGCGCGGCCCAGGAGCAATTGCTGGCCGACCTGGAGGCGGCCCAGCTGCAAGATCCCCAGGAGCGTCAGCAGCTCCAAAACGAGGAAAACCGCCTCGCCCATGGGGTGCGGCTGCAGGAGGGGGTGATGGTTTTGCTGGGCCGCTTGCTGGAGGGTGCAGAGCAGGCGCCATCGGTGTTGGATCACCTGGCAGCTTGCGAACAGGAGCTGCTGCAGATGGAGGCCTTAGATGGCGGCGTTAGGGAGCTGCGCAGTTGCTGCAGCGATGGTTTCGCGGCTTTGCAGGATCTGGCCCGCGATCTCGATCGCTACGGATCTGGTCTTGATAGCGACCCAGAAAGCTTGGCGGAGCTGCAGGAGCGCATGGCCCAGCTCAAGGCCCTGGAGCGGCGCCATGGCCAGGAGTTGGCTGGCTTGATCGCCCTGCGCGATCGCCTGCGCCAGCAACTGGCCCCCGGCGGTGGTGAAGCTTCCCTGGAGGCCCTGGAGCTGGCGGAGCAGCGAGCCCGCCAGCTTCGCGATCAGGCCAATGCCTCGCTCAGCGCCGCCCGCCGCCAGGCCGCCGCTGCCCTGGAGCAGCAACTGATGCAGGCGCTGCGGCCGATGGGATTGGCCAATGTGCGCTTCGCCGTGGCGATTGCACTGGCGCCCGCGGGGGAGGAGGGAGCCGATGCGGTGCAGTTTCAGTTTTCCGCCAACCCGGGTGTGCCCCTGGCGCCCCTGGCTGAGGTGGCCTCAGGCGGTGAGATGTCGCGCTTTCTGCTGGCTCTGAAAACCTGTCTGGCGGCGGCAGACCAGCACGTCACCCTGCTTTTCGATGAGATCGATACGGGCGTGAGTGGCCGGGTGAGCGGTGCCATGGCTGAATTGCTGGCCCGCCTGGCTAAGCAGCGCCAGGTGTTTTGCGTCACCCACCAACCCCTGGTGGCCGCGGCGGCAGACCACCACTTCCGCGTCTCCAAGCAGGTGTTGGAGGGGGTCACCCATACGCGGGTGTCCCAGCTGCGGGACACCCAGGCCCGTCAGGCGGAGCTGGCCGAACTGGCGGGTGGTGATTCCGGCGAGGCCCGCAGCTATGCCGCCAGCCTGCTGGATCAACACGGTCGCTAAAACCTCTCCAGCACTGGTCTATGCCCATGGCAAGGGGGAGCATCCGTAGACTTGCTAGTTCATGAGCCGTCTGGATGCCCCGCGCCAAGAGCTCTGCAGCCTCTAGCTCTGCCACCAACGGTGCAGCCGCTAGCAGAACCCTCGCCCAGACCGTTCACGAAAAGGCCCTTGACCCGAGCCGTGTGCTCAGCGGCGGCTCTTTTGAGGATGTGATCCGGGTGCGGGGCGCCCGCCAGCACAACCTCAAAAACGTCGACCTCACCATTCCGCGTAATCGCCTGGTGGTGTTCACCGGTGTGAGTGGCAGCGGTAAGAGCTCGCTGGCTTTTGACACGATCTTTGCCGAGGGCCAGCGCCGCTACGTCGAGAGCCTGTCGGCCTATGCGCGTCAGTTTCTGGGCCAGGTGGATAAGCCCGATGTGGATGCGATCGAGGGGCTCTCACCGGCCATCTCGATCGATCAGAAATCCACCAGCCACAATCCCCGCTCCACCGTTGGCACGGTGACGGAGATCCAGGATTACCTACGTCTGCTGTTTGGCCGGGCTGGCGAACCCCACTGCCCCCAGTGCGACCGCTCAATTCGGCCCCAAACCATCGACGAGATGGTGGATCAGATCCTGGCTTTGCCCGAGGGCACCCGATACCAATTGCTGGCGCCGGTGGTGCGCGGCAAGAAGGGCAGCCACGTCAAGCTGCTGGGCGGCCTGGTGGCCGAGGGCTTTGCGCGGGTGCGCATCAATGGCGAAGTGCGTGAGCTCGCCGACAACATCGAGCTAGATAAAAACCACGCCCACAACATTGAGGTGGTGGTGGACCGGCTTGTGGCCCGCGAGGGGGTGCAGGAGCGGCTGACCGATTCGCTGCGCACTGCTCTTAAAAGGGGCGATGGTCTGGCGCTGGTGGAGGTGGTGCCCAAGGCCGATGAGGAGCTGCCCGAGGGGGTGGAGCGGGAGCGGCTCTATTCGGAAAATTTCGCCTGCCCGGTGCACGGCGCCGTGATGGAGGAGCTTTCGCCGCGGCTGTTCTCCTTCAACAGCCCCTACGGCGCCTGCCCCGACTGCCACGGCATCGGCCACCTGCGCAAGTTCACCGCCGAGCGGGTGTTGCCCGATCCCTCCCTGCCCGTTTATGCGGCGATTGCGCCTTGGGCTGATAAGGACAATTCCTATTACTTCTCCCTGCTTTATTCGGTTGGGGAGGCGTACAAATTTGAGATCAAGACGCCTTGGAATCAGCTCAGCGCGGAGCAGCAGCAGGTGCTGCTGCATGGCAGCCAGGAGCCGATCACCATTCAGGCCGACAGCCGCTATCGCAAGAGCGCCGGCTACGAGCGGCCGTTTGAAGGCATCTTGCCGATCCTGGAGCGCCAGTTGCGCGACGCCAGCGGCGAATCGGTGCGCCAAAAGTTGGAGAAGTTTCTCGAGCTGGTGCCCTGCGCCACCTGCCACGGCCTGCGATTACGGCCGGAAGCGCTGGCGGTGCGGGTGGGCCCCTATGCCATCCACGAACTCACGGCGGTGAGTGTGAGCGAAACCCTGCGCCGGATTGAGTCGCTGATGGGGGTGGGCGAGAGCGAGGGTACTGATCCGTTGCTCAGTCCTCGCCAGATCCAAATCGGTGATCTGGTGTTGCGAGAGATAAGGCTGCGTTTGAAGTTTCTGCTGGATGTGGGGCTCGATTATCTGAGCCTGGATCGGCCCGCCATGACCCTCAGCGGTGGCGAAGCCCAGCGGATTCGGTTGGCGACCCAGATCGGCGCGGGCCTCACCGGAGTGCTCTACGTGCTGGATGAGCCCAGCATCGGTTTGCACCAGCGTGACAACGACCGGCTGCTTAATACCCTGCTGAAGTTGCGGGATCTAGGCAACACCTTGATCGTGGTGGAGCACGACGAAGACACGATTCGTGCGGCCGACTACGTGGTGGATATCGGCCCGGGGGCGGGGGTGCACGGCGGCCACATTGTGGCTGAGGGCAGCTTTGAGGATCTACTGGCTGCAGAGGATTCCCTTACCGGGGCCTACCTAAGTGGCCGCCTCTCGATTCCGACTCCAGCTGAGCGGCGCAGCACCGGAAGCCGCCGGCTCACGATGGTGGACTGCGAGCGCAACAACCTGGCCGGCTTCGATGTGGAGATTCCCCTGGGGCGGCTGGTGTGCGTCACCGGGGTGAGTGGCAGTGGCAAGAGCACCCTGGTGAATGAGCTGCTGCATCCGGCCCTGGAGCACCAGCTGGGCATGAAGGTGCCATTTCCACCTGGCTTAGGGGAGCTGCGCGGTATCAAGGCGATCGACAAGGTGATCGTGATCGATCAATCACCGATCGGTCGTACGCCCCGCTCCAACCCCGCCACCTATACGGGCGCTTTTGACCCGATCCGCCAGGTGTTTGCGGCCACGGTGGAGGCCAAGGCTCGCGGCTATCAGGTGGGTCAGTTCAGTTTCAATGTCAAGGGTGGCCGTTGTGAGGCCTGTAGTGGTCAGGGTGTCAATGTGATCGAGATGAACTTCCTGCCGGATGTGTATGTGCAGTGCGATGTATGTAAGGGAGCTCGCTATAACCGCGAAACTTTGCAGGTGACCTACAAGGGTCACACGATTGCCGATGTGCTGGAGATGACGGTGGAGCAGGCCGCCGATGTGTTCTCAGCTATCCCCCAGGCCGCCGATCGATTGCGCACCTTGGTGGATGTGGGCCTGGGCTACGTGAAGCTCGGCCAGCCAGCTCCCACCCTTTCGGGGGGTGAAGCCCAGCGGGTGAAATTAGCCACCGAGCTTTCCAAGCGGGCTACTGGCAAAACCCTTTATCTGATCGACGAGCCCACCACCGGCCTCAGCTTCTTTGATGT
>ERZ888423.2398-NODE-2398-length-14060-cov-7.743806_pt1 | contig 14060 bp, 12 predicted proteins | sample MGYA00520523_ERZ888423 | MGnify/ENA primary metagenome ERZ888423 (study PRJEB32303, sample SAMEA104408611) | aquatic metagenome | biome: Brackish water; feature: Pelagic; material: water | place: Baltic Sea | collected 2014-06-08T10:24:00 | depth 30,27 m ...
GCGGCCCCCACGACACTCATTGATCTCAACGACGTCGCAGAGCTTCGCGGTATTCGCGTGGAGGGCAACGAGATCGTCATCGGCGCCATGGTGCGCCACGCCGAGGTTCTTGATTCACCCATCCTCAGTGAGCACTACCCCATCTTCCGCGAAGCGGAGAAGGTCATAGCCGACCCGGTCGTGCGCAATCGAGGCACCATTGGCGGCTCGATGTGCCAGGCCGATCCATCCGAGGATCTTTCTGCCGTGGGCTCTGCGCTCAGGGGCACCGTGGTCATCCGCTCCACGTCCGGCACGCGTACCGTGCCGATTCGGGAACTCCACTTCGGTCCCTACATGACTCAGGTCGCCGACGGGGAAATCCTGACCGAGATTCGCTTCCCCATCCGGCCGGGTGCGGGCAGCGCATACGAGAAGGTCGAGCGCCGCGTGGGCGATTGGCCCGTCGCCTCAGCTGGGGTCTACGTCGTCGTCCAGGGCGGCATCGTGACGGACTGCGGCATCGGCCTCACCGCCGTGGGAGCCGAGCACTTCACCGCCCCCGAGGCCGAGGAATTCCTCGTGGGCAAGGAGGCCTCCGAGGACAACTTCGCTCAGGCGGCCGCGATAGCCGCCGACAGTTGCAACCCCATCGCTGATCAGCGCGGGCCGGCCGACTACAAGAAGCACCTCGCCCAGGAACTCACACATCGCGCGCTTCGTCGCGCGGCCGCCGCAAGTCAGGGAGCGTGACCATGGAGATCACCATCAACGTCAACGGCGTTGACGTCACCCGCGATGTCGAGGCACGCATGCTTCTCGTGCACTTCATCCGTGAGGAGTTGGGGATGCGCGGGACCCACTGGGGCTGTGACACCTCCAACTGCGGCACCTGCGTGCTGTGGGTGGACGAGGAGCCGGTCAAGAGTTGCACGATGCTCGCGGTCATGGCCGATGGGCACCGCATCACGACGGTGGAAGGTCTCGAGACCGCGGACGGCCTCGATCCCATCCAGCAGGGTTTCATCGAGTGCCACGGTCTCCAGTGCGGATTCTGCACCCCGGGAATGCTCATGACGGGGCGCTGGCTCGTGGACAAGAACCCAGACATCACCGAGGACGAGATCCGCGAGGGCATCTCGGGCCAAATCTGCCGGTGCACCGGCTACAAGAACATTGTCGCCGCCATCAAGTGGGCGGCTGACAATCCCAAGGACAGCGAGGTGAACGCATGACCGCCGTCGAAGACGTCCCCATGTCCGCCCAGGGCAACCCCATCGGCTTCGGCTCCATGAAGCGCAAGGAAGATCAGCGCTTCGTCCGTGGCCAGGGCAATTACGTTGACGATGTGCAGCTGCCCGGCATGCTCCATGGGGCGATCCTGCGCAGTCCGCATGCACACGCCAAGATCCTGTCGGTCGACACCTCACGCGCCGAGGCCCTCCCCGGAGTAGTCGCCGTCATCACCGGCAAAATTCTCGAAGGCATCCCCCGGCCGTCCTTGCTGGGAGACAACTTCGCCTGGATGCCCACCCTGTCCTACGACACGCAGGCTGTTCTCGCGACCGACAAGGTGCGCTTCCAAGGCCAAGAAGTGGCCTTCGTCATTGCCGAGGATCGCTATACAGCCAAGGATGCGCTGGAGCTGATCGACGTTGACTACGAGGCACTGCCGTCCGTCATGGATGCCAAGAAGGCGATGGATCCCAACGCACCGGTGATCCGCGACGATAAGGGTCAGACCGACAACTCCATCACCGATGTCATGGGCAACAAGACCTGGGAGTCCGGCAATGCCATCGGCACTGCCGAGGCGATCGACAAGGCCAGGAACGACCCCAATTGTGTCGTGGTCACCCAGGAGATCATGTATCCGCGCGTACATCCCGCACCCATGGAGACCTGCGGTTCCGTGGCCCATCTCGACCCCGTCTCCGGGCAATTGACGCTGTGGACAACAAGCCAGGCGCCGCACGCTCACCGCACCGTGTACGCCATGGTCGCGGGGCTTCCCGAGCACAAGATTCGCGTCATCTCCCCCGACATCGGCGGTGGGTTCGGCAACAAAGTCGGCGTCTACCCGGGATACGTCCTGTCGGTCGTCGGCTCCATCGTCACCGGCAAGCCGGTGAAGTGGGTTGAGGATCGCAGTGAAAACCTGATGTCGACATCCTTTGCTCGGGACTACCACATGACGGGCACCATCGCGGCCACGAAGGAAGGCAAGATTCTCGCCGTTGATGTCGATGTTCTCGCCGACCATGGTGCCTTCAACGGCGTTGCGCAGCCGACCAAGTACCCCGCCGGTTTCTTTCACATCTTCACCGGCTCGTACGACTATCCCAATGCGCACTGCAAGGTGACGCCGGTTTACACCAACAAGGCCCCGGGTGGTGTCGCATACGCCTGTTCCTTCCGCATCACCGAAGCCGCCTATCTCATTGAGCGGCTCGTTGACTGCCTGGCGCAGGACCTTCAGATGGACCCGGCTGAATTGCGCCTGAAGAATCTGATCAAACCGGAACAGTTCCCCTACACGACCCCGACCGGTTGGGAATACGACTCGGGTGAGTACGAGAAGACCATGCGCGTGGCCCTGGAGATGGCCGGATACGACGAGCTCCGCAAGGAGCAGGCCGAGAAGCGCGCCCGGGGTGAGTACATGGGAATCGGCATCAGTTTCTTCACCGAGGGCGTCGGCGCCGGCCCACGCAAGGACATGGACATCCTCGGTCTGGGCATGGCAGACGGCATTGAGTTGCGCATCCACCCCACCGGCAAGGCTCAACTGCGACTGTCTGTGCAATCCCAGGGCCAGGGCCACGAGACGACGTATGCGCAAATCGTGGCTCACGAACTCGGAGTCCCACCCGAGGACATCGAGGTCATCCACGGTGACACGGACAACACACCCTTCGGGTTGGGGACCTACGGTTCCCGGTCGACCCCGGTGTCCGGAGCCGCGGCAGCGGTCGTCTCCAGGAAGATTCGTGACAAGGCTCGTCTCATCGCGGCTGCAGCACTTGAGTGCTCCCCCGACGATCTGGAGTGGTCCCTGGGCAGGTGGTCAGTCAAGGGTGATCCGGAGCGCAGCAAGTCGATCCAGGACATCGCGCTACTGTCACACGGATCCCTGGAGTTGCCGGAGGGCGTCGAAGGTCACCTGGATGCCACTGCCGTGTACAACCCGCCCAATCTCACCTACCCCTACGGCTGCTACATCTGCGTCGTCGACGTGGACCCGGGCACCGGACAGGTGAAGGTCCGCAGATTCGTGGCGGTGGATGATTGCGGCACGCGCATCAACCCCATGATCGTTGAGGGGCAGGTGCACGGTGGACTCGCCGACGGCATCGGCATGGCACTCATGGAGCTCATTGCCTTTGATGAGGATGGCAACTGCCTCGGCGGTTCCTTCATGGACTATCTCCTCCCCACGTCCATGGAGTGCCCCGACTGGGAGCTCGGCGAGACAGTGACGCCGTCCCCGCATCACCCCATCGGCGCCAAGGGAGTCGGTGAATCAGCCACGGTCGGCTCACCGGCAGCCGTGGTCAACGCCGTCATCGATGCCATCAGCCCCTTCGGTGTCCGGCACGCCGATATGCCTCTGACCCCCGCCAATGTCTGGCGGGCGATCCAGGGCAACCCGGTGCGCGTCGACATGGCTGTCGAGTAGGCCCGGACCACGCATGACGACGCGGGCGATGCGCGAGAGGGTCGATCGGCTTCAGGCTGATCGAGTTCCTTTTGTGCACGCCCGCGTCGTCCTTGCCGAGCGACCCACCTCCGCCAAGCCCGGGGACGAGGCGATCGTTCTCGCCGATGGGACGATCGAGGGATTCGTCGGTGGCCAATGCGCTCTGGCCACCCTGCGAGCCCAGGGCCTGGCGGTCCTTGAGCGCCGCGAAAGCACCCTGATCCGCATTGCTGGGACACCGGAGCCCGATCAGCCCGGGCGCCTTGTCGTGCACAATCCGTGCCAGTCCGGTGGCACGTTGGAGATCTTCATGGAACCAGTCCTGCCGGCACCATTGCTGCGCGTCCTCGGCACCACCCCTATCGGAGTGGCTCTGGCCCAGGTGGGTCAGGCACTCGGCTACGACGTAGAGGCATGGGACAGCCACCGCTGCGGCGCCGCTGACCTCATCTCAACCGACGCCGTCGTCGTCGCCTCGCACGGCAACGGCGAGGAGGTGGCTCTGGAGTCCGCCGTGCGCGCCGGTGTTCCCTACGTCGGACTCGTTGCCAGCCGGAAGCGCGGTCTGGCCGTCCTTGAATCCACGGATCTCACCCCCGCGGAAAGGGCGTCCATCCACACGCCCGCGGGCCTGGATATCGGTGCCCGCACAGCCGAGGAGGTCGCGCTGTCGATCCTGGCCCAGGTCATCGCGCTGCGCGGCAGAGATCCCCGGGGGAGCGTGCCCGCTCCGCAGACCGCCGTCGACCCTGTCTGCCACATGGACGTCGCCATGGTGCCGACGTCCCCACATGCCGAGATTGACGGTCAGACATGGTGGTTTTGCTGCCAGGGGTGCCTCGATCGCTTCATCTCCGACCCCGCAGCCTTCGCCGCGCGCTGAGTCGAACCCACACGGGATACTTTCCACAATGCGTCGTAGCCGCCTCGCTGTCCTCACGCGCTCATCAGACCTGCCGCACCTGCGCGTGACTCCCTTGTCGATCAACACTGCAGGATGTGGGTGATGAATCATGGATGACGCATCCCCGCTCAGCGATGTCCTGCCGGATATCCCGACCCTTCGGGAGCGACTGTCACAAACGGGCTATCTCGCGGACCCCGGCCTAGCAACCGCGCTGTTCTGCGCCGTGCGGCTCCCCCAGCCACTTTTACTCGAGGGTGAAGCCGGCGTGGGCAAGACTCAGGCAGCCAAGGCACTCGCAGACCTGCTGGACACGCCGCTGATCCGCCTCCAATGCTTCGAAGGAATCGATGCCTCCGAGGCTCTCTACGAGTGGAACTATCCACGCCAACTCCTCGGCATTCGCGTGGCTGAGGCGCGCGGCTCCGAGGTGCAGGAAGCCAGTCTTTTCGACCGGGAGTACCTGGTCGAAAGACCTCTGCTCCAAGCCATTGAGCATCCCGGTCCCCGTCCCGCCGTCCTGCTCATAGACGAGGTTGACCGAGCGGACGAGGAGTTTGAGGCGTTCCTCTTCGAGCTGCTCGCCGAGGCCTCCGTGACGATCCCAGAGATCGGCACTCTCCACGCTCGACATAAGCCGATTGTCATCCTCACCTCCAACCGGACCCGGGATCTGCACGACGCTTTGAAACGCCGCTGCCTCTATCACTGGATCGACTACCCATCGCTGGAGCATGCGACATCGATCGTCCGGCTTCGGGTCCCCGAGGCCGGCGAGCAACTCGTCGAGAACATCTCCGCGGCTGTCTCCCGGCTGCGCACCCTCGATCTGCAGAAGCCGCCCGGGGTCGCCGAAGCCATTGATTGGGTGCACGCCGCCGTCCTGCTCGGAGTCCACACCCTGGATGCCGACGCGGTGGGCCGCACGCTCGGATCCGTGTTGAAGTATCGCGAAGACCACGACGTCGCGAGCGAGGCCGGGCTCGCCTGGGTGGCCGGTGCCTGACCTCGGCACTGATGCGACGGTGGCTCCCCGTGCGGACCTTGCCGCGATTGTCGGTGCGTTTGGGGATCGTCTTCACGTTGCGGGTATCCCCGTCACCCCCGAACGCATGGCACGCTTTGCCGAATCAGTGCTCATCGCCGGACCCCTCTCGACACACGAGGTCTACTGGCTTGGTCGGGTGACTCTGCTGTGCTCCTACGGACACATCCCCGTGTACGACGCCGTCTTCGATCAGTTCTTCCGTGGCTATCTGGATCTCGTTGATCACCGCGGGGGAAGCCCCCAGGCTGCACCACCTCACACGCTCCCATCGGGGGAGCGGGCACCCCGGGAGTCTCCTGCGGATCGCACCTCCGACTCGACGTCTCCGGTCACGAGTGCCACACCGGGGGCGGATAACCAGGGAGACCTCGACACCGACGACACGTCCGTGCTGGCCGCGGTGAGCACCAGCGAGCGGCTGGCGGGACGCGACTTTTCCCAGTGCTCCCCGGAGGAACTGGCGCTCCTGCGTCGCCTCGTCGAGCGACTGCCCCTGGTGCCTCCGATGCGGCGTGGTCGTCGCCTGCGCAGGCATTCACAGGGGCGCCGTCTGGATATCCGGGCAACACTGCGCCGGGCGCATCGCACGGGTGGTGATCCGGTACGCCGCATTCATCGGCGCCACACCGAGCGTCCCCGGCGGGTCGTTCTCATCGCCGACGTCTCGGGATCCATGGAGCCCTACGCCCGCGTCTACCTGCACCTTATGCGTGGGGCGGTGCGGGCGCTGGGGTCCGAGGCTTTCGTCTTCGCCACCCGATTGACGCGCCTCACCCGTCACCTCAACATCGGCGGAGCCGACTATGCCTACGCCAAGGTGGCCGAGGCGGCTCCCGACTGGTCCGGTGGGACCCGCATCGGTGCGGCACTCACGACATTTCTTGATACTCATGGTCGACGTGGCCTCGCACGAGGAGCCATCATCGTCGTGGTGTCAGACGGATGGGAGATAGATGACCCGACCGAGGTAGGAAAGGCCATGCAGCGCATCTCGCGTCTTGCCCATCACGTCATCTGGGTCAATCCGCGCAGTGCAGCCTCGGAGTTCAAACCCCTGGCGGGTGGCATGGCGGCAGCCCTACCCTTTGTCGATACCTTCCTCAGCGGCCACTCCCTCCGCGCCCTTGAAGAGTTGCTGGAGGCGATCCGCGATGCCGGAGAACGACGACGTGCCTGACGTACGCCGCGCACGGGTCATCACCGCATCCACGCGAGCCGCGGCGGGCATCTGGGAAGACCGCTCAGGTCCCACGATCGTGACCGGCCTTGCCGCCCTGGGTCTGGCCGTTGACGGACCCGTCGTCGTGGCAGACGGGAAACCCGTCGAGGATGCCCTGCGAGCGGCTATCGCGGAGGGCTTCGATCTCGTGGTCACCACCGGTGGGACCGGCCTGACGCCCAGCGATCTCACCCCGGAGGTGACCCTGCTCGTTATCGATCGTCTCGTTCCCGGGATTGCCGAGGCCATCCGCAACCACGGTGTCTCCCAGGGCATCCCCACCGCCGTGCTGAGCCGAGGCATCGCGGGCCTTGCGGGAAGGACCCTGATCATCAACCTCCCCGGATCCCCCGGCGGGGCACGTGATGGCCTCACCGTGCTGGCTCCCCTGCTGGACCACGCCCTCGACCAAATCGCCGGCGGAGACCACAATCGACCGACCGCGGGCACCTAGTTCCGCCTGGCGGCACTACCCTGGACGCGTGACGCAGGGCAGGTTCGGACCCAATGAGTGGCTGGTCGATGAGATCTACCAGCAGTACCTGACCGACCGGGCCAGTGTTGATCCCGCCTGGTGGGATTTCTTTGCCGACTACTCCCCCGCCGATGGCTCCTCGTTCAAGACGCACCTGGATCAGGTCAACAGCGTCCACTCCGCGCCTGAACGACCTCAGCCCACCTCCACGCCGACCAACCCGCCGGCGGATTCCCCTCCCGCGCCCCAGCCCAGCCCGGTCACGGCCGACGTGGTCTCACTACGCGGTCCCGCGGCTCGCGTCGTCACCAACATGGAGGCATCCCTGGCCGTGCCCACGGCTACCAGCGTGCGGGGCATGCCCGTCAAGTTGCTTGTGGACAACCGCACGGTGATCAACAATCACCTTGCTCGCGGCCGCGGCGGGAAGGTTTCTTTCACCCATCTCATCGGCTATGCCATCGTGCGCGCGATCTCCAGTGTGCCCGCCATGAACAACTCCTTTGCCGTCGTTGACGGCAAACCCGCTATCGAACTGCATGACGACGTGAATCTTGGGATCGCCATAGACCTGGTCAAAGCCGATGGTTCCCGTCAACTCCTGGTGCCGTGCATCAAGGGCGCTCAGGTTCCGGATTTTGCGGGGTTTTGGGCAGCCTACGAAGACATCGTCCGTCGCGCGCGGACCGGAGCCCTCACCGCAGACGACTTCGCCGGCACCACAATCAGCCTGACCAACCCGGGCACGATTGGCACGGAGCATTCGGTGCCGCGACTTATGCAGGGGCAGGGGTGCATCGTCGGCGTCGGCGCCATGGAGTATCCCGCCGAGTGGCAGGGCGCATCCGAAGAAGTCCTCGTCCGCAATGCCGTCTCAAAGACGGTCACCCTGACATCGACGTACGACCATCGCATTATCCAGGGTGCACAGTCGGGTGAATTCCTGCGTCGTATCCACCAGCTACTGCTCGGTGAGGACGACTTCTACGGCGATGTCTTCCGCAGTCTGCGCATCCCCTACGAGCCCATTCGTTGGGCGCAAGATTTCTCCGCCTCACACGAGACCGACCTCGACAAGACCGTTCGCGTGCAGGAGGTGATCCATGCCTTCCGTGTCCGAGGCCACCTCATGGCCGACACCAATCCCCTGGAATACGAGCAGCGGATGCATCCTGACCTCGACGTGCTCTCGCACAAGCTCACCCTGTGGGACCTCGATCGGGAGTTTGCTACGGGAGGATTCGCCGGCCGACCGCTGATGAAACTCCGGGAGATTCTGGGTGTCCTGAGGGATTCCTACACGCGCAGTATCGGTATCGAATACATGCACATCCAGGACCCCGAGCAGCGCGCATGGATCCAGGAGCGCGTCGAAATCCCGCACCACAAGCCCTCCCGCGACGAGCAGTTGCGCATCCTGCACAAACTCAACGAAGCTGAGGCCTTCGAAACCTTCCTCCAGACCAAGTACGTGGGCCAGAAGCGCTTCTCCCTCGAGGGGTCTGAGTCCCTCATCCCCTTGATGGATGCGGTGTTGTCATCCGCGGCACACGACAACATCATCGAGGTCGCCATCGGCATGCCCCATCGCGGACGACTCAATGTCTTGACCAACATCGCCGGCAAGTCCTACGCGCAAATCTTCGCGGAGTTCGAGGGCAACTACGGTGACGAATCGGTCCAGGGTTCAGGGGACGTCAAGTATCACCTCGGCACGAGTGGGACCTATCGCAGCCTCGACGGCCACGAGACTCTCGTCTACGTCGCTGCCAACCCCTCCCACCTCGAGGCGGTCGATCCCGTTCTTGAGGGCATTGTGCGAGCCAAGCAGGACCTACTCCCGCGCGATCGCGCATTCGACATCCTGCCTTTGCTCCTGCACGGTGACGCGGCTTTCGCGGGCCAGGGAGTAGTCGCAGAAACTCTCAATCTGTCGCAGCTCCAGGGCTATCGCACCGGTGGCACCGTCCACGTTGTCGTCAATAACCAGGTGGGGTTCACCACATCGCCCCGCTACAGCCGATCGAGTGTCTACTCCACAGATGTTGCGCGGATGATCCAGGCGCCGATCTTCCACGTCAATGGCGACGATCCCGAGGCCGTCGTACGAGTCGCCCGCTTAGCCTTTGAATTCAGGCAGGCCTTTGCGAAGGACGTGGTCATCGACCTGGTGACCTACCGCCGACGAGGTCACAATGAAGCGGACGACCCATCCCTCACGCAACCGCTCATGTACGAACTCATTGATGCCAAGAGGTCCGTGCGCAAGCACTACACCGAGTCACTCATCGGGCGTGGTGACATCACGCTTGAGGAAGCCGAAGAGGCGCTCCGGCACTTCCAGGAGCAACTCGAGGGCGTCTTCCAGGACAGTCGCGGCGATGCCCAGGCTTCGCGTTTCAGCGACACCTCCGAAGAGGTTGTCCGCACGGGTCAGTTGACGCTGTCCCCCATGGGGCCTGCCGGTGACATTCTGACCGGCATCGACCGATCCGCGGTGGACCTCGTCGTGGAGTCCCAACTCACCATGCCCGACGGATTCACCCTGCACCCCCGCCTGGCGCCACAGTTGCAGCGGCGGGCGCAGATGGTTGCCGACGATGCCATCGATTGGGGTATGGGTGAGGCATTGGCGATTGGCTCCCTCCTCCTCGAGGGCCGCTCGGTGCGCCTTGCTGGTCAGGACTCCCGGCGTGGCACATTCGGTCATCGCCACGCTGTCATCGTCGATCGGAAGACGGGATGGCAGTACAAGCCGCTGAAGCGCTGCTACCGCGACGGTGCGAAGTTGTGGGTCTACGACTCCCTCCTCAGTGAATTCGCCGCGGTCGGTTTTGAGTATGGCTATTCCGTCGCTCGCACGGATGCACTCGTCATGTGGGAGGCGCAATTCGGGGATTTTGTCGATGGCGCACAAACGATCATCGACGAATTCATCTCTTCGGGTGAGCAAAAGTGGAACCAGCGCTCCTCACTTGTACTGCTTCTCCCCCACGGCTACGAGGGCCAGGGACCCGATCATTCCTCGGCACGTGTTGAGCGCTTTTTGCAGTTGTGCGCTGAAGACAATATGACGGTCGCCATGCCATCGACCCCCGCGTCGTACTTCCATCTACTCCGCTGGCAGGTTCACTCACCCTTCGTGCGTCCCTTGATCATCTTCACTCCCAAGTCCCTCCTCCGCGCCAAGTTCGCCACCTCACCACTCTCGGAATTCCTCGAGGGGTCCTTCCGGCCGGTCATCCCGGACACGACCGTCGACCCTGCGGGCGTCGAGCGGGTCCTGCTGTGCAGCGGGAAGGTCTACTACGACCTCGTGGCCGAGCGGGCGAAGCGGGGTGACACCCGGACGGCAATCGTCCGACTCGAGCGTCTCTACCCGCTCCCCTGGCGCACCCTCCCCGGCATCCTCGGCGCCTACCCGCCATCCGCACACCTGCGCTGGGTCCAGGAGGAGCCGGCCAATCAGGGCGCGTGGTCCTTCATGGCGATTAATCTGCCCGGCATCCTCGACCGCCCCCTCGAGGGGATCTCCCGCCCGGCGTCGTCCTCACCCGCGGTGGGCAGTCACCACAGACACGACGAAGAGCAGCATTCGGTCGTCCAGGCAGCATTCGCCTGACATGTATTTCACGGACCGAGGTATCGAGGAACTACAGCGCCGGCGTGGCGAGGAAGAGGTCCGCCTCGAGTGGGTGGCTGAGCGCATGCGGGAGTTCGTCGATCTCAATCCGGAGTTTGAAACCGCCATCGAACGCCTCGCCACATGGCTGGCCCGCGTGGACGACGGCGAAGACTAGAGCGTCAGATTCGCGCAACCCCGTCTGCTCGCGCCGCCTCCGCGACCGCGCGCGGCACCGCCAAGCCCACCCGGCGATCAAAGACGCTCGGCACAATCAGGTCGGGCGCGAGGTCATCGCCCACAACGTCGGCTATCGCCTGCGCTGCCGCGAGTTTCATCCCCTCGGTGATGGTGGATGCGCGCACATCGAGAGCCCCCCGGAAGATTCCGGGGAACGCGAGGACGTTGTTGATTTGATTGGGGAAGTCGCTGCGTCCCGTTGCCACCACCGCCGCGGTGCGTCGGGCAATATCCGGATGCACCTCCGGGTCGGGGTTTGCCAGGGCAAAGACGATGGCTCCCGGCGCCATCGACGCAACGGCTGCATCGCTGATGGTGCCCGCTGATAGTCCGATGAAGACATCCGCTCCCACCATGGCCTCCTCGATCGAGCCCTCCAGGTCGAGCCGATTAGTGCGAGCCGCAATGTCCGCCTTGACGACGGTGAGATCGTCGCGGGAACTGTTGATGATTCCCCGCGAGTCTCCGACCGCGATGTCGCCGATCCCCGCCTCAAGCAAGATATTGGTGACCGCCACCCCCGCGGCTCCGGCACCGGACACCACGGCTCGCACGTCTGCAAGTGTGCGCCCCGTGACACGCGCCGCATTGAGGAGCGCCGCAAGGACGACGATGGCGGTGCCGTGCTGATCGTCATGAAACACAGGAATGTCCAACAGGGCATCGAGTCGGTTTTCGATCTCGAAGCAGCGAGGTGCGCTGATGTCCTCCAGGTTGATCCCACCGTACGCCGGGGCAATCCGCACGACCGTTTCGATGATTTCCTCGACATCCTTCGTCGCGAGGCAGATGGGGACCGCATCAACCCCGCCGAACTCCTTAAAGAGCAGTGCTTTGCCCTCCATGACAGGCAGGGCAGCCTCGGGTCCAATGTCCCCCAGGCCGAGAACGGCCGTGCCGTCGGTCACCACGAGGACCGTGTTGGACTTCCACGTGTAGTCGTAGACGAGGGCCGGGTCCAGCGCAATGGCGGAGGAGACACGGGCAACACCGGGCGTGTACGCCAGAGCCAGCCCTTCGCGGTCGCGGATGCGGACGGTGGGTCGCACCTCGATCTTTCCCCCTTGGTGCAGCGGAAAGGCCGGATCGATCGAACGATCAATGTGCGACATGGGACGACAGTCAACCACCGGAGCGAGCGGGGCGCCCGACCGGGAGAGGCCAGTACCTCAGCACGAGGCGTCCCCGGATGAGTCGGGCGTCAACCGGTCCGAAGTGTCGACTGTCGCGGCTCTGGCCCGGGTTGTCGCCTTCGACCCAGTATCCCGTGCCTTCCATGCGCACCAGACGCTTGACCATGAGCATTCCGGCCCCATCCGGCTGCTCAACCACGACGATGTCACCGGGTCGCGCAGCGTCCTGTCGGCGGGCAATCCACCATTCACCAGCCCTCAGGGTGGACTCCATGGATGGCCCTTCGATCAGCACGCGGAAGTAAGGCCAGGTGGGCACACCCAGATCCTGCCGCCTGACCGCCCAGCGGGTGCTGGGGGGCCCGGGGCGGACTACGCTGGATAGTCTTCAGCGCCTTCAGCGCTCATGGACGGAGGAATAATGATCACTCACATCCGCGCGTGGCTCGCCCCACGCATCACGGTGCACGCTCACTGCGACCTGCCCTGCGGCATCTACGACCCCGCGCAGGCCAAGATCGAGGCTCAGTCGGTCAAGGCGTGCATGGAGAAGTACCACGCATCTGACGACCTCGACTTCAAGGCGCGCGCTATCTCGATCAAGGAAGAGCGGTCCAACCTCGTCAAGGAGCACCTCTGGATCTTGTGGACGGACTACTTCAAGCCCCCGCACTTCGAGGCCTACCCACAGTTGAACACGCTCTTCAACGAGGCGACGAAGCTCGCCGGTGCCGGCGGCACCAAGGGCACGGTGGATGTTGTTGTGGCCGACCAGTTGCTCGGCAAGATCGACGAGATCTCCGAGATCTTCTGGGAGACCAAGAAGTAGGTTCGGAAAGGTGCGGCCAAATCGAGGGGCACCATCCCGAGGTTGACGGCCGCGGGTGACGAGTGATCGTTGACCCATGTGTGGACGCACCAAAGTGTGCTCCCTGGATTCGGCACGACTGGGGTCAGGGAAGCGATGACTCCTGTCAGCCCGACAAAGACAGGTGCCCGGGGTCGTTCCCCCGGGCACCTGTCTTTGCGTTGTGTTGCATCAGGATGTGTCGAGGAGCCTGATTAGCCCAGACTCCAGTCGATGTTGCCGAGATTGTCCTTCTGGGTGACTGTGAGGATGGTCTCGGACTCCTCGTCATACACCAGGCACTCCACGACGAGCCCGGCCTCCAGGGGGATGTCAGGTGGGCAGTCGATCTCGACGGGTATACCGAACTCAGATTCGATCAGGGCGGGAAGAGCTTTGACATTCAATGTTGTCGCAAGAGATAAGTCGACATTGCCCTTGTCGTCGATCTGGGTGATGGTGACGAGAGCGTTGGCGCCGTCCGCAGTCGCTGGGCAGATCGACACAAGGCCTGCTTGGAAGGGGATCTCCGCAGGGCATCGCAGGCTTATGGATTCGCCAGTTTCGGCAGCGAGGCTTTCTTCGATTTTCGATGTGTCCAGGCCGCCTGTCGTCGCAGTCCCGGAGCAAGCAGTTAGGAGAAAGAGTGCAGAGGCGGCGGCCGGAATGGTAAAACGCGGGAGTGTCACCATGAGTTCTCCTAAATCACTGTCGATGCGTATTGATGTCGCATGGCTATTCGAAGGAATCGCCGTCGACGTTGTCCAGCTCGAAAAGGATGGTTGATCCGTCAAAGGAGGTCACCGTGACGACCACATCGGTCTCATTTCCACCGCTCCCCACAGTGCAGATCATGGTCGTGCCGACCACGCCGGCCAGATCACCTGGGCAAC
>ERZ888423.2400-NODE-2400-length-14051-cov-11.594241_pt1 | contig 14051 bp, 13 predicted proteins | sample MGYA00520523_ERZ888423 | MGnify/ENA primary metagenome ERZ888423 (study PRJEB32303, sample SAMEA104408611) | aquatic metagenome | biome: Brackish water; feature: Pelagic; material: water | place: Baltic Sea | collected 2014-06-08T10:24:00 | depth 30,27 m ...
AATGTGCGGATCGCAGTTAACTTTCCCGCCTTTGCCCAGCGTGTAACCGTCTTAGGATTTACATGGAAACGTTGTGCAACCTCTTTCGGGGTCAATAGAACTTCAGCATCTGGGATGCGGTTCATTGTGACTCCTTCAATGTGGCCTGTCCGTTTTGGGCCATATTGGGATGAAGTATTACCAGTTATTCAGCGTGAGGCAATACCTATGAGGCCTGCTCATAAGCCTGAACTAACCGCCAGCGGGACATTAAACGTTGATATCCAACGCCGGCCATCATTCCATCTGAAGCGGCAAGACCTGCAACTGATTCTGTGACATCTTCGATTGAGGAATCTGATTCGAGTCCTTCCTCACCAGAATCACGTAAAGCTCTATCCATGTAATTAGCTAAACCACCATAATCGAGTTCAACTAATGACTCAGGATGAAACATTTCAAGCCATGCCAGCAGATTTTCTAACTCTTGTTCAACTGGACCTTCACCAAAAGCACCAAGCACCGCATCATGTGCGCTGTCACATCGTTGCTTTGCAAGAGAAATACTTGTCAGTGCTCGTGAATACAAACCATCGGCATTTTTTCCACGAGTTCGTTCTTGAGGAGAAAACAAAATAAACCAACGTGGAGGAATAATCCAGGTTTCATTCAAAATATGTGGAACTTTATCTTCAAGCAAATCAACACCTGCGGTGATTACCTCTTCCATGGCAGGTGAAACAAAGTATGGAACAACTGTGCTCGGAAGAGAGTCCTTGAAGTTATCTAGTGCTGCCCAACAACGAGTCGCAGTTGACCATGGCGCAACATATCGAGCGCCATCACGATCAAAGATGTGCACACCATCAGGACGACCAGATGGTGGTTCAGGTTTAACAACACGATGTAACGCTAACTCCTCCTCCTTATTAAAGGAAAAGGGATCGATCTCTAAACTTTGCCACCGTAAGCGATCAGCAGCATCAAATGCAGATAGAGGTTCGTAAATACGAAGTGAAGCTAGGTACGGTGTTGGTCTCACGCACGTGGAATGTAGTTGCCCTCAGCAAATGGATCATCATCATCCTTGCGTGAGGTTGTATCAATCTCGCCATGAAGCTCTTTAGCTAGACGATCTAAATCCATATCTTGCGCGTTGTACTTCAAATCACGTGCAACTTTGGTTTGCTTTGCCTTTGCGCGGCCGCGACCCATGGGCGACCTCCTTCACTAATTGCTGTGCGTCAGGGAGGTAGGTTATCGCGCCTTGTAGGCGCTCTCCAAAGATGAGCGTGGATTTGAGCCCATACGCTCAGAAACTACCCCCGCCACCCAGGCCTTCATCCCTCGAGCCGCTAAGGATCGAACCGTCAGATCGGCAACTGATGGATCTACGATGGCGCTCATGCCGATGCCACAGTTCCAGGTGCGCTCCATATCCGCCTGTGGCACCCCACCCATCCTTGCCATGAACTCCATCTCAACAGGAAGTGACCAGGTTGAACGATCGTAGGTAGCTGTTAAGTGATCTGGAATTACACGTGCAGTATTTTCTGCAACTCCACCACCTGTAATGTGTGAAAAAGCGTGAAGATGTTCTGGCATCACTTTGATTAAGGCTAAACAATCTAGTGCGTATATCTCTGTTGGGGTTAAAAGGATTTCACCCGCGCTCTTTCCAAACTCGTTGACATTGGCGTGTAGATCTATTCCTGCGCTTTCAATAATATGTCGAACAAGTGAGTATCCATTTGCGTGAAAGCCACTAGCCGGCATTGCGATGATTAGATCCCCAGCTTTTACACGATGGGAACCAAGTTGACGATCTGCTTCAACAACACCAGTTGCTGCACCTGCGAGATCAAACTCATCATCATCTAACAAGCCAGGGTGCTCCGCGGTCTCGCCACCAATCAAAGCTGTATTTGCCTTTGCACATCCACGAGCAATTCCAGCAACGATATCTGCAATATGTTCTGGAACTACCTTGCCAACCGCAATATAATCCGTCATAAACAAGGGCTCTGCACCACAAACAACCAAATCATCAACAACCATTGCAACAAGATCCTCGCCAATGGTGTCGTATCTTCCTAAAGCACGTGCAATCTCAGTTTTTGTACCAACTCCATCGGTAGATGTTGCAAGCAAAGGCTGCTTCATATTCTTTAACTTGCTTGCATCAAACAAACCTGCAAATCCACCTATACCGCCAATAACCTCTGGGCGTGATGCCTTTGCAATAGATGCCTTCATTAACTCAACGGCGCGATCTCCTGCATCAATATCAACGCCAGCATCCTTATAAGTAGACATCAGTGACCGTGTGCTTCCGTAATCTCTAGGCGCATCTTTCCTTCAGATAAATCCTCAGGGATGCGGATTGGATACTCTCCTGTAAAGCAGGCAGAACATAGCTTTTCTGAGCTCACTTCGGTAGCTGCGATGAGGCCTTCAAGGGATACATACCCCAAGGAGTCAGCACCAATAGATCGGCGAATCTCTTGTACATCTAAACCATTAGCAATGAGCTCGGCCCGTGAGGCAAAGTCGATACCGTAATAGCAAGGCCACTTAACTGGTGGTGATGAGATACGGACATGGATCTCTCGTGCCCCGGCTTCACGCAACATTCGCACAATTGCTCGTTGAGTATTTCCACGGACGATTGAATCGTCGACAACAACGATTCGTTTTCCTTCAATAATTTCACGTAAAGGGTTTAGCTTTAAGCGGATACCCAATTGGCGAATAGTTTGAGATGGTTGAATAAAGGTTCGACCTACATATGAGTTTTTCACTAGCCCCATGCCATACGGAATGCCAGACTCCTTTGCATAACCAATCGCTGCAGGTGTTCCAGATTCAGGAACAGGAATTACTAGATCGGCCTCGGCAGGATGTTCCCTTGCAAGTTGCGCACCAATTGCGACACGAGTCTTATGAATTCCACTACCCGCGATCGTTGTATCTGGTCGCGCTAAATAAACATACTCAAAGAGACATCCCTTTGGTTGTGCATCCGCCCAATGTTGAGAACGAACTCCATTGGCATCGATACAGATTAACTCTCCTGGTTCTATCTCTCGCACAAAGGCGGCTCCAACGATATCTAAGGCCGCACTTTCAGATGCAACCACCCAACCAGTCTCTAACTTTCCAAGAACTAGGGGACGGACTCCATGTCGATCTCGGGCCGCATACAGAGTGCGCTCATCCATAAACACCAAGGAGAAAGCACCTTCCAATTGGGGCAAAACCGTTAATGCACTTGCTTCAACATTTTTAGAGTCCTGCAAAGCCAGTAGCGCGGTCATTATCTCGGTATCGGTTGTTGCACCTCGTGTGTATGTCGCTTCAAGCTTTTGAACTAGCTCTGCTAAATCACCAGTATTGGTGAGGTTGCCGTTATGGGCCAAAGCCAGCGTTCCATACTTAGTTGGGCGCAGGGTGGGCTGAGCATTCACCCAAGTACTAGATCCCGTTGTGCTGTATCGACAATGTCCGACAGCAAGATTTCCCTTAAGTGTTGCAAGATCTCCTTCGGTAAATACCTGAGAAACAAGTCCCATATCTTTATAGACAAGAATTCTTTCGCCATCACTTGTTGCAATTCCTGCCGACTCGGTTCCCCGATGTTGTAACGCGTAGAGACCATAGAAGGTTAACTTTGCAACCTCTTCACCAGGTGCCCACACACCAAAGACACCGCATGCATCCTGTGGTCCCTTGTCCTCACCTAAAACATTGTGATTGAGTAATCCATCAGGGCGTCTCATTGTTGTGCTCCTAACGGTAGATACTCCGACAAATCCGCACGCACACCAGAGGCTGCGATCTTTCCATCAGTCAATGCTTGAGCCCATGTTAATTGACCACACGCAAGTGCAAGCCAGGTTTGAGCATCCATCTCGATCGTGTTTGGTGGTGTACCTCTTGTATGAGTTGGTCCTTCGCCACATTGAACCGCTGCATACGGTGGAATACGAACCTCGATCGCTCGTCCAGGAGCTTTAGTGGTCAACTGCGCAAGTGTGCTCTTTACCTGATCAAGTATCTGAGGATCGCGCATCTATTATCCAAATAACCGTGGAAATGTTGAGGTATGGGCGATTGAAAGCTCATTTAGTGAAATTACCGCATCATTAATAGTTAGCAAATCTCCCCCAGTTGTTCCAAGCTTTGTCAGCGCAATTGAACTCTTCAGCGCTAAACCTTCAAGCCTTGAGGTATGGGCAGGATCTATTGCAACAATTACACGACCTGGTGTTTCACTGAGCAAAGTAACTCCTACATTTTCAACTGTGATCGTTGCGCCAACCTTGTGACGTAAAACCATCTCAGTTAATCCAGCAGTTAATCCGCCTTGACTCAAATCATGGGCGGCGGCAAAGAATGAGTTACCTTCCAGAAGTAGCTCGATAAGCCTCATTTCACGCTGTAAATCAGCATCTGGTGATTGCCCAACACGTTGATTGTGCAAGAAAGCCCACTCGCTACCTGCAAGATCTTCCTTGGTTTGGCCAAGTAGGTACAGTTCTAAACCTGCTTCAGTAAAGCTCATCGGTGTGCGGGTGCGAACATCTTGGATGACTCCAAGAACACCGATAACAGGAGTAGGCAAGATGGCGACCGCACCGGTTTGATTATAGAAAGAGACATTTCCACCTGTTACAGGTAACCCCATCTCTAAACAACCATCAGCTAAGCCACGTACCGATTCGGCAAACTGCCACATAACACCTGGATCCTCAGGTGAGCCAAAGTTAAGACAGTTAGTAACTGCAAGTGGTCGCGCACCAGCCGTTGCAATATTGCGTGCAGCCTCTGCAAGTGCCAACTTTGCACCTTGATATGGATTTAAGTAAGACCAGTTTGCATTTGCATCGGTTGAGATTGCTACACCTAGGTGTGTCTCTTCATCAATTCGAACCATACCTGAATCATCAGGTTGGGATTGAATCGTATTTCCCTGTACATACTTATCGTACTGAGATGTTACCCAAGACTTATCTGCAAGGTTTGGGGCAGCAGCTAACTTTAATACCGCAGCTTTAATCTCTGATGCGGTGGCAGGTATTGGAACATTCACTTTTTGCGAGTTAACTTGATTGATGTAATCAGGTTGAGCCAATGGACGGTCATAGACCGGACCATCATGAGCAACGGTGCGTGGTGGAACATCGACTATTAACTCACCATTCCATGTAATCTCAAGATGGTTTCCATCTGTTACTTCCCCAATAACGGTAACGGTTACATCCCATTTCTTACAGATCTCTAGGAATCGAGCAATCTTGCTAGGTTCAACAATTGCACACATGCGCTCTTGTGATTCAGACATTAAAATCTCTTCAGGTGACAACGATGGATCCCGTAGTGGAACCTTGTCCAACTGCACCTTCATGCCGCCAGAGCCACCTGATGCGAGCTCGCTGGTTGCACAGGATAAGCCTGCTCCGCCAAGGTCTTGGATGCCTACAACGAGATCCTCGGCAAAGATCTCTAATGAGCATTCGATTAAAACCTTTTCAACAAATGGATCGCCAACCTGAACACTTGGTCGCTTTGTAGATCCACCAGCACCAAAGGTTTCGGAGGCAAGTACAGATACTCCACCAATTCCATCACCACCGGTTTTTGCGCCGAACAAGACAACTAGATTTCCTGCACCTGCCGCCTTTGCCAACTTAATATCGCTGTGCTTCATTACGCCAACACATAAAGCATTTACTAGTGGATTACCGGAATAGGTTTCATCAAAGGTAACTTCACCGCCAATGTTAGGTAGACCTAAACAGTTTCCGTATCCGCCAATACCTGCAACAATCCCGGGCAGGACGCGACGGGTATCTGGTGCATCTGCAGGACCAAAGCGAAGTGGATCCATAACTGCAATCGGTCGTGCACCCATCGTCAGAATGTCACGGACAATTCCACCAACACCAGTTGCCGCACCTTGATACGGTTCAATAAAAGATGGATGGTTGTGTGATTCAATTTTGAATGTGACCGCATAACCCTGTCCGACATCTACAACACCAGCGTTCTCGCCAATACCAACTAGCAACGCATCTGACTTGGGTGTTTTTTCTCCAAACTGTTTTAAGTGAACCTTTGAAGATTTATATGAGCAATGCTCTGACCACATCACCGAATACATAGCCAACTCAGATGAGGTTGGCCGGCGACCAAGAATCTCTTTGATCCGTGCATACTCATCAGCCTTTAAACCAAGCTCTGCAAATGGTTGAGCATTTCCAGGTGTGGCTTGTGCAACTGCAACGGTATCTAAGGCCATTACTTCACCATCGCATGCAGGATCGATGTAAAGAAGCCAAGACCTTGGGAGGATGGACCAGTTAACTCATTAATCGCATGCTCTGGGTGTGGCATGAGGCCAACAACATTGCCCTTGGCGTTGCTAATTCCAGCGATCAAATTGCGGGATCCATTGGGGTTTTCACCTACATAACGGGCGATTACGCGACCTTCACCTTCGAGCATTGCAAGGGTTTGATCATCGCACTGAAATGAGCCTTCACCATTCTTTAGCGGAATAACAATCTTTTCACCTTGCTTAAATGCGTTGGTCCATGGTGTTTGGTTGTTAACTACTTCAATCTCTTGATCACGGCACAAGAAGTGCAGATCAGAGTTGCGAGTTAAGGCACCTGGCAAAAGATGGGATTCACATAAAACCTGAAAGCCATTACAGATTCCAAGAACCGGCATTCCTTTATTCGCTGCCTCAATAACCAACTGCATCACTGGTGCAAATCGTGAAATCGCACCACACCGAAGGTAATCACCATAAGAAAAGCCCCCAGGTAAAACAACGGCATCCACATTTTTTAAATCTGCATCCCCATGCCACAGCGAAACCGCTTGAGCGCCACCAACAACTACTGCGCGTGCAGCATCGCGATCATCCAGCGTTCCTGGAAAGGTAATAACTCCTACGCGCATTACTTTTCTACCCTTACGACATAGTTTTCAATCACAGGGTTAGAGAGTAAAACTTCAGCTGCTTTTTCTACTTCGGCAAGTTGTGCAGCGGTTGGTTCGCCCTCGATCTCAATTTCAAATCGCTTTCCTTGGCGAACAGATGTGGCAAAGGTAAAGCCAAGACGGGGCAAGGCTGATGCAACGGCATTTCCTTGTGGATCAAGAATCTCGGGCTTCAACATCACATCAACCACGATCTTTGCCATTTGTATTTCTCCCTGTTAGAACTTGCTGCCGGTGATTCGGAAAAAAGCTTCTTTGTAACGCTGTGCTGTCTTCTCTACGATCTCACTTGGTAGTTCAGGGGGTGGGCTATTTCTATCCCATCCACTTGCTACTAGGTAGTCACGTAGAAACTGCTTGTCATACGAGGGCTGAGCACCGCCTGGCTTCCATGTAGATGCCTCCCAAAACCTTGAAGAATCAGGGGTTAGCGCCTCATCACCAAGGGTTATCTCGCCCTTGTCATTGCGGCCAAATTCGAACTTGGTATCTGCAACGATGATCCCGCGGCTTGCAGCGAACTCTGATGCTGTGTCATACAACTTAATTGTTAAATCACGCAGCTGCGCAGCATCATCTGCTCCAACGATTGCGACTGCACCAGCAAAATCAATATTGACGTCATGATCTCCGATTTCAGCCTTGGTCGCTGGCGTAAAGATGCTAGCCGGAAGTTGTGAGCCATCTAGTAAACCCTTGGGCAATGTATTCCCGCAGACGGCTTTACTATTTTGATACTCAACCCAACCACTTCCAGTTAAGTATCCACGAGCTACACATTCAACCTCAAACATTTCTAATGGCTGAACAATTACTGCGCGATCTTCAACAACTGAAGGAACATCGGTCGAAACAATGTGGTTGCCAATAATGTCTTCTAGTAATTCAAACCAAAATAAAGATAACTGAGTGAGCACCGCACCTTTGCCAGGAATACTTGTAGGCATTACCCAGTCATAGGCAGAGATTCGATCAGAGGCAACCAACAGAATCTCTCTTCTATCATTTGTATAAAGATCCCGAACCTTTCCGGTGCGCAGATGAACCCACCCAGAGATTTCAGGCGCTGGCGGTGGACCAGCTAGGCCGAAGCCGCTCACCGAATAGAGCCGGGCTTGTACTGCGCTGCGGCAGGGTGCGCGGATGTAATCGCGTCGATGCGATGTACAACTCGTGCCACTTGTTGGCGAGCTTCACCAGTAAATTCAATTGGGTCGCTGATCAAATGATCAAGCGCTGCGCGATCAAGAGGTAAACGTGTATCGGCTGCTAAATCATCGAGAAGTGAGTTCTGCTTTCCTTCACGCATACCAAGCGCCGCCTTAACCGCATGCTCTTTAATAACTTCGTGGGCAACTTCGCGACCAACACCTGCTTTCACCGCAGCCATCAAAATCTTGGTGGTGGCTAAGAAGGGTAGATAACGCTCTAATTCAGCGCTAATTACCGCTGGAAATGCTCCAAACTCATCGAGCACGGTCAGCATTGTTTCCAGCAATCCATCTATTGCGTAAAAGGCATCTGGCAAAGCAACGCGACGAACAACGCTGCACGAGACATCACCCTCATTCCATTGATCCCCTGATAGCTCGCTCACCATTGATGCGTATCCACGAAGAACAACGGCAAGACCATTGACGCGTTCACATGAACGGGTGTTCATCTTGTGTGGCATTGCACTGCTACCAACTTGACCCGCTTTAAACCCTTCAGTGACTAGTTCGGTACCAGCCATTAGGCGAATAGATGTTGCAAGAGATGATGGTGATGATGCGATTTGAACCAATGTTGTGACAACATCATAATCAAATGAACGTGGGTAAATCTGTCCCGTTGAGTCAAGGACATTGTTAAAACCAAGCTCTTTAGCGATTGCGCCTTCTAATTTGAAGTGGGCATCTGATGAACCAAGAAGATCAATTGAATCCTGGGCGGTTCCGACAGGACCTTTGATCCCGCGCATTGGGTAGCGATCTTGCAACGCGATCAATCTTTCATAAGAAAACAACAGCTCTTCAGCTGCTGATGCAAAACGTTTTCCTAAAGTGGTTACTTGTGCCGGAACGTTGTGTGAACGACCTGCGATCGGTTGATCTGCATACTGCACAGCCCGCTCACCTAAACGAGCCAGAAGTGTGACGACCTTGTCATGGATAATTTCAAGTCCGTTACGAATCTGTAGCGCTTCAATATTTTCTGTTAAATCACGGCTAGTCATTCCGGCGTGAATTGATTCATGGCCTGCAAGTGCGTTGAACTCTTCAATCCGAGCCTTTACATCGTGGCGGCTCTGCTTTTCGCGGGCATCGATAGATACTAGATCCACCTGTGTAATTACATTTTCGTAATCTGTAATTACATCCTTTGAAATCACATGCCCCAGTGTTGACTGGGCCCGCATTACCGCGATCCATAGCTTGCGTTCAGCGATGATTTTCGCCTCTGGCGCGAAGATTTCACGCATCCCCGCTGTGGCATATCGGCTAGCAAGCAGGCTCATTGGTGAATTATCTGTCATTTAATTGCCCTTCTCTGCCACCGACGCATTAAGTGCGATATCTGATCTGTAAAAGGATCCAGCTAGTGAGATTTGGCTGATTGCTCGATAGGCAAGGTTTCGGGCCTCGGTCAGATCCTCACCTAATCCGGTAACTGTCAGAACGCGACCACCAGATGCCACAAGGCTGTGCTCCTTTACAGCGGTACCTGCGTGAAAGATTGAAACATTATCAATTGCTGAAAAACCTGAAACAACACCACCTGATTGAGGAGCTACTGGATAACCCTGTGCCGCCAAAACCACTGTGACAGCGGATTCATCTCTCCACTGCAAAGTTGTTCCAATTAAATTTCCGGTTGCAGCGTTATAGAGCAGAGTTGCAAGTGGAGTCTTTAAACGCGGTATTAAAACCTGAGTTTCTGGATCACCAAATCGTGCATTAAATTCAATAACTCGGGTTCCATGATCTGTTAAGGAAAGACCTGCATACAACAAACCAATAAATGGTGTTCCGCGTGCAGACATTTCAGCGATCATCGGTGCAAGGACTCTTGTGTATGTATCCTCAATAATATCTGATGGTGCCCACGGCAAAGGAGAGTAAGCACCCATTCCACCGGTGTTTGGTCCAGCATCTCCATCTAATGCCCGCTTAAAATCCTGTGCAGGTTGCATTGCAATAATTGTTGTTCCATCACTGATTCCAAATAAGGAAACCTCGGGACCATCTAGAAACTCTTCAATAACAACTCTTTTACATGAAAGTGCATGCTCTAACGCTTCTTGTCGATCATTGGTTACAACAACACCTTTACCAGCGGCTAACCCATCATCTTTGACAACATATGGTGCATCAAATGCATCTAGAGCAAGCTCGATCTCTTCCTTACTGGTACAGGTAAAGCTATGAGCCGTTGGTACTCCCGCATCTCGCATTACCTCTTTAGCAAAGTGTTTTGATCCTTCTAGCTGAGCAGCTGCTTTTGATGGTCCAAAGACAGCGATATTGGCTGCTCGCAGATCATCGGCAACACCGTTGACTAGAGGAACCTCGGGTCCCACCACTACTAAATCAACCTGCAACTTTTTTGCTAACTCAACAATTGCAGCATTATCCGTAATTGAGACTGGATGACATTGTGCAAACTCTGCGATCCCTGGATTTCCAGGTGCGACATGAAGTTGTGTACATGCTGGATCTGCTTGTAGTCCTACCCCTAGTGCGTGTTCGCGACCGCCGCTTCCGACTAGGAGGATTTTCATTCTTAGATGAAATCCTTTACAACAATTGTTTGATCGCGACCGGGACCGACACCAATCGCGCTCATTGGCGCACCTGAAATCTTTTCAAGAAATGCAACATACTCCTGTGCATTCTTTGGCAGATCAGAGAGTTTGCGCGCAGCTGAAATATCTTCAGTCCAGCCAGGTAGGTACTCGTAAATCGGTTTTGCGTGGTGGAAATCAGATTGAGATGCAGGTAGCTCTTCAACACGCTTTCCATCAATCTCGTAGGCAACGCACACTGGAATCTTCTCCCAGCCAGTTAAAACATCTAACTTTGTTAGGAAGAAATCTGTTAGACCATTAACACGGACCGCATAACGAGCGATCGGTGCGTCATACCATCCACATCGACGTGCACGACCTGTGGTCACACCGATTTCGCCACCAATACGTCGTAGCGCTTCACCATCCTCATCAAATAGCTCTGTAGGGAATGGTCCGCTACCAACACGTGTTGTGTAGGCCTTAACGATTCCAATTACCTTTTCAATCTTTGTTGGCCCAATTCCTGAACCTGTGCAAGCACCACCTGCGGTTGGATTACTTGAGGTCACAAATGGATATGTACCGTGATCAACATCGAGCAAGGTGCCCTGAGAACCCTCAAGTAGCACTCTTTTTCCAGCCTTAAGGGCTTGATCCAAAATCAAAACAGTATCGGCTACATATGGTCGCAAGATATCTGCATACTTCAAATACTCATCTAGAACCTCATCGACTTCGATGTTCTTGCGATTGAAGACCTTAATGAGAATCTGATTCTTATCGCGTAGCGCACCTTCAAGCTTTTGGCGAAGGATTGATGGATCAAATAAATCCTGAACGCGAATACCGATGCGGTTGATCTTGTCAGCATAGGCAGGCCCGATTCCACGTCCAGTTGTTCCAATCTTTGATTTACCTAAGAAGCGTTCTGAGACCTTGTCGATGGTGCGGTGATACGGGGTAATTAAATGCGCGTTGGTAGAGATCAATAACTTACTTGTATCGATGCCGCGTTCATTTAATCCACGGATCTCTTCAAGTAAAACACTTGGATCGATAACAACACCATTACCAATTACCGGAATTACATTTGGAGAAAGAATCCCTGATGGCAGCAGGTGAAGTGCGTACTTTTGGTCACCAATAACAACTGTGTGACCTGCGTTGTTTCCACCTTGGTAGCGAACAACATAATCAACACGATCGCCCAATAGGTCGGTTGCTTTACCCTTGCCTTCGTCGCCCCACTGTGCGCCGAGTAATACCAATGCGGGCATGGATAAAGCCTCTCCGACTAGTTGTTAATTACTTAAGTGATGTAGTTCCGGTTGAGCGAAGATCTTCACATGCACGTACAACTCGAGCCGCCATTCCTGCCTCGGCTAGCTTGCCCCATGCACGTGGATCGTAAGCCTTCTTGTTTCCAACTTCCCCATCGATCTTGAGAACACCGTCATAGTTCTTGAACATGTGCTCAACAACTGGGCGTGTAAATGCGTACTGGGTATCGGTATCTACATTCATCTTAATTACGCCGTAATCTAATGATTCGCGGATCTCTGAAAGTAGTGAGCCAGAACCACCGTGGAATACCAGATCCATTGGCTTGCTTCCTGCAGGCAGTCCAAGCTTTGCAGAAACCGCCTCTTGCAAAGTCGCAAGAATCTTTGGCTGCAGAACAACATTGCCTGGCTTGTAAACGCCATGAACATTTCCAAATGTTGCTGCCACCATGTAGCGAGCATTTACATCTGTTCCAAGGGTTTCAACTGTTAAAAGTGCATCCTCAGGCGTCGAGTACAGCTTTGCATCATGTTTTGCTTCGATGCCATCTTCTTCTCCGCCAACAACACCGATTTCGATTTCAAGAATTGTCTTTGCCGCAACTGACATCGCCAACATTTCCTTAGCGACCTTCATGTTTTCAGGCATATCAACCGCTGATCCATCCCACATATGTGAGTTGAACAAAGGAGCCTTACCTGACTTAATGCGATCTGCACCAAATGCAAGTAATGGACGCATGAAGCCATCTAACTTTTCAGCTGGGCAGTGATCTGTGTGAATTCCAATATTTACCTTGTAGTTCTTTGCAACTACATGTGCATACTCTGCGAGCGCTACTGCACCATCAACCATGTTCTTAACCGTTGAACCAGATGCGTACTCGGCCCCACCCCATGAGAATTGAATGATTCCATCTGACTCTGCTTCGGCGAAACCACGAATAGCAGCTGTCAGGGTTTGTGATGATGAAACGTTGATCGCTGGATATGCGAATGCGCCCTTTTTAGCGCGATCCAACATATCTGCGTAAATTTCAGGGGTTGCAATTGGCATAGTGTGACTCCTATGGGCTCGTTGTAAATCTTTAGACTGAGCGCTTCGTTGAGTCGTCTAGAGGCTTACAACCAATCCTCTCACCTTCACCCGCGGGGCACAAAAAGACCCTCCGCGCACCGTGCTGAGAGGGTCTTTCTGCGTGGGATTTGCCCTTAACTCACCGTTTTGAGGGCGTTGGCCAAGAACTTAGCCAATGCCGCAACCAATATCGGGTTACTCAGAAGCTTGATTAGCGCCAAAATAAATGCGGTCAGCATTGTGTCTCCTTTCCTTTGGGGCATCTTCAGCCAGGGACACATCCTCAAATTTCATTGGTAATTCTCTGTTGATAACAAAGTTCAACAGGTAACCTCTAACGCTATGAGCCACGATCACGAATCACTTGAAAACCTGCTGAGCGAGGATCGCCAATTTCCACCAACCGCTGAGTTTGCAACTCAAGCTAATGCGACCGCTGCTCTTTATGATCTCGCTGAAAAGGATCGATTGGCCTTTTGGGAACAACAAGCACATGCGTTGAGTTGGGAAGCTCCATGGACACAAACCTTGCAATGGGATTCACCTTATGCACAGTGGTTTGTTGGCGGAAAGATAAACGCATCCTTTAACGCTCTTGATCGACATGTGATTGAGGGTCGTGGTGATCGGGTTGCTTTTTACTTTGAAGGCGAACCTGGTGATACTCAGACAATTACTTACTCTCAGTTACTTACTGAGGTAAAGAAGGCTGCAAATGCATTGCTTGAGTTAGGAGTTCAATCGAAGGATCGTGTCGCGATTTACATGCCGATGATTCCTGAAGCTGCGATTGCGATGTTGGCATGTGCTCGCATCGGCGCTGCGCATTCAGTAGTCTTCGGGGGATTCTCTGCCGATGCTTTGCTCTCGCGAATTCAAGATGCCGATGCACAATTAGTAATCACAGCAGATGGTGGTTTTAGAAAGG
>ERZ888423.2402-NODE-2402-length-14035-cov-48.141702_pt1 | contig 14035 bp, 10 predicted proteins | sample MGYA00520523_ERZ888423 | MGnify/ENA primary metagenome ERZ888423 (study PRJEB32303, sample SAMEA104408611) | aquatic metagenome | biome: Brackish water; feature: Pelagic; material: water | place: Baltic Sea | collected 2014-06-08T10:24:00 | depth 30,27 m ...
GGGGGTTTGACCCGTTCTTGTTGGCCCGCGTGCCACCCGCAGGGCGCAGTTTGAGGATCAGTGTCTCTCCACCGGCTGTCTTTGGTCTGCGCTGCTTGACCGACAGCTTGCCCAAGGGCGGCAGCACAAGTTCACCGTGATCCAACAGCGCGCGGCCCAATTCCTCGAGCGTCAGTTCGACAATGGTTTTGGCATCCGAGCGCTTGATCTTGGCCCGAGCACAGACCGCCTCGATCAGGTCCAACCGCTTGAAGGCCACCGCCTTGCTGGGGGCAACGGCACCATCCGCGCCCGTGGTCGCGGCCGCGTTGCGGGCGGGCGCATTGTCCGGCCCGGTCACGACCGCCACATCCTTGGATCGGGTCTTGGGCGCGGCTTTCGGTGCTGTCTGTGATGCCGGTTTCGCGACGGCTGTGGTCAGGGGCTCAGTGGCGGCGATCTTGCGATTTTCTGCCCTGGCTTTGGGCGTTGCACCTTGGGTGCTGGGTGCACCTGATGTCTTGGGGCTGCGGGCCATATCGGTGCGACCTTTCATCAAGGAGCCCGCCCAAAGCGGATGGGCGCGACTGGGCGAGTCGTCGGAACCTTATCGAAAGTGTATCTTTTCCGCCAATAGAGAATACGACGCGCAGCATGTCGATATCCCCCGGCGAAGCGTGGCCTGTGGACTGGCCGATCCAAGGCCGGGCCCGCGCACAGGCCACACGCGACCGCCCTTTGGCTGGATCAGGCGGGGATTGTCGACGCACCCCCACAAAAAGCACAGCGCCGCGCGGGTGGCGCGGCGCTGATCAGCATCATGGCAGGGCAATCAATGCGCTGTGGCGGCCTCGGTGCCGGGATTGGCGGCGCGGGCGGCGGCGGCGGCGGCCTCGGCCTCCTCATCCCAGAGCACGGGTTCCGGCTGGCGCGTCAGGGCGCGGGCCAGCACCTCGGAGACATGCGCAACGGGAATGATGGTCAGCCCCTGTTTCACATTGTCGGGGATCTCGGGCAGATCTTTTGCATTGTCGGCCGGAATAAGCACCGTCGTGATCCCCCCGCGAAGCGCCGCAAGCAGCTTTTCCTTGAGCCCCCCGATGGCCAGCACATTGCCGCGCAGCGTCACTTCGCCGGTCATGGCAATGTCGCGCCGCACGGGGATCTGGGTCAGCACCGACACGATCGAGGTGACCATGGCGATGCCCGCGCTGGGCCCATCCTTGGGTGTGGCACCTTCGGGAACATGGACGTGGATATCCCAGCTGTCGACCTGTGGCGGCTTGACCCCGATCTTGGGCGCGATCGAGCGCACATAGCTGGCTGCGGCCTCGATGGATTCCTTCATCACATCGCCCAGTTTGCCAGTGGTCTTCATCCGGCCCTTGCCGGGCAGGCGAAGCGCCTCGATCGACAAGAGATCACCACCCACCGATGTCCAGGCCAGCCCCGTGACCACACCGATCTGATCATCCTTTTCGGCCAGACCAAAACGGTGCCGCCGCACGCCCAGCATGGCTTCAAGCTTGTCGGGTGTGACCACAACCTGCGTGGCATCCTTCTTGACGATGGTTGTCACGGCCTTGCGGCACAGCTTGGCGATCTCGCGCTCCAGATTGCGCACGCCCGCCTCGCGCGTGTAGTAGCGGATCATGTCGGTCAGGGCGGCATCCGAGAGGTCGAATTCACGCGCCCGCAGGCCGTGGTTCTTCATCTGTTTGGCCACCAGATGCTGCTTGGCGATTTCGCGCTTTTCATCCTCGGTGTAGCCGGCCAGCGGGATGATCTCCATCCGGTCAAGCAACGGTCCGGGCATGTTATAGGAATTGGCCGTGGTCAGGAACATCACGTTCGACAGGTCGTATTCAACCTCAAGATAGTGATCCATGAAGGTGGCGTTTTGTTCGGGGTCGAGAACCTCAAGCATGGCCGATGCCGGATCGCCACGGAAATCCTGACCCATCTTGTCAATTTCATCAAGCAAGATCAGAGGATTGGTGGTTTTTGCCTTTTTGAGCGCCTGAATGATCTTGCCCGGCATCGACCCGATATAGGTCCGCCTGTGGCCACGGATCTCGCTTTCGTCGCGCACGCCGCCCAGAGAAATGCGGATGAATTCGCGGCCCGTGGCCCTGGCCACTGATTTGCCCAAGCTGGTCTTGCCCACGCCCGGAGGTCCGACCAGACACAGGATCGGGCCCTTGAGCTTCTGGCTGCGGCTTTGCACGGCCAGATATTCGACGATGCGTTCCTTGACCTTTTCCAGCCCGTAATGGTCATTGTCGAGGATCGACTGGGCATGGCCCAGATCCTTTTTCACGCGGCTTTTCACGCCCCATGGGATCGACAGCATCCAGTCAAGATAGTTGCGCACCACGGTGGCCTCGGCCGACATGGGCGACATGTTGCGCAGCTTTTTCAGCTCGGCCTCGGCCTTTTCGCGGGCCTCTTTCGACAGTTTGGTGGCGTTGATGCGCTCTTCCAGCTCGGCCACTTCGCCGCCTTCTTCGCCATCCCCCAGCTCACGCTGGATCGCCTTCATCTGTTCATTGAGGTAGTATTCGCGCTGGGTGCGCTCCATCTGGCTTTTCACGCGGCTCTTGATCTTTTTCTCGACCTGCAGAACCGACATCTCGCCCTGCATCAGCCCATAGACCTTTTCCAGCCGTTCGGCCACGTCGAGGGTTTCCAAAAGCTCCTGCTTCTGGCTGACGGGGATGCCCAGATGCCCCGACACCAGATCGGCCAGCTTGGCGGGATCGGCCGCTTCACTGACCGATGTCAGCGCATCCTCGGGGATGTTCTTCTTGACCTTGGCGTATTTCTCGAACTCTTCGGCCACAGCCCCCGTCAAGGCCCGGATGGTGGCCGGATCGCCTGCGGTTTCGTCCAGCGGGGCCACGCGCGCCTCGAAATAGGCATCGGTCGAGGTGAATTCGGTGATGGTGACGCGGCGACGCCCCTCGACCAGAACCTTGACGGTGCCATCGGGCAGCTTGAGCAATTGCAGCACATTGGCCAACACGCCCATGCGATAGATGCCATCGCTGTCGGGATCGTCTACCGAAGGGTCGATCTGCGAACTCAGCAGGATCTGCTTGTCGTCTTGCATCACCTCTTCGAGGGCGCGCACCGATTTTTCGCGGCCGACGAACAGCGGCACGATCATGTGGGGAAACACCACGATGTCGCGCAATGGGAGGACGGGAAAGGTATCTTGGGTCACTGGCTCTTGCCTTCTATGGTCTTGGCACCGTGCCCGGCTCTGTCTGTGCAGCCGCGCGGGACCGATCCGGTAGGAGTTTAATCTGGGGCGCTTGCGCGTGGGTTTCAACCACCGCCGACCTTGCATGCTGGGGCCTACCCTGCGCCCAGCCTTGGGGCGGCGCAAGGGAGCTTTGGGGCATAATCCCCCATTTACCACAAAATGCTGTGAACGTGGATCCAAGGCGCATGGCGGGCGACGCGCCACGCCTGGCGCCTTTGGTCACGCCGCGACACTGGGTTGGGCAATGGGTTTGGTCGACGACATGCTCAGCACCGCATAACGGCGGCCATCACCGGGGTTGAGATAGGGCTCGCCGATGCGTTCGGTGTCCCAGCCCAACTGGCGCAAAGCTCGCTCAAGCGTCAGGGGCGACAGGGAAATCAAGCGCTGCGCTCCCCCGTGATGTGCCGTGCGCGCCAAGCCATCGACGATCAGCTCCAGACATCGCCCCCGATCTTGCCGCGCCGTCACGTCGTGCGACATGACCAGCCGCGTGCATTCCCAGATCCGCGCGCTGCAAGGCGCCTCGGGCAGAATCGTGCGCGGAATTCCGGGCAACAGCCCCGCGACCGCATCGCCCAGCATATAGCCGTTCTGGCCCCATCGGGCCGTTGTCGGCATGGTGCGCGCGCCGCCGATGACCATCCCGTCCTGAATGACCACCGAATACCGCGCCAGGGGCGTGTCGTATTGATCCATCTCGACATGGTTGTCATGGGGGATGTCCCAGCCCAATTCATCCACGAAGAACCGTTTGCGCAACCCCAGAAAATCATAAAAGGCCCGACCATGTCGGTGCAGGTCGGAGAAGTCGAAAGTCGCATTATGCATGAGATGTCCTCCGTCAAGGTTAACGAAGTTCAAGCATCCGACCAGGTTGTTAATAACATGTTTACGAAGACCGCTGGCGGCCGCGGATCGGCCAGATTTTTCTTTGACGGATCGGCAGGGCATAACGGCCTGTCAGATCAGACCTGCTTTGACCGCGATGGAAACTGCATGGCTACCGGTCCGGGCATGAAGCTTGAGCCGGGCGTTCTTGAGCCGCTGCTTGACTGCCGTCTCCGAAATTCCCAGTTCGATGGCGATTTCCTTGAGCAAGCGGCCGTCTCGGACCAGCCCCAAGGCCTCACGCTCGGCAGCCGTCAACCGGCTGGTGGGCTGGCTGCTTTGATGGACGCCTTGCAACAGACCGCGCAAATCCATCGCTTCGTCATCGCGAAATTCACGGTCCCGGCGGGCGAAACTCCCAAAGCTTCGAAAGGCACCGTCGGCATCGCGGTGAGAAACGCTCAGGCCATAGCGCAACCCATGAGCGGCTGCCCGCACCAGGACACCCGACAGATCGGCATCCGAAAGCGTGCTCCAGCGCACGGCGCCTTCGTTGCGATAGACCCACCGCATCACGGGATCCTCGATCAGCAGGCCATCGCGGGTGTATTCCGCAACCCAGGCTTCAGGAAACTGGTTGTATTCGGTCTGCGGGAACCCAAAGCCGACCCGGATCGCCAGGAAATAGCCAGCCGTCGCAGAGGCCAGCACATCTTGCCATTTCGCGATGTGATCCAAAACCCGGTCCGTCCCAGTGGAGGCATGCATAAAACCAAACACATGCACTTTACGGCAGCATGGTGGCAAATCAAACCTCTTGTGCTACACATGGGGCCTGATCAGTGGATGTGCGTAGCGTATGACAACAGAATTCACCAGCCTGCTTGCGGAGTTGAAGGGCGCCTTTCCGGCGGGTTTCGCCATCGCGCTGCATATCCGCTTCACCTCGCCTGCGTTGCTGTTTCAGGCCTATGATCCGCGATGGATCGAGACCTACAGCCGCGAGGGCATGGTGATGCATGACCCGACGGTGCGCTGGGGCTTGCGGAATTTCGGCTCCATTCGATGGGAAGATCTGCCTGACACAGACGCGGCGGGAATGCAGGTTCTGCAAGCCGCGCGCGCGCATGGGATGGTTCATGGCCTGACGGTGGCCACGGGCGATACGGCCGCGCGCAGCGTCGCCAGCTTTGCCAGATCGGACCGCCCCGCCACGGCCAAAGAGATGGCGCTGGCCTTTGACAGTGTCGCGGCACTGCATCAGATGACCGCCCGAGGCAAAGGGCTTGGCGCACAAGACCGGGCCGCCTTGGCAGGGCTGTCGATCTTGCTGACCACGGATTAAGCCCGGCCGCTAGATCGGGGCGATATCCCCCCGGGCCCGGCGGGCGTGGAAATCGGCCTCAAAGGCGGCAAAGCGGTCTTCGGCGATCGCCGCGCGCAGACCGGCCATCAACCCCTGATAATAATGCAGGTTGTGCCATGTCAGCAGCATGCCCGAGATCATCTCGCCCGCGCGAAACACATGGTGCAGATAGGCCCGGCTGTAGCCGCGACAGGCGGGGCATGTGCAATCCTCGTCCAAGGGGCGCGGGTCGTCGGCGTGGCGAGCGTTCTTGATGTTGATCTGGCCCATGCGCGTCCATGCCTGCCCGGTCCGCCCCGAACGCGACGGCAGCACGCAATCCATCATGTCGATACCGCGCGCCACCGCGCCCACGATGTCGTCGGGCTTGCCCACCCCCATCAGATAGCGGGGCTTGTCGGCGGGCAGCATGTCGGGGGCGTAATCGAGCACCCCGAACATCGCCTCCTGCCCCTCGCCCACGGCAAGGCCACCCACGGCATAGCCATCAAAACCGATGGCCGTGAGGGCCTTGGCCGATTGCTCGCGCAGATCGCGCTCAAGCCCACCTTGCTGGATGCCAAACAGCGCATGGCCCGGGCGATCGCCAAAGGCATCCTTTGATCGTGCGGCCCACCGCATCGACAATTCCATGCTGCCTGCAATGCGCGCGCGATCGGCGGGCAAAGCCGGGCATTCATCAAAACACATCACGATGTCCGACCCCAACAGCCGCTGAATTTCCATCGAGCGCTCGGGGCTGAGCATGTGGCGTGAACCGTCGATATGGCTGCGGAATTCCACCCCATCCTCGGTCAGCTTGCGCAATTCGGACAAGCTCATCACCTGAAACCCACCCGAGTCGGTCAAGATCGGGCCGGACCAGTTCATGAAGCGGTGCAAGCCCCCCAGCCGTGCGATGCGTTCGGCCGTGGGCCGCAGCATCAGGTGATAGGTATTGCCCAGCAAGATATCGGCCCCCGTCGCCGCCACGCTGTCGGGCAGCATCGCCTTGACGGTCGCGGCCGTGCCAACCGGCATGAAGGCCGGCGTGCGGATCGCGCCTCGCGGGGTCGTGATGACACCCGTTCGTGCCTTGCCCGATATGGCATCGAGCCGGAATGTCACCTGTGCGGTCATGGCCTCGGCCCCCTTGCCTTGCAGGGGCCCCTCATAGCCGAATTGCGCGGCGTGAAAAGGGGGGCGGGCCGCCCGTTTGGGAACAGCATGTGGCACACATGCCCCGAACGGGCAGCGGATGGCCGGCCCGCGGCCAGCCGCTTTCTTGCGCGACCTGCGCGCTGCGATGGGTCTTGCGGAGCTTGCGCCATAAAGCGCCCCGCCCCGGCGTTGGATGCGGCAGGCCCCGGCCATCCGCCGCCCTTGGCACCGATCGGCCGCTGCCCCTCACAACCTGCGGAATGCCTGTTCCTGACGGTCGGTCCAGTTCACGCGCACCAGCGTCGCATCCTCGTCCGCGTCTTCGGCATCGACAACGCCCTGTTCGTAAAGCCATGCCCGGCGGCGGCCATCCTCATGCGTCAGGCGCAGCTCTGAGCGGTGGCGCGGCGGCGACAGCCGCTCGGCAATTGCCGCCAGAAGCGGCTCAAACCCCTCACCCGTCACCGCCGACAGCGCAAAAACCCCCTCGCGCCGCCCGGCCATCGCCCCGACGGCGGCGGCGGTTTCGGGGTCAAGCCGGTCGATCTTGTTCCAGATTTCCACCATCGGCGCGGTCTCTGGCACCCCCAGGCCGCGCAGGATTGCAGCCACATCGGCGGCCTGTTCTTCGGTCTCGGCATGGCTGATGTCGCGCACATGGCAAATCAGATCGGCATCCAGCACCTCTTCCAAGGTCGCGCGAAAGGCCGCGACCAGCTGGGTCGGCAGATCCGAGATAAAGCCCACCGTATCGGACAAGATGATCTCGGTCCCATCGGGCAAGGCAACGGCGCGCATCGTGGGGTCGAGCGTGGCAAAGAGCATGTCCTTGGCCAAGACCTCGGCGCCGGTCAGCCTGTTGAACAAGGTGGATTTTCCGGCATTGGTGTACCCCACCAGCGCCACGATCGGATATGGCACCTTTTTGCGGGCCTTGCGGTGCAATTCGCGCGTCTTGACCACGCTGGCCAGTTGCCGGCGGATGCGCAGCACGGCATCGTCGATGGCGCGCCGGTCGGCCTCGATCTGGGTCTCGCCGGGGCCACCCACAAAGCCCAGGCCACCGCGCTGGCGTTCCAGATGGGTCCAGGCACGCACCAACCGCGTGCGCTGATAGCTGAGTGCGGCCAGTTCCACCTGCAACACGCCCTCGCGCGTGGCGGCGCGATCTGCGAAGATCTCAAGGATCAGCCCGGTCCGATCCAGCAGCTTGACGCCCCATTCCTTTTCAAGATTGCGCTGTTGCACGGGCGTGACCGGCCCGTCGATCAAGACCAGACCAACCGCGAGCGCGGCAATGCGGTCCTTCAATTCGGCGATCTTTCCAGACCCGAACAGCAGCCCCGGCTGGGCCCGCGGCAGGCGCACGATTTCGGCCCCCACGACCTGAAGATCGGGCAGCGCCGCAGCCAGCGCCACAGCTTCGTCCAGCGCGGGGCCGGGATCACGGCGCGCACGGTCGGATTTCAGATCGGGATGCAAGACCAGCGCACGCATCGGGCCCTTGCCCGTCGCACCATCCTCAGCTTCGGTCACGGGCTGGCGGGTCACTCTTCCCCATCATAAAGGCTGATGGGCTGGGCGGGCATCACGGTTGAAATCGCATGCTTGTAGACAAGCTGGCTTTGCCCGTCGCGACGCAAGAGCACGCAGAAATTGTCAAACCACGTGATGACGCCCTGCAACTTGACCCCGTTGATCAAAAAGATCGTGACCGGGACCTTGGACTTGCGGACGTGATTGAGGAACGCATCCTGAAGGTTTTGTTTCGTATCGGCCATATTGTTGTGCGCCTTCTTGGCTTTGGGCTGGCAATGACGGTGCGATTGTGCCGCCGCACGCGCGTGATGTCGACCCTTTGTGCGGCGATTTCAACGCAATTTTCAAACCATGGCTGATCGGTGCTACCCTTTTGCGCATCTGTCCATCATGCGCGCCAGAAGGCGGGATTGAAAACGGCCAGAAACACCAGCGTTTCCACACGCCCGATGATCATGGCGACAACCAGCACCAGCTTGGCCGCATCGCCCAACGCGCCATAGCTGAGCGGCACCTGCCCCGCCACCTCGACCAGCGGACCAGCGGTGGCAAGACCCGCTATGGCAAAGATCAACGCCGCCTCGAACCCAAGCCCCGTGGCCGACAGCGCCAAGGTCACGACCCCGATCGTGACCAAAAGCAACATGAAAAAGATCCAAGCGATATAGGCGCCTTCCTGGCGGATGCGCCGCCCCATGCGGCCTGCCCCCGCCACGAAATGGGGATGGACCAATCGGTCGATCTCGCGCGTGCCATGCTTGTACAGCGCATAGACCCGCAACAGCTTCAGCCCGCCTGCGGTGGTCGCGACCCCGCCCCCGATGATGACCATCGCCACCAGCACCAGACCCGGCATGGGCAAACCCGACCAGGTTCCGGCCAGCGCCCAGCTGTCGGATACAAAGCCCGTCGTGGTCAGAAAGGACAAGACCGTGAACAACGCCCCCCAGAACGCCGCAACGGCCGCCGGGCCATCCTCCAACGCATCGAGGCGATAGGCGCCGACCCCGTGGCGCACGAACAAGAACGCCGACAGCGCGGCCACGATGATCAGCGCCAGACGCAATTCGCGGTCGCGCGCCATGATGCCCGGCCAACGGGGGCCAAACCCGCCCGAGAAACTGCGCCGCGTCAGGGCAAAGACGAAAAACAACACGATCAGCAGTTCACCGATGACACCGGCACTGCCATCCTTGGGGCCGCCCACCGCGCTGATGCCCGATGTCGACAGGGTCGACATTGCGTGAATGACCGCGTGCAGCGGACGTTCGCCCGCAAGTGTCAGCGCAATCGCCAGCACGATGGTCAGCCCCAGATAGACCGGGAACAACACCACCACATGGCGGTAAAGCCGCCCCGATGCCGTCACCGCGCCAATCTGGCCCCGATGCGATGACCCGGCCCCCTGTGGGCCGGAACCGGCCTCGGCGGTCACTTCGAAGCCACCCAGATTGAGCGGCGCCAACACCGCAAGCGCCGTCAGCCAGATCAAGGCGCCCCCGAACCAGCCCACCGTCGCGCGCCACAGATGCGCGGTATCGGTCAGCCGCTCGGGCGCAAAGACGGCCGCCCCGGTGGTGGTCAGCGCCGAAACCATATCGAAATAGACATCGATCAGCGCCAGATCGGCCCGCAACTGGATCATCGGCACCGCCAGGATCCCCGGCAGCCACAGATAGGACAACAGCAAGGTCAGCAGATAGCGTTGCTCGGTCCCCGAGCGCGCCGTGGGCGCCACCGCCAGCCACAACAACCCGGCCGCAATGGCAAACAGCAAACCACAATAGAAAAACACCCGCGCGCTGTCGTAATCGCGCACCGCTGCCCCGTAAAAGGACGGCACCAAGGTGGCAAAAGCCGCCCCGAAGATCAGGACCACGAAAATCGGCAAGCTGCGGTCGGGGCGCGCCATGGGATCAGAAGAAATCGATCGAGACCTGAAGCAGCGTCTCGACAGCGGGCACATCGGCGGCAAGCACGAACAAGACGATCACATCGCCCTCCTCGATCCGGGTTGAGCCCGAGGGTGAGACCACCTTGCCGCCCTTCTGGACCGCACCCACCAGCACGCCTTCGGGAAAGTCGATCTCGCGGATCTGGCGACCCGCGATGGCCGATGTGGACAGCACCTGTGCCTCGATCACCTCGGCCTCGCTGTCGCCCACCGAATAGACACCGCGCACCCGCCCGTGCCGGATATGGCGCAAGATCGAACTGACCGTCGTGGCGCGGGGGTTGATGTAGGCATCGATGCCCAAGGGTGCCATCAGCGGCACCAGCGTCGGGTCGTTGATCAGCGCGATGGACAACATCGCGCCCGCTGTCTTGGCGCGCACCGAGGCCAGCAGATTGGTCTTGTCGTCATCGGTCACACACAGCACCGCATCGACCCGGTCGACGCCCGCTTCGCGCAAGATATCCATGTCAAGCCCGTCACCATGCAGCACGATGGTGCGTTCCAGGGCATCGGCCGCGATCTCGGCCTTGACGCGGGATTTCTCGATCACCCGCACCCGCATGCGATCGGGCCCGCTTTCAAGCGCCCGCGCCACCGTAAGCCCGACATTGCCGCCCCCCACGATCAGCACGCGTTCGGGCTGGCGGGCGCTTTTGCCGAAAATCTCCAGCGTGCGACCGGCATCGACCGTGTGGGAAAAGACATAGATCTGATCGCCCGCAAACAGCTGGTCGCCCGGTTCGGGCACAAACAGCGTGCCCGCACGGCGGATGCCAACCACTATGGCGCGCAAGGTCGAAAACAGCTCTGCCAATTGCCTGAGCGGGGTTTCCAGAACCGGGCATTCGGCATCAAGCTGAATGCCCATCAGGCGCGCATCGCCCGACAGAAAGCTTTCAGTGTCAAAGGTGGCGGGCGACCGGATGCGCGCCAGCGCGGCCTGGGCCACCTCCTCCTCGGGGGAAATGACCACATCAATGGGCAGATGGTCGCGCCGGTACAGATCGGAATAGATCGCATCCAGATAGCTGCGCGCGCGCAACCGCGCGATCTTGCGCGGCACGGAAAACACCGAATGCGCCACCTGACAGGTGACCATGTTCACCTCATCCGAAAAGGTGGCGGCAATGATCATGTCGGCATCGCGCGCGCCCGCGCGTTCCAGCACATCAGGATAAGAGGCAAAGCCCGTCAGCCCCCGCACATCCAGCGTGTCGGTCGCCCGGCGCACCAGATCGGGGTTGCTGTCGACAACCGTCACATCGTTCTTTTCACCGGAAAGATGGCGCGCGATCTGCCAGCCGACCTGGCCCGCGCCACAGATGATGACCTTCATGAACCTTCCGTCCCTGCGGCCGCAACAGCCCCATCAGTCGCATGCAAGACCGGCAAAGGTCAATCCACCTTGCCCCAGGCCCGCCCGCTTGGTCCTGGCAGGCTTAGGCAGGCCGGGCCAAGCGGTGCGCCGGTCAGCTTTCGTCTTCCTCGGCCTGCTGGCGCGCCCACATGCTGGCATAGCGCCCGCCCTTGGCAATCAGCGCCTCATGGGTGCCGCGCTCGACGATCTCGCCGGCCTCAAGCACAAGGATCTGATCTGCCTCCACCACGGTGGACAGCCGGTGCGCGATGATGATGACCGACCGCCCCTCGCCCATCATCTTCAATTCGCTCTGGATGTCGCGCTCGGTTTCGCTGTCAAGCGCGCTGGTCGCCTCGTCGAGCAACAGGATCGGCGGATCCTTGAGCAGCGTGCGCGCGATGCCCACCCGCTGCTTTTCGCCCCCCGACAGCTTCAGCCCCCGCTCGCCCACAGGCGTGTCATAGCCTTCGGGCAGGGCCGCGATGAAATCATGGATGCGCGCAGCCCGTGCGGCGGCCACGATGTCGGCTTGGGTCGCACCAGCGCGGCCATAGGCGATGTTGTAGCGGATCGTGTCGTTGAACAGCACCGTGTCTTGCGGCACCACGCCGATCCGGTCATGCAAGCTGGTCTGCGTCACATCGCGCAGATCCTGCCCATCGATGCGGATGGCGCCACCCGTGACATCATAGAACCGGAACAACAGCCGCCCGATGGTCGATTTCCCCGACCCCGAAGGCCCGACCAGCGCCACCGTTTCGCCGGGGGCAAGCGTGAAGCTCAACCCTTTCAGGATCGCGCGGGCGGGGTCATAGGCAAAGCGCACATCCTCGAAAACCACCGCGCCGCCCGTGACGACCAGCGCGCGCGCGTCGGGCTTGTCCGACACTTCTTGCGGCTGGTCCAGAAGATCGAACATCTCGCCCATGTCGACCAGAGCCTGCCGGATCTCGCGATAGACGGTGCCCAGAAAATTCAGCGGTATGGTGATCTGGATCATGAAGGCGTTGACCATCACGAAATCGCCGGTGGTCAATTCACCCGCCTGCACGCCGATGGCCGCCATCACCATGACGATCACAAGCCCGGCCGTGATGATCACCGCTTGCCCGAAATTCAGAAACGACAAGGACAGCGTGGTCTTGATCGCGGCTTTTTCATAGCGCGCCATGGCGCTGTCGTAGCGGGCGGCTTCCCGCGCCTCGGCGCCGAAATATTTCACCGTCTCGTAGTTCAACAGGCTGTCGATCGCCTTTTGGTTGGCGTCGGTGTCTTGTTCGTTCATTTCCTTGCGGATCTTGACCCGCCATTCGGTGACGGCAAAGGTGAACCAGACATAGAGCACGATGGTGGCGCTCAGCACGATGAGATAGCTGATATCAAAGACAACGGCCAGAATGATGCCGGTCAGCAGCAGCTCCAGCACCAGGGGGCCGATCGAGAACAGCAAGAACCGCAAAAGGAAATCCACACCCTTCACGCCACGCTCGATGATCCGCGACAGGCCGCCGGTCTTGCGGGTGATGTGATAGCGCAGCGACAGCGCATGAATGTGCTGAAAGGTCTCCAACGCCAATTGCCTGAGCGCCGATTGCGCCACGCGGGCAAATACCGCGTCACGCAATTGCTGAAAGCCCACATTGGCCGCGCGCGCCACGCCATAGGCGACCGTGATGCCCACAGCCCCCATTCCCAAAAGCCAGGCCGGGCTTGGCGCCTCGCCCGTCAGCACATCAACGGCGGCCTTGTAGACAAAAGGGGTGCCCACCCCCACCAGCTTGGCCAAAAGCAAAAAGGCCAGCGCCGCCAGCACCCGATTTTTCACCCAAGGCGCGTCAGCGGGCCACAGATAAGGCGCGACCTTGCGGATGGTCCGCCAGCCCGAGCGACGTTCCCGTGTGGCTTCGCTTTCGGCACGATCTGCCGGCATATGGGCCACAGGCGCGGGGCTTGCGGGGCTGGTCTTGGCTTGCATGGAGCGATCCTAGCGGGCTGTCCGGGACCCTACCTAAGCCTCGGCCACAGGAATGGCCAGAGCGCTCAAGGCGCCGCGCCTGTGCGCGGCAGGTCGGGAAGCGCAAAGATCTGTCCGGGATAGATCAGATCGGGATCCCGGATCGCATCGCGATTTTCCTGAAAGATCTGCACATATAGAATGCCGCTTCCGAAATTCGCCCTGGCGATGCCCCACAGGGTAAAGCCGCGCTGGACCGTGATCACCGAACTGCCCGGATCGGCCAACATCGGGTTGTCGCGGATGCGGGCGGGGTCCTCACGCAAGAAAGGCGTCTCAAGCGCCCCGATCACCTGACCGGCCGCATCCAGATGCTCGATCCGCAGCGCATAGGTGCCGGGTGCGACATCGGAGAGATCGAGGCTCCACTGCCCGGAGGCATCGGTGCCGCCGCGCTCGATGACCTGATCATCCAGCGTGACGCGCAGCGCCGACGCGACAGGGCCGCGACCGGCCAGGGTCACCGCCCCCTCGGCGTCATAGCTGATGACATCAAGCTGCGTGTCGGTCGGCGCTGCGGCTTCGGCATCGGCGGTCTGGACCACGCGCAAGCCGTCGTTTCCGGCCAGCACGATGGCAGG
>ERZ888423.2403-NODE-2403-length-14027-cov-5.461351_pt1 | contig 14027 bp, 13 predicted proteins | sample MGYA00520523_ERZ888423 | MGnify/ENA primary metagenome ERZ888423 (study PRJEB32303, sample SAMEA104408611) | aquatic metagenome | biome: Brackish water; feature: Pelagic; material: water | place: Baltic Sea | collected 2014-06-08T10:24:00 | depth 30,27 m ...
TTCGGCCAACAGATCGGTCACCACATGTTGGGCCTCAACCCCAGCGGGGCCTTGCCAAAGGGTGCCTGGCCAATCCCCACCGGGGCCTGTGGCCAATGTCTCAACCAACACCAGATGGCGGGTTGCGTGATCGGCCAAGGGCCGCAGCGCGCCATCTGTCAGATCAGAGATCAGGCCGGCGATCCATATGGCCCAATCCAACGCATCGGGATCAGGCAGCGTGCCTGCCCAATGCAGCAAATCTTGGGCCAGAGGAAACTGTGGGCCATGACGGCGCAGGCGCAGCTCTAATTCCCGGCTCCAACGCAGATGCGCGCCCCGCGCAGCACCGCTGGCCGTCAGCGGGTGTTTAAGCAGCGCCAATAACCCCTCGGCCGTCAGTCGCCCACAAAATAACGCCGCCGTCTGACGCAACAGCCGCCCCGGTGCCGATAAGGCCAGGGGGCGACCCGCACTGTCATCGGGCAAAATATCCCAGCGGTCCAGCGCGGCGGTGACTTGGCGGGCCAATTCACGATCAGGCGTGATCAGCGCGGCGGTCTGATCTGTCTCGGCCGCCTCTCGCAAGCAAAGCGCCACCGCCAAAGCCTCTGCCCGCGGAGAAGGCGCCTCTAACAACGTCATCTGCGCAGTGGCCGCGGCCAGATCCGGCAAGTGCGGGCCATCCGTCATCCATTGATCCGTTACCGGTGCGGGCCGCAGCGCCAACGAAACCAGCGCATTGCGCCCACGCAATGACGCAGGCAAGGCAACCCAAGGCATGACATCGCTGGCCTCAAGCCCCAACCGCTGCATCAGTGCGTGAAACCGAAACTGCGGATGATCATCCCCACTGAGCGCATCGCCCAAATGATCCCAGACCGCCTGCGGCATTTCAAAATCAAAGCCCGGCAGCACAAGCGCACCTTGGGGCAAACGGGCAACGGCCTCCATCAACAGCGCCGTGGTGCCCCGTGACCCGGTTGACCCCGCAATGATCACCGGACCCTTGGGCGGGGTCTCTTGCCAGCGGGCAATCAGCTGCAAGGTCGCGTGACGCTGGCGGCCAAGCGCGTCGGGTGCAGCCTCAGCCCCCAAAAAACCACCCACCAATTCAATAAACCGCAAGCTGCGCCGCCAGTGATCAGAGTGGTTGGCCAAATCCAAGCCTTCCAACGCCGACAATGGCACGCCTTCATCTTGCATTTCATCAAGCAGGGCGGCCAAACTATCGGCCAAATCAAATGTGGCCGCGCGCGGTGCCAGATCGGGGGCCACATCCAAAAGCCGCGCCACCATCTGCCCCAGCTCTAAACGCCGACGCAGGGCAGGAACAGCAGCGGGGATGCCCGGCATCGGCCAATCATCGGCCAAATCCCCCAGCAAACGGATACGCGGCAACAGCACCCCCTGCCCTGGGCCAATTCCTTGGGCAAGCGCTTGCGTCAGCTGTTGGGCCATGCGGCGGGTCGTGACAAAGATGTTTGCTTGTGCGGCAGCCTCGGGTGGGGCGCCTGTCAGGCGCGCCCAAAAACCCTGCGCCAGTTCCTGCGCGAAATCAGCGCCAGGCGGCAGGGCAAAAACACGCGGACAAGTGTCATGTTCAAACATCGGACACGGCCGGCGAAATTGTTTCGGCCAACATCGCTTCGGCCAGCGCGATGCTTTCAGCTTGACCAACATCGCACCAAAGCCCCGGATAAAGCACACCAAAAACCCGGCCGCGTGCCATCGCGCTATCCCACAAAACGTTCAGCGAGAACGCTGGTTGATCAACTGCCGCAAGCCCATCAGTGCACAGGATCTGTGCCCCAAGATAGACCATCGCCCCCCCCCGGCTGATCTGCCCATCGGCCAACAGCGTGAAATCCCCCGAACCCTTGTGCCCGCGCGCTCGATCAGCCGGGGCCAGCAAAAGCAACGCATCCATCGCCCCCGGCCGCCAGGCCGCACGCAAGATTTCCAGCGGGTTGACACCCGCCCAGACCGCATCAGTGTTTAGCGTGAAAACAGGCCCATCCCCCAACAGCGGCAAAGCATGTTTCAGCCCGCCACCCGTTTCCAGCACCAGGGGCGCCTCATGCGACAGCGCCACATCGCACCGCAGCGCCAGATGCTGCGCCAGCATGGGGGCCAAATAATGGAGGTTCACCACTTTGCCCGCCACCCCGGCCCCATCCGCCAAATCCAGCGCATGATCAATCAGCGCACGCCCCGCCACTTTGATCAATGGCTTTGGGCAATGCGCGGTCAGCGCCCCCATCCGCGTGCCAAACCCAGCCGCAAACAGCATGATTACTTTGGGGAAGTCAGACATTCTTGGCGCAGCCTTTCAATCATGCCAACGGTCGGAGCAGGGAAAATTTGATGCACAATCGCCGCCAGGGGCGCCAAAGCAGGGTGGGCCAGATTACGCCGGATATGCCCCCAAACGCGTGGCAACAGATGAAGATATTGTGGTTTGCCCATTTGCTGCGCCAAACGCACAAAAATCCCTAAAATCCGCAAATTACGCTGCACCCCCAGCAGGGCGTAACAGGCCTGAAAGTCTTTTGTATCAAACGCTTGACCTGACAAGAACCGCGCAATCATTGCCGTCTCGATATCGCCACAGACATCGCGACGGGCGTCTTGCAGGATCGACACCAGATCATAGGCCGGATGCGCCAGCACCGCGTCTTGGAAATCCAACACCCCCACCGCTGCCACGCCCGCACGATCTGGCAACCATATCAGATTTTCGGCATGATAATCGCGCAACGTTAAACAACGAAGCTCGCACATCATGTTGTGCGCCAATGTCTGAAACAGCCCCGCCAGATCAGCCGCCCCATCTTGGGCGATCCCACCCGCCGCGGGCAGATACCATGTGGATGCGGGCTCAAGCATTTCCCCCAAGCGCGCCGGTGTTAATTCCACCAAGTTGGCTGGCGCTCGGCGCGGTTGCAGGACCAAAAGCACATCAATCGCCCGTGCATAAAGCGCCCGCGTTCGACTGGGGTCGTCAGCCATAAGGCGGGCAAACACCCCGTCACCAAAATCCTCTAACAACAAAAAACCTTGGGCCGTATCGCGGGCCAGCACGCGTGGCGCAGACAGGCCAACACCGCGCAAATAGGCGCCAATACGCAGAAAATCATCCAAATTCCCGGCAGCGTTGGGGGGGGCATCCATCAACACCGCACTTTGGCCATCCACCGCCCAGACCCGATCATAGCGTCGGGCCGAGGCATCACCGGCCAACGGCTGGCGCCGGGCGGCGGGCCATCCGGCCGTTTCCAGAAACTGCGTCGCGGCCTGTTGGCGAGCCTCAATGGATGGCGATGGCTCAGGCATCAGGTCTGCCCCGATCAATATCGGCAGCAAGACCCAGCTGAGTTGCCACACCCGCAATCACATCGCCCCAGCGCGGCGCAGTCGCTGACAGATGAATGCGCCGCTGTTCATTGGGTTGGGGCGCAATTTCGACCAATAACGCATCGTGCGGCGCCAGATCGCCCAGCCGTTCGGGCCATTCAATCAGACAAAGCGCGTCTTCAAATGCGTCTTCCAGACCCAATTCACGCAAATCAGCGCCCGCCGTCAGGCGATAAAGATCAACATGCCAGATATCAAAATCTTGCGTCTCATAGACTTGAACCAGTGTAAAACTGGGGGATGGCACCTCTTCCATCAGGCCCTCTCGGGCCAAAAGCGATTGGATCAACGCGCGGGCAAAAGCGGTTTTTCCGGCCCCCACCGGACCGCTGAGCAGCACCACATCACCCCGGGCCAACTGCGCCCCAAGCACGGCGGCAAGATCCGCGGTCACACCCAGCGTGGGCGCAGATAACGCAATCTCATACACCGGCAAAAATGGGGACAAAGAAGGCAAACAACGCATCATCCCATTACTTTAGCGCGGCGGTGGCGCGCCGCAAGCCATGAACCGCCAGATCACGCGCTGCGGCGTAATTTTTCAAGCGGGCGCACCTGATCGATTGGCGCAAAACCAACAAGGGTGCCCCCCCCCGCCAAGCTACACAACCGGCATGCCATGCGGCGGCCATCTTTCAATCGGATCTCGGCGCTCCATTCCGCACGACTGGGCAGGGTGTCCACCTGACTGCGGATCCGCAGCCAAACCGGTGTCGCTTCGGACCCAGCCTGCCACCGCGCCATCGCATCAGCGATTCCAATGGCGGAGGCGCAAGGGGCGCCGCCGCCCCCCCAAAGCGCCCCATATGCTGCGTTTGATTGCACCAAGATCCCGCCCGATGAAAACACGGCAATCGCTTCTGGCAAACTGTCAAGCACCGCTTGCCCCAGATCCAATTCGGCACGAAAGCGGCGGGTCAATGTGATTTCGGCACTGATATCCTCAATCAGCAGCGCCATCGCCCCATCGGGATAAGGTCGGCCAGTCACGCGAAAGGTCTGGCCTGTCGGCAGGCTCCAAATTTCTTCGTATTTTCCCGAAACAGATGAGCGCTCTAAGGCGACCACCTCACGCCGCCAAGATTTATAATCTTTCGGCTCGGGCATCCGGCGCTCTTCGCGCAGACGATCTAAAAACGCATCAAGTCCGGGGCGGGCCACCAGAAAATCAGCGCGCAGCCCAGTTAAATCGGCCAACGCAGGGTTATACAGCACCAATTTTCGCTGGCGGTCAAAAATCGCAAGCCCCATTGGCAGATGCGCAAAGGTTTTGCCAAGTGTTTGCGTAAAAGCCTGCAGATTTTGCTCAGCCGTTGCCGCAGCATCGGCAGGCAGGGCAAAAACCAAAAGCACATCGCCCTCAGCGTGGGCCTGACACTCAAACCAGCGAGGCTTGGCTGTGCCGGCAACAGCCAGATTAACACGCTGTACGCCCCCCTCAGCCAAAAGCCCAACCGCCATGTTCGGATCAAAGAGTATCGGCAGCGGCCACATTATTGGGGCGGTGCGGCTGTGTCCGGCCAGCGCCAGGTATGCACCATTGGCCCACAAAACCTGCCCATCAAGGGTCTGTCGCCAAATTAGAATGGGCGCCAGATCAACCCCACGCCGCAAAGCGGCCAACTCATCCTCTGTGGCCTGCAAGCTAAGCGCATCAAGCACAACCCCCTGCGCGTCTTCGCTGCAGTCGTACATCACCAGCCGCATCAGCCCCGAACACCACTCTGCCTCCAGCCGGATTTCAGCCGCGCCAGAAGAATTCAGGCTTAGACGTTGCGCCTGTGGCAAATCAGCAATCTTGGTATCGAAATCGGGGAAATGGGTTAGAAAATAGCCATGCAGCTGATCCCAAGGATTGCCCGGCTGACCCAACGCACGCAATAACGCCCAGCCGGAATCATTCGCATCTACCAAGGTTTCGCCATCAAAAAGAAACATCGTTTTTTCAGAAACTGCGGTGCCCGGGCTGCCAAACCACCCCCCCGCCAAACCAGGCGCGCCACAGCCAGCAGCCCCCCCAAGCCCCAAACCCAAGCCGCTTCGCCGCATCCCCGGCAAATGCGCCAAAGTATAAAAAACAAGGCTCGCCGCCGCGACCGACGTGCCCAGAAGCATCAACGCAAACAGCCAATTCATCTGCATGACTCTAACCCATTCCAGCACAAGGTTTTCCCCATGCTTATCCACGGGGCCGGGAAAAGATTAATCATTGGTTAAAATAACGAGCAATAAGCCAATAACAACTCTAGATTGTTATTGGCTTATTGTCACCAAGCCCATCTTTTGGGCTGTATTCGATTGCCGAAAGCGGCCAGACAACATCAACAACGGCCCCCAGCGCGCCCAAACGCGGGCCGTTCTCTGCCCCAGTTTTCTGCTGTGCAGTGCCACCACCCGCCATGGATGCATTGGAAAATTGAACAATAGCCCCAGTGCGTTCTAATAATGTGCGGGCGATAAATGTACCAAGGCCCATCCCCTCATAGCCCGGGCGCTGATCAGACTTCAGCGACACATCATGCCTTGGATCTGAACGCGAACGCATAAACGGCTCGCCCATCCGGCCAATCAGCGCAGGCGGAAACCCTGGGCCATCGTCACGAATTTGCACATGCACCCGGGCCCCAATGACCGCCATATCCACCCAGACAGTAGACTGGGCAAAATCAACCGCATTTTGAATAAGATTGCGCAAGCCATGGATCAGTTCGGGACGACGGCGGATGCTTGGATCGCCGACTGCCATTGGTGACAGTGGGCGCGTGCCAAACAAAATCACTTTGCCCCGCAGGGCATGCGGCTCAGCGGCCTCTTGCAACACAGCGCTCAGGGGGGCTTGTTGGATGTGCAGATCGTCTTTGCCTGCCCGCCCCATTGAGCGCAGAATATCGCGGCAGCGATCAGCCTCTTGGCGGATCAATTCAGCATCTTCGGCCAGGGCAGGTTGATCGGCCAAATCACGCACCATTTCGGTACTGACCAGCTTTATCGTGGCAAGCGGCGTACCCAGTTCATGCGCAGCAGCGGCAATCACGCCCCCCAAATCTGTCAGCTTTTGTTCGCGCCCTAGCGCCATTTGCGTGGCCAAAAGCGCCTGTGACATAATATGCGCCTCGGTCGCGACACGCCAAGAATAACTGCCAAGAAAGAAAATACCCGTCACAATTGCCAGCCAAAAGCCAAAAGCCAACAGCGGTGGCATGGCCAGCATATCGCCCGTCGATGTTTGCAGCGGCACAGAATAGCCTGCCAGCAGCGTCACAAGCCCAACAGCAATGACAGCCAAAAGCGCTGTGCTGCGCAATGGCAAGGCTGATGCTGAAATGGTGACAGGGGCCAAAATTAACAGCGCAAACGGATTGCTCAAGCCGCCGCTCAAATACAAAAGCACCGACAATTGGGTGATATCGAACAACAGCGTCAGCAGCACGCCCACCTCAGAGAGGCGCTTATTGGGCGGAAACAGCCACATTGCCCCAATGTTGAAAAGCGCCGAGGCAGCCACCCCAATCAGGCACATAGCCACTTCGAATTGCAGACCAACCCCCCATGCAGCCCCCAAAATCGCAACCAGCTGGCCAACGATCGCCACCCAGCGCAACATGATCAACACACGCAGCCGCAGCCAATCGCTGCTCATTTGCGGCACATCTTGCCGCCAGTGCTGTGACAATGCCATCGACGCCTCCTGGCCCTGCTGCGCTTTGACGCAATGGGCATTTATCCCAATGGCCCTATTGTTAGTCTTACCAGAATAAGGGATCAATGCGACGCGTATATCGCCCCCAACCCGCGAAAGAAAAGGCCACTGATGACCCGGTTTTATGCCAAAGTTGCGACAGCCCTGACACTTTGTTTTTTGGGGGCATTGGCTTTTGTTGTGCTGCGTCCCAACGGCGATCGGTTTGCCCCTTGCCGCGAAAGCGTGATTTCAGGCGGGGTTGATAGCATTGGTGGGCCTTTCACATTGGTTGATGAAACGGGCACCACCGTGACCGATCAAGATATCATCACAAAACCGACACTGCTCTACTTTGGTTATACATTTTGCCCCGATGTCTGCCCGCTGGATAATGTGCGCAATGCGCAAGCGGTCGATCTGTTGACAGACCGCGGCTATGACGTGCAGCCAGTCTTTATTTCGGTGGACCCAAAGCGTGACACACCCGAAGTCATGGCGGATTTCACAGACCTTATACATCCGAAGATGATCGGCCTGACCGGATCCGAGGCACAGGTTAAAGCCGCATCACAGGCCTATCGGACATATTTCAAGATCAACACCCCAGAAGAAGAATTTTATCTGGTCGATCATTCAACGTTTACCTATTTGGTGTTGCCCAAAGTGGGGTTTGTCGAATTTTTCCGTCGCGAACTGAGTGCCGAGGATATCGCAGAAAAATCAGCCTGTTTTTTAGAAAGAATGTAGCAGGGTTTGACCCGGGGCGTTTCCATCCCTAATTTCATATAACAAAAAACTTGGAAGGGACCTGCAGCTATGGAAGACCTAAGCGACTCTGCGCTGGCGCATGATGTCAGTTTGCTGCTGGTTGATGATGATGAGACATTTGTAAAGCGCTTGGCAAAGGCCATGGACAAGCGGGGGTTTGAAACCACAACCGCCCTTTCCGTCGCCGAAGGCCGCGCGTTTGCCGAACAGTCGCCGCCCGCCCATGCCGTGGTTGACCTGCGCTTGGGCGATGGCAATGGGCTTGCCGTGGTGGAAACCCTGCGTGCCCTGCGGCCTGATTGCCGGATTGTGGTGCTGACGGGCTACGGCGCGATCGCGACGGCCGTGGCAGCTGTAAAAATTGGTGCGGTCGATTATCTGGCCAAACCGGCCGATGCCGATGATATCGCAAACGCCCTGCGCGCGGGTGGTGCCATCCTGCCCGAGGCGCCAGAAAACCCAATGTCAGCAGATCGCGTGCGCTGGGAACATATTCAGCGCGTGTTTGAACAGTGCGAGCGCAATGTCAGCGAAACTGCACGCAAATTGGGAATGCACCGCCGCACTTTGCAACGTATTTTAGCAAAACGCAGCCCGCGCTAAGATCAGCATAAGACAGAAATCACCAATCCGTGCCGCACATTTAGGCGGCGGGTCTGGCATTGGGAAATCTAAAGTTTTTGCAAATTGCACAACCCTGCGGGATGTATGAAATCATCCCTAGATTGCTAAAAAATTAACCTTTACCTATTTTTAAATTTATGACAAAAAACATCACGAACAAAATTAACTGGCAACGATATAAGGAACGCTGCGTTGATGATTGATCTGAACGAACTTTCTTTGAAAGACCTCAAAGAACTCCAGACCCAGGTATCGAAAGCAATCACCTCTTTCAGTGATCGTAAAAAGAAAGAGGCACTGGCAGAATTGGAAGCCACTGCGCGCAAAAATGGTTTTACCCTAAGCGAGTTGACGGGTGAAATTGGCAAACGCAAGCGGGCGCCAGCAGCGGCGAAATACGCCAACCCAGCAGATCCCAGCCAGACATGGTCGGGCCGTGGCCGCAAGCCACGCTGGATGCAGGCGGCATTGCTCAATGGGCAATCCCCCGAAGATATGATGATCTGAAAATCAGACGATTTGCAGGAGGCTACGCCTGCAAATCCTGAATTTTGGACATAAGCTCTTTAAATCTCTGCAAAAATGCATGTCGTACGGCACTGGGTGGCTGCGGCATGATGGGTGCCACACCCGTCAGATCAAACGCGGGCTTGGGAAATAACTGAGCAGCCTCGATCTGTGAAAAGCCAGCGATATCGACAGCCTCGCGCCATGCCGAAAATATGTCTGCCTGCTTGATCGCCTTTTTGATTAAAACTGGCAATTCTGCGGGCAAGCCAAAGCGAACATGCACCGCGGCTGCCAACCGCTTATCAAGCACCTCATAAGAGGGGCCAATGGCTGCCTTTACTGGTGAGATCATATCGCCAATTACATATTCTGGCGCATCATGCAGCAGCGCAGCCAATCGCCACTGCGGCGCAATACCACGATTAACTAAGGTAAACACATGCTCAACCAAAAGTGAGTGTTCCGCGACAGAATAGGGATATTCGCCCAACGTCTGCCCGTTCCATCGCGCTACAAAAGCCAAACCACGTGCGATATCCGTAATTTCAATATCCAATGGCGAGGGGTCCAGCAAATCCAGCCTGCGTCCCGATAGCATTCGCTGCCAAGCACGGGGGGGCGTGGGGCTGCTTTTTTTTGACATCTGCGATTTCCCCCGCGCTGAAAAGGCCCGGCCCACTGCCATTCATTTTCAACGCCTTAAATTTTCAACCCTGCATTGCTCAGGCACGACGTCAGTGCTATCTGACCCGCAAAGAGATATTTGCCAAGGAGCGCGCGCCATGAACGCCGACTACATCGTCAAAGACATAACCTTGGCCGATTACGGTCGTAAAGAGCTTGTGATTGCCGAAACCGAAATGCCGGGGCTGATGGCCTTGCGCGAAGAATTCGGTGACAGTCAACCACTCAAGGGCGCCAAAATCGCAGGCAGTCTGCACATGACGGTTCAAACAGCAGTGCTGATTGAAACGCTTGTGGCTTTGGGTGCCGAAGTGCGTTGGGCCAGCTGTAATATCTTTTCCACCCAAGATCACGCCGCAGCAGCCATAGCGGCCACCGGAACCCCAGTCTTTGCAATCAAGGGTGAAACCCTAGAAGACTACTGGGCATATACCGATCGAATATTTCAGTTCGGCGGCGCAGGCGGCACCTGCAATCTGATTTTGGATGATGGCGGCGATGCTACCATGTACATCCTGCTGGGCGCGCGGGTTGAGGCGGGCGAGACCGACATCATCGAAGTGCCCACCTCAGACGAAGAGGTGTGTCTGTTTGCACAAATCAAAAAGCGTCTGGCCGCCAGCCCCGGTTGGTTCACCAAGCAGCGGGACGCCATTCAGGGCGTGTCCGAGGAAACCACCACCGGCGTGCATCGTTTATATGATCTGCACAAAAAAGGCCTGTTGCCATTTCCTGCGATCAACGTGAACGACAGTGTGACCAAATCCAAATTTGATAACAAATACGGCTGCAAAGAATCACTGGTGGATGGCATACGCCGCGCAACCGACACGATGATGGCCGGCAAGGTGGCCGTGGTATGCGGCTATGGCGATGTGGGCAAAGGCTCTGCCGCCAGCTTGCGCGGCGCGGGCGCACGCGTGAAGGTAACCGAGGTCGACCCGATCTGCGCGCTGCAAGCTGCGATGGACGGGTTTGAGGTCACGCTGCTCGAAGATGAGATGGCCAGCGCTGATATTTTCATCACCACCACGGGCAACAAAGATGTGATCCGCATCGAACACATGCGTGCCATGAAAGACATGGCAATCGTGGGCAACATCGGCCATTTTGACAATGAAATTCAGGTGGCTGCCCTGAAAAATCACAAATGGACCAACATCAAAGAACAGGTTGATATGATCGAGATGCCCTCGGGCAATCGTATCATCCTTTTGTCCGAAGGGCGTTTGTTGAACTTGGGCAATGCTACGGGCCACCCAAGCTTTGTGATGTCAGCCTCATTTACCAATCAGGTTTTGGCACAGATTGACCTTTGGACCAAAGCAGACAGCTATGCCCCCGGCGTTCATATCCTGCCCAAAGCGCTCGACGAAAAGGTTGCACGGCTTCATCTGAAAAAAATCGGCGTAAAACTGACCGAACTTCGCCCGGATCAGGCCGCCTATATCGGCGTGACCGCCGAGGGGCCGTTTAAGGCCGAGCATTACCGTTATTGATTTTGTGCACTGACCAAACGGCCACAGACAGCAAACGCCCCGATTTACCAATCGGGGCGTTTTGCGTTTGGGCAACAAATTGACCCAACGTGAAAAAAATTGGGCCACTTGGCCCTTTCATACGCCCCATGGGTTTGACACTGGCCGGCAATAGGCGTTTTGTCAGAGTAATCGCCGTCGCCCCGGATGTGCCATGCAGATTTACCTCCCCATTGCCGAGGTTTCGGTCAACGCTTTCCTGCTTTTGGGATTGGGCGGGCTGGTGGGCCTGTTGTCGGGACTTTTTGGTGTGGGTGGTGGCTTTCTGATTACGCCACTTTTGCTGTTCATTGGCATTCCAGCACCGGTTGCGGTGGCTACGGGCGCCAATCAGGTTGTGGCCTCATCGGTGTCGGGGGTGCTGACGCATCTGCAACGAAAATCAGTTGATCTAACGATGGGGGCAACCCTGCTGGCCGGTGGGCTGGTTGGATCAACCGTGGGCATCTGGGTCTTTAACCGCGTGTCCGAAGCAGGGCTGATCGATCTGTTTGTCCAACTGTCTTATGTAATTTTTCTGGGGTTGATCGGCGCGCTCATGCTGCAAGAAAGCCTGCGCGCCCTGCGCCGGGCCCGGCTGTCCAAACCCCAGCCACGGCGCAGCCACACGTGGGTGCAGCATATGCCGTTTAAGGTAAAATTTCGCACGTCAGGGCTTTATATCAGCGTGCTACCACCATTGGTGGTTGGCTTTGCTGTGGGTATTTTATCGGCCATCATGGGGGTTGGTGGCGGTTTTATCATGGTGCCCGCGATGATTTATCTGCTGGGTATGCCCACCAAGGTGGTGATTGGCACATCGCTTTTTCAGATTTTGTTTGTGTCGGCCTATGCCACGCTTATGCACGCGGTCATCAACAATTCAGTTGATATCTTGTTGGCAGCTGTTTTGATCGTGGGTGGTGTGATTGGCAGTCAACTGGGCACCAGACTGGGTGTCAGGCTTAAGGCCGAGCAGTTGCGGATTTTGCTGGCGCTTTTGGTGTTAATTGTTTGTTTCAAAATTGCGCTGGATCTGCTGATTGAACCCACCGAGCTGTTCAGCATTGAAGTGACACGGCCATGAGGGGCGTGGGGGCGGCACGCTTTGGCCTGTGTCTGCTGTTCCATCTGCTGCTGGCCACCTTGCCGCTGCGCGCCGAACAGATTGTTGCAGGCCTCAGCCAAAGCAATATCGCCATCACAGCAAATTATGTTGGATCAGAAATTCTGATTTTTGGAGCCATTCAGCGCGACGCCCCCGCCCCAGACGGACCGCTGGAGGTTGTCATCACGCTAGAAGGGCCGTCGGGGCCACTGACAGTTCGGCGCAAGACACATGTGAACGGCATTTGGGTCAATACAGACAAGCTGATCATAAGCCGCGCGCCACATTTCTACGCAGTTGCCACCACCACACCGCTTTCCAGCGCGCTGAGTGCCACCGAAGATCTGCGCCACCACGTTTCAATTCCCCGCGCTATCCGCGCAGTTGGTGCGGCATCAGTTGATGAATCGCCGCGCTATTTCGATGCGCTGATCCGCCTGCGCAAGGCCGAGGGGCTTTACCAACTGCAAGAGGGCACGGTTGATCTGGCACAAAACACACTGTTTCGCACCTCGATCATTTTGCCGGCCAATTTAGCCGAGGGCAGCTATAAAACACGGATTTTCCTGACCCGCGGCGGACAAGTGGTGGACACTCTTGAAACCTCAATCATGGTTCAAAAAGAGGGATTAGAGCGCTGGTTGTTCGCGCTGGCGCATGAGCAGCCCGTGGCCTACGGCTCATTGTCTTTGGCAATCGCCATTTTAGCCGGCTGGGCCGCGGCGGCGGTCTTTCGGATGTTTTGGGCATAGGGTCGTTTTGGGGGCCGAAAGCCGTGGCCCGTTGGGGCGCTAAAACGCCTTGAACGTCATGGTTGTCAGCGTGCGCACAATCCCAGAAATATCAAAAAGCCGGTCTGACAGGTAATGCCCCACATCCGCATCATCGGGCACATACACCTTTGCAATCAAATCATATTCACCCGATGTCGAATAGAGCTCAGAGACCACTTCGCGGTCATAGATCGCGTCGGCCACCTGATAGGTTTGGCCGGGAACGCAGCGGAATTGCACAAAGACACAGCGCATAACACCCTCCTGTTGGTGCCACATCATAGGCGGCGGCGCTACTCAGGCGCAAGGCTCAGCGGCACCGCCGCCGGACGCAGATCATCGATTGACAGTGGCTGGGTGGGCCGCGCCAAACGGTTGCGCACCACCCAGATCAGCCGATTTTCCGCCCGCGTAATCGCGACATAAGCCAACCGCTTCCACAGCGCCACGCCCGCCTCAACCCGCCCGGCTTGGGCTGCGGCATATAGATCAGGGGCGAAGACCTGCACATCGGGCCATTGGCTGCCTTGGGCCTTGTGAATGGTGACGGCGGCACCATGCAAAAACGCAGCCCCCATCCGCGCAGCAAAAGGGATAAAGGGTTCGGCCTCATCGGGCTTTTCGATTTTTACGATACTGGCCGCGGAAACCTGCGGATCTTCGGCCCCCATCACATGCAACCGCGAAAACCCAGGCTTACGACCGGGCCCCATGTAAATCACTTGTGCCCCCTTGATCAGGCCGCGCGCCTCAAGATCAATTCGTTTTTTACGGTGTTTCAGCGGCAGTTCAATCCCATCACAAATCAACGGCTCACCGGGCAGCAATTCATCCTCGGGTGCGCCAAAAGCCGCACGAAACGCGGTGATCAACCGAATGCGGGTGGCGTTGCGCCACACCAACACCGGCGAGCGCGCCATCAGATCAGATTCGACCCGCTGCCCCATTACCACACGTGCATCTTT
>ERZ888423.2404-NODE-2404-length-14017-cov-7.020198_pt1 | contig 14017 bp, 10 predicted proteins | sample MGYA00520523_ERZ888423 | MGnify/ENA primary metagenome ERZ888423 (study PRJEB32303, sample SAMEA104408611) | aquatic metagenome | biome: Brackish water; feature: Pelagic; material: water | place: Baltic Sea | collected 2014-06-08T10:24:00 | depth 30,27 m ...
GGATTCACACGTCGGGCACCGAAAAAAAGGTGGCCGCATGAGTGCCGCCCCGCAACTAGACCCACCACTGGTGGAGTCAAGCCCGTCTGTTACTGAATACGCGACTAAAGGTGTTCGCCGCAGCACGCGTGAGAATCTGCGGCTAGTTGCACCACTACGGGTGAGCAAGGCGAGTCGAGGCCTGTTCGTGATCGTCCTTGTTAGCATTTTGGGTGTAGGTCTTTTTGGCATGCTCCTGATCAATACGACTCTGGCTCAAGGAGCATTCACGCTCAGTGAGTTGCGGTCGACTCAATCACAATTGAGTCGCACCGAAGCGACCCTGACCGAAAGCGTCGCAGCCCTCACAGCACCCACCGTTCTCGAAGCGAGAGCTCGTGAACTGGGTATGGTTCCTAGCCCCACCCCAGCATTCATCAAAATTCCCAGTGGCAAAGTTTTAGGAAAAGCTCGCCCGGCACCCGGAGTCAGGATTGCCACGCCCGCCGATGCCACGGCAGGAGAGTTAGCCGAATCGCCTTCTGGTTCAGGGCTTCCCGTTGCTCCTGGTGAAAACTACGACCCGGCTACCCCAAATTCGCAAGGGGTTACCGGCGAGTGGTCTGAACCGACATTGGTTAACTCACAGGTCGTATCCGAGGATCTCGCTCTCGATGCGATTGCGGTCGAGTAGGTAGTCAGTGAAGTCTTGGGTCGAGCGTTCATGAGTCCGAATCCGAGTGATCGCAATTTTAGTGATTATGGTTCGGCCCCAATTAAACTGAGCAACACGCGTCGGCGCGGAACAGCGCTCATCCTGGTTTCCAGTCTCATTTTTATGATCTTCGCAGGTCGACTAGTTGATCTGCAGGCCATTAAAGGAAGTGAACTCGCATCTGCAGCACTGGACCAAAGGCTTCGTACTGTGGATTTGCCTGCAGAACGTGGATCAATTCTTGATTCAAGCGGTGCGCCACTCGCGATCACGGTCGATGCCAAAAATGTCACTGCGGATCAAACAATGATCGACGAACCGGAGGTTGTCGCCCAAGCGCTTTCACCGATTTTGGGTGCTGATGCGGACATTTTGGCTAATCGTCTCACCGGTGACCGACGCTTCATGTATTTAGCCAAGGAAGTAACTCCCGAAACCTGGGAGCAAATCTCGGCTCTGCGATTACCCGGAATTTTCGGTGAAGAGACTTCCCGTCGCATTTACCCCTCTGGTGAGCTTGCCGCCAACGTCATCGGTTTCGTCGGGGCTGAAGGAACGGGGCTTGGTGGATATGAGTTTGCATTTGACGAGCAACTTCGCGGGACTCCGGGCGAGGCCACTTACGAGAAAGGTCCAGGCGGCCGGACAATCCCAACAGGTGCTTCAGTTCGAGTTGATGCCAAGGCCGGCGTCGACGTTGAACTCACCATAGATCGCGATATTCAGTATGTTGCTCAGCAAGCGATCTCAGAGGCCGTAGAAAGCTCGGGCGCAAAAGATGGCACGGTAGTTGTTATGGACCCACAAAGCGGACAAATCTTGGCATTGGCTACGGCCCCCACTTTTGATCCAAATTTTGCAACTCAAAGTGCTGTGCGCAATCGTAATAACCGACCATTGACTTCGGTCTTCGAGCCTGGGTCAACCAGCAAGGTCATGACCCTGGCCGCTGTCGTCAATGAAGGGGCGGCAACCCCGTACACCCCGATTAAAGTCCCCGGGTCGCTGCGACGCGGAGACAAAGACTTTCATGATTCAAGTCCACATGGCACGTTGAGGCTGACTCTAAATGGCGTCATGGCTAAATCAAGCAATATTGGGACTATTCTTGCCGCAGAACGAATCGGTGGAAAGAAGCTTTCCAAATACTTAAAGAAGTTCGGTATTGGCCAACCAACCGGTTTGAACTTTCCTGGTGAGAGCAACGGGTTTGTTCCCGAGCACAAGAATTGGTCTCCTACATCCTTTCCAACGATCTCATTCGGCCAAGGTCTGAGTGTGAACGCAGTTCAAGTAGCCAGTGTGTATTCGACTATCGCAAACGACGGTTTGCGAGTTGAGCCTTCACTGGTGAAGAGGATTATTCACGAAGATGGAACAGCGGAACAGCCTGCGGCTCCGAAGACAACGCGAGTTGTATCTCGGGATACAGCAATTCAGGTGCGAGCGATGCTGGAGAGCGTGGTAGGCGAGGGTGGAACAGCGACGAATGCCAAAATACCCGGATACCGGGTTGGAGGCAAAACCGGTACGGCACAGGTGATCGATGAGCTTACCGGCGGCTACAACGATCAGGTAATCGCATCTTTTGTTGGCATGGCACCTGCAGACAACCCGCAACTTGTTGTCGGGGTATTTGTCTCCCAGCCACAAATTGGTCGGTACGGTGGTGAGTTGGCTGCTCCAGTCTTTAAGAAAGTTTCCAGTTACGCGCTTGGCGCACTGCAGATCCCACCTACCGGATCAAAAGCGCCTAAACTCGCACTGACCTTTGGAGGTTAATGTGGGATCGACATCGGTTGTCGAGATTGCTTCACTGATTACGGCACACCTTTCGGGTGACCCAAAAATCCGAGTTTCCGGTGTTTCATTGAACTCCAATACGGTAGAAAAGAACGAACTTTTTGCGGCCCTACCGGGGCGCACAGCTCATGGAGTTACGTTTGTGAGTCAAGCAATCAAGCGAGGTGCTTCGGCCATATTGACCGACCCGGCCGGGGTCCAATGGCTTGATCGGTCAGATCTGGACATCGAGTTACCGGTATTGCTGGTGAGCGATCCCAGAGCATCCCTTGGAAAAATTTGTAAGTTGGTGTATTCCGATCCTGCCGCAGGGATGATCCTGCTGGGGGTAACCGGCACTAATGGGAAAAGCACGACCACCAGCATGATCTACCAGGCCGCGCGCGCAGTGGGCATCAAGGCAGGGTTGATTGGCACTTTGGCGACCGCTATGGACGGGGAGGAAGTAAGCAGCGTACGCACCACCCCCGAGGCGCCGGACCTATTTCGCACAATTGCGCGCATGAAAGCTAGTGGTGTGAAATTGATCGCGATGGAAGTCTCCAGTATTGCTCTCTCTGAATACAGGGTGAACGGTGTTGAATTTGACTGTGTGGGGTTCACGAATCTTTCGCACGACCATCTGGATTACCACGATTCCATGGTCGAATATTTCTCGGCCAAATCCCAACTTTTCTCGCATCAGTATGCACGGTCGGCACTAATCTGCACGGACAGTTCTTGGGGTGTAAAACTGTGCGACTCAATTGCGATTCCATTTGAATCTGTGGGGAACGTGGGTTCCCCTGACTGGAAAATTACCGAAGACCACGATCGCGGGTCCTGGCTTTTGCGAGGCCCCAGGTACGAAACGCACATGGATTCACTCGCCATGCCGGGCACCATGAATGCACTGAATGCAGCCTTGGCACTTGCGATGTTAGACCGAGTGGGTATTCATGGAGGTGAAGTTGTCACGGCAATTTGTGGGGCGACAGTCCCGGGCAGGGCCGAACTAGTGGGCACCCGCGACGGCGTATCAGTTTTTGTTGATTACGCACACTCGCCAGAGTCCATCAGGGAATTCCTGACAGGGCTAAGAAGTCAATTTGGTGGTCGCATCATTACGGTTGTGGGTGCTGGCGGCGACCGAGACGCAAGTAAGCGTGCGGAGATGGGGCAGGCCGGTGCGAGCGGGTCGGACGTTTTGATCGTCACCGATGACAACCCGCGCTCGGAAGATCCGACTCTCATTCGACAGCAACTTCTCGCCGGCGCAGCCAGGGTTTCCGGCTGTGAGGTCATGGAGATGGGGGATCGACGGATGGCGATTGCGCAGGCATTGGAATCCGCGCATAGCCACGATGTAGTAGCGATACTCGGTAAGGGTCATGAGCGCGGACAGGAAATTCACGGTCATGTAATTGAATTTAGCGACGTTGATGTCGTGGCTGAGATGCTGCAGGGCGGGAATCTCAATGATTGAGTTCACAGGACGCCAACTGGAAGAGATCACCGGCGGAACATTGACTGGTTGCGAGCAGTCACATCTGTTTAATGTCCCGCAATTCTTTGTCGACTCCCGCAGTGCAATTCGCGATGGCGTATTTGTTGCGCTCGTCGGCGAGCGGGTAGATGGGCATGATTTTCTCGATTCTGTGTACGAGGCTGGTGCTGCTTTAGCGATTGTCGATACCGTTGTGGGAAGGCCCATGGCCGAAGGATTGTCAGTGCTTCGAGTGGTGAGTCCGTTGAATGCCCTGGCTCAAATTGCCCACTGGGTGCGGGTCAATGTTTTGACGGCGCAAGTAATAGGCGTTACGGGCTCGAGTGGAAAAACTTCAACAAAAGATCTCATCGCGGGGATTCTGGGGCAGCATGGTGAGACGGTTGCGCCTCCCGGTTCATTCAACACTGAAGTAGGACTCCCACTTACGATTCTCAGTGCTGATGCGAGCACCCAGTTTCTCGTTTTGGAAATGGGAATGCGTGGGATAGGTCATATTTCGACTCTCGCTGAAATTGCCGAGCCCGATATCGGAGTGGTGGTCAATGTGGGATCGGCGCACATTGAACTCCTGGGAAGCATCGAGAATATTGCAGAGGCGAAAAGCGAGTTGGTCCGCGCATTGCCGGCAACTGGAATCGCAATTCTTAATAAGGATGATCCACTTGTGGCGAAGATGAGTGATTCTCTAAACTGCGAGATCCGCACATTCGGGGAAGACAAGGGCAGTGACTTTCGTGCCAGTGATGTGGACATCGAACCTGATGGAACAACGCGTTTTGTGATTACCCACGGCGGGCACTCGCACCGGGCACATGTGAAATTGGTTGGCTCACACTACGTGAGCAACGCGTTGGCCGCCGTGAGCGCCTGTGTCTGCGTAGGTGTTCCTTTTGAGGCCGCGTGTGAGCTTCTGAGCAAGGTACACATGATCAGCAAGTGGAGAATGGAAGTCACCACAGCAGGCAATGACATTACCGTGATCAATGACTCCTACAACGCTAATCCTGAGTCCATGCGCGCGGCGCTGACGACCCTAGCTCAATTTCGAGTGGGAGATTCCGACCGAAGGACGTGGGCGGTGTTAGGGGAGATGCGCGAACTGGGTGAGTACTCAAGAGAAGCGCATGAGTCCATTGGGCGGTTGGCGGTGCGGTTAAATATTTCTCGCCTTGTGTGTGTGGGGGAGGCAACTCGTGTCATGGCCTTGGCTGCGGTCAGTGAAGGATCATGGGGCGGGGAATCGGTCTGGGTATCCGACACCGATCAGGCCTTGGAATTGCTGGCACGCGATTTACGTGCGGGCGATATCGTGCTTGTGAAAGCGTCACGATCAATAGGTTTGGAACGCGTGGCAAGTGAGGTTATGGAGCTTTCATTAAGTAGTCTCACTACGGACTTGGATTCCGGTAATGGTCGAGGGCAAGGAAACCTATGAGGCTAGTAGTCATCGCGGGTGCGATCGCGACCTTCATCTCTTTTCTGGGCACCCCATTACTCATCAACTTGCTGCGCAGGCATGGCTATTCCCAAGCGATTCGGGCTTCACGAGAAGGGGAGTTGTACCCGGCACATGAAGGGAAGCGCGGCACCCCCTCAATGGGCGGCCTGGCCATCATTATCGCCGTCCTCGCGGGTTATTTCCTTACGCATCTGATTACTTGGCGCCCCGTTTCGATTTCGGCCCTGCTCGTGCTGTACCTGATGGTCGGACTAGGCCTGGTGGGCATGGCGGACGACTATTTGAAGATTTTCAAGCAAAGAAGCACGGGCCTTCGAGCGCGAACCAAACTCATCGGACAGGCGGTGGTCGCATTCTCGTTTGCATATCTATCCGTGCAGTTCCCGGACGATTCGGGCAATACTGCAGCATCGATGGCGATCTCATTTGTTCGTGATACCAGCTTTGTTCTTCCGTTGGGCCTTTTCTTATTGTGGGTCTGGTTCTTGGTAACAGCGACGACTAATGGTGTCAATCTGACCGATGGACTTGATGGACTTGCAGTGGGGGCTGCAATCATGAGTTTCTTGGCGTACGTACTACTGGCCATTTGGCAGTATGGACAAAATTGTGCGTTTGAAGTTACTGAGTTTTGTTACAACACGCAAAATCCACTTGACCTTGCAATGGTGGCCGCGGCAACAGCGGGTGCCAGTTTTGGTTTCTTGTGGTTTAACACTTCACCCGCGCGCATTTTCATGGGCGACACCGGTTCCCTTGCTCTGGGCGGCGGGATCGCAGGTTTGGCGATCCTGACGCGCACAGAATTGTTGCTCCCACTTTTGGCGGGACTTTTCTTGATCACAACATTGTCGGTAATCGGGCAAGTGGGTTCATTCAAGTTAACCGGAAAGAGAATTTTTAGGATGGCGCCCCTGCATCATCATTTTGAAATGCTTGGTTGGCCAGAAATCCAAATTGTGGTGCGGTTCTGGATCATCCAGGGTCTGTGCATTGGGGCAGGGCTGACAATTTTCTACGCGGAGTGGGTCCGTGCCTAATGCCTAAGTGTGACGAGTTGACATCTCGGGAAGCGAACTGGTCATCCCTGCGGGTGGGCGTCCTGGGGCTTGGCGTCGCGGGTTTTGCTGCAAGTGATGCACTGATGCAACTGGGAGCGGACGTCAGCATTATTGATTCGGCCGCAACAGATCCGGTCAATGAGCGGGCCGAAATTCTTGGTTCGTTAGGTGCTCATACCTTTATCGGTGCCACGGAATTGCCAAGTGAGCACTTTGATTTATTGGTGACATCCCCGGGATTGCCGCCGGGCCATATTTTTCACCGCCAGGCGGCACTGGCGAGTGTCCCCATTTGGGGCGAGCTTGAATTGGCGTGGCGGATTCGCCCAAAAAGCGGGGCAGCCCAATGGTTATGCGTAACCGGCACCAATGGCAAGACGACTACAACGTTGATGCTCGATTCGATTTTGCGCGCGTCCGGGTTTCGCAGCGAAGCCGCGGGAAATATTGGTCACTCTCTCGTTGGAGTCGTGATGCATGACGAACTTGACGTCATTGCGGTTGAAGTGGGTGCTCCGCAGTTGCCATTTATTCACACGGTGAGCCCATGGGCCTCTGTGTGCCTGAACCTTGCCCCCGATCATGTTGATCATTTTGGTGATTTTGATCGATATACCAAGGCTAAAGCTCGAATCTACGAGCGAACCCAGTACGCGGCGGTGTACAACGGCCATGATGAAGCAACTATTTCCATGGTTGAAGCCGCCGATGTCATAGAGGGGTGTCGCGCGATTGGATTTACGCGTGGCATCCCAGCGTTGAGCGAGTTGGGCGTGGTCGACAATGCGCTGGTTGATCGGGCGTTCATTCCGAACCGAATGGACTATGCCCAAGAGTTGGCGTTGGTGTCCGATATTCATCCCGCTGCTGAGCACAACACCGAGAACGCGCTGGCAGCGGCTGCTGTGGCCCGGGCTTTCGGGACATTAGATTCCCCCGATCTCAATCGTGTCTCGCCGACGGCTGTACAACTGGGATTTCGAAATTTTGCTCCAGCACCGCACCGCAATGCAGTTGTGGCCAGCGTTGATGGTGTGACATATGTCGATGATTCGAAGGCCACAAATGCGCACGCGGCCGACACGTCTTTGTCCTCGTACCCATCGGTCATCTGGATCGCGGGAGGGCTGGCAAAAGGGCAGGATTTTGGCGAACTGGTGCTGGCGCACGCTCATCGGATCAAATTAGCAATTTTATTGGGTTCTGATGCCCAGCTGATAGCTGAGACCCTCACCCGACACGCACCAAATGTCCCAGTAATCACACTGGCCACTAGGGACACTAGTGCAATGAGTGAGGCCGTCCAGATTGCACGCGAGCGGGCCGAGAGCGGAGACACTGTGTTGCTTGCCCCCGGATGCGCCTCGTGGGACATGTTCACCGACTATTCGCAACGGGGAGACCTGTTTGCAAGTGCCGTCCAGGATGGATTGATCGACTAATGTCCCTTCTTACCCGCCCGGCATCGGGGGGACTCCATAAAATCTCCGAGGCTTATAAAAAATCGCGGTTCACGTTACTCGCAGAACATCCGCTAAGCACGTACTACTTAATCATGGGGTCCACCCTGCTGTTGCTTTCACTCGGACTGGTCATGGTGTTATCCGCATCGTCTGTGGAGAGTGTTCGAGTCTTCGGATCCGCCTACGTATTCGCCCAGCGTCAAGCACTATTTGGGGTATGCGGAGTAATCGCTTTGATTTTTGCGCTTCGTTCATCGATTCAATTCTGGCGCAAAAGCGCTTGGGTCTTTCTGGCAATTGCATTCGGACTTTTGATTAGCGTGCTGATTATTGGTGTAGAGGTCGCTGGGCAACGAAACTGGATTGAAATTTTCGGGCCATTTAGGTTGCAGCCCAGCGAGTTTGCCAAGTTAGCGTTGGTCATTTGGGGCGCTGAGGTTCTGACACGCAAAGATCGGCATGTTCCGACGTGGAGAAACATTCTGGTCCCGATCGTTCCCGTTGCCGGACTCATGATGATTCTGGTTCTGCTTGAAGGAGATTTTGGTAACACGTTGATGCTTGCTGCAATCCTGTGCGGCATTTTGTTTACAGCCGGAGTGCCCCTTCGACTTTTCGCATTGTTCGGCGGAGTAGGCCTTTTCGCCGTGTGGATGTTGACCATAGCCGCCCCCTATCGCATGGAACGGATTTCCAATTGGCTCAACCCCGATTCGGATCGACTGGGATTCGGTTGGCAAGTAACCCAAGGACAGTACGCCTTAGGCACGGGTGGCGTATGGGGAGTGGGACTCGGCGGTAGCCGCGAGAAGTGGGGCTCATTGCCTGAGGCGCACACCGACTTTATTTTCCCAGTTATCGGAGAGGAACTGGGCTTGGTGGGGACCTTCGCGGTCTTACTTCTCTTCGGAATTCTGGCTTTCTCGATTTTTAGATTGAGCAAAAATTCGCAAGACCCATTTGTGCGCCTAGCGGCTGCTGGGGTTGGTTCGTGGATTGTGATCCAAGCGGTCGTCAATATTGGCGCAGTTCTGGGCCTTCTGCCCGTTACGGGTGTGCCGCTTCCGCTGGTGTCCTACGGTGGCTCGTCTTTAATTCCGACCCTGATCGCTATTGGGATGTTGCTGGCTTGTGCTCGCAACGAACCGGGCGCGCGCCGCATTATTCGGCGTCGGCAAACGGCCGCCGCCATGCGCAGGCGCTAACGTCTAAAATGAGCAAGGAAACTCTAATCATGAGAAGTGCACAGTGAAATTCGTTTTGGCCGCGGGCGGCAGTGCGGGTCATGTGTACCCGGCAATAAACACTGCCCGAGCCATTGTTGATCTGGATCCCCAGGCACACATCACAATAATGGGAACAGACCGTGGCTTGGACACAACTTTGGTTCCGCCCACCGGTTTCGCACTTGAGGTACTCCCGTCCGCACCTTTTCCGCGCAAGCTAAACGGCCAGGCGCTTACATTCACCCCCAAATTCATCGCATCAGTGCGACTGGCTCGCCGGTTCATGAAAGCACACTCAACCGATGTTGTGATTGGGTTCGGTGGATACGCCAGTGCGCCTGCCTACATGGCGGCTCGGAGTCTGGGTCTGTGCATCATTGTTCATGAGGCGAATTCAACCGCAGGTCTAGCCAATAAATTGGGTGCCAAATTAACCCCACATGTGGCAGCGATGTTCCCGGGAGTCATGTCTGGGGCACGGGTCATAGGAATGCCATTGAGTACTGACATCGTGGAGCTTGATCGGCATCGAGATTACGCCAAGGCCCGTGAATATTTTGATCTCCCAAAAACTGGGCCGGTACTTCTCGTGTTCGGTGGCTCCCAGGGTGCCCAATCTATTAATGCGGCGATCGAGGCAGCTTTGCCACAATTAATTGCGGCGGGGGTGAGCGTCTTACACGCCGTTGGGACGGGAAATATTGGCGGAGGCGGCGCAGCGATTGATTCTGCGGGGGTCGTGTACCGAGCCGTACCGTTCATTAGTCGCATGGACTTGGCCTATTGCGCAGCCGATTTAGTTGTGGCTCGGGCTGGCGCCATGACCGTTGCGGAAATAGCAACGGTAGGCGTTCCCGCAATTTTTGTGCCACTTCCAATCGGCAATGGTGAACAAAAAAGAAATGCTCAGGGTTTGACAAGCGCGGGAGCAGCAATTGAAATTGAAAACTCAGCGTTTACCCCGGACGCGGTTGTGAGCAAAGTTTTGCCCTTGATTCTTGATAATCAAATGCTAGCCAAAATGGCGGAGACGAGGCGCGAGGTGAACCCAACTAATGCTGCCAAGGAATTGGCCGTTTGGGGGTTATCGTGTTCATAAGGACGTCATCACAATTGCGAAGGAGTGGGCACGCGTGAGCTTGCAGGACTTGGGTCAGGTCCATGTAGTCGGGATCGGTGGTGCCGGCATGTCCGGAATTGCTCGAATCCTGGCCGCCCGCGGCGTGCAGGTCAGTGGTTGTGATGCAAAAGACTCACGTCGCCTTGCCGCGTTGACCGCGGTAGGTGTTGAGACCATGATTGGCCACTCTTGCCGGCACGTAGACGCAATTGACACCCTAGTGTTGTCAACCGCCATTCCTGCGAATAATCCAGAACGAATCGAGGCCGCGGAGTGCGGCAAGCGGGTTTTGAACCGCGCAGAGGCGCTGTCAGCGATCATGACCGGATTCACCGGGGTAGCCGTCACGGGAACACACGGGAAAACTACAACCACTTCCATGATGACCGTGGCTCTGCAACATTCAGGATCAGATCCGTCGTTCGCAATCGGTAGTGAACTAAACGAGACTGGATCAAATGCTCATTTAGGCACCGGCGAATTGTTCGTTGTCGAAGCAGATGAAAGTGATGGCACTTTCTTGTATCTGAACCCAAAAGTTGCAATTGTGACCAATATCGAGGCAGATCACCTTGACTATTGGGGGACATTTGACGCGATCGAGCAAGGATTCCTTGACTTTGCACTGGGCATTCGAGACCAAAGCGGGTTTTTGGTGGCGTGCTTGGATGATCCGGGTGCGGCTCGCCTCGTCAAAGCAGCCCTAGCCGCCGGGGTTGACATCCGCACCTATGGGGAGGACCCTGAGGCAGATTTTCACATGGTGGACGCCCGGCCGTCAGCATTGGGCTGGAGTTTTGACACCGCACATCAGGGCGTCCGTTTGGGACGGGTCGAGCTTCAGGTTTTTGGCCATCACAATGCACTTAACGCACAAGCTGTTCTTGTTGCGATGATCGGTATGTCGTATACAGCGCAACAAGCAATCGAAGGTGTGAATCACTTTAGCGGGACGCGCCGCAGATTTGATTTTAAGGGAAAAGCTGGTGGCGTCCGGGTGTACGACGATTACGCTCATCACCCCACTGAAATCACTGCGACACTGCGAACAGCGCGTGAGCTTGTCGGCCCTGGACGTGTGATCGTGGCTTTTCAGGCACATCATTACTACCGCACCGCGCTATTTTCCAAAGAGTTTGGAGTTGCACTTGCTCTGGCCGACAAAGTCATCGTGCTGGAAGTTTTCGCACCAGGGGAGAATCCGATCCCTGGAGCCAGTGGGCAGACCATGGCATCCAATGTCCCCCTCCCTCCTGAGTGTGTAATTTTCGAGCCTTCATGGTCTGCGGTTGCCCAAGACTTGGTGGAGGATGCGCAAAGCGGCGACATCATCATGACGTTGGGTGCCGGAGATATTGGTTTGATAGCTACTGAGGTTGTTCAAAGATTGCAAGAACGTGAACCTGGACGTCGCGATGAGTGATCTGATGAGCAGCATCAAAGGACATGCAGAATCGAAGGACTTCACCGCGTATCAACTCAAAAAACATAAGCTTCGAATCTGGTGGCTGATCGTCCTTGTGCTCGTTCTTAGCGTTGGAATCATGATTTGGTTGGTGTGGTTTTCACAAGTATTTGCGGTGAAGGAAGTTCAAGTGATGGGCTCCGGTGGGGAAACCCTTTCGGCCGAACAGATTGCTCAGGTTCAAGCGAGCGCCGACATTAAATTGAATGATCCGATTGCCACAGTTGACACCGACACAGCGGCCCAAGCCATTGTTAACCTTGCGTGGGTGTCAGCTGTTGAGGTGCGACGCGGATGGCCCAATGAGGTAGTGGTGGCTGTGGATTTACGGATTCCTCTAGCGCGGGTCAAAGGCGGGGATACAAGCCAGGGAGTTGATGCCCAAGGCATTCTTTTTGACTATTCCAACCTTGACGGGTTACCCCTAATCCAAGCATCGGGAGCCCCACTTGTTGCGTCGGTCGAAGTCGTCGCCGCGATGCCGGCAAATTTGGCTAAAAAAGTCGTACGGATTAGGGCAAACTCGATTGACAGTATTGAACTTGACCTGAAGTCAGGATCCATCGTGAAGTGGGGCAGCGCGGACGAGCCCGAGTTCAAGGCGGCCGTGCTAGATGCACTGTTATCGCGTCGGGCCCAGATCTACGATGTCAGCGCCCCCGAATTGCCGACCACGACCGATGAAAAAGGGCGGAAGAAGTCCTAAGCAGGGTCGGGCCAGGCTTTTGTCCGGAAAGTTTTTTAAAAAACTTTGGCAAATTGGCTCTTCCGACTTGCGCTTTACTATCCGGACCGTCTATGGTCCGCGCGGCCATAAGCGAACCATTTGCTTAGCCTCTGGTAGAGGTTGAGGGTTTGTGGCACAGGAGTTCGATGGAGCCCCTTCCATCGACATGAACGGAAAAGGAGAGCGGCCGTGGCGGCTCCACAGAACTATTTAGCAGTAATCAAGGTTGTTGGTATTGGTGGCGGCGGTGTGAACGCTGTAAACCGAATGATTGAGGTCGGCCTTAAAGGGGTCGAGTTCATCGCCATCAACACCGACGCACAAGCGCTCCTGATGAGTGATGCCGACGTCAAACTCGACATCGGTCGTGAACTCACCCGAGGCCTGGGTGCCGGAGCGAACCCCGAGGTTGGCAAGAAAGCGGCCGAAGACCACCTCGAAGAGATCGAAGAAGTGCTCCGCGGTGCGGACATGGTCTTTGTCACAGCCGGCGAAGGTGGCGGGACCGGCACCGGTGGCGCCCCAGTGGTTGCCAAGGTTGCTCGCTCCCTCGGCGCTTTAACAATCGGTGTGGTCACTAGGCCCTTTGGGTTTGAAGGCCGTCGCCGCATGTCGCAGGCAGACCAGGGCGTAGATGAATTGCGCGCCGAAGTCGATACTCTCATTGTTATTCCCAATGATCGATTGCTCTCACTTGCCGACCGCGAAATCTCAGTAATCGATGCATTCCGACAGGCCGACCATGTTCTCCTACAAGGAGTCAGTGGAATCACCGACCTGATTACAACGCCAGGTTTGATTAACCTGGACTTTGCTGACGTGAAGAGTGTCATGCATGCGGCCGGTTCTGCATTGATGGGCATTGGCTCCTCTCGCGGAGAAGACCGCGCAGTTCAGGCTGCGGAAAAGGCGATTTCCAGTCCGCTGCTGGAAGCTGGGATTGATGGCGCACACGGCGTCTTGCTCTCGATCTCCGGCGGAAGCGACCTCGGGCTATTTGAAATCAATGAAGCGGCCCGACTCGTTGCTGACGCAGCGCATCCGGATGCCAATATTATTTTCGGTGCGGTCATTGATGACACGTTGGGGGACGAAGTCCGAGTGACCGTGATTGCGGCTGGCTTTGATGGTGGGGAACCACCGACCAAGAAAGTTTCGGCAAAAGATGCTGCGATCTCCGAAGCACCGGTTTTTGGACAGAGCGTGCAAAAACCCAAAGCAGTGTCATTTGATGACACCGACGATGACCTAGATATCCCTGATTTCTTGAAGTAAATGATTCTTCCCCTTGCCAGTGGCGTTTTTGCGCCGGTGGCACCTGGTGACCGTCCAGTGTGCTGGGCGGTCACTGGTCGTTTGGGAGGCTCTAGCGTGGGCGAATTCAGCCAAGCGAATATCGCCCCCCATGTGGGAGACGATCCCTCGGCGACTTCCCGCAATCTAAATTCACTCGCAGCGCTCGTTGGCGTGAAGGGAGCCGACTTAGCGCTCATGCAGGCGGCACATGGAA
>ERZ888423.2405-NODE-2405-length-14012-cov-8.548112_pt1 | contig 14012 bp, 20 predicted proteins | sample MGYA00520523_ERZ888423 | MGnify/ENA primary metagenome ERZ888423 (study PRJEB32303, sample SAMEA104408611) | aquatic metagenome | biome: Brackish water; feature: Pelagic; material: water | place: Baltic Sea | collected 2014-06-08T10:24:00 | depth 30,27 m ...
GCGGTAACGGCAACAGTGTCTTGTGTGTCTATTCCGCACTCTGCGACGAATGGCCGCAGTGCAAACCCAATTGCAATTGAACTCGCAACGCTGTCTATATCGTACACAAACACCCACTTATGCACTTTTCCATCCTGATCCGTGAACGTGTACCCGTCTGGATTGCATGCAAGTTTGCCAAATGTGCCAATGACCCACTGGTTGTGCGCCAGTTCTTTCACGCTACACAACAACACCGATGTAACAACAGCTTCATGCATACTTTAATAACAACAACAAAACCAACGCATTAATAGATTTGCGTCAGTTGGAATAAATCCACGCGCTGTCCCGCGATAATAATTTCCACAAAACGACAAACGAATTCGCAATAAACTGCACGCGTTATTTCGATATATTGGATTATGAAACGGGTTTTTATTCAAAATGACGAAAAATACAACACTACTAACAAGAATAAACACACCGACTGAAATAGAGTGTAGTATTCATCAACATGCTCGGGCATTTCTTCTAAAGGCCAATTCGCCAGTTCCCTGGCGTTCTCATGCCGCACCGCACGGGAACCACCGGGCGCATCGCAGTAGTTTTCCACGTGTACCCGCATAACATCTTTGATGTTTCCACACTGCGGGCACTTTACCTCGCCATGTTTTGTTTTCACAACCGTGTTGAGAATACTTTCTCGGTTTACTGATGCGTAGCAATATGGGCACGTGTAATCGGGTAAACTTGTATCCGCACACTCGTCACATGTCGCACAATAACAACACGGCCCCAAGTGCACGGGGTGTAATAGCATGTCCTGACAGACAAAACACGTCACTGCAACCCTCGTCATTCAGCAGGGTATAATTTGTCATGCAATGTTGGCAAATACGTCAAATGGCTATGTTTCTATTCGTCGTGGAAAATAATGTTCAGCATCGCGCGTGTGTTCTTTGGCAGGTCGTCGCGCGATAACAGCGAATTACATAGGTTTATGTTGAGAGATATATCCTGTAATTTCAATCCCAAATCCTTGCAGTGTTCGATTAGATTCGGAAAGTCGGCTGCGCGATCCAGAACAAGTTTCGCGTACGAATACAGCACAATCCACGCCACGTCCGACACGGGTGGCGTTAGTGAAAACAGGTATGCGAGAATGTCCAACTGTACACAAATATCAACAAGGGTCACGTGAGTGCCACCGAAAATGGCTTTTTTGTGTCGATAACACATGTTTTTCACACATTCGTCCATTGTTTTCAGCAAATTGCCTTCGCCGGATTGTGTAAACAGAATGTATCTGAGCATTTTGTACACTTCGTCTGCTTCCTGCCGCGGGTACCAGCGGTCGCCATATTGACGAAAGGTGGACGCAATTTGTGTTTTGTTTTCCAGAAAAACACCACTCAGATCTTCACACACCACAAAAATATGTGGAATCCCAATCCCGACACTGCGGACAATCTCGCCGATGCTCGACAACGAAAACGCGGCTGGATCAAGCGCAATCACAGATGCGGCGATTTTAGGCGACGTAATCGGATCGCGTTTCATCGCATTTGGAGCCGGAAACACAAATTTAATATCGTTTGAAATCAAACGTGGTATGATGGTCTGGCGCCACAACATTGGTGTTTCATCCATGACCTGGAGCCCACCAAGGTAGACAGTGCCGAGTTTGCCGTCACTCCACACGCCATTTTCGTTACAATGATCATGCGGCGGAGGGTGGATGTAGTATTTTGACGTTTCGACGTCGTCGCGGGTGTACAAACGTGTTAACCATGGATGCCCAGATATGATTTTGTAGATTTGGTCGACAATTTCAATTTCATCATCGCCCCGAATGCACTCATTGGATCGCACACAGCCCGTGTTGGCGTCAATCAACAGCTGATGCAGCATCTGAACTTGGGCTTCTAGCGCTGAAAGTCTGCCATTGAACCCAGAAACCGTTTTTATTATTTGCACAGTGGGGGGTGCATTGTCATCCGCCATACTGTACTTCTCGCATCGTGACACCGTGTTATATATTCATGACTTTATTTCGTTAAAAACGCATATGTAACTTCAAACGCTTCAAGTATACTGTCAACATAATCGGTTTGGCTTTTGTCGTCAATTTGTTTGGCGTCAATGGCCGAAACATCGCTGTCCGGTTCAAACGTGATCGTATTACCGTCAGTCACAAGCTGCAGGAACGACTGCAGTAATTGCATTTCTTCTATGGCACGTTTTGTTGCCGCGTCAAATTTGTGCACGACGGTCTTGTTGTTCTTGTCGCTTTCTGTAATTGCATACACGGGTCCAGTCGGCGCCGTTGACGAACCCTTGATCCGTTTGATTCGCTCCTTTTTCGGATTAAATTCCAACTTGTCTATTAATTGCGCCGACAACCTCTGAATATCTGCACATGTTTTGCTTGTTGCAGACTGCATCTGATTCAGGTATCCAAATAGGGGATTTGCCTCGTCGATTTGTTGCAACAGCAATTTTTCAACGGTGTAATTGTCGTCCATTGTACAAGTCAAATACGCGTCGCGCAGTACGCGATTTAGGGTCAAGAATATGTCTGCTCGTATTACCGACATTTCACGGGTTGTCGGGCACGCGTGGCCAGCAAGAAGCGGAGTGGGAATCACCGAGTATTTAAATACACAATTCCCCTACGAACGACCACAAATTCGCGCACGCGGCAGCAAACATGGGTTGTCATACGGGCGCCGGTTTCACACACAAATTCACAATGCAGTGCGCACAAACACGTGGCGCCGATTGCCAGTTGCCGCTCGTGGCGTATATTACTATTTCCAATTTCTACAACAAATCAAATTGATTCCCACGAAAACTGAAATGACAATTGCCAATACGCGCATCGGCGTCAACACAAAGGTCGATCTTGTGTGCACTGACAAGAATGGTGTTGTTGTTATGATTGAGAACAAAACAACAAGACATTCATTCGCGGACTATATGCGAATCTATCATCAAAAAACACGAGTTAATCCCGACTTGGTAAATGGACTTGCAAACACCGAGTATACAAGGCATCAACTTCAGGCCGCCTTTGCAGTGCATACAATAAATTCAAACGTGCCACAACTTCGGGTCAAAGTGCGCGGGGCTGTTATTGTATGTTGCCGCGATCGGTATGCAATTTTCTGGACACCAATTTCTATGACAATGCCAGCGATATTTCCGTCTTGTATTAATGTGTAGTGCGTGACAAGTATATTGTAGCACATCATGGCGTTGACCCAGCATGCCGGACAACATGCCCCCAACAACCGGGGGCTTGACTTCAACAACCTCGGCCAGGTCCAGAACACACTTCTCAAGTACATTGGCAAACCGAGTAGTGAATTCTCACCCAGCAATGTCACCGAGGATCAGTGGGGTGTTGCGGACTCGCTCATCAAGAAATGGGGAGGTGCAATGGAAATTGTAAAAAGTACCATTGTACAATCGGCTATGGAAATCAGTCCCATCAACACGCACGTTTTGCCACTCAAGCACGCACATGCGCTAAAGCTACAGATGCCAATTCGCACCATCTCGCGCCCAATGATGCAGCAGACGGCAGAACGTGCTCCATACCGTAAGATTGTTACCAGCATGCAGTACGTGGTCGAAGAACTCGACCGCCACGCAATCGGGTTTGACATTGGAACCGAGGTGCTTGCCGATAGTCCGCTCGGACAGCAAGAATACGCCGACAAGATGAACGCGACAGTCGAGGCACTCCGCTTTGCAATGGAGCACAGTGGACTGGTCCAGTTGGTCAACCAGCAGTCGTACGAGAGCGCGTTCCCAATCACACGCCCGGTCCAAAACAAACAGTCGCGCTTCTACGACTACATGATGGCTCAGATCGGTACCTACGCGGCAATCGCAAAGGGAAACAACGGATTCGAATTCCTCAGTGCAGCCGCGCAGAAAGTCGGCAAGTCACTGTCGGCCGACTACGATACTGTTATTATGTCGGCCGGTTCGCGTCAACTCGAACGCGCAATCAATCCAACAACACGCAAAATTACTGTCAACAATTGCAAGGAAATGGTCAAGCTCGGCACGGTTGAAGATCAGCAAACAATTGAAATCAACATGATTGGCAATCTGCACTACATTGAACATCAGCCCGTGTGGGACGATATTTCAAAATCCCTTTCGGAATGCCCACTCACGCGCATCTCGGCAACTGCATCGTCGTTCCCATTGACAATTGAAGAAACCGATGACGATATCCACATCGCACCAATTCAAATCACCGACTTGTGTACACACAGTCGCGTCACAATGACATCGGAAATGCTCGGAGACCACGTCTGGAAATCATTTGGTGTAAAAAAAGCAGTTAAATACAACCTGGAGGACAAAAGCGACTTGAATAAGGAGGTTTCAGACAGGCTTGTTGCGTTCAGAGGCGGTCAGCTTAGTGATGGCACTAAAAAAATGAGTGACGACGATATCTCCGATGTTTTGACACTGGTTGACTATACAAATAATGATCGTTTGGCTGCCATGGATTCCGCGATAACTTCTAAGTATTCCGCTGCGGCAGACGCCACTGGAAGACCCGACCAAGAGAGCATGCAAAAACTGTACGCACAGGTTTCTAAAAACAATTGTGGATATCCGGAGAATTATGTGATTACATGCGCTGATCTGAAAGAGTGGGCAGACGCAGACGCTGTTGGACCGCTGGCCACGGCCAGAAAAACTGTGTTTACTGCTCAGAAAAACAAAATTGATAACGCCGCTGACAAAACCGCGATTGAATGGCCACTCACGGGGGCTCCCACCCCCCACATTGAAACTGCAGCTGATGTTCTTCGTCGCTACAACAGGCACTACCGCCCGATGCTCATTCGGCCATACCAGTCACTTCTCACAAGCGCCATGATTTTCTGCAAGGGCGGCGGTGCAGTTGGAAACACATGGTTTCACATGTCCATGTTCAAAATTGGCAACGATGCAGGCGAGGGCGTTCACACAGTTGAGGGGCTTGCGTATTACAAGACGTGGGTCTCGAATCCGCGTGGCGTTTTGGTCATGGGCGACGTTGTACCCGCCGGCATTGTATCGGGATGCGGTCACAAATTTATCCAAACTGGCGACGCTTGGAATACATACAGCCCACTTGAGGCGATTGACAAGCAAGACACTTATGGTGATGTGTACATCATGTGGGTATTGAAGAATACCGACACGAATCTTCCAATTTGTCTATCATCTGACGGCCTTCAGAAATGCAGCGACGAACAGACGTTCCGTGTTGCCAATCACCTCGATGATTACAAGCTTGATAAAGATCACAATCCCAACAGCAGGGCAATGCATACAACTCGGACGATCTATTACCCAGGTCCCCGTGGCGAAATGCGTCTTTTCGTCGGATCATCGTTTGATGAAAGGCCGTTTGGACCACCTGACGCTACCGCTGGATCGCGCGGGTGGCATAACGGGTTCTTAGTCGACAATGATGCGTATGACCGCAGTGCATTACATCTAAATGTATTCGGGGTTCAGCAGTTTACGATGGTCGGCGAGATTACTGGACCATCGGACGACACGTCGACTGAGGCACGGGTTCCGCATTTTGCATTTCCCGGTACCTGCTGGACATTTATCAAGGAACAGGGTATATTTAAATTGTTTCAGCGCAATAGTGGGCATCTGGGTACGCTCGATATGCCGAATGCGAGCCGGGCCCTGCGTGGCATGTTTGAGGCGAGTGTGGTAGAAGAAGCGTGATATATGCGTTTCAACAATTACAATTGATAAAATGCATCCATTACGTAAAGTGCGCGATGTGCGCAAGGGTGTGGAGCAATGGGTTGAGCGTTTTGTGAGCAGTATAATGACTGCGAGTGAAAATTTTATTTTTGATTTAAAGGATATGATAATTACATTTGTGATTATTGGAATCATATGTGTCATTTCAATTTTTCTGTTCGAAGTGTTTGTTATTGGCGGTCCGTTTATTAGCAAATTCCTCGAAATTCTGAGCGTTGTATTTCTAGCAATATACGACGGACTCGTGTTTCTTGTGAGCGCAATCAATGATGTTTCCGATTTTTTTGGGGGTGGCGACTGTCTTCCCGAACTGCATCCCGTCAGCGTGACGTCTTTTTTTAAGTATGCAGACGATTTAGACGATGTAATGTCATTGTGTTCACCCTTTGAGGATCCCTGGTACACGCTCTTTTATCCGATCAAAACCGTCATGAGCGAACACACGTGTTTCTGGTTGCGGTATCTACACCCGACCCTGCTTCGAATCCCGACAATGTTTCTATTTGGGTGGACCTCGTACGACCCAACGCCGGATCTGAACGTGTTTGACGGCAATTGTCAGTCGCCGGAATTGGGGCCGCTTTGTTTCGTGCTGTCTATTCATTTTTCGTTGATTATGATTGTTATTCCGTGGTACTGGATTGTAATGGTAATTATTCATTTCTTTAAGCCAATTTTAATGCTTGTGAATGCAGCTCTGCGTGTGGTGTACGAAATTGTGCTTGTGCTTGCAATTGCGACCCATCGGTTGATTGAAAAGTACGAGAATTACGTGAAACAGTCGCAATAGTATAAACACGAAAACTAGTATTTAGTGTAGTATCATGATTCTACACCGACTGGCATACACGGCTATTGCCGTTGTTGTTGCGCTTGCAGCCACATATCCACATTACGAGCCCGTTTGCACAAACACGATTGGCAATTGTGCATTTCGGTACGCAACAACTGCGTGCGCCGCCGTTATTCATGTCATTTTCCAAAAAGGGGTAACTCTTGGATCACGGGCACTGTACACGACAAGCGCTCTGATTGTTGTACGAGCAGCGGCAAGTAATGATTTTTTAACATGGTGTATTTTATTGAGTTCAACGATTATGTTGCATAAAGATTGCTAAAATTAGCCCAAACAAAGATATCCAACGCCAAGCACGATGTCAACAAGCGCTATATTGCCAATTATATTGCGCCACGTATACACGAACCCATCCTCGACAGCCATTAATACGAAAATAAACCATAGGTGGACAATTAGCGCGTTATACGTGTGCATTCTTCTTGTGCGCGATTTAGTACCATTTTGTGTATGAAAAACGAGCGAAAGCATACACACGATATACATTGCAATGGCAGTTGCGTGAAAGGTTGATTCCTCGACAACCTCAACGCGTCCATATGCCTGCATTGTCAAGAACAACCCGCTAATAAGCTGCGCTGTTGCCAGCGCTACGCTCGTGGCGTTCATCGTGGCGCGAGAGGCGTTGGAATACAGCCACAAGAATCTGGGTTACAATACCGACAATAAGCAAAGCTTCGACCAAATCGCGCCGAGCGAGTTGTGCCGTATATTCGTCCGTCATAATGGCACACAGTCGTTGTTCAAAGGACTTAAATGTGTGTGCTAATAGTGTTTTCTGCAACGTTGATATGCCGTTGTCGCCGGGTTCAAGTCTATCCGCGTTTATTGCTACTCCGATTTTCGGCGATTGGGAAATCGCAACTCATTACAAAGGCCACTGCACAAGTATTGTTGTGAACAACCCGCAAATGCATAGAGAAATAATACTAAAGCGCGCCGAAATTCACCAACCGGGTGTATATACACGCGCAGACCTGTTGAGTGTCGTGCATACCCGATATCCCGATGCAGATTTTCTGCCGTCTGATACGGCGTATATGGTGATTTACACAGACGACGGAACGCCGAAAATGGAGTCCTGTTTTGACGCGTTCGCAACACACACGTGCATCTCGCCCGTCGACAAAAAGCTGCTGTTAACTCACGTGGGTGTGCAGGCGTGTTTAGACAAACACGCGGCCGCCGAGGATCTGGCAATTTGTGTTCGGTCAATTGATAAACCAGGTATGGATAAATCGTCAATGCACATTAAAATCCGGTTGACGTGCAACACGATCCCGCTGATGATGGAAGGACTGGATTCAAGCTCAGACGAAGAAGACATGCCGGAACCAACGCCAAGACCGGGCAGGCTACAGGGGTACCTTAGCTGGGGTCCATGGTCGAACCAGTATGTAAGAAACGCGATTAGTCGCTGTGTGTAATATACGTGTGTAGTGCCGCTTCGTATAGTTTCAGCGGCGTAAGTGAATCGTCGTGCATTGTATTGCACAGCATGTGCGGGACGCCTTTTGTTCGCAGCATTTCAATCATGGCGGGTATTTCCTCGGGCGAATCGATATATTCGTTCCGATCTTCCCGTGTGTCGTACAAAAGTGACGTCAACAAAACAACCAAGTCGCGTGCGCTGGCGTACTTGTTGGTGCATGGTTTGCGTAAACTCACGCACATGTTGTTGTTTATGTACAAATTTTCGCTCTTTAGCACACATTCATTGTTTACTGCAAGTCTTGCAAGCCCGCATGCGATTACTGTAATATCACATTTCCAATTTTTTATTGCAACGGATGTGAATAAACTTTTGGTGTCCGATTCTTTCCAATCTTTGTATTTTTCATATGTTTGTTTAAACGCGGTTATAACAGCTGGATCGGTTACTGTGTTGTTTTTAACTGCATCATACAGTGATGTGTACACAAGTGCCGGGACTGATTCTTCCAATTCCCATTTTGCGAGTTTTTCGCCATATCTATTGTCAAAGTCGGTCTCCATTGTACAATAACAACATTGTATAAATTGCTTTAATATCAGGGCTTGCTGTCTGGATTTTTAAAATGTGTATTTTGCAATTTGTATGCCACCAATACTTTTTTTGTTTCGTGGTTGGATGGCAAACTCTTATTGCGTTCCAGCATGTCCATGATGGTGACGTGGTGTGCATATTCTGTGATTCTAAGTTCTTCGACATATGTTTTGAACAATTTGATGTTACAAATGAGCATGCCAATAAACGTGCTTGTGAGTCCCATGAGGAACAACCACTCGAAAACAATCCATGTCGTGCCGTCGTCGGACGGCGAATCGGTGCCTGGCAGCACGTAACTTGCGTCGGAGTAGTATTTGGTTGAGCCGCGACAAGCGTCGGTTAACGTATACGCATTCGGCGTGAGATGTTTTACAGCCTGTAGTTTCGCATAGCACGCGGCGTCGTTTGCGCGCGCTTCTGATGTCCGTGCTTGCCACGCGGATGTTTCATCGGCAAGCATGCGGATACCCTCGATGAGCGATAACACTGCAAACACTGATATAGCGAGAGAACAGGCATAGAATTCTGGGTTGTGTCTGAATGTTGCGACCCATGTGAAGAGTGCTGCTACAAATGCGAGCGTTGCGAGATCGTCGGCGTTTTCGAAAAGTGGCCATGGTTTCGGGGACATTATTATAAAGAGCTTTGCGACACATAGTAGTAAAATCTGCAGGGTTGCGAAAACCCGTGTTAGTGACTTCATGATGGCGTGTTTTGAAAATCACACAAATTGCCACGTTCACTATCACAGCGGTGGGTTGCCAGAGGGCGAGGATCGGTTACAAATCCACCGTGATTTTTCAATTCTGCTGCGCGAGGACGTAAATGCCAAAAAGAAAAGCTTGTACAAACGCAACTACAGAAATGCGCCGTATGACCGTGACCGGTCGTGGCCAGTGCACGAAATCGAACGTATTTTTGCGACAATTACGTTCCTGCGACAATTGCCTGGAGCGGACAAACGTTTTTTCCTACACGATATTGTACTGCAACAGCTTGTCGCAAGTCATTTATCCAAGATGATTCCATCTGAAATCTACCGCTTATACCGACACCGGTATCTTGCGTACATGAACGTCGAGTCGTGCAAGTCGATGAACATTATTATCACCGGGCGCCAAAACGGCAAAACAACCATTGTTTCCATTTTACTGGTTTTACTGCTTGTTCATGGTCAGGGAATCAGCATTGAGGTATTTTCAACGTCGCTAAAACAGGCACAGAATGTCGCGACACAAGTACGCGCGTTTCTCAAGCAATTGCCGTCGGGATACTATGCAAATTTACTGCAGGACAACGCAAGCGGTATAAAAATCAAGACGTCGCGGGGCAAGGTTAACAAACTGTGCTGCCAGTCAGCGACAACAACGTCGACACGCGGTGTTGCGCCCGACGTTTCCGTCATTGACGAATTCGGCTTTATGGATGTCAAATTCTGGGAAACTGTCGTGCTGCCGCTGCTGGTTGTGGATACGCGCACACTGACGTGCATTACGACACCCGGTGAGCCCGCAAGTGCGATTTCATCGTTTATCCAGGACCAGATTTCATGTGAAAACCCGGCCGCAAGCATGTTCAACGTCCTGAATTACTCTATGGTGTGTGCTAGGTGTCGCGAGAGTGGCATTGTTGAGCGGTGTCGCCATCGGCTTTATCTCATGCCACCGTGGAAGAGTTTCTACAACATGCACTGTGTACTCGATGCAATGTCGCCAGAGTCGTTTGTCATGGAAGTGATGGGCGAGAGTATGGGCGAGAATAATGCGTGTTTTTTGGCACGGCACGTCGAAAAATGTTTTGCGTGTATCTTTACCGACAATGTCGCGCCGTCGGATAACAATGTCTACATAACAATCGACCCAACCAATGGCGGCGATTCCAACATGGCGATTGTCTCGTTTATTTTCGCGGCCAATCACGAGGTTGTGGTAAGTAACGGTGCAATCCGCATCAATTCGTCGAGCAAAAAGTCCAACGGGTTGTGGTTTCGTGCAATCAACTCATACTGCATGTTTTTGTAATCGCGCTCCCGCGAATGTGCAACCGGGTCGCCGTCCACAATCAGTCTGGTGCGATCGTACAGCTCAGAGTGTATCGCAACACGGCCGTCGGGCAAAACCTGCGCGGCAGCTGTTATCTTGTTCAGGATATGTGCTTGTGTTGTTTCGGAAAAGTAATGTTCCGTATGCGTGGTGTAGAAAAACAAGATGTACACCAGCAGCATTTGCTGTATCGCCGTGCCGTCGGCATTCTCATCAAAGCGCTTGAGTGCGAGATTGTATGTTGGCAAAAATACGCCAGTTTCGCCATTGTGCAGTTTTTGTGTGTTTCGTGCATCCTGGTCGCGCTGTAGCTGTAATATATTTTTGCGAAATCTAGAAAGAAACGCTTTTCGCGCATCCTGGTCAAAAATAACACTCACCATGTCCGTCATATTTGTTTGGTAAATGAGCAGATTGTCGGACTCGAATTGGTGCCAATGCGTCTGGCACAGGGGACATTTCCGCTTTTGTTGATCAAAAAACACATGATTGGACTGCGCGCGATAAATCAAGCGTTTGGAAACGGACGTTATATCAAATTTGTTGCCCAAATTGAAGCACAGGGTGACATGATTCGCGCAAATGCATATGCGTCTAAAATGCGCGAATATGACACAAACACTCTGATTTCAATGATGCCCAAGCGGCCAGGGCAGGCAGGATACATGCTGAACCGCGACGAAAAACTAAAAGGAGTCACACACATGGTGCAGTTGGTGTCTGAAAACCGGCTCAAGATTTACACAAATTTCGTCAGTGTTGGAAAGCGCGCATTTATTCAACATGCTGAAGATGTCAATCGCAAATCACTGCTTGCAACGTTCAAAAACGAGTTTATGCGCCTCAGGCACGACACAAAAACCGGGGCAATCACCGGCAAAGATGGACCAAACAAACAAGACGACGGTGTGACTACAGCAGCAGTCGGCGTTTACAAAGCTAACATGCTACGCCGCGGTGTCGACATGTCCAGTGTTGGCCAACGCGACTAATTCGTCAGATTGCGAGTCGGCAGCGCCACCTTCTTTGTTTTCTTCTGCTGGTGCCATCCAGTACCATCCTTATTGGCCGGCTCTACACCAGCACTCAAAAGAAAACCTTCACGCGTAATGGTTTTCGCTCCCGTAAACACGGCCAGATTTTGACACTGCTTGAAGATATGTGTTATATGCTCCTCGGCGGGTGCTTGGAGTGCATCAAATACACCCTTTGTGATCTGCATTTCCGGGTTTATTTGCGCCACAATTTCGTACACCAACCGCTTAAATGCGGCACGTGGAAGCGCAAAAGCTTTTGATTGCATTTGTTTTTGTATGTCCATGCGGGCTTTGCGCGCCAAGCCCCGCTTCCGCAATCTCCGCTTCTTTGGTTTGGATGCACCGCCATCATCCGCGTCCGGAACAAACACCGCCAGGTCAATGTCTTCGCAGTCACTCATGGTCGAGGGTGCCACACCGTTTATTGTATTTGGCGCCGTGTGTGGTTTTGATCCGGTTAAGGATTTGCAAAGTTTGTGTAAGTGGGTAAATGATACTTTGTACCCACACAGTTCCGTGCTTGATGTTGTGTTTCGTGTCGTAATCAATCAGCGCTTGCACAATCCCGGCCAAATATGTGTGCTGCTCAAGAATAAAAAGCAGCGTGGGGCTGTGTTTCAAATCAATTGACATGCTCGCCTTTAAATGTACACTCAGTAGTCGCGCCGCTCTGCATTGTTCGGGTGTCTCGATACATGTTTCGTGAATTATAATGTCGGCGCTGTTTAATAAAAATTGCATTTCCACAACCGCCAATGCGAGATGGGGAAAATTCAACCCCGACATCACACAAATGTGGCAGCCGATCGCGCGACAGTCTCGTATTCGGTGTTGTTGGGAAGCAGTTGGCACAAATTCGCATTGGTTGACATATAGCACGGAGACACACCGCCAACTAAACGCACAGCGTAATGACAGAGTGTATTGTAGAAACAAACTGTCATGCAGTCGTTGTGCGATAAAGGTTCAGCGTACTCAATTCCCGCGTCTGTGCAATTTCCGGCTCGCCACACGCCAACGGTATGCGTGTTATCCGGTGAATATACCACAAGACACGCAACGCCTATTGTGGTCAATAACACAATTGTTAGGAGCGCAACATACATGTCGTAGTGCCAGTACGTCAAACACCCGCATATACGACGAATCCGCCAACAATGTACTAATCATACGTGTACATATCGTGTCCACAAACTCGTTTACAAGACGCGTGTGTGTAACCTTAAACTCGGATAATGCACAGATAAGCTCATTCACAACCTCTAACTTGTTGGTGCTCTGCGTGATTTTCTGCATAAGGATCGCAAGTGATTCATACAACTCGGGTAATTCAGCTGATTGCAATGCGTCTAGTTGTTGGCACACAGCCACCGCGAGCACAAAAAAATCGCTAATCTCGGGCTTCATGTTGGCAAATGGCATCGAGGTTGCCATGAACCCAACCAACAACGCGTTTCATGTATGGAATGTGGTGTTTTTTAAACTGGCTGTTTTCTGTCGCCATTTCATATGCGGACATGAAATCGTCCACGAATTTGATACATTGGTTGGTGATTGTACACTTTTCAAGTAAATCAATTTGGGTTTTCTGCCACTGCAGCAGTTCGCGCATGCGCAATCTTGGCAAAATATCGGTTTTTATATAGTCTGTTTCGTCTTTCGGCTTTATTCGAGCACTAGCAAGCTCGGTTGTAATATAAACACTAATGTCGACACATGCGTGTACCAATGCTGTGAATATCGTTATAAATTCGCGCATGCTGGAAAATGAATATCGGTATGGAGACATGAGCACCTGGCTATGTGTGCAGAAGAAGCTAAGAAGGGGGTTTGAAACGAGTATAAAATGCACGGCGTAGAGACAACCAGTGCCTGTGGGACGCAATAACATGCGCGGCCCGGAATCCGCGCCGTAATCGAATCCAACGCAACGCTTGGTTTTGAATTCCATATCTTTAAAAAGGAGTACGATTTGAAAGGAAAAATTGGTATCGGGAATGCGTATTGGTGTGATAAACTCAGCACATTTAACTTCTCCGATCGGATTGTGGATGCATAAAGAAATCGTCGTTGTCGGGTTGCTGATGGCAATCGCTTATTTCACACAACAAATAAAGAACACCCAAAAATGAGTTGGGTTACTCTTTTATTTCAGAATCACAACCAGGACACACGCACAAGCCTTGTATGCACTGATTACACACCTTAATTGTACAGCATTTGAGGGTGAAAACTTCAACCACACGATACGAGCAAATATTACA
>ERZ888423.2407-NODE-2407-length-13997-cov-9.654210_pt1 | contig 13997 bp, 8 predicted proteins | sample MGYA00520523_ERZ888423 | MGnify/ENA primary metagenome ERZ888423 (study PRJEB32303, sample SAMEA104408611) | aquatic metagenome | biome: Brackish water; feature: Pelagic; material: water | place: Baltic Sea | collected 2014-06-08T10:24:00 | depth 30,27 m ...
CTCGGTGCTCACCGCGGCCGATGCCGGCAGCGCCGTGCGGCCGGCGGACCGCGCCGAGGCAGCCGCTTCGGCCGCGGCAATCCCGATCGGCGGCAGCGGCGGGAAGAAGCTCAGGATCCAGGCGATCTCACCCTGGACGAGGTTGCTGATGCCGGTTTGGATGCCTGCGCTCAGCGTGGGCACGATCAGGTCGAACTCGCCGTCGACCAGGAACGCGAAGCTGTACACCACCGACTCGGCGAACGGCTGCCACCCGCTGTAGATGATGTCGGACTGGGGGGCCAGCAAGCCGATCGGCCACGGCAGCCATTCGGTGGCCCAGGCGAACAACTCGACGCCGTACTCCACCCAGGGCTGGACGACGCCGTAGGCGTTGATGATCCAGTCGCCGGGGGATTCGGCGACACCGGAGAAGTCGACTACGGGGAGTTGCGGAAACGCGGCGGTGAGCGCGACCGCGGGTGAGGCAACCCTGATCGGCGGTGGACCGGCCGTCGGCGCCACCACCGCGGCACCCGTGGCGGCCAGCACCAGCCCGGCCGACAGGCCGGCGGTGAGGTAGGAACGAGTGGACGCGATCATGTGCAGGCTCCCCGGCTGGCGTTTGCTGTCATGGGACAGAGACCACTGTAGGCGGTAGATCCGCCGACCTCACGTCCCGACGCGCGCCGAAGAGTTCGGGACCGGGCCGGCATCGCGGTCGGCTAAACCGTCCAGACACCGATCTGGTTGCCCAGGAATCCGCCCAGGATGATCTCGGATATCCGTGCGCCTGCGGGGACGTCGAAGGCGATCGGGCCGGAGAGTCGCTGGCCCTCCGCGACGTCGGCGATCGGCAGTGCGTTGGCGACGTTATTGCTCCAGGCCAGGTGGCTGCCCTCCGCGGTGCGCGCGCTGAACTGCCCGGGACTGACTTTGATGATTCCCGACCTCGACTCGATCGTCACATCGGCGGCAAACAGGACTCCGCTGACCAACGCCGGTTGCAGGGGCTTGGCGGGGCGGATGTTGGACACGGTGTAGCGGGCCTCGCCGGTCCGGGAGGCGACCACCAGGGCCGAACCCAGGCGCACCCGGGGAGGTGGCTCCGGCAGGGCCGGCGGCGGTGGGGCCGGTGGCTCGCTGGGCCTGCGACTCTCCACCACCTCGTCGCTGATACGGCGCACGACGACGAAGGCGGCGACGGAGGCCGCCGCGATGAGCGCAACCCCGAAGACCCCGCGCCGTGACACCGCACGGCCCCTGCCGGGGGCCTCGGCCCCGGCACGCCACTGCTGGCCGTCCCAGTAGCGCGGCTCGCCCCGACCGGACGGATCCGGGTACCAGCCCGGTGCGGGAACGGTCTGAACAGCCCGGGGTACGGCTTGCGTCGCCGGTTCCCGTTCGGCGGCCTGGGCCAGCGCCGAGGCGAACTCCTCGCATCGCGGGTAACGGTTGGCGGGGTCCTTCGCCAGGGCGCGTGCGAGAACCGGTTCCAAGGCGACCAGATCGGGACGCCGGGCGCTCAGCTGAGGCGGCGCGGTGTGCAGATGACTGCTGATGACCGTGGCCGGGTTGGAGTTCGGGAACAGGGTGTCGCCGGCGAGCAGATGGTAGGCGGTGGCGGCCAGCGCATACTGGTCGGCGCGGCCGTCGATCTGATGCCCCAGGAGTTGTTCGGGAGCGGTGTAGGCGACGGTTCCGACCGCCATCTCCGCCGACGTCAACTCCAGTTCGTCATCGGCGCCGCGGGCAATGCCGAAGTCGGTCAACAGGATTCGACGCTTCTTCGGGTCATCGACATCGGTGAGCATGATATTGGCCGGTTTCACGTCGCGGTGCAGCAGTCCGCGGCCGTTGGCGTAGTCCAGGGCCGAGGCGATGGCCCCGACGATCGCCACCACCAGCTCCTTGGGCATCCCGGACGGGTACTGCCGGGCCAGCAGGCGGCCGGCGTCTTCGCCGTCGATGAAGTCCATCGCGATCCACAGTCGGCCGTCGACATCGCCACGGTCGTGGACCCCGACGATGTTGGGGTGCCACAGCCCGGATGCCAAATCCGCCTCACGCAGGAACCGGGCCCGGAACTCCGGGTCCGCCGAGGCGTCCAGGCGCAGCAGTTTGAGCGCATCGCGTCGGGGCAGCCGGGGATGCTCGGCGAGGTAGACCTCGCCCATTCCGCCGACGCCGAGGATGCGGATGATCCGGTATCCGGCGAACGTCTCGCCGCTAGTCAGCCTGGTCATGTCCTATCGCTGCCATTGTCGGCCCCGGCCGAAAAAACGGCGCGGCCAACACCCTGTTCGCCGTACCAGCCCGGCCCATCGCGGGGCGGGCGCATGCCCAGCAGGAGCCGCGAGTCGTACCGTCCGCCGGCGTACACGAGGCATCGGCCGGCCGGGCTGCGCCGGTAACCGGCGGGAAACTGCCCGGTCAGCGGGTTCTGTGGAAAATGCCAGGTCCCACGGATATCCAGGCGCAGGATGTCCCCGGCACGCATCCGGGTGGCGTGCGGGCGCAGGGCGATGTCCACCGCCACGATGTCGCCGGCCGCGAGCGGTTCGGCGCGCCGGTGGGTGTGCACGGGTTGCCAGGGGGTGCTCAGATCGTCGTCCAACTCGCGGTGGGCTACCCGCTGCCAGCCGCGGGTCACCATGTCGAAGCCGAAGCCGTAGGAGCCCTCGAAGAGGCATTCCCGTCCGGCCCGGAACTTGCGCAGGCCGACGAACAGGTGCGCGTCGTCGGTCCCCTGCAGGCTGACCCACAGCCGCAGCGTGCCATGCCCGATCAGGTCGGTGTCCCGCTGCACCGGCCAGGTCAGGGTTGCCATCCCGTCGCGCAGGTCGAAGCCCACCGTCGCGGCATCGGGTCCCGGGTCCGCAGCCAGCCGGCCGACGGGCAGATCCGGGTACAGCGGCGTCCAGGTCAGGTCCGGGGGCGGCCAGTCCGGCTCGCCGACCACCGCCACCGGGTCGGGGCCGTCATCGTGGATGGCCAGCCGTACCGCCGGGGTGGTGTCCCAGCCGTTGTCCGCACCCTTGAGAGCATGGTCGAAGAACGCGGTCTGGGCCGCGACTGCCGCCGGGGAGTAGAAGTGGGCCCACTTGCCGTCGCGGTGGGTGTAGAGCCAGCGTCGGGGCGAGGAGACCCGGCGATAGGCCTCGAAGGATCCCCGGGTGTGCAGGTTGTGGTCGGAGAAGCTGCCGCAGACCAGCATCGGCACCTCGATGCGCTCCAGTGCCGGGGTGTGGTCGTCGTACCACTGGTCGCGCTCCGGGCGGGCGACCAACTCCGGGCGAAGTTTCTGGGTCATCCGGGTGGTCCTGGCGGTCAGCGCGCTCCACATGATGGTGAAGCCGTCCTCGCGGACCCCGCCCGGGTAGGCCAGGTCGCGGTAGAGGTCGCTGAGGCCCTCCCATGGGCAGATCGCCGCCAGGTGCGCCGGGCGGGTGGCGGCCGCACCGTACTGGCTGATGGCCAGATAGGACACGCCCAACAGGCCAACCCGGCCGGTACTCCACGGCTGGGTGCCTGCCCACTCGATGAGGTCGTGGTAGTCCTGACTCTCCTGGGTGGAGAACAGCTCACCGACTCCGTCGGAGGTGCCCGCCCCGCGCAGGTCGGCGTTGATCACCGCATAGCCCCGGTCGGTCCAGGTCGCCGGATCGGGAGCCTCCCAGCCGGTCCACTCCGAGAACCGGATCGGATGGGGTTGCGGGAAGGCACGGTACTGGGCGTTGACCCCGCGGCGGCGCGCCGGAATCCCGTCCTTGCCATACGGGTGCGCACACAGGATCACCGGCACCGGATCATCGGTCCTGGGGCGAAAAACGTTGACCCGCAGCACTGTTCCGTCGCGTACGGACACCGGTACGTCCCAATCGGCGTTGACGTTGGCCGGGGCGGGCAGCACTGTCACGCCGGGGCGGCGGGCGTTGCGCAGGCGACGGCCCGCCATCGCAAGACGGCGGCCCAACGGTGCCCGGTGCCGCTTCACGAGCACCTGCCCAGGACCGCCACCAGCACCGCTCCACGGTAGCCGCCGGACGGTTGCGGGGACCGGGGTTTCGGCCCTCCCGTGGCGCTGCGTGTCTGGCCGATCGGCGGCTGATGCCGATACGCTTGGCGGTGATCACAGCAACCGGCGAACAGGCAGGGGGGCCGCCCACGTGTCGGATCCGCAGTCGGCGTATCGCCGCCTCCGGTCGGCGCACCTGGCCGCGGTGACCTCGTCCATGCAGGACCACATCGGTCGGCTGGACTGGTCCCGCGACCAGATCGAGGGTTATCGCGATCAGCGGTTGCGGGCGCTGCTGGGGTATGCCCGCGAACGTTCGGCGTTTCACTCCGGGCGGTTGGGTGGCATCGACCCGGCGACGGCGGGTATCGCCGACCTTGCCGGGCTGCCGATTATGACCAAGCAGCAGGCACAGGACGAGTGGGATGCGGTCATCGCTTCTCACGGACTGGACCGCGAAGGCGCCGAACGGGTTCTGGCCCAACAGAAGTGGTTCTCCTACACACCGCTGGATCAGCAAGTGTTCAGCTCGGGTGGATCCAGCGGTGTACGGGGCGTTTACGTGTGGAGCTGGTCGTTCTTCGTCACCGCTGCCTGTCTGGCCTGGCGGATGCAGGCCCGCGATGAGCGACGGGCGCCGGCCCGGAGCACACCCGCCCGCCTCGCGGTGCTGGCCGCCGCCGTGCCCCCGCACGCCAGCACGCCGCTGTTTGACGTGCCCACCGTTGACGGGATGCGCACTACCGTCATCGAAGCCGGCGCGCCGTTCGATGAGGTGGTGGCACAGGTTGCCGGCGCAGCCCCGACCCACCTCGTCGGCTACGCCACGGTGGTCGGCAGGCTCGCCCGCGCCACACTGGCCGGCGAGTTGGCGATCCGGCCGGGCCGGGTGAGCACCAATTCCGAGCCGCTTTCCCCGGAGGATCTCGCCGCCATCCGCCAGGCCTGGAATCCCGTCGTCCACAATTTGTGGGGCTCAACCGAGATCGGTGTCCAGGCCGTCGGCTGCGGCCACGGCGAAGGTCTGCACATCTGTGAGGATGAGGTGATCCTGGAACGGGTCGACGAGTCCGGGGCACCGGTTGGCCCCGACGAACCGGCCACCCGGACGCTGGCCACCGGACTGGCCAACCGGTCGTTTCCGTTCATCCGCTACGACCTCGGCGACGAGGTGACCCTGCTGCCCGACCCCTGCCCGTGCGGTAGCGCCTACCGGCGGATCGCGGCGGTGGCCGGTCGCCGCGACGACGATTTCGCCTACGGCGCGGTGACGGTGCCGGCCAGCGCGTTTCGGCATGTGCTGGGCAGTGACCCGAGGATCGCCGAATATCAGGTGGTCCAGACCGCCGCTGGCGCGGAGATTCTGGTCGTCGGGTCCCCGGACACCGAAGCCGTGCGCGCTGCCGTCGAGGACGCGGTGCGGCGGTACGGACTGGATCGGCCGCAGCTCAGCGTGCGGGTGGTCGATCGGCTCCAGCGCCACCAGGGGACCGGCAAGCTCAAACGGTTCGTGCCGCTGCCGCGATGACGTGCGGTAGCAGCTAGCCGGCCAGCCAGGCCAGCGCCGCGGCGACCAGGGCGGTGGTGCCGGTGTCCAGGGTCGGCTGGATCACCGGTGCGAAGCGGGGGGAGTGGTTGACCGGGATATCGCCGGCCAGCCGGTCTTCGGCCGCGGCGCGGAGATAGGTCTGCGGGTCGGTGCCGCCGAAAAGCCAGTAGCTGTAGGGCGCGTGGACGCCGTTGGCGATATCGCTGAAGTCCTCGCTGCCGAGCACCCGCGGCGGGGCGATCATCACGTCCTCGCCCAGGGCCGCGGTGAATGCCCCGGTCACGCGGGCGGTGACCTCCGGATCGTTGTCGGTCAACGGGGCCTGGTCGAACATCTCGAAGTCCGGTTCCCGCGGGCAGTTCGACGCCGCGCACTCGGCGGTGACGATGCGGCGGATCGCGGCGAGCAGCGCGGTGCGGACCGATTCGCTGTAGCTGCGGATGTTGATCTGCAGTTCGGCCTGCTCGGCGATGATGTTGGCCTTGGTGCCGGCATGGATGCTGCCCACCGTCAGCACCGCCGGTTCCCCGGGGTCGATTTCGCGGGAGACGACTGTCTGCAGGCGCAGCACGATCGCGGCGGCCAGGACTACCGGGTCGACGGTGGACTGCGGCATCGAGGCGTGCCCGCCGCGACCGTAGACGGTCACCCGGACACAATCCGCTGCGGCGAACGCCGGGCCGGGCACCGCGGCCAGCCGGCCGGCCGGCAGCGGTGCCACATGCTGGCCCAGCGCGACGTCGACCGGGCCGACCAGGTCGGCCAGCCCGTCGGCGATCATCGCCCGCGCGCCGTTGACGGTCTCCTCGGCCGGTTGGAAGACCGTGACCAGCGTTCCGCTCCAATGCTTTTCGCCGGCGGCCAGCAGGTGTGCGGCGCCTAGCAGGCAGGTGACGTGCATATCGTGGCCGCAGGCGTGGGCCACCGGAACCGCGTCGCCTCCGCCGGTCGGGGTGGCCGTGACGCTGCTGGCATAGGGCAGTCCGGTGTCCTCCTTGACCGGAAGTGCGTCCATATCGGCACGCAGCAGGACTGTCGGTCCGGTGCCGTTGCGCAGCACCCCCACGACGCCGGTCCCGCCGACTCCGGTGCTGACCTCGAAACCATCCCGGCCCAACCGGTCGGCGACCAACCCGGCGGTGCGGTGTTCCTGGTTGGACAGTTCGGGGTGCTGGTGCAGGTCCCGGTAGAGGTCCTCCTGCCAGCCGCGGGCCTGCCCGGCCGCGGCCAGGACCGCGAAGGTTGCGGCGCACTCGGCCATCGGGGTGCCCTTTCCAATCTTTTCGGCGGACGTGTCCAGGGGAGGAACCCTCAGAGGAACAGCCTCAGATGGACAGTCTCAGATGAACAGCGTGGTGCCGGATTCCTGGGCCTCACCGAGGAAGGTCGCGACACCGCCGAACTCCACCCCGTCGATGAGGTCGGATTCGGCGATCCCCAGCAGTTCCATCGTCATGGTGCAACCGATCAGCCGGGCACCGCCCTGTTGGGCGGCGGCGATCAACTCGGCCAGATCGGGCACGTTGTGGTCGTGCATGACCTTTTTGATCATCGACGCGCCGGCGCCGGCGAAGTTCATCGTCGACAGCGGCAGATCGTCGGCCCCGGCCGGCAGCATCGCCGACATCACCTTCTCCAGGGCGGTCTTGTCCCGCTTGGGGGCATCCGGGCGGCGCAACGCGTTGAGGCCCCAGAATGTGAAGAAGATCGATACCTGCTCACCCATCGACAGCGCGCCGTTACCGATGATGAACGCGGCGATGAGCTTGTCGAGGTCTCCGGAGAACACCACCATCGAGGTCTTGTTCCGCACTGGTGCGGCGACGGTGGTGACCCCCGCCCCGCCCTTGCGCAGCGTGGCCACGTAACCCGGCCCGTGCGGGGAGATCTCGATGAGCCGGTGGCCGTTCTTCGACGCCCACGCCGGGGCATCGAGGGCGAAACCTGGGTCGGACACCGTCACCCGGACCTCGTCGCCGGGGGTGAGGTCGGCCATCGCCTGCGACAGCTTCATGATCGGACCCGGGCAGGCCAATCCGGTGCAGTCCAGGTCGATCAGCGTTCCGCTGGCGGCGGCCGCGCCGACGGACTCGGCTTCGGCGTAGGACTCCACCGGCGGAAGTGCCTCGTAGGTGTCCTCGGGACGGTCGTGAACCGCCTTGAAGGTGGTGGAACCGCCCGAGAGCGTCGCGACATCGGAGAAGCCGCTCTGCACCAGAATGCGGTAGGCCAGATACGACCGGAAGCCCACCGCGCAGTACAGCCGGACCGGCCGGTCGCGGTCCCACTCGCCGGCGGCCACGGCGGCCCGCAGGGTAGGCAGCGGAACGTTCATCGCCCCCGGGATGTGCCACAACCCGTACTCGTCGGGAGTGCGCACATCGATCAGCAGCGCCCCGTCGGCGGCGGCCGGGAAGTCCTCGGCGTACCAGAGTCGCAGATCCCCGCGCAGCACGTTGGTGGCCACGAAGCCGGCCATGTTGATCGGATCCTTGGCCGAGCCGAACGGCGGGGCGTAGGCCAGTTCCTGATGCTCGAGGTCGTGGACGGTCATGTTCTGGCGCACCGCCATGGCCAGCAGATCCAGCCGTTTGTCGATCCCGTCGAACCCGCAGGCCTGGGCGCCCAGGATCCGGCCGTCGGCGGGGTCGAACAGCACCTTCAGGTGCATCATCGCCGTTCCCGGGTAGTAGCCGGCGTGGCCGGACGGATGTACGTGCACGGCCCGGTAGTCGATGCCGGCGGCCCTCAGTTGGCGTTCGGTGGCCCCGGTGCCGCCGGCCACCATCTCGAAGACCTTCACGATGGAGGTGCCTTGGGTGGACAGGTATTCGGTGGTGCGGCCGCAGATGTTCTCCGCAGCCACCCGGGCCTGCCGGTTTGCCGGGCCGGCCAGCGGGTTGAGGTAGCTGCCCGGCAGCACCGGATGCGGGGTCTCCACCGCATCTCCGGCCGCCCAGATGAACGGGTCGGAGGTCCGCATGTGGGTGTCGACGGCGATCCCGCCGTGCTCGCCGAGGGTCAGGCCGGCCGCGGTGGCCAGCGCGGTGTCCGGTCGGACCCCGGCGGCCAGGATCACCAGGTCGGCGGGCAGGGTGGTGCCGTTGTTGAGTTCGACGCCGACCCGGTCCTCGGGAAGCGGCGCGAAGGCGGCCGCCGTCGTCGACAGGTGCACATGGATACCCCTGCTGCGCAGGTGCTGCTCGACGGGAACGGAGATCTCCCGGTCCACCGGCGGCAGGATCTGATCGGCGCGCTCGACGACGTCGACGGCGACGCCGCGGTGGTGCAGGTTCTCGGCCATCTCCAACCCGATGTAGCCGGCGCCGATCACCACCGCCCGGACCGGGTCGCGGCGGGCGGCCTTGTGGGCGGCCAGTGCGGTGTCCAGTCGCGCCTTGATGCGATCCATATCGCCGATCCGGCGCAGCACCTCGATTGCCGGGTGGTCGATGCCGGCCAGCGGCGGGCGCACCGGTGCGGCGCCCGGGCACAGCGCCAGGGCGTCGTAGGTCTCGGTGTACTCGGCGCCGGTGTCGACGTCACGGACGCTCACCGTTCGGGTTGCGGGGTCGATTGCGGTGACCTCGGTGCCGATCCGGACGTCGATGTTGAGCGAATCGCGCAGGCTCTGCGGGGTCTGCAGCAGCAGCCGGTCGCGGTCGGCGATGACCTCTCCGACGTGATAGGGCAGCCCGCAGTTGGCGAACGACACGTGGTGGCCGCGTTCGAAGACGATGATCTCGGCGGACTCGTCGAGTCGGCGGGCCCGCGCGGCCGTCGAGGCGCCGGCCGCCACTCCTCCCACGACAACGAGTTTCATGGCGGGCCCTCCCCGGATCCGTGCAGCCTTGCGAGCGTAGAACATCGCCGCCCCGTTGTTGGCGGCTCCCGTGCGTCGTTGCCCGGGTGCGGGTTTCTATAGTCCAGAGATGGCAACCGGCGCGAGGTACACCAGCAGCGAACCGCCCGCGATCCCCGGGGTGCGGCGCTCCATCGTGGCCGCCCGCGGTGTGCGCTTCCACGTCACCGAGGCGGGTCCGGAGGACGGCAGGCCGGTCATCGCACTGCACGGGTGGCCGCAACACCACTGGGTCTACCGGGACCTGTTGGCCGACCCGCCGCCCGGGCTGCGCATCATCGCCCCCGATCTGCCCGGCTACGGCTGGTCGGGCCCGCCGCCGCACCGGTGGGCCAAGGAGGATGTCGCCGCCGATGTGCTGGCGCTGATGGACGCGATGGGCCTGGATCGGGCACTGTTGGTCGGCCATGACTGGGGTGGTTTCGTGGCCTACCGGATGCTGCTGGCCGCACCGCAGCGTTTCGACGGCTATCTGGTCTGCAATATGGCGCATCCGTGGCAGACCCCGCGCACGACGCTTCCCCACCTGTGGCGGTTCCTGGCCTACCAACCGTTCGTGGCCGGCTTCGGCATGGTTCTGCAGCAGCGCACCCGCTATCTGGAGCGCGTCGTGTTCGCCGTCGGCCCCAAGGCGCATCGCCTCGATCCCGCCGTCGCCAGGGTATACGCCGAGAGGTTCCGCGATCCGGTGTGCGCCCGCGCGGCCACCGATACCTACCGCACCTTCCTTCTCCGTGAATTCCCCTCGGCGGCAAGCCATCCCGAGCGCCGACGGGCGACGGTGCCGATCCGGGCGCTCTTCGGGATGAGCGATTTCGCGGTTCATCCCTCGCTGGCGTCGCCGACGACCGCCAATGCCGACGATTACACCTTCGAACCAGTCGAGGCCGGTCACTTCGTCATCGACGAACGGCCCGATCTGGTCCGGGCCCGGCTCATCGCTCTGGCCGAGGAGACCAAAGCCGCCAGGTCCGATGCGCGGTGAGTGCGACGGAGGCCGGGACGGGCGAGCCTGAGGACTCGCTGCGGGGCGCGGTGCTGATTTGTGTCACCGCGACCATCGCCGGCGCGGCGATCGGCCTCATCGGGGGCGTCTTCCGCTGGTTCCTGGAGGCCGGTGATCGGCTGCGGCTGGACTTCGTCGAGTGGACGCAGCAGCTTCCCGGCCCGGGATGGCTGGTCCCGATGGCCGCGGCCGCCGTCGGGGCCACCCTGGCCGCTCTCGTGGTGCGGTGGGAGCCCCTGGCCGACGGCAGCGGAATCCCGCACGTCGAAGCGGTCTACCACGGTCAGGTGCCGCCGCCGCAGATCCGGCTGCTGCCGGCGAAGTTCATCGGCGGGGTGCTCGCGATCGGGTCGGGTCTGGTGCTGGGCCGGGAGGGCCCGACGGTGCACATGGGCGCGGCGATCGGGGCCGAGGCGGCCCGGCGGGCCCGGATGGGCGATGCCGATGTCCGGATGATGCAGACCGCGCTGGGCGGCGCCGGATTGGCGGTCGCCTTCAACGCGCCGATCGGTGGAACGCTGTTCACCCTCGAGGAGGTGACCCGGTCCTTCCGGGTCAGGACGGTGCTGGCCACGGTGTTCGCCGCCGCGACGGCCGTCGGGTGCGCCCGACTGATTCTCGGTGACCACCCGGAGTTCCGGCTGGCACCGATGCCCGAACCGGAACTGATCTGGCTTCCGCTGTTCGTGGTCTTCGGTGTGCTCACCGGCGGACTGGGGGCGGTCTACAACCGGCTGGTGCTGTGGTTCCTCGATCACGTCACCGCCGTCCGCGCGATCCCGAGTGTCGCCAAGGCGGCCCTTATCGGGGCGGTGATCGGCCTGGTGATGTTCATCTACCCGCAGGCCGTCGGTGGCGGCGAGCCGCTGACCCAGCTGCTGTTGGGCGGAAAGCATGTCCTGCTGACGGTGATCGTCGGATATCTGGTGTTGCGGTTCGTCGTCGGCCCGCTGTCCTACTCCGCCCCGGTGGTCGGCGGGCTGTTCGCCCCGATGCTGGCCGTCGGCGCGCTCTGGGGCGTGCTGTTCGTCGGCGTCGTCGACCTCGTCTGGCCGGGGGAAATCGCCTTCCTGGCCGTCCCGATGGCGGTCGTGGGCATGGCGTCGTTCTTCGGTGCCTCGGTCCGCGCTCCGATCACCGGCATGGTGCTCGTCGTGGAGATGACCGCCTCGACCGCGGCGATCGTGCCGATGCTGGCCGCAACCGGTGCGGCGGTGCTGGCGGCCTACCTCGCGGGCTCACCGCCGATCTACGACAGTCTTCGCGAACGCAGCCTCGCCAAGACGTAAGCCAGGGTTTTCCGGATGGAACCCGGCCGAAGAGGGGATTCGTTGGCCGTACCCTCGTTGAGGAACCTGGCCGCTTCGACCCTGGAGACTGACCGACACCATGACCGATTCCGTTCCCTCCGCAGGCTGCTGCCAACCGCACCCCGCCAACGCGGCACGCGTCTCGCTGGCCGGAGTCGCCCCCGCCGGGCGCACCGCGCGCCCGCACCGGCGCGAGAAGGCCGACAAGGCTGAGCTTCTCGTGACCGGGTCGCTGATCACCATGGACGACAGCCGGCCCAGCGCGGACGCGATGGCCGTGGCCGGCGGGCGCATCCTGGCCGTCGGCTCCCGCGCCGAGTTGGAGAGCTTCGTCGGCCCCGGCACCAGGATCCTCGAGCACAAGACCGGGGCGATCCTGCCCGGCTTCGTCGAGCCGCACCTGCATCTGGTGACCTCCGCGCTGGTGTTCAACGGGGTGGACTGCTCGCCGTACACCAACAAGACCCTCGATGCGGTGCTGGCCACACTCAAGGCCGCCGTCGCGGCCAACCCGGCGGGACAAGCCGTGGTGGGACAGCTATTCGATCCGAGCCTGCTGCCAGGTCAGCCCGACCTGACCGCCGATCTGCTCGACCAGATCTCCACCACGGTGCCGATCGTGGTGATGAACGCCTCGCAGCATTTCTTCTATGTCAACTCCGCGGCCTATGCGGCCGTCGGGGTCACGGCGGCCACACCGAACCCGCCCGGGGGCGACTACGGGGCCCGCGGCGGCACGCTCACCGGGATCATCTCCGAGGCCGGGGCGATGATCCCGTTCATGAAGGTGCTTCCCGCCCTGACGCCGGAGGTCATCTCCAAGGCGGTCACCGGGATCGCCGCCATGGCCGCCGCGGCCGGGGTGACCTATGTCCACGAGGCTGCCACCGGTGCCATCGCCGGCGTCCAGGAGGTCGACCTGCTGCACCACACCTTCGCTGCGCCGGGTTTTCCGATTCGCGGGTCGATGTCACTGTGGGGCGAGAACCTGGAGGCTTTCACCGAGGCCGGCATCGTGCCCGGATCCGGCGATGACCGGTTGCGCAGCCAGACCGTCAAGTGGGTCTCCGATGGATCCAACCAGGGCTACACCGGCTTCATGCGGGAAAATTACCTGGGCCGCGATACCCGCGGAGTGGCCAACTTCACCCCGGAGCAGCTGGTGGCCAACTTCGCCAAGACCGTCACCGCGGGCTGGCCGATCATGTGCCATGCAAACGGCGACGCGGCGATGGATATGGTCCTGGCGGCCTTCGCCGAAACCGCCAAGACCCCGGCCTGGGACGGCTCCAAGCGGCATCGCACCGAGCACTCCTCGGTGCTGCATGACGAGCAGATCGCGGCGATGGCCACACTCGGCGTCACCCCGAGTTTCCTGATGAACCATGTTCGGCTGTGGGGCAAGGTGATGCGCGATGACATTCTCGGTGCCGAGCGGGCGAACCTGCTCGACCGCTATGGATCGGTGGTCAAGGCCGGCCTGCGGGCCAGCCTGCACTGCGACTACTCGGTCTCGCCGATCGGGCCGCTGAGCTACGTCGCCACCGCCGCGGCCCGCACGATGGCAGACGGGGGAGAGGTGCTCAACGCCGCCGAACGGGTCAGCGTGGCCCAGGCGTTGCGGGCCAACACCATCGACGCTGCCTGGATGTGCCATGCCGACGGCCTGACCGGCTCGCTGGCCGAGGGTAAGGCCGCCGACTTCGTCCTGCTCGCCGATAACCCATTGGACCATGAGAACGACCCCGACGCGGTGCGCGAAATCGGTGTGCTGGCAACCTATCTCGACGGGGCTGAGGTGCATTCGGCCTGATCCCCGGAAGGTTGTGCGCCGGTTACGAGCACACGCTCAACGGGTCGGTGCCCGAAGCGCAGTTGGGGACATCGGTCGCCTTGGGAACGGTGTACAGGGTGGGATTTTCACCCTCCGGGGCGGGAACGTCCTGAGGGTCGTTGGTGTCAAGATCCGGCACGCATTTCATATCCGGGACGCTGAAGAGTTGGGTTTCCGCGCAATCTTTGCCGGGATCGCTGGTGCCGACGGAATTGGGGTCTAGGGGAGCCTGCGGGTCGTTGGTGACCGCGGTTGTCGCGCACTGCCCGTCGGTGGCGTTGTAGATCTGTTCGGCTTTGCAGCTGGTGCCATCGAAGTTGGAGATGTCATCGAATGCGTTCGGGTCGGTGGCGACGATATTCGAATCGCAGGTGCCGTCGGTGGCGTTGTAGATCTGTTCGGCTGCGCATTTCGTGCCGTCGTAGTCGGAGATGTCATC
>ERZ888423.2408-NODE-2408-length-13996-cov-7.160032_pt1 | contig 13996 bp, 6 predicted proteins | sample MGYA00520523_ERZ888423 | MGnify/ENA primary metagenome ERZ888423 (study PRJEB32303, sample SAMEA104408611) | aquatic metagenome | biome: Brackish water; feature: Pelagic; material: water | place: Baltic Sea | collected 2014-06-08T10:24:00 | depth 30,27 m ...
AAGTGACCCGTCCACTAAAGCATTAGAAGTATTTTTGTAGCCACCAGGATAAAAATTACCATAGTTATGAAATGAGTTATTTGCAACATACATACTGGTTGTATATAGATATCCATAGTTGTACATCTCGCCTTTACTACCGAGGTTAATATTCCCATAAATGTGCCCATAATTAGTAACCGCGTTATCACCATAAGGCGCATAAATAGCCCAATAATTATTTGGGCTATTAGTCGTGCTATCAACAGCTGCTGGCATACCAGCAGCTGTAAAACCCGCATTGTAAATATATGAAAACGAATTACTGAGTTTCACTACATTAGGGTTGTTAGAACAACTATCACACCCTCCAAACATCACAATGGTCGTTGCGCCTGAACTATTGATTTGCGCTGGGTACGTATTGCTCCATCCGGTCACTTCAATCGTAATGCGATCGCCAGAAACTGACCCTTGTATGGTTGATGCGATACCCTCACTACCCTGAATCCATAACCCCCCGCCACCTTTGATTGAGCTTGCAACCAAAGCTTCAGAGCCAGCTCCTGTTGTGGTGATTGATGCCGCATTCGTTGCGGTGGACGCCAAGGTGATATCGATTGCGCCCGAACTGCCTGAACCAGTCACGAGAGTGGGGAGATCTGTGGAGGAAGATGCAGCACTTGCAAAACCAATACCACCACCGCTACCAATAGAAACTGCAATCACACCAGGAGAGCCAATACCAGAGGTTTGAGTCGTGCCATTTAATGTTAAGTTCACCCCATTACCATTTTCTGAATTTCCACCACCAAAGGTTACAGAAGAATTGGCGTTACTTAAAACAGCTAAACCACCACCACCGCCGATCGATTGCGCAATGATGCCAGTAGCGTAATTTCCAGATGTTGTCACGGACCCACCTGTTTGGTTGATCGTGACTACGCCACCCGTACCTTTACTCGTGGAGGCTGTACCAAACGTAATTTGTGAGACAGTTAAATCTATCACCCCTCCGCCACCACCAATCGATTGTGCGACGATACCGTGTGAATAGTCGCCGAAAGATTGTAGGGACCCAGAAGCATTAACAGTTACTGTATCGCCATACCCTCCAGAATTTGTCGTGGCAGTCGATGAGCCAAGGGTAACATCTGTTGAAGGCGTGACCTCACTAAAGCCCACTAGACGCCCACCTCCAGCACCGATAGATTGAGCCAAAATTAGATGCGCATATTGACCGGCGCTACTAATAGACGCAGTAGAACTCACATCAACAATGCCGGCATCTCCGACATTATTGGAGTTACTTCCCAAATTTCCTGTGATGCTTAAATTGCTAACATTGCTGAGATTAAAAGCAAGAAGCCCGCCTCCCAACCCAAGTGATTGAGCAGTAATACCAGTTGAACCGTTACCAGCAGTCGAGATCGATTTTGTCGCGTCTACAGTAACGCTCGCACCATATACTTGTGAATTAAAAACAGCATTAGAACCAATTTGAAAAACTAACTGGCCATCACCTGATTCGGTGGCATCAATATGTTGAATACCAAAGCTACCCCCACCGCCGCCGATTGACTGCGCCAGAATGCCATCAGCCAGCACCCCGTTTGTAACAATCGAGCCACTAGTCGTTACGGTTACATTGCTTCCAATGACAGCAGATTGACCGCCCAAGGTGATCTCACCATAAAAATTTCCACCATTCAGAGCTGATGTAGTGATGTCAACCAAACCGCCACCACCACCTATAGATTGGCTCACAATACCAGTTGAACGTACACCACTCGTCTGAATATTGCTTGAGTTAGTCACCGTAACAGCATTCGTATTTTCAGTCTCAGTACTGGCATTACCTAAAACAGCTGCAATGGCTAAACCGGAATTAGCTGATGCCGTAGCTAAGCCCCCAGCAAGTCCAGTTCCTCCAATATTGTTGCTGGTTGACCATTGCGTGCCTGATTCCGCTGCATCGATGATGACCTTAGTAACACCCCCACCATTGCTAATGGCTTGTGCAACAATCGCTTCAGACTGAATACCTGACGTTGTAATTGAACCACTTGTCGTGACCTTAACAACGTCTCCAACCTCGCCTTTGCTGGTGCCTGTTCCACCCATCACCAACGACAGACTTGCAGAGCCGCCAAACCCACTCGTGACTTCGGTAACCATGGCTAAGCCACCACCTCCGCCAATAGATTGTCCCAAAACACCCATTGACCCTTTGTCTGCCGTTTGAATTGCCCCAGAATGATTGATGGTGACTGCAGCGCTCTTACCTAAGCCTTGATCGACTGCGCCAAGCATCAATGCTAATGAAGTTTGGCTTTGATCATAATTATTCAAATGTTGACGAACGATGCCACCACCCCCTCCGATAGATTGTGCAATGATTGCACCAGAGCCTATTCCTGAGGTTGTAATCGAAGCGCTATTCGTTACTGCTGTTGGGTCACTATAGTTATCATTTGAATTTGCACCGCCTAACACTGCAGCGATTGAAGCACCGCTTACGCTGGTGACATAAGCGCCAGCATTCGTATTAGAAGATTGAATACCCGCGAGCGCGAAATTATCTACACCACCTAACGCATTTACGTAGGCACCTGCTAAGCTATTACCCGAACTTTCTGTTGATGTCGTGGCAAATAATGCAGGCGAAACGCCATTACCATAACTTTCACTATGACCACCGCCACCGCCAATCGATTGAGCGACGATTGCATCTGATCCCGCCCCTTCAGTATTAATAACACCATTATTTGTAATCGTTACCGCGCCACCTGTACCCCCGCCTCCGCCAGATTGATTACCTAGGTTAGCTGTAAAACCTGAAAAAAGCCCCTGGTCATAAGCAATAGATAAGGTTCGAGCATCGCCCCCACCCCCACCAATTGACTGCGCCAATAGGCCTAGAGAACCCGCTTCAGAAGTATAGATTGCACCACCATTCGTTGCTGTTATGGTGTTGCCATAACCACTTTTACCACTACCGCCTAGATAGGTGGAAGCTGCACCAAATGGCGAGCCTGAGTACACATCGACAAAGGCGCCAAAGCCACCGCCACCCCCAATGGATTGCAGCTTCATGCCATCTGACATTTGTAAGTTTGTACTTAATGCTGCAAAGTTGTTAACTGTTACAACCCCAGCCCATTGGTTGGTGTTTGCAGTGTCGCCACCCAAGGTAATCGAAGCAGCAGAGCCAGTAGTAAAAGAGGTGGTGGGGGAACTAATCGATGATGTACTGCCTGATTGAACACTAAAGGTACTCGTCGGATCTGTGCTGGACACAAATGTAGTACCTGTTATTAACTCTAGAACTGAGCCTTGGGGAATATTGATAGCCAGTTGAGTCGAAATTAAACCTGATGCCGCTTGACCACCACCGCCACCTACCGATTGCCCAAATATTGCTGAGGAGCCATAACCCTCCGCATAAATTGAAGGTGAACTTGTTTGCACAGTCGGTGCAGCACTTGTCGTACCGATATATAAATTTACATCACCACCTTGGCCTGCACCATTATTAGCTGTACTCACACTTCCTAAATTCATTAACCCTAATACAATACCTGAACTGTAGTCTTGTGCATGCATGACACTTCCGTTTCCCCCTCCACTGCCAACTGCTTGAGCGAAAATGCCATGACTGTATGGCCCGGCTGTTCGCATGTCACCACTGTTGGTCACTGTCACAGAGCCAGCATTACCACTAGACCCCTGCTGGCCGCCAATCGTTAAGTTGATATTTTTTTCGCCATTAGTCAAATTTGTATCAAAAGACCCTGCACTTCCGCCGCCACCACCAATTGAACCTGCATATAAAGCTTCAGATTGGTAACCTATCGTTTCTATAGAACCCGATTGTGTAATGATGACGTCACCGCCATTACCACCTCCGCCGCTAGATGAGCCCAGGCTAGCTGTCGATTGTGATGCCTGAGTGTTTGCTGTACTGGGGACACTTAAATTCATTGCCACAGCTGAACGACCCCCTCCGCCACCAATAGCCTCACCTACAACACCAGTAGATAGTGCGCGCGCAGTCGCCACTATGCCTGAATTAGCAATAGTGACCGAACCGGCATTTGCACCCGAACCACCCGAATTCCCCTGGGTGATTGAGGTCGTTGCGGCTCTACTTGCGCTACCCGCTGCAATCGTCGCCCCCGCCATACCGCCATTACCACCAATCGACTGACCGACTATGCCTGCTGAAAATAAACCAAACGTCGCTACTGTTCCGTCTGAATTAATCGTCACAGCACCACCAGTGGCAGCATTACCGCCGCTGCCGCCAAGTGTAATGGATGGTGACAACACACTGAATGAAACACCCAAACCAATTCCACCAATACCGCCATCACCACCAATGGAATGCGCCAACAAACCAACAGAAAAAGGACCTGCTGTATAAATGCCGCCACTGTAAGCGGCAGCGCTACTCGCGTCATTATTAATGGTTACCGAACCACCCTTACCACCGGAACCACCCGTGCCACCCAGTGTGATATTTGAAGAAGCTGTAAACGTGTCAGTTTCGACTAAACCGATAGAAATTCCTCCCATGCCGCCATGACCACCCGTTGATTGAACCGAAACAGCATGAGCGCGAAAGCCAGCGGTCGCAACGGCTCCAGAATTGGTGACCGATACTGAGCCACCCGTTCCACCACTACCACCGCTGCTGCCAACCGTGACATTAGCTGGAACGCCAATTGATGAACTGGCGCTCAATGCGATGCCCCCCAAACCACCACGGCCACCGGTTGATAAGGCAATCATGCCATTTGATAAGGCACCAAAAGCTGTAACCCGCCCTTCATTAGTCACCGTTACCGAGCCGCCCGTACCGCCACCAGCACTGCCACCGCCAACCGTATCAGAAAATGAACCCGACACAGACGCATCACCTGAGACGGATATTCCGCCACGACCGCCGCCCCCGCCGTGTGACAAAGCAACAATCGACTGCGAGTTAAGGTTTGACGCACTGAGCCCAGTGGAAATATCCCCTTGGTTAGTCATGGTGACATCGCCACCCTTTCCTCCGCTACCGCCATTGCCGCCAACGGATGAAGACATAGCAGTGATCGAAACATCGCCCGTAATACTCGACCCACCGCTACCACCTCCCTTAGCAGCAGAAATCGCCAAAATACCAACCCCATCTAATCCGTGTGTTTGTAATATTCCGCTATTCGTTATTGAGATTGATCCGCCATCACCGCTGTTGCCGCCTGCGCCGCCAACCGTGACAGATAATGATGCCAATGTGCTTATATCTGCATTACCACTCCAACCACCTCTGCCACCGCCACCACCGATTGAGAGCGCTTCGATTGCAGCAGAATCGTTGCCAAAAACAGTTATGCCATAAACGGTCACAGGACCAAGCGAATATGATTCTTTTGAGGAATTTGTAATGGATATATCGCCGCCCGCACCGCCACTTCCGCCACTTCCGCCTATGCTGGTGCTCACTGATGCTACCCCTACACCAGCGCCAATACCCAAGCCACCATGACCACCACCACCACCAACAGACATACCCAAAATGCCAGACGCGAGATCGCCAAAAGTAGTAATCACACCGTTTGTATTATTTATCGTTATTAATTCTCCGGCACCACCACTACCCCCGCTGCCCCCTATCGACTCAGATGAACTGATTGGCGCGACAGACCCACCAGGTACATAATCAGGTCGATAAAACGTGCTACCCCCACTTCCGCCGCCACCGCCTACAGATAATGCTTTCACGCCAGTAGAAAGTGTTCCAAGCGTAATGATGGGTACATCAGCTGTATCGACATAAATTTCACCACCCTTACCACCGCTTCCACCAGACCCACCAATCGAGAGTGAATTACTCACACTCAGAGAAGCAGAAAGGGCGACTGCATTCCCACCCGTGCCACCCCCACCCCCAATTGCAACGGCATGCAAACCAGGCGACAAATCACCTAGCGTTGATATGAGCGCCCCACTTACAGCCGAACTCAGTGTGGGCGCATTGGTACAGGCAACCACTGAACTGCTAGAACTTGAGCAGTTAACGCCGACAGTACTCGCAGCGCCACCGCTACCGCCACCGCCACCAATTGCCGTAGACATGGTTGGGGTTCCTATAGTTGAGGCTGAAACTGCACCTGCACCACCCCCAGCGCCACCCCCGCCGCCAATACTTGCTGCAAGCAGACCGGAAGACGTCACTTCTACTGTGCTTAATCTAGAGGTATTGTTGGCTAAAACGGCACCACCCGCACCACCCTTCCCACCTTGTCCACCTATAGCAGTTGAGGCACCACCAGACACGTCAAGCGCTGACCCGCCTAAACCACCCCCTCCGCCAACCGAGATGGCTGCAATGGCTGGCGACAAGCCACTGGATGTCGTCGTGCCACCACTTCCGCTACTATTGCCACCGGTCTGATAAGCGCTGATAAGGGCGGTAATGGCTGTGCTCAGCGTTGTCGTGACAAAAGCACAGTCACGATCACGACCCGTACAGACTGTTCCCGAGTTACTCACCTGAATCGTGCCGCCATTGCCCCCACCACCGCCACTACCACCCTGATCAGTTGTACCGATGATTCCACCCCCCTTTGCCATACCGCCTTGCCCGCCGCCACCGCCAACTGCTAAAGCAAACATACCGATAGAAGAGGAAGATAGCGTTTGAATGACTCCGGTATTAATGAAAGTCAGCGCACCTGAGTTTGACCCAGACCCACCCGTGCCACCTAAGGTTTGTAAACTCGATGAACGTCCAGAATCACCGCCGCCACCGCCAATCGAAATACCGAACATGCCCGCCATGCCAAAAAAGTTTGTCTCAATCGCGCCATAGTTAGATATCGTGACATCTCCGCCAAGGCCACCATAACCAGCACTCGTGTTGTAAGCATCAGGTACATAACCTGCGGAATTTCCTGAATTACCACCGATGCCGCCAACACTAACCCCAAACATACCGTATGCGTTCTGAGTCGTAATCTCACCGTAGTTGGTCAGGGTGACAAGACCACCCAAACCGCCAGAATTGCCATCACCACCATCACCATATACCGGGTTTGAATTGCTTCCACCCGCCCCCCCACCACCACCTAGACTCTGGCCAAACAGACCAAACGGCAGTGCAGTAGAAGACGGGGAACTCTGGTCGGCTGCGTAAGTAATGATCGTGCCATAGTTGAAGAGCGAAATTGATCCACCAGCGCCACCATTTCCGCCATTCCCCCCGCTAAAAGAGGAATCATCTGTCAGGCCGCCATTTCCGCCACTTGCACCAAAAGATTGAGCGATTAAACCCGTGCCAGTCGTCACAATGAGATAGCCTGAAGTAAGCGTTGCCGTCAGGTTGCCGCCCGCACCACCTTGACCGCCCGCATAGCCGGCGTAACAGCTTCCACCATTGCCGCCATTGGTTCCATCACTTCCCGTTGAAGTCAGTAAGAGCGCCGTACCATAACCGCTCGTGCTTGTGGCGACATTGCTCTCAATAGAAATAGACTCACTTAACGGGTTAGGTGCGTTACCTGCAGACCCATTAGTAGGCGGCCGCAAAGAAATAATTTCACAATCTGCATTTTGACCAGAGTTCGTCTGCGTCGCACCTACATAGCTGTTATAGATGTAATAGTTAGGATAAGTAGCGGCCGTAATTGACGTCGACGTCTGTGCCCATGCAAACAATGGGGTCGCAACGGACAATACAAAGAAGAGTAGTAACCTAAATGACCTGAACAAATATATCAATTTAATCAATAAGTCCACCTGTCAAAATTTATAGCGTTAAGGATTAGCCAACATGGCAAACCCATAACGACAAGGCTAGTCACGCTACTCGTAAAAAAAGTTTGCGAGTTTAAAGGTTATGTTGTCGTGACGGTTTTCTCATGGTGACAAGTTCCTCGGTCGCGGTCGGGTGCACAGCCAACGTCGCATCAAGCATTGATTTGGTTGCCCGAGCTTGTAGCGCGACGCCCAGCAACTGTGCCATCTCGCCCGTATCGGGGCCCATGGCATGAAATCCGACCACTAGGTCGGTTTTACGATCAACCAAGAGTTTCATAAACATTTTGGAATGATGCCCAGACAGCGTGGCCTTCATGGGCCGGAAATGCGCAATGTAGACATCAAGCTCGGGAAACTTAGCAAGCGCCTGTTCCTCTGTCAGGCCGACTGTGCCCATCTCTGGTGTGGTAAAAACAGCAGTTGGCACAAGGGTGTGGTCAACCGTGACGACTCTGCCACCAAATACTGTGTCTGCAAACGCTTGACCTTCCCGAATGGCCATCGGAGTCAAGTTCACACGGTTGGTGACATCGCCGACGGCATAAATATTCGGCATAACAGTGCGCGAATGCTCATCTACCGGAATAGCGCCCTGGTGATTCAGATGGATGCCAACTGCCTGCAGCCCAAGGCCGTCAACGTTAGGCTTGCGTCCAATCGCTTTGAGCACGGCGTCTACCTCGATGCTATTGCCATCATCAAAACTCACTTTCAAGCCGTTAGGGGTGGCCTGTACTCCAGTGATTTTAGTGTTGGGGTGCAAAACGAGCCCAGATTGAACAAGCTCATGTTCCAGGTGCTGCTGCAAGTCGGCATCGAAACCTCGCAAGACCTTCTCGCCTCGATAAACAGCATGCACCGCTGACCCAAGGTTCTGAAATACGCAAGCCAGTTCCAAGGCGATGTAACCAGCGCCTTGGACGAGCACTCGTTTAGGTTGATGGTTTAGCTCAAAAAAATCATTAGAATCAATGCACAGCTCATGGCCCTTGATCTGTGTATCGGTAACGGGTGTTGCGCCGGTGGCAATCAGAATGGTGTTGGCAGCCAAAACCTGATTTTCACCAACCGCGACTTCAGTTGCAGAAACCAGCCGGGCGCTGCCTTGAAAAATTTGAACACCCGCATTCTCAAGGTTCTTACGGTAAATCGCCTCAAGGCGAGACACCTCTTGGTCGCGACGACTTTTCAGGTCAGCCCAATCAAACTCGGCAGCGCTCAATTTCCAACCGAACCCGGCCGCTTCCTCAAATTCTATGGGGAACCGACTGGCATAGACCATCAGCTTTTTGGGGACACAACCTCGAATGACACACGTGCCGCCCATTCTATATTCTTCGATGAGCGCCACTTTTGCACCATACTGCGCGGCAATTCTAGCAGCACGAACACCACCCGAACCACCCCCAATAACAATAAGATCATACATCTGACTAAACTCCTTCATGAACCAAGCGTGACATCGTATTATTAGAACACTCAAGTCGAGCATACCGTCAACCTGGCCACCATAACGACCAGAATGGTTATCAAAAATAGCCAGTTAGAATTCAAATAATCAGCAAGTTTAAATTTATTTTATGATTTCAGTATGACGACCACTACCCTACTCAGCACTTTCTATCATCAACCCCTGCCTTGGTTGGCAATCGCACTTGCGATTTTCGGGGCCTTTACCATGGGCTTTGCACGAAGCGGAATTGGCTCAGGTGGGTTTGTGGTGTCGCCTTTATTGGTATTGGCTTTAGGTGGTACTGACGGTTTAGCCGTAACGGCGGTGCTCATGTTGCCAGCCTCTTTTATGGGCGCTTGGCAACATCGAAAAGATTCTATTGCAAACATCACCAAACCGATGTTGCCTGCAGCCATATTGGGTACGGTTATCGGCGGTTTAATTTTATGGAGGCTGGTGACCAGTGGCGAACTTTCAGTGGTGCACTATCGAATCGAAATACTCGTCTCTTTTATGTCGCTAGCTTATATTATTTTAATTTCTTTTCGCAACCAAATTGCGAATAGATTTAAACTAAAAGGTACCCCTTCGAACACCAAACTTTTTGGGCTTGGGGCTTTAGTAGGCATTAGCCAAACCGTGGTGAACTCAGGCACGCCGCTGATGACTGTATTTTTTCTGTGCTACCGTATCACCAAAGAAAAATTTGTCGGGGCTCAACTCATGGTCTTGTTGGCTCAAAACATTTTTAAACTTTTACCTTTTGTATTGTTGGGCATTCTTCATTTTGAAAATGCAACCGCTGCCGCACTTTTACTACCACTCACATTCCTTGGCAGCTTGCTTGGCAATATCTTTTATGAAAAAGCCTCAGAAAAAACCTTTTTTGGCCTTTACGTTGTCCTGTTATTCATTGGTTTTGTAGCCAGTGCATTACTGTTAGTAGGTCGGGAAAGCATTTTACGTTTAATTATCTAAATGGATACTATAAGCCAAATCACTCTAGGTGCGGCGGTCAGCGTGGCTGTCATGGGTCGGCGTACCGCCGTGTGGAAGGCCGCCCTTTGGGGTGGTATGGCTGGCACACTGCCTGATACCGATGTTTTTTATGATTATGGCGACCCCATCATTAACATGGTGCGACATCGGGCTGAAAGCCATGCCCTATTTTACCTCACCCTTTTAGCACCAATACTTGCTTGGGTGGTCGCAAAGCTTAATGGTGAGCCTAAGCTTTGGCAGCGTTGGGCGTTGGCCATATGGTTGACATTATTTACCCACCCACTCCTTGATGTGATGACAGTTTATGGTACGCGACTGTTGATGCCATTTACAGACCAGCCGTTTGGAGTCAGTAGTATTTTTATTATTGACCCTCTATATACCCTCCCCCTTTTGGTGGGTGTTATCGCCGCACTGATTCTTAAATCTACGCGAGGGTTACATTGGAACATAGCAGGTTTAGCATTCAGTACCGCCTACTTAGCATGGGGTGTTGTCGTACAAAACCATATGTTGAATATTGCTGAAAAATCATTACACACAAACAATATTCAAGCTGAACGCATATTGGTTACCCCAACAGCTTTCAACACCATTTTGTGGCGATTCGTCGCTATGACACCAGACTATTATTACGAGGGGTTTAGTTCACTTTTAGATGACGAGAAAAAAATCAATTGGCTGGTTTACCCTCGCTGCAACGCACTGATTCAAGCCAACCTGAGCAACCCAAATATTAAAGCGATTGCCGACTTTAGCAGTGGTTTTTATACGCTCAACCAGAAGAATGGCCAACTTATCGTGTCAGATCTTCGTATGGGTCAGCAACCTTTTTATTTTTTCAGCTTTGACGTGGGGCCAGTCAATCAAAGTGCTGAAAGCCCGCAACGTATAGTCAATGTTGGGCAGCGTCCAAATTTAAACACTGCTCTTCCGTGGCTATGGGCTCGTATAGGTGGAGAAAATATTCCATTGGCCGATGCGGTTAAATCTTTACCTATGAATGAACAACGAGTCGCTGCATGTGGGGAAGCACAAGGCTAAATTTTGCATGCATGTTTGAATATTTCCAATGATCGTTTCGTGAATAATATCAACATATATCTTTAATTAATCATTTTTGTAGTGTATATTCACATTACAGTCATTTTTTTCATTTAAGTTGAAGAAAGCAATCAACCTTTCGTACCAACTCTATGCTTCAACCACTCTGCTATTCACAGCTTGCATCAATCACAAGGCTAAATGAATGAACCTTCAAGATATTAGCGAAATCATTCGAACTGAGCGTAAACGACGTGGTTTAACCACGCAAACTTTAGCTCAACTAGCCAACGTAGACCGCACGCTCATTTCTAAGCTTGAAAACAAGAAACTACCAGAGTTAGGTTATGCGAAAGTATCTCGCATATTAGCCATTCTTGGGCTTGAGTTAAGCGTGCGCCCTGAGGGTGGTTTACCCACGCTTGATGACTTACAACGTAAAAACTTATTGAATCACCTATGAGTACCATTAATCGTGCACATGTATGGGTCGACCAAAATATGGTGGGTGACTTGACTGCATCGGGCATACAGATGCCTTCGACATTTATGTACCAAACAGAAGTTACAAATTCTGAAGCGGTATCAGTCACCATGCCCATACAAAACTCAGCGTATACATTTAATGGCTTACACCCCATTTTTGCTCAAAACCTACCTGAAGGATACTTAGGCGCAATATTGCGAAAAGTCATCTCAAAGCATTACGGTTCAAGCGAAATAGCCCTACTCACCGCTTTAGGTCGTTACCAAGTCGGTAGAGTTTTTTTATCAAGCGCTCTAACAAAAAAAGAAAATGTAGCTCAAACCGATACAAAAGGTGAATCTCTTAAGCTTCTATTGCAGTCCAAAAATCATTCGTTATTTGAAGAATTAGTAGACAAGTATGCTTTGCGGTCTGGCATATCGGGCGTGCAACCTAAGGTTGTTGTGCCACACTTAATGGATGAGCGATCAACTTTAAGGACTAAAGGCTTTATTGTAAAAAGTTGGGGCGATGACTTCCCTCAGCTGGCTGCAAATGAATACTTTTGCATGAGCCTGGCTAAACAAACTGGTTTGAACGTACCTGAATTTGATCTCTCACAAGATGGACGCTTATTTGTCATGAGTCGATTTGACCGCACCCCTACTAATCAGTGGTTAGGCTTTGAAGACGGTTGTGTACTGCAAGGCTTAGCTCCCGCAGACAAATACAGTGGCAGCTACGAACGACTTATCAAAAGCATATCAACCTATTTGTCGCCTCACCACAAGCGCGAAGGGCTTCACCAGCTGTTTAAATCACTGCTTGCATCTTGGGTTGTGCAAAATGGTGATGCTCACCTTAAAAACTTTGGCATACTTTATGACCATCCATTTGGGGATAGGCAACTTGCGCCCACTTACGACATCGTTTCAACAACGCCATATTTGAAACACGATGTACCTGCTTTAACCCTAGGCGGACGAAAAATATGGTGGCCGATCAAACAACTAACAGAAATGGGTCGAACGCTTTGCAACCTATCTGCATATGAAATAAGGCTTGATGTACAAATAACCAGTCAAGCAATCAAACAGACCCTTGCAGCGATTAAGCATTACATCGTTGAGAAACCGAATTTTGAAGAGGTGGGGCATGCCATGATTGACATCTTATCTAAAAACGGTCGAGTTCTTGAAGCATATTTGTTAAATCAGCGGCACGAGAGTTAACTTTTATAACCAGTTTACGTATCAGCCATTCGCAACAGTCGTTTTGCTGAGCTCTGCATGCCTAACTCTATACTCAAAAAAATTCTTCTGGAAATGGGCTTGGCCGAGCTGTTCAACCCAAATGCCCGGTCTTCACGTAAATTAAAGCACCTTCGGCTTGAGTGAAGGGCGCATGCTTGCTGTAACGTGGGCTGCGTATCCAACTGCCGGCAGGGTAAGAACCATGCTCATCATGAAACACGCCTTGCAATACAAAAATTTCTTCACCACCGGGGTGTACGTGTGGGTTAAAAATAGTGTTTGGGGCCCAACGCACCAAAGCGGTATTGACACCATCAAACTCGTGTAGAGGCATAACCGTTAAGCCGGGCACCATACCTTGGTACCAAGGGGCTTCGTTTGTATCGATGCGGACGGTGGTTAAATCGTTTGGGTGAAACTGACGCAACTTCACAAACAGGGTACAGCCCTTTTGTGACTTGGGGGCATGACCGCTACCTGGCGGGTTACGTATGTACGTGCCGGCGGGGTAATCACCCGAGTCATCTGAAAACTCGCCATCAAGCACCATAATTTCTTCACCCTCTGGGTGTTCATGGGGCTCAAACACTGAGTCTGGTTCGAATTGAACGATAGATGTAGCGCGGGCTATTTCATCGCCAACACGATCTAAGGGCTTACGCATTACCCCTGCACTGGGCGATGCCTGCCAAACCAGCTCGTTAATGTGGGCGACGGCTTTTAAGTTGAAATCGTCATTCACGTTCATATTTATATACCTAGAAAAATTATAGCCCGTCGCCAAGGAGTCATAGCGCGTTAAGAATTGAATCTTGCAAAAGAATCAAAGAGTAAAATGAATCACTCTAAAAACCAAGTCTGTTTTTTAAGGCTCTGACATTTTAATATGAAAGAATTTTCACACGTCACAAATTTTCCGGGTTACATGCACCGGGTACGAGATACTCTTCAAAATAAAGGAAAAGTTGGGCAACGTGTTTTAGATATGCC
>ERZ888423.2410-NODE-2410-length-13987-cov-10.920686_pt1 | contig 13987 bp, 10 predicted proteins | sample MGYA00520523_ERZ888423 | MGnify/ENA primary metagenome ERZ888423 (study PRJEB32303, sample SAMEA104408611) | aquatic metagenome | biome: Brackish water; feature: Pelagic; material: water | place: Baltic Sea | collected 2014-06-08T10:24:00 | depth 30,27 m ...
TATAGCACCTGATAAACCTCCAATGGATTAGTATTTTACATGGAATAACCCTAGAAAACTACCTGCACCATGAATACAGCTTGTATGGTATTGTAATCTCCTTGGTCTAACGAAGTAACTGCAGCGTGTAATTTTAGACTGTTATTTTTTACATACTTGGTGAGCCCTAGTGTTATGGCCGATTTTCGCTGTATTACTGAGCCACTATTGGTATCAAATTCTGGACTTACTGAGGCCAGTCTCACATCAGCGCCGTATCCTGAAGCCGTAACATAACCCAATTGGGTGTTTAAGCCTGTTCCCAATGCTAGAAACTGACTAATTTGAGTCGGTAGTAGTGGAGATGCCCCATTTGCATTTAGGTATGCTCCTTGCAATCCTTTTGCTGTTCCAATGGCGTATTCACCTAAGAAAGAAAAGCCTTTATATTTTAGGAGTAAGTCAGTATATACTTTTCGATAGTCGGGTAATTGGGCTTGGCCTAGAAGATTATACAATGCTAAGTTGCCATGTCCCTCTCCTACCACGTCGCTTGCGCCATCGTTATAACTTCCCGCCATTCCTAAAACCATTTTAAGTTTAGATTCATGCGCTAAGTCCATAATTTGCTTGTCATTTTCATCCGAAAACTGCCCTAAAGGATAAAAATCAAGTCGAGCTGCATACTTCAGGCCTCCTAAATCCACATCGCGTGAATCAACTCCAAACGAATTACGGCCGTCTCCTGAGGTGATAGCAATTTGAGGAATAAGAATCATCTTTTTAAAAGGTAATTCAGTAGCTAGAAATAAACCAAACTCTCTTCCTATAACACTATAAGAACTACTTAGTAGACTTCTGTCAATAAACTGTAACTTATCTTCCATGAGCAACATTTCTCTATTGTTGGCTATGGTTTGTTTCTGACCAAAAGTAATAGTAGTAGATTTATGCGGTTGATATGATACCCATGCATCCAGCAATGGGGCTGATAAGCTAAAGTCAGTTTGAATAAAAAAAGCTACATGTTCATTTTTAGCATTCCCACCTATATGAAAATAGGTTCGTTTGGAATTCATAAAATAATCACTTTGGGCACTGCTATCTTTCGCTAAACCGATTGATGGTTGCACCATGCCACCCAGATTAAATGCGTAATTCCCGTTGTCAAAATCAATTGTTAGACCCTTTCCTAATTCAAACAAAGCGGAGTTCTGATTTTTTTCAGAGGTATTTTGCGCACTGGTAAGTAGACTAACGGTTAGGAGGGTAAAAATCAAAGTATACTTCATAATTTCTCTGTTTTTAAATATCTGTAAATAGGTAATTTATTTGTTTGTTGAGTTTCTAATACACCAAAACTGATAAAGCTATTAGGAGCCTCAGGCTCAAGCACTTCAATGGCTAGATTACTATTGTCTTGGTTCATATAAACGATATAGGTACCAGTTGGAAAGGTTATAAATTCTGATTGTAATGTAGTTTTCACAGTTTGTAAATTCATCCCTTCGTACTTTTCTAAGTTTCGGGAATATTTCGAAACAGTATAAGATTCTACTTCTACCTTGCGCTCAGCATTAAGTCGATTTACAGTGAGGCCAAGGACGTTTAATTTGTCCACTAAAGTTCCTTGAGAAGCATCTAGAATATAGGCCACAGGTCTAGGGCGTATGAGTGTTGCTCTTGTTTTAGAAGCATTGTGCATGGTTACCTCCAAAATCAGCTCTTTATAGGTTTCAATGTCTATTACCGTAAGAGGGTGAATGGATATATCTTTTTCGCTCGTAATAACTGCATCATCTAAAGAAAGCGCCGCCTCTTTTAATACACTTTTTAATTCGTTTACGTTGTCATAGGCTGTTTGCAGGTATGACATGCCGATTAAGAATGTAGAGTTTACTCTGCGCTTGAAGGATGTTCGACCTAATCCTACTCCTCTTATTTCGATAAGCGAAGAGATAGTATTTGCTAAAGCATAAGATGTAGCACTTGATCGGGCATTATTAGATCCTTGGTTAAAATGAATATCACCTAAAACTTCATTTGTTGTAACATAATCTCGGTAAGCTATGCCATTAGCTGCTAAAATACTTTCAGCATTTTTTACAAATTTAGTGTGCGTGTAGTTTCTGACATTTTCGGGTACGTTTAAGTTGCCCGTATACATAAACATCGCGTCGTATCTAGAGGTAATACCCATGGTACTCAGTTGTGTAAAATCTTTTCGATAAGGTCGGTACTCGTGAAAATCCAAAGCTACTTCAGCTTCAAAATCACTAAATGCTTTTTTAAGCGCGGCACTTTCTTTGATCATAAGCTTGGTTTGATCTCGGTTTAGGTCTAGTCCATTAGCAGCATAACGGTCTTCTTTTTCGTAACCATCTATATTGGCCATTGGTATTATTCCGACTTCTATTCTTTGTAATAAATAGGCATATGTTTTATCATTGAGTAGTTTATCTAAGATAAATAACACACCCTCTGTACTGGCCATTTCATCGCCATGAATGCCACCTTGCAGCCAAACTTTTACTTTGTCTCCAGGGGAGTTGATCTTTAAACTAACCATAGGAATAGATTTTCCCTTTTGACTTTCACCGATATAGCTTATTCGCATTATATCGCTGTGCTCTCGTTGTAATTCGGTTAGAAAAGCAATAAGCTCGTCATAAGTAGTAAATCCCTTATTCTTTTGAAAAGCGGGGGTATTAATTTCTAGGTCTACGTCAGGGAAATACATAGCAGTAATTTGTTTTGGTTCAGGATTAAAGGTAGATGCAAAACCAAATGCAATTAAGCAGAAAACAATAATGCTAAATCTTTTCATCACTTAAAAGGCTATTGATGTGATAAATCTACCGGTCCATTCGGTGCCTTCTCGTGGCAGGCCAATCACATCCAAAGAACCTGGCCCAAGGTCACCGTATGTGATAGACGCCTGCACTTTAAAACCGTAATTTCGAGTAAAATAGCGACTAAGTCCGAGGGTATAGTAGTTAGGTCGGTTATAAAATGTACCATTGTTTAAAAACGAGTTTTGATCTGCTTCTAGATGAGTGTAACGTGCATCGATGGAATATTTTTTCTTATATACATAACCTGCTTGTATATTATATCCCTCTCCTAGCATCATTCTACCTTTAACGTAATTTGGCATGTCTTGCACACCATTTACATTAAAAGTAGTTGCGATAGAACCATCTACGCGCACTCTGTAAATGATGTCTGAAGGAACTGTAGCAGTAGTTTTTACAAATTCACCAAGCATTGAAAATCCTTTGTATTTGAAAAGAAAATCAAATCCATATTTTGTAAAATCAGGAAGACTCTCGTTTAAATTATTATCTAAATACAGAATAGTTCCACTTTCTCTGCCTCTGCGACTACTCATGCCGCTGTTTACACTATAATTAACCCCCATTATTAGTTTTGGAGTCAATTCACGGACTAAGTCTGCTTGTCGATATTGTCCAAAATTCGTAAATAGTCCAAATGGTAAAAAGTCGATTCTCCCTCCAACTTTTAATCCTCCGTGGTCTTTTCCAAAAACATTTATACCATCGCCATTGGTGATTGCTAAAAAAGGACGTAGGTATGTCCCGCCACCTGTCCGATAGTTTCCTGACGCAAACAAACCAAATTCACGAATGGTAGAAAATGACGATGTTAATCTGCTCCTTTCGGGTAATTGAAGGGTGTGAGACCCCATTGTTAATTCTCTATTGTCTGTAAGTGAGGCGCTTTGCCCAAATTTTAGTTGTATTTGCTTGTTGGGGTTATAGGCAATCCATGCATCCATTAGAAAATTAGAAGCTGTAGCATCGCCTACCTCGGATATTCCACTTAGATCGATTTGAAAGCGATAATCCATCTTATACTCTGGAATGTCTCCACTTAGTCTCAAGCGTAATCTTCGCATTCTAAAACGGTTATAGACATCCTTTGTACTGTCATTCGAATAAAACTTTGATTCTATAAAAGGTTGAACAAAACCGCCTATTTTTAGACTGTATCCTTTGCTACCATTAAATGTTAATCCTTCGCCCAAAACATATTTGTCTAGTTTGGGTTGCTGCGCTATGACAGCGGCCGGCAAACATATAAAAAGTAGAATGTGAAGTATTTTTTTCATGGTGTTAATCTTCAAAATTACCTTTAACAATTACTTCACCATTAGCCATCATATGTTGGCCTTTTGCAAAAACATCTGTAAGCTCAAAGTGAGCGTCTAAGCAACATAAGTCAGCATCTACACCTTCAGTTAACCTACCTTTATTCGCCAGCCCTAGATTATCTGCAGGGTTGCTGGTAATTAATCTTAACGCATCTGTGATGGAAGTTTTACCAGTGCCAATAAGTTCTTTGACTTGCAAATAATTTTGGTCTACTGGAGCGCGTCTTAGTCCAATAAACTTTCCATTTTCGTCTAATTGATCAAGTCCAGCATTTCCATCGCTACTAAACGTTATTTTATCTATAGGAGCTCCTTGTTCTAACGCGTAAAGCACAGACAGATATGGTTCCATAAACTTGGAAGCACCCGTGGTAATGTCTATCATACCACCCATTTTTGCAAATCGAATAGCTTGATCAAAGAGTTCTTTGGTTCTACCTACGTGTGTAGGCGAAATATTTTGTATTGGAAATTCATGCTCTTCTACCAGACGAAAAAGCACGTCCATTTGAGACTTGAGATCACCTAAATGAATATGTAAGATGCCTTTTTTATTGCCAATCATTCCACCGACTCTAACTTGTCTTAATAAGCGCAGTAATTCTAAATCGGTTGGATAAGAAGAACGAATGTCGGTAATGGCAATTTTACACCCTAAGATATGGTCTATAAATACCATGTCATCTTGGGCTGTATCCATTATATGTGTTGGCTCTAAGCCGTAATATCCGGTAAACATATAAGCAGACATACCCTCACTTTCCAGGGCCTTTGTTTTGGCATAAAGGCTTTTTATGCTTCGCGTAGATCCGTCCGTTCCGAGTAATCCAACTACGGTTGTTGTTCCGCAAGCCAATAACTCTGAAAGTCTAATTTCAGGAGTCATAGAGGCAAAACCACGTTTACCACCAGCTCCAGTAATATGCACGTGCTGGTCAATAAAACCAGGAGAAACTATTTTTCCTTGCGCATTCCAAATGGGAACATTTAATGAAGGTACATCGATGTTTTTTTGAATACGTAATATTTTACCACCTCCAATAAGGATGTCATTCTCTCCTATATGTTCTGGAGCGTATAAGTTTGCGTTTTTTATCAGAAGCATAGTCCGAAATGATATATTAATAAGGTTATAAAAGCCAATGAGAAGGGTATAAAATTTCGTTTTACAATATCCAATGGCGTAACTTGTGCGATTTCAGCAGTAGCAATAAGCACTCCCGCAACAGGACTTACCGTACGTCCCATGGAAGCCGCAAAATTCATAGGTAATAAAATAGAAGTATTAGAAACACCAAATTTGATTGCGATGTTAGGTATGAGTGGTCCAAAAGCAAAGTAGGCGGCATTTCCGCTACCCATTAGCATAGACGCTAAGAAAATCATAATAGTCATAGTAATCGCTATTCCCATAGCACCAAAACCTATATTTTGACTTATGGTTATGAGACTATCTATAAAACCCAGTGAAATTAATCCTTTTGCAAAAATATCAGCAGCGATTATGAGTGTAACGACTGATTTGAAAATATTACCCATACCGCCCCAAAAAATCTTAAATGAATCCAGTACAGCTCTAATGTCACGGGTACGTATGAGCTCAAAAGTAACCGCTATAAATAAGCTGATAAGCATAGCAGTAGTTGTGTCTAATTTAATATGGATTGGCAAAAAGGAAAAAATACCAGAATAGGAAATAAGTAAAAAAAGAGGCAATACGGGTATGAGAGCATAAATGGAAGGTGCTGTCATTCTAGAAAAATCTTCTTTTTCATCCTTAACTGCATTTTCTATATTTTTATCGTAATATTTATTTACAAAAAAATAAGACACCATAAGTACACTATTGAGTAATATGGCTAATGGGATCTGAAATTCAATAAAATAGGGAACTACTGGTATTTTTGCAATAGAAGTGGCAGAGGCGGTAATTGCAGATGCAGGACCAATCCCAAATCCTGTACAAGCCGTAATCACAGAAACCGCTGCAACTCTGCTCACACCTAAGCTTGTTAATATGGGATAAACGGAAGCCATAAGCAGTAAGCCTAAACCTGCAGCACTAGGCACACAAACAAATAATAATTGACCAATAGGAATAACGGCAATAGCAGCAATATGAGGTTTATTTTTAAATAGACCTAAAGGTTTTAAGGCAATACGCACCAGGACTTCAGATGCGCCAATTTTATCAATGTAAGCAACAAAACCGCCAATTACCATAATCATCAAACCTACTTTAGCATTGGTACCTGCAAAAGATTCTTTGAGTAAGGCAAATAAGTCAAAACCTACAAAACCTGTTGGCGTGGCTAACGTGGGTTGATGGTAGTTCAGTAATCCAGCAACTACCATCATGAGCATCCCCGCCACTAGCAAAACAGCGTGTGGATGGTACTTTTTGAGTAGAAGTCTAGAAACTAAAACTATAAAAAAGATAGATATTATAAGACCTGTATATGCCAATTTGCAATAGCTGAAATTAAAAAGGAGTGCCGTCTATTTTGGTGCCTGGAGAAAATAACTTTGATGAGGATGCAGAATGCTGCTCAAAATCGCCAGTAATGTCTGGATTACGTGAATAGGATTCATTGGGGTTGTTAGACCACGGCTCTATATCAATTGAGAGTACTTCTTCATTTGCAGGGTTGTATAAATAAAGTATATCGCCTGCATTATTTAAGTTTAAATCTCCCGAGGTAGATTTTTGAACTACAGCTCCACCAAAAGTTCCGGTTGGGGTGCCCCCTCCAAAAATAAGGATGGCTTTACCGGCTTCTACAATGCTTCCATTAGGAAAGGTATGATTAGGCGTATTGATGCCTAAATTTTCTGCATCATAAAGCATGTAACCCGATAAATCTATAGCTTGTGTAGACAGGTTTATTAATTCAACAAATTCATCTTCTGCTTGAGAATATTGACCATCGCCATTGGCATCTCCATCTAATCCTGAGTTTGAAGGATCGTACAAAATTTCATTAAGAAGCAATGACACCTGTGTGGGCACGTCATCATCTTCTATAGCCATAGATATAGCTTGTATACCATCTTTGGTGGCCCCTATAACGGATGCTACTTCCAATTGAATAATTTCATTTCCTTCTTCTATGGTATCTTGCATTGCAGTCACTGTGATATTAGCCGTAATGCTGCCGGCAGGTATAATAATGCTTACACTTGAAGTATAGTCTATTGCATAACTCGCATTACCTGAAAACATCAATGATACCTCTACATTATCAGCTGATGGCATATTTAGACTTGCGGTTATGGTAGCAACACCTTCATTCTCGGAAATTACGAGCTTATCTGCTGTAATGATAACCTTACTCGCATTTGAGCCAGAAATGGGTTTTACATCCTCAGTTTTACATGAGTTTAAGGCAAATAAAATACTTGCCAAGCCATAGATATACGGTTTGATTTTCATTGATGTTATATAAATGTAGTTTGTAAAAATAAGAAACCCAGATACTTCTTAGTTTATCTGGGCATGTAATTATTGTTTATTTCTTGATAAACTTGTGTCTGGACCAAGAATCATTTATTTGTATTTCTACAAAATAAATACCTGCCTCTAAAGCATTTATATTTAGTTGGCTTGAAGATAAATTTTGTGCATCGACTACCTGACCACATATATTTAAAACCCTAACTTCCGAAACAGGATGATCAGAAATAATGTTCAATGTATGTGTAGCAGGATTAGGGTATACATTTACTGAAGTTCGGTAAATGTCATTCACATCATTTGTTTGGTTAGAAATAGTGATTGTTTTCGATCCAAAAATCCCACTACCGTCATTTGCCGTAGCAATAACTACTACATCTCCGTTAGATATCGCTTGTAATAATCCATTTGCGTCTATTGTCCCTACGGCAGAGTTATCTACAGACCAAGTCACCGTGCTGTCATCTGCGTTGATTGGTTCTAAGGTTGCAATCATTTGTAATGTTCCACCAAGGGTTGTAATAGCAGTTGCATCGTCTTCTCCTTCTACCGTAATGGCAATTGCCATAATACCAGGACATATGGGGTATCTGCAGTCTGCATCATAGATGGTTGCTGTTCCGTCTGTACAATTAGGTGCAGCATACATCCATCCTGTATCTGTTTTGTATGCCCAAGCATCTTCGTAATCCCAGTATTCACCTGTACCATCCACATTGATATCTCCAAATGTTTCTACTACGCCATTTGCTCTAAAAAGCTCAATAGCATCATCCCCATTTTGAGAAATGCTACCGTTAGCGTCCACAAGTACAAGATCAAAAGCACTCCAACACATGTCAAAGTAATTAGCAATAGCTTGAGAATCTCTAACCACAAGTATTTGAGTTCCTGCAGTTACAGCGATATTGGGGAAAGTATATTCTTGTCCATCAGTTCCTCCTCCGTTATTGGCAATCCCTATTCCATATATGTTGAGATTTGGAATGTCTCCGGTTACGTTTAAGTGAATAGCTTTCCCTGTAACTCCCGCATCAGGCGTAGTAAAGTCGAGAATGCCTTGCAATTCCATATCAATAGTAGAGCAAGTTCCGCATGAGTTGAAACATACTGAAGAAAATAGTGTAGTGCCAGCGATATAGCCGAATCTATTTGTAAAACCATTTGTAGTCTTGGTGCATGACTCACCACCTTGAAATTCTTCTTGTGCAGTCCAAGCATCCAATGTGAATTTATATTCAATAGAATCTGCCGTTAGCGGCAATGTGATTTCCCAAACACCGTCACCATTATTGTCACTCATTGGGTTACAGCCACCGCACCAGCCGTTAAAATCTCCGTTTAAGAATACGCCACCATATGTCGAAGTGTATGATGTCATATCAACAGAAAAGCTAACATTTACAGCTAGATTAGTGTTGAATGAGCTACCATCTATCTTTGTTCCAGGAGAGAAAAGTAGCGAAGTATTGTCATTGTGTTGCTCAAAATTACCAGTAATATCAGGATTACGGGTATACGATTCATTAGGATTATCAGACAATGCATCAGAATCAAATGATAAAACGACTGTACCTGCGGCATCTTTGACGACAATAATTTCTCCTGAATTATTTAGACTAAGTCCCGAAGTTCCAGTATCTGCTAACACAAGTGCTCCACCAAAAGATCCATTTGGAGTGCCTCCGCCAAATACAACTAGCGCTCCTTGAGGAGGAATAACGGTACCTGTGGGCATAGTGTAAACTAGAGATCCGTTTGTGGTATCATCCCATATTTGATATCCGCTTACGTCCAAATTGTCATAGCTGTTGTTAAAAAATTCAATAAATTCATCTTGCGTTTGAGAGTATGTACCATCACCATTGGCATCTCCGAGAAGACCCGAATTAGATGGATCATAAAGTACCTCATTGATAATAAGTTGAGCGAACATACTTGTTGCTGTAAAGCAAACAAGCGCTAAAATAGTGTAAATTCTTTTCATTAGTTGTGATATTTATGTGAATATATTATCAAAGGAACATTAACATTAATTACATTTGACATACCAATTATTTCTTTTTATAAATACCAATTATGGAATTAACCTTAGAAAAAATAGCATTAAGATATGGGAAAGATAATCATAATAGATCTAGTAAAGCACCTTTATCGCTTTATCTTCAGCTGTTTAATTTGCTCAGAGATATGATTGTGAAACGAGATTTACCAGAAAATTATGCGTTACCACCATCGAGACAACTCGCCATTAGGTTAGGTGTATCAAGAAGTACCATCATAAGAGCTTACGAGTTTTTGCGCCTAGAGGGTTTTGTAGAGTCTAAGCAAGGATCCGGGCATAGTATAAAACCACTGCAAAAAAAAGTAGTCTCACAACCTCTCGGCACAGATTCTAATTATCCTGAAATATCAAAACTGGGAAAATCGTTTTTAAATAACGCCAGTTTAATTAATACAACTGATGACAAAAGTGTAGCCTTCAGACCGGGACTACCACCACTTGATATATTTCCTGTGGCACAGTGGAAAAATCTGTCTAACTTATATTGGAAGAATATTAAACTATCTAATCTGTCCTATTCGCCAGCATCTGGGATAGATCAACTAAAGATAAACATAGCTAATTATTTAACTTTAAGTAGAGGTATAAAATGTGAAGCAAATCAAGTTTTGATCATGTCAGGTTCATTACAATCACTTTATTTAATTGGTGCTGCACTGATAAACCCTGGGGATAGTGTCGCGATGGAGAATCCAACCTTCCCGAACGTACATTCTATTTTTAGAGGTTTGATGGGGCAAGTGCATGGAATTGGATTGGATAAAGAGGGAATGAGTTTGGATAGGCTAGAAAACCTCAACGTTAAGCCGAAAATTATTCATACTACCCCTAGCTGTCATTATCCTACAGGTGTTCAAATGACGCTCAAGCGTCGATTAGAATTGCTTGCTTTTGCAAACAAAAACGAGTCTATAATCATTGAAAATGACTACGAGCATGAACTTAATAATTGGGATAATCCAATTCCTTCTTTATTTAGCCTTGACAATCAGTATCGTACTATTTACCTTGGTACTTTTAATAGGTTACTTCACCCCTCATTGCGGATTGGCTATATGATTGTACCTCGATATCTTAGGGACGTTACAGATGCTATTCTAAAACATTCTCATCGTTTTGTTCCAACATCTATACAAGTGGTGCTCAATCAATTCATGGAAAAAAAATATTTATATGCGCATATAAAGAATGTGGTCGACGTTACTAAAAAACGTCAACACTTCTTCACGCAAATGTTTGAAGAGCTTTTTAAAGATTCAGAATTTAGGTTACAATCAAGCAGCGTGCTTAGTTTACAGAATCTGATAACCGTACCAAAAGATTCTGTAGATAAAGATTGGGTGAATTTGCTTGGCAGGCATAATATTATTGTGCATTCTTATAATAAATGCTTTACCGATAGTATTGGAGAACAGGGTTTAATATTAGGATATAGTTCTATACCCACAGCCATTATTAAAAATAAACTAAATCAAATGAATCAGATTATGAGAAAGGGTAAGTAATGGGAAACATTGGAATTGGATTGGTATGCTTTTTTTTATAATTTTGGTATAGCATTTTGCATGAGCTACCTAAATATATTTACACCATTAAATGAATAAAATATCATTCCTAGCATTAGTATGTGTCTTGCAGCTTACCTTATGGTCATGTGACAATAATGTATTAACTCCAAATCCAGCTCTTCAGAATCCCAGTAAAAGTATAGACTCTTCTCTTCTAAAAGGAACCGGTAACTTTATATTTTCATCCTTTTCTCCCCTGAGCAGTAAGCCTATTGACATCTTTTATCACATTCCAATCACTGCAACTGACCAAACTCCAATTTTATTTGCATTCCATGGCTCAGAGCGGGACGGAAATTACAGTAGAACAGCACTTATAGATGAGGCTGATGGATTAAATTTTATTGTTATTGCTCCACAATTTAGCGAGCTATATTATCCTGGTGGAGATTCCTATAATCTAGGAAATATATTTCAAGATGGAGATAACCCTTCTTCTGGGACTCTAAATAGCGAAGAAATTTGGTCGTTTTCTGTTATTGAACCCTTGTTTGATGCAGTGAAAAAAAGCCTAGGTAGTAAAGTAGAAAAGTACGATGTATTTGGTCATTCGGCCGGCGCTCAATTTGTGCATCGATATTTAATATACAAGCCGCAAGCTAGAGTTGGGAAAGCAGTTTCTGCCTCTTCAGGTTGGTACACTATGTTAGATAATGCAATTACTTTTCCGTATGGACTTAAAGCAAGTCCCGCAGAAGCTAAGAATCTTTCTAACTTATTTGCCCAGAAACTATTCATTATAGTGGGTGAGAAAGATACAGATGAAAATTCTTTTGGGCTTCGTCATAATGACATAGTAGATAAACAAGGTCTTCATAGATTTGATCGAGCTCAGTACTTCTACACGAATTCGCAAGCATACGCATTAGCTGATTCTACCTTATTTAATTGGCAATATCTTACTTTACCCAACGTTGGGCACGACTACATTGCTACTTCAGCAGCAGCAGCATTACTTTTATATCCTTGAAATGAATTTAACTAAAAAGACATTAGGACTTATAGCGGGGCCACTTAGTTTCATGTTAATTTATTTTTTTGCACATCCCTCAAGTCTTAACCAAGGAGCATTAGCTGTGTTAGCAGTAACTTCTTGGGTGGCAATATGGTGGATTACCGAAGCCCTACAAGTGGAGGTTACCGCACTTCTGCCTATTGTCTTGTTGCCCCTTTCTGGAGGATTAGATTTGGCTAAAACATGCTCAGCCTATGGCCATAAGTTTATATTTCTTTTTGTTGGCGGTTTTATTCTTGCGATAGCCATCGAGAAATGGAATTTACATAAACGTATTGCTCTTTCTATTATTAACTTAGTAGGGACTAACTTGAATTATATTATTCTTGGATTTATGGCAAGCACTGCTTTTTTGTCGATGTGGATTTCTAATACAGCAACCGCGGTGATGATGTTGCCTATTGGTATGGCTATCATAAAGCAAATGGGTCAACGAGAAGGTGAAAACATCCAATTTGGAAAGGCACTAATGCTAGCTATAGCATATTCCGCGTCCATAGGTGGTATCGCAACACTCATTGGAACCCCGCCTAATATTGTTTTGGCAGGCATCTTAGAACAAACTTATCAAATAGAACTTTCTTTTACCCAATGGTTTCTAATTGGTTTTCCTTTATCTATCACCTTACTTGTTATTTGTTGGTATTATTTAACCCGAATTGCCTTTTCATTTAAAGACGATAAAATGGAGGGTGGAAAAGCTTATATAACCGGTCAACTGAAGAGTTTAGGAAAAATGAGCTATGAAGAGATATTGGTTTTAATTGTTTTTGTGATGACGGCCTTATTATGGATATTTCGATCTGTTATTTTAAAAGAATATATCCCGGCCTTAGATGACACTATTATTGCTATTTTGGCGGCGTTGGTATTATTTTTATTACCATCAAAAGAGAAAGGTAAAAATATCTTGGAGTGGAATGATGCGGTTAAACTCCCTTGGGGTGTTTTAATGTTATTTGGAGCAGGTATTGCCATAGCCGAGGCTTTTGATAAAAGTGGTCTTGCCGGATGGATAGCCATGCAACTTGGAACTTTAGATGGCATTCACATCATCGTACTTTTACTAATTTTAATCGCAAGTGTTAATTTTTTAACTGAAATCACTTCCAATCTTGCAACTGCATCCGTTTTGCTTCCTGTGTTGGCTCCACTAGCCTTAGCTATGAATATACATCCATATCCGATAATGGTGGCATGCACCATAGCTGCATCTTGCGCATTTATGTTGCCAGTAGCCACACCACCTAATGCCATTGTATTCGGATCAGGATTTCTAAAAATTGGCGATATGATGAGAGCAGGCGTTTGGATGAACGTAATATCCATCATTCTGTTGACACTGGCAGTATACCTTTTATTACCTATACTTTGGGACTTAGATCTGAATGAATTCCCCGAGGCTTTGAAATCACCTTAGTTTAATTGGTTATTTTCCAAAGGTAGTGCACAGAACCTCAGACTCGTATAGCGTCTCTCTTAGTTAACTTGCATAAGTGAGATACTTCAACACCGTTAACTTCTCTTTAAATTCAAGAAGTAAAAATAAACCTTCTTATTACAAAATTGTATGTCCTAACTAATTGATCTAAGAAAATTTATCACGGAAGGGTTAAGTCTATAAAACTTCTATATAGCTAATTATCCAAAAAAAAGGAGAATTGGTAGTAAACCAACCCCCCTTATTGTGACCTCGTCAGGCGGTTTGTCAAACTTTTTAGAGGATATAAAG
>ERZ888423.2411-NODE-2411-length-13983-cov-32.109563_pt1 | contig 13983 bp, 9 predicted proteins | sample MGYA00520523_ERZ888423 | MGnify/ENA primary metagenome ERZ888423 (study PRJEB32303, sample SAMEA104408611) | aquatic metagenome | biome: Brackish water; feature: Pelagic; material: water | place: Baltic Sea | collected 2014-06-08T10:24:00 | depth 30,27 m ...
TAGTAAAGGCATGGCGTGTTCGCCCTTAAGGGAGCGGGCTGGAAGCGGAAGCACAAGGGCGGGTAAGGGGGGGTGTGGGGGGAGTAGGGGCGCAGCCCCTCAACCCCCCGCTTCTTTTGGCTTTATTTTTTTCGCACATATGTACGAAAGCCCCCCTAACCTTTGCAGGCTGGGGGGGCTTCCGTCTGGTGGTTAGACCTGAACGAAATTGGCTTTTATTGCTGATTCCTCGGCAAACATGCCAATTTCTGCAATTTGGCCTAAGCGTCCGGCTCGGCGTAGGGTGCGGATCGCTGTCTTTGCTGTTTCAACTAGGGCGGTGGCTTCTTCTTCCGTGATTGCGAAACCTAGCCCTTCGCTTCCTGCTTCGCGGTCTTGCTCGAACTTTTCAAGCGTTGCGAGTGCTCCGGCTGCGGTCGGTACTTTCGCTGCTGCTTCCTCGGTGCTGTTGGTCTCTCGTGTAACTGGTGGGAGAGTGACCTGCATAGCGGTTGCAACATCTGCGATTTGCTTGCGGATCTGGTTCGGCGTGACTGCTCCTAGTTCAATCAAAGCATCAGTCAGAGCGTCTATTGCTTCGGGCGTTGCGTTCTTCCCTAGGCGTTTTGCTACTTGGGTGCGAACGCTGACCTTCTGGACATGGCCTGCGCGGTCTTTGCTGTTGAGTAGGTCGGCGCTCATTTTGCGGATTGTGTCCATATCCAACGCTCCGAGTTGGGCGTACATTTTGTCTGCGTTGGTTGCGTCTGCTGCCATCGCAAGAATACGCCCCTTTTCTGAATATGCCCTAACTGTGCTTTCTCCAAGGTCTAAGCGGTCGCAAGCCTCTTTAACCTTGTATGAGTTTTCAATTATGAGGACATAGCCCAAGACGCACAGTTGAATTGTTGCGCTCGTTGCGAGTTCTGATTTTTTCACCATTAGCGCGAGTATCTGGGCTGGGGTTTTGGTGGATACGTCTACCCCTGTGAGGGCGTTGATATTTTGGGACATTGTTGATTCTGACATTTTTTGCTCCTTGTTTTTTGGCATGGTTGCCAGAGCGTGGGGGCGGTTGCTCCATGTGCTCATGAATGAATAATATCCCTTTTCAAGTCTTAATTCAAGTTGAATGGATAACTTCGAGCCGATTTTTTCTTTTTATTTTTTCCCGATTACTAGCTTCTTTTTTGTTTTCTTGCTTCCTTGGAAAAGAGCTTCTTTTTCTTTTTTTTCGTGTGTCCGTTTTGTCTGAACCCTTGCTAGTAAGGATCCGGACATTGGGCACGGCTCCCGCGGTCTAACTCTCTCGCGCGCCATGAGTGCGGAACGCGACCCACTAACTCGACCGACAGCGGACACGGCTCCGCATCAGGTAAGGACTCGCAACAGGTCAACGCACCGCGCACCACCAAACAACAGGGGGGGCGAACCATACGGGGTAGGGTATGCAGTTTCTCGTACATATGTTCGTCGTACATGCGTTCGATTCGTGCCCGTGTCCGTTTATCGGGCGGTTTTGACTGGGGGTATGCCTTGTTAGGTTGTACTATACCTATACTAAGCCTGTCGTTTGATGTGTGTCATATCGTGTGTGGAGGTTTTGTTGATGAGGGTTGTTCTTGTTGGGTGGTTTGTGTGAGTATTTGTCCTAGGTGTGGGAGGTTGGCTGTGTGGGTTCCGGGGTTGCAGGTTCCTTCGCGTAAGTGTACTTGTCCTTGTCATAGGGATGTTGTTGTTGATGGTGGGGGGTTTGTGGATGAAGAAGGTTGATCTTGATCGGTGGGCTAGGTATTTTGAGGCTCGTAATTCTGGTTTGGGGGTTGAGCCTTCTTGTCGTAAGTCTCGGTTGTCTTTGTCTTCTGCGTATCGGTTTGAGCGTGGTGATCCGTCTTCTGGGGGTTTGGAGGCTGCTGAGGCTTTGGGGGTTAAGCAGGTTGCGGGTGTGTTTGTTGATGTGCCTTTGAGTGTTGAGGCTCGTCGTGCTTTGGATGATTTTGCTTTTTTCCGGTTGAGGTATTTTGGTCGGCGTTCTACGACTTGGCAGGCTGAGGCTGCAATGAAACTTCAGGCTTCTTTGGAGACTGATGAGCGTGAGTATGTGGTGATGAATGAGCCTCCGGGTTCTGGTAAGTCTACTTTGTTTACGCATGATATTCCGTGTTGGTTGATTGCTAAGGATCGGACTATTCGTATTCAGATTGGTTCGCGTACTGAGCGTCAGGCGAGGATGTATGTGGGTCGTATTAAGAAGTCTTTGGAGCGTAACGTGCCTATGAGGGCTGATGCTGAGTCTTTGGAGCGTGGTGTTGCTTTTGACGCTGAGGCTTGCTTACAGGATGATTTTGGGGCGTTTAAGCCGGAGGGTCGTTCGGATAAGTGGAGGTCTGAGGAACTTGTTGTTCGGCAACTTGATGGGGTTGCTTTGGATGATAAGGAGGCTACTGTGTCTGCGTGGGGTAAGGACAGCGGTTTCCTTGGTGGGCGTTTTGATTTTGTGGTGTGGGATGACCTTGTGGATAGGAAGAACACTAAAACTCAGGAGGCTCGTGAGGAGATGATTGAGTGGTGGGATTCTGAGGCTGAGTCTCGTATTGAGCCGGGTGGTCTTTTGCTTTTGCAGGGTCAGCGGATTTCTAATAATGACTTGTATCGTTATTGTCTTAATAAGAAGACTATGGATGAGAAGTTTAAGTACAGCCATGTGGTGTTTAAGGCCCATGATGATGATTTGTGTACGGGTGAACACATTGATTTGAAGCCGTGGCCTGAGTCTTGCCTTCTTGATCCTTGGCGTTTGCCTTGGAAGGATTTGGAAACTATAGCCCACAACAACCCAAGGGCTTACGCTGTCCTTTACCAGCAGGAGGATGGTGACACGGTTGGTGGTTTGGTTGACCCCGCGTGGATTAAGGGTGGTGTTGACAAGGACGGTTACCTTGCTCCGGGGTGTTTGGATGAGAACCGTTCCGTTGGTGAGGTTCCTGAGCATCTTCTTAACGGTGACGGTTGGAGTTTTGTTACTGTTGATCCTTCGCCTACTGAGTTTTGGGGTATTATTTGGTGGGTGTACGACCCGGATTCGGGTAACAGGTACGCGATAGACATTATTAAACGCCGTCTCAACCCAGAACAATTCTTGACATTAGACTTGAATAATTTTGAGTGGGAGGGTATCCTCGTAGACATGTACCAATACGCAAACGAAATTGGTTGCCCTATTAGCCATGTCATATTTGAAATCAACGCAGCCCAAAGATGGTTCCTATCACAACCACATGCACAAAAATGGATGCAATACACTGGAATGGTATTTGTCCCACACACCACATCCGTCAACAAAGCCGATCCAAAGTTTGGTTTTGAATCCATTGGAGATCAGTTCCGACAAGGACAACTTCGCCTACCTTGGGCAGACCCAAGTAGCAGATTGAAAACCAGTAACTTAGTAAAAGAAGCGATAGAGTATCCTGATGGTGATACAACAGACCTTATCATGTCGGTGTGGTTTCAGAAGTTAGCGGTTGAAAACCACTATACTCCACGAGATACAGGTATGTATAAAATGGCAAGACCGTCTTGGCTTGGTAGGCAACGTGGAATGGTTGGAGCATATTGATGCGTACTGTTGATGAGATTCTATCCCTTTATCGGGAGCGTTCTAAATACTACATGGGTCTTCATGGCAAAATGCGAACCATTCAGTCTATTTACAACGGCACAATGTCCATCCCACTACCTGAGATTGAGCGTAGTGAGATGCCATCAGTACCTAACTTGTTAGCGCAGGGTGTAGATCAGATGGCTGGTCGTGTTGCATCTGTTATCCCTAATGTTACTTTTGCTACTACTTCGGATTCTCGTTCTGAAGCAAGACGCGCAATGACCGCTGGGCGTGTAACTACGGGTTGGTGGCAACTAGACCGCATCCCAATGAAGATGAAGCAACGTGCTAGGCACATAATTGCTTACGCTGAAGCCCCATGTGTTATTCGTTGGGACGCTAAAACAAACCGACCCATATGGCATGTACGTCATCCTCTTGAAACTTTCCCTTCAACGGACATTGCACCGGGTCAATGCAGCCCAACTGACGTAATTTTCGCTTACCGACGTTCAATTAACTGGTTGAAGTCAATGGGTTATGGTTTGCAGGTAGGTGCTGTGACGGGTCGTTGGGAAAACAACGAAGATACTGAGATGCTTCTTTTGGAATACATTGATGCTGAAGCAACCGTTCTTGTTTTGACGGCACAGTCGCGCACAGATGAAGGTTTTTATGGGTATGACCAAAACCTTAATTCTAAGGGCAGTATGAAGGGCGTAGTTTTAGAGTCTATTCCTAACCCCATAGGCATAATGCCTGCCACCGTACCTATGCGTATAACCCTTGACGGGCCTACTGGACAGTTCGACAACATGATTGGCATGTATTACCAGCAGGCTAAGTTGATGGCCCTTGAAACTATCGCTGTTGAGAAGGGTATTTTCCCAGATACTTATCTTATTTCTAGGGCTGGCGAAGTTGGACGGTTCCTTGACGGTCCCCATGACGGACGTACAGGAATGGTCAACATTATCAGCGGTGGAGACATTCGTGAGATACAGTCTCAACCCGGATACTTAACTAACCCAACTATTGACCGTCTTGAACGGAACCAAAGAGTAACTGCTGGTATTCCTGCGGAGTTTGGTGGAGAATCAGGAAGCAATATTCGTACAGGAAGACGCGGAGATGCAGTCCTTTCAGCAGTAATTGACTTTCCTGTTAGCGAAGCACAAGAAACTTTCGGGTTTTCGTTAGAAAAAGAGAACGAAATCGCTATTGCTTTGGCTAAAAAGTATGACGGTTCCGCCACTAGAACTATTTATGTGGGTGTTGGTAACACAAGTAGGTCAATAACTTACGAAGCAAACAAAGTATTTACTAACTCTGAGCATGTTGTTTCTTATCCTGCTGCTGGTACTGACCTTAACTCTTTAATGATTGGCCTTGGTCAACGTGTTGGTCTAGGAACTATGTCTAAAGAAACCGCTGCATCTCTTGATCCGTTCATTGATAACCCTGAGCAAGAGCATGACAGGATTATTGCTGAAGGTTTAGAGCAGGCTCTTGTTAGTGGTATACAACAACAGGCAGCAAGCGGTAGTATTCCTCCTATCACTTTGGCTAAGATCATGGGTCTTGTACAAAACGACCGCATGGAGTTGGCTGAGGCTCTGGACAAGGTAACTAAAGACGCTATGGCTGAGCAGGAAAAGAAGCAAAGCCAAATGGGTGGTATGGAAGGGGAAATGAGTCCTGATGCTATGGCTGCTGGTCCTTCTTTACAGGCTCTCGCGGGTGGACCCCCACAGTCTTCTTCTCCTATACCGGGTGAAAGCCAAGGTCAACAGGATTTGATGAGTCTTCTTTCAACACTTAAGCGTCCTACATCGTCTATGGGAGGTGTTTAATTTGCCAAGAGGAGGGAAACGTCAAGGAACACCGGGTAAAGGTTATTCAAACCGTACTGATTTACAAACTAATTATGATAACGCTGAAACATCTGCTGCTAGTGGTGGGGAAAGTCAACCTTTACCTCCACAAAAAACTAATCAAATGTTTCCAGAAGACTCACCTATGCTACTTGATCCAACTAACCGTCCTGACGACCCTATTACTTCTGGTCTTTCTAGTGGTCCCGGTGTAGGTCCTGAGGTTATGGATCCTCGCCTTGAAGAAACACGACAACTAAAACGGTGGCTTCCTATAATTGAACCAATGTTGGATCAGGAAGATACACCTAATTCTGTTCGTGCCCTTGTTCGATACATTAAAGGAACTTGATGTTTACACAAAATCTTGGTGCTTTTACGGATGCGCTTGGTATTGAAAACGCTCCATCTATTGTTTATTTGTCTTTAGTGCCTTGGCCTACTGATGATGACCGTGATGAGTTTATTTCTATTTTAACAAGAAAAGAAAACAATGGCTGAGAAAAAAACTAAGAAGCGTACTGTTTGGGCCGTAGAAGATTACGGTAACTTGGATGTTGCCGAGTATCTTTATAAACTTCGTGGTGGTTCTGGCGGTGGTGGTACTGGAAGTCTTGGTTCTTTTGGTTCTGGTGGAGATTTTAGTCTTGATGGTTTAATTCCGGGAGTTTCAACTAGCCCTTCTATAACTACTCAAGGTGGGGTTGCTAAACCTAGCCCAGCGTTGCAGGCTACTGCTCAAGATATTCTTAAAGATCCTCAAGCGTTTGTTGATAAAAGTAAACCAGATGATGAGAATCTTCTTGATCGCGGTAAGAAAATGCTTTCTAGTTTGTTTGATACGGAAGATGAAGCGGATTTAAAAATTGGTCCTATTCCTGCTGGTGCTGTTGAAAGTGTTTGGGATGGTTTTCTTAGAGGTGTTGGTTGGACGTATGACCGTATTTCACAAACAACAGTTGCTGGTTTGTCTGCTCTTCCCGGTGGTACACGAACACTTACTTGGGGTGAAGCGGATGATGTTTCTTTTGGTCAACAACTTGTAGCAAACATGGGTGTTTCTGCTGGTAAAATGCGGCGTGGTGAAGGTAACTTTGCCGACATTCTTGGTACTGCTCTTCTTGGACCTATCGGTGCTGTGGGTGCTTTGGGTGCTGCTTTAAACCCTGATTCTGCTATTCAAGAAGAAGGCTTTGATATTACTAGCGAAGAAGACCGTAAGGCTTTTGAAGAAGGTCCAGAAAAGTTTTTCTCTGGTCTTGGCGATTTTGCTTTTGCTTTTGCCGATCCTCTTCTAGTTGCGGGTATTCCATTAAAACTTACTCGTCTAAAGTATTTAGATCGCGCTTTTAAAAGTGACGCTGAAGTTATTGCTTTCCGTGATAATGAAATGATGGCTGGTCTTAAAATACTTCAAAACGCTGATGCTGCTGGAGTTCCTATTGATAAAGCAGTTTTAGATCAGTTAACTCCTGCTATGGCTTTAATTGAAACTTCTTACAATGGTAAACGTAGTGTTAGTTCTTTACTTGAACAACCTGAAATTAGAGACACTTCACATGCTGAGGCTATCGCTATTGGTATTAACGAGGCTACAAATCGTGAACAGGCTATAACTGTTCTTATGGCTGGTCTTGGTGACCGTAAGGCATACGAAAAACTTCTTGAAGAACAAGTTGGTGTTGCTTCTGCTATAGCGGCTAATGAACGACGCATGATGGAAATATCTGCTGCTCTTAATCCGGGTAAATGGAAAACTGATCGTATTAGATACGAAACTCGTCAAAAAGATTTAGGTAGAGAACTCCAAGAAGCAAAGAAACTTTTTGCTGAACAAAAAATAAGTAAAGCAGATTTAGATGCTAAAGAATTAGAGTTTAATAATATTACTGAAAGTTTAACTGCTTTAGATAATGGTGTTGCTCGTGACCCTGCTCTAAAAAAGTTTTCTCCTAAAGACAGTAAACTTGCTGAAGATGAGGCTAAAGCGTTAACTGAAAAAAACGAATACATTCAACGTGCTATTAACGCTCAAGGTTCTTTGCGTGGAACTAACCGTGGTTTTGCTACTAACACTTCTCTTGGTCGTGCCGCATCTCGTAGGCGCACTCGTATTGCTGAAAACCGTGCAGATATTAAAGCAAACCGTGGAACTTGGTCTGCTACAGAATTTTTTAGTAAAGATGGATTAAAACGTACTCTTAGAGTTTTAAGGTATTCACCGGGTCTTGAAAATCCTGCATACTACATGAACGCTAAAGGTGCTGGTGCTACGGATCTTCACCGTGAAGCAAGCGCAATTCTTACAACACTAAGAGCATTTAGTGGTGAAGGTAAGAAAATGACTGTAATGGAAAATGGTGTTGCTAAAGAAATTGTTGTTGGTGGTCAACAGGCTCGTGAAGAAATACTTGTAGATTTTCTTAAATCAATATCTTTACAAAAAGACACTGCCGTTTCAATGGCTAGGTTTGAAGATAATATTGCTAGAACTCTTCGTGACTATTATGGACTTGATGCAGACGTAATGGATTATGTAATTAGTAAATCAAGAAATTCTATGGCTGATGCTGCTGAAAGAATTAAAAACCCTAATCGTCAATGGTTCCCTGAAGATGGATCGCCAGAAACACTTGTTCCTTTAACAAGAGCACCATTTTTAGAAAGTCAATTAATGGAAGGTTCTTACGTTCTTCCTTTTGATGCTTTAGAAAAAATATTAGTTAACGTAAGTAAAGGCGCTGTTGATCCTAGAGAAGGATTAAGCAAAGGTGCTAAACAAGCCAAAATTGATAGAAGTCTTTTTACAAATAAAGGATTTATCTGGGAAAAAACTAAAGACATTGATGAAGCATTTCAAAGTATTTGGCGACCTCTTATTTTGTTCCGATTGGGTTACCCTATGCGTAACGTAACTGAAGGTACTTTCCGTTCAATGGTTTTTAACCAATCTCTTGCTCCTATGTTTTGGGTTGGTAAAGGTTTAGTTAATGGTGTTTATAACACTCGTCGTGGTCAAAGGGCTGAAAAAGAATTTAATGAACTTGTTTCTGAAATTGGTGGAGATCCTCAGATTAGAAGGAATGAAGTTGCTACGCAAAGAAATGCGTTAATTGATGAACAAACAAATTTGGCTAATGTTGGTAATGAAGTTCCAGATTTGCCTGATAAGTACGTTTTGAATCTTGAACGTAATGGTGAACAAAGTTATATAAGTTCAGATAATTTTTTTGCTATTGTTAAAGAAGCCCCTGAAGTTGGCGGTTCTAAAAAAAGTGCTAAATGGTTTGTTTATGAAATTGATGAGCAAGGTGAATTTATTAATCGTAGTAGCCCTATTGATAAGTTTAATGATGCTAAACGTGCTTTAAATGGTCGTGTTAATGAGGCTCAAAGCCGTCGTATTGATTATGCAGCAGATGGTCGTCCTCGTCTTGCCCAAATAAATAAAGATTATGGTCCTGACAAAATTCGTACTGGTGTTACTGAAGAATCTATTGCTAAGGCTAAAGCAGATCGTATTAAGCGTCTTGAAGAAATTAAAAAAGAAATTAATGAGTTGGATGAAGTTGAAAGAAACTTGCCTCCTTCTAGAGCACCTAATGGTATTAAAAGTAAAAAATTTAATAAATGGCGTGAAAAAGAAATGGAAAATTTAGAAACCAGACTTATTGAACCATCAAAACTTTTTGAGGATGAATTTTTAGCGGCTAAGGGTGGATGGGATAATTTAACTCCTAAAGAACAAAGTGATCTTATTAAATTGCGTAGTGTTCGTAATGAACAACAAGCACAGTTTGACATGCTTAGAGATGATGATTATTACGCTATTAGTGAGTATTCTAATCGTAGGGCACAGAAGCGTTTTGTTGATGATAGTGAAGAACAAGTTTTAGATAACGGTGTTCTTATTCATGCTGCTTTTGGTAATGAACGCTATCGGGATATTGCTCGTAAAAATATGTCCGCAGATAACACTGTTAAAGCCACTCTTTCTGTTCGCGCTAATTTAAGTCAGTCTTTAATTCTTCAACGTACTAAAGAATTTTTTAAGGATGTTTATCCAGATCAAGGTGCAGCATATTGGGAAGGTATGCAAGAAATGTTGCAACAATATTCTCAATCAACTATTGGGAAAATGCTTGCTGCTGGTGATGATAACGCAAAAATTGTTAACTGGATTTTAAGAGATCCTGCCGGTCGTAAGTGGCGTGACGAAATGGATCAGGCTACTAAAGTTATAGATGGTAAACGCTGGGGTGAAATTGGCGAGTCTTCTAGGGTTGCTGATGAGTATGTTAGTGCTGTAAGAGAAGGTTTTGAATACATTACTCTTGGTGATCCAAGGGTTAATGCAATTATTCTTCAGCGTCCTCCTACTGCGTCCGAGTTGCAAAGAATTATGGGGCAGCAATATAAGGGTAAGTTGAATCCTATTGTTGGTAATACAGAACATTTGACTGGTTATAAAGGTACTATGCAAACTTGGAGGTCAATAACAGAGTTTGGTTTTAAGCATATTGGTACTATGCCTGAAGACTCTCTTGTTCGTGGTCCTTTTTATGCTAAGCAATATCAAAAGTTTGTTGATGATGGTCTTGAACTTCTTGAACAACAATATAAAAATGATGATTTTATTCCTTTGGATCGTATTAATGCTCTTGAGATTAACGCTCATCGTCGTGCCCTTAAAGATACTAAAGAATTTCTTTACACTATTGATCGTCGTACTAATCTTGGTCGTTATGGTGAATGGGTATTACCGTTTGTTTCAGCGACACAAAACTCTGTTGTTACAATAGGTAAGTTGGCTCGTCGTGATCCTCAAACTGCTGGTTTAATGACTGCTTTGTGGAGAGCACCTAATGAGGCTGGCTGGGAAGATGAGGATGGCAATTTAGTTATTCCTTTGCCTAAGGCTCTTATCCCTGATGGTGTAGAAAACTTTTTTGGTCTTGAGGGTATTACTAATATTAAAATTCCTAAGTCTGGTCTTAACGTATTGTTCCCTGAGACTGGTTTTGCTTTTGCTCCTCGTCCGGGTCCTCTTGTTCAAGCCAGCGCTAGTGAGTTAATGAAGAATGGTTTATTAATTTCTGTTGAACCTCCTGATGCTTTTAATGCTTTTTTTGGTGAAGAAAATGCTGCTGCTGTTTGGACTGGGTTTAAGGATTATGTTTTTGGTGAAGAGAATGGTATTTCTCCTAACTTTCTTTCGCTTGATAAAATTCTTCCACCCGCATTAAACAGGGCTTTTCAACGTCTTGCTGGTGATTCTTCTCCTCAATATGCATACCAGTATGCGTTACAGGCTAGAACTGAAGATTTGCGTTGGAGGGCTGGCGAACGTGAAGAATATCCAGATAATCAAGAAATTATTGATAGAACTAACGGTCAGTTTGTTTTAAGAATGTTGGGTAACTTGTTGGCGTTTACTCCTCCTGATTATCAGTACGCTGTTCAACCTCTTATTGATATGCAGCGTTCTTACGATCAGGCGTATGGTCTTGATGGTCCTATGAAATTTTCTGAGAATTTTGGTAATGAGACTTTGGTTTTGTCTAATACTGATACTACTAAAAATATTGGTGGTGCTCTTTCTAACATGAAGGCTGTTGGAAATATTCGTAAGTATTCTGATTTAATTAGTGGTTTGTCTCCTCGTCTTGGTGATGATTTGAGTGTTCTTGGTATTATTGTTAATGATAAGGCTGGGGATGCTGAATATGATCCAAGTGCTTATCGTTGGTTAGGTCAGGAAGAAATTCCGGGTGCTTCTAAGAATTGGCGTGAGTTGATTAGTGGTCCTGAGTCTATGCGGGAAAGTCAGCGTACTGCTGGTTGGGTTGAGTTTACTAAGTTTATGGGTAGTTTGGATGCTCTTCTTGAGCAGCGTGGTTTGAGTAGTTATCGGGTTAAGGCTGCTGAGGATTTGAATAATTACCGTAAAGAGAAGATTGCCATGATGAAGGATGACCCTATGTATGAGGGTTGGCGTATTGATTATGAAGATATTGGCGGGAATAAGGCTGAGAAAACTTTAATGGTTTTAAACTCTGCTCTTAATAATCAAAATTTTATGAAGGATAAAGGCGATAGCGGTATGTGGCAGAACGCTTCTCTTTATTTGGAGGCTCGTAATCAGGTTATGTCTGCTTTGGATAATGGTGGTCAGTCTTTACCTGATGGTTATAAGGATACAATTTTGGCTGAGTGGGATGAGTTTAGACAGAATTTGAAGTCTAGGGATAATGATTGGACTGCTATTGCTAACCGCTATTTGGGTAGTGATGATGATCCTTCTAGTCAACAAAGTACAGTATCATTATTTGAAGGAGGAATGTAATGGTTGCACCACCAATTAATAGGACTACTAAAACACCTTTGCAGCAACGCTTTACTGGTGGTGTTGGTGGTAATCAAGACCCTAGTACTATTTATGTTGGAGATTTGTTTGCTGGTGGTTCTTTAGGTGGTAAATCTTTTTACAACTATGACGTTGTTGCTGAAAACTTTGCCATGCTTTCTCCTAAGGCTACTAAAAAGATTGCTCAAGATGCTCAAAAATGGGCTGGGTATTCTAGTCCTGTTCCTCAACAAAACCTTCCGGGCTTTTATGAAAGAATGGTTCAAATATCTTATCAGGCTCAAACCCAATATGGGGTAAAAATTAGTCCTCTTGAAGCGTATGACTGGTGGAAAAAGAAAACCGGAAACATTTATGGTTCTTCTTCTGTTGCTGCCGGTGGCGGTGGTGGCGGTGGTGGTGGTGGTCCTGCTGCTCCTACTAAACGCGTTAATCTTACTGATCCTGATACGGCTGAGCAGTTGGTTAATACTGCTTTAGAAACTTATCTTGGTCGTGCTGCTAATAACCAAGAACAAGAAGCGTTTCGTAAGGCTTTGCGTAGAAAAGAAATGCGTAACCCTACGGAAATTGATATTCAAGGTGACACAGCGGTTAGTAAGGGTGGTGTTAATCCTACTGTTCAGGCTAAAGATTTTGCTATGGCTCAGGAGGGTTCAGCGGAATATCGTGCATCCACTACTCTATTAGACACATTCATTGATAGTATTAAGAACCCGGTAGGTATGTGATGGCAAAGAATCCTAATACTAAACCAGATAAGTTGTCTGCTGAGGAATTAGCAGCGGATTATGGTTATGCAACAGATGTTATTTATTCTAATCCTGAGATTAGGGCTTTGTTTGAAAAGGCTGTTAAAGAGCAATGGCTTCCTAATCGTTTTAAGGCTGGTCTTCAAAATACTAATTGGTATCGGGATAATAGTGAGTATGCTCGTGAAACCTTTGTTAAAAAGGCTATGGGTGGTGCTGATTGGGAAGAATCTCTTAAGACTGCCCGTGAACAGGTTCAAAGTTTTGCTGTTCAAATTGGTTCTAATTTAACTCCTGAACAAATTAATGAGAACGCTTATCGTTTTCTTAATGAGGGTTGGGGTAAGCCCGGTAGAGAAAATCTTATGGCTAAGGCCTTAAGTGAAAATATTGGCATGAGTGATACGGGGGCGATGCGTGGTGTTTCAGGTAATATGGCTGATGAACTTCGTTCTCTTGCTGAAAATAACGGAATTACTTTTAGTAACGATTTTTATCTTTCTGCTGCTAAGTCGGTTAATAGTAATTTAACTACTATTGATGATTGGGCTAGGGATATTCGTGAGCAGGCTGCTAGTTTGTTCCCTGTGTATTCAGATAAGATACGTGCTGGTGTGAGTGTCAGTGATCTTGCTTCTCCCTACACAACGCTTATGGCTCAGACTCTTGAGTTAGATCCTAATAATATTAATTTGAATGATCCTTATATTCGTGATGCTCTTGGTGGGTTTAGTGATACTGGTGATCCTAAGGCTACTAATTTGTGGGATTTTCAAAAGAAATTGCGTAATGATCCTCGTTGGATGAATACGTTGCAGGCTAATAATGAGATTACTAATAGTTTTGAAGGTGTTCTTAAAATGTTTGGGATTAGGGGTTAGTCATGAGTGTTGATTACGGTGCAATGGATTTTGGCGATTACCGTTATGAAGGTCCTACTGATCCTAATTTTCTTCAAAATATTGGTATAAATGGACCAGACCCTATTCAAGGTTACGGCACTGGAATAAATGAGGAGACTGGTCAGTGGAATTCTCCTCCTGCTGCCGATATTCCTGAAGTTTATGATTATGAGAATGATCCTGAAACAAAACGTCTTCGTGAAAGACTTGCAGCGGAAAAAGCATTAGTTGATAAGGCTGAAACTGATAGGCAAAGAAACGCTATTGCTCAGGCTAGGGAACTTGCTGATACTTACGGTTTAACCAGTCTTTATAACAAAATGGTTGACTATATTAAGCAAGGTTATAATTCTGATGCGATCATGTCGTTGATTAAAACTACTCCTGAATATAAGCAGAGGTTTCCTGCTATGGAGGCTTTGGCTAAAAAGAATCGTGCTATTACTGAGAGTCAATATATTGAGTATGAACGTCGTGCTGCGGAGTTAGAGCGCCAGTTTGGTTT
>ERZ888423.2415-NODE-2415-length-13960-cov-10.592089_pt1 | contig 13960 bp, 14 predicted proteins | sample MGYA00520523_ERZ888423 | MGnify/ENA primary metagenome ERZ888423 (study PRJEB32303, sample SAMEA104408611) | aquatic metagenome | biome: Brackish water; feature: Pelagic; material: water | place: Baltic Sea | collected 2014-06-08T10:24:00 | depth 30,27 m ...
CCTTGGGATCGACGGCCAACTGAGACCGACGCTACTCCCGAACGCACATGCCCGGTGGTGCGGCGCGCCGCCAAAACGTTACGCGGAGGCGAACTTCTTGAGTACCGGCTCGCCGGCCAGGCCCCACGCCGCGACGGCATCAGTGACGACCTTGTCCGCCGCCGCCTGGTCGAAGATGCCGGTCTCGGCGACGGTACGCAGTTTGGTCTCGCGGTATTCGAGGATATCGCCGCCGATGACGGGGAACCCGACTGCGCGACGGGCGATCGCGGCCAGCGTGGAGTCGCGGTGGTTCTCCAGGCAGTGCACCACGAGGTTGTCGAAGAACTCCTGGTGACGCTCCTCGTCGGACGCGATCCGGCCGACCAGTTTCTTGAGCACCGGCTCCTGGATCCTCGCCTCCAGGTTGCGCACGTACACCGCATGGGCGCGCTCGAGCAGTGCCATGAACACCAGGGTCTCGATCTGGGTGTAGTTCGAGGCACGGTAGCCGCGCATCACGTGGTTTACCCGGACCTGCTCGTCGGCGACCGGATCGACGTTCCGGGTCACTACCAGGTAATCGCGGATCGCGATGGCGTGCAGGTTCTCCTCGGCGGTCCACCGGCCCAGCCAGCGGCCCCACTTGTCCTCGAGGATGAAGTGCTCGACCAGTTCACGGTGGTAACCGGCCAGATTGTCCTTGGTGATGAGCAGCACCTCAAGGGGGTCGGTGACCTCCCGGGGCAGGGTGACCTGGGCGGGATCCCAGTCCTCGCCCCCCAGGAACGCGAAGTCCCTGCCTTCGGCGAACGGGACGTAATCGTGGGCGTACCACTCATCGGCGGTGTCCAGGTGGCGGGCCAGATTGTCGGCGACAATCGGCTCGAGCTCAAGGGTCAGCGCATTCGCGACAGGTAGCTGTGCCATGCGGTAACTGTAACCGATGTTAACGGTTGTCTAAAAATCGCCCGGCTCCCGCGTTTCGCCCTCTCCCCTCTCCCCGCGAGCAGACGCAAACGGCACCCAATCCTGGCGTGTCGCGGGCAGTTAGTGTCTGCTCGCGCAGAGGTGGCGCGGGCGTTACAGGGTGAGGCCGGGATACAGCGGGTTGGCGTCCAACAGTTCGCCGGCGGCCGCGCGCACCCAGTCCGACGTGCTGTCCACCAGCGTGTACTTGGCCTTGGACGTGCCGTCCGCAGTGGTGTTCGAGAGCACCTCGACCACCAGTTCCGCGACCCGGTCGAACTCGGCCGGCCCGAACCCGCGGGTGGTCAGCGCCGAGGTTCCGAACCGGATTCCACTGGTGTACCAGGCGCCGTTGGGATCGGCGGGAATCGAGTTGCGGTTGGTCACGATGCCGGAGTCCAGCAGCGCCGACTCGGCCTGCCGGCCGGTCAGCCCGAAGGACTGCACGTCAAGCAGCACGATGTGGTTGTCGGTGCCGCCGGTGACCAGGGTGGCACCCCGGCGCATCAGCCCGTCGGCGAAGGCCTTGGCGTTGTCGGCAACCCGTTGGGCGTACGCCTGGAACGACGGCTGGCGGGCTTCGGCGAAGGCCACCGCCTTGGCCGCGACCACATGTTCGAGCGGGCCGCCGAGCACCATCGGGCAGCCCTTGTCGACGGCGTCGGAGTATTCGGCGGTGGCCAGCACCAGACCGCCGCGCGGCCCGCGCAGCGACTTGTGCGTGGTGCTGGTGACGACGTGGGCGTGCGGCACCGGATCCTCGTCACCGGTGAACACCTTCCCGGCGACCAACCCGGAGAAATGCGCCATATCGACCATCAGAGTGGCGCCGACCTCGTCGGCGATCTCACGCATGGTCGCGAAGTTGACCCGGCGCGGGTAGGCCGAATAGCCGGCGACCAGGATCAGCGGTCTGAACTCCCGGGCCGCGGCGGCGATGGCGTCGTAGTCGAGCAGACCGGTGGCCGGGTCGGTGCCGTAGCTGCGCTGCTGGAACATCTTGCCGGAGATGTTCGGCCGGAACCCGTGCGTGAGGTGACCGCCGGCGTCCAGCGACATTCCCATCAGGCGCTGGCTGCCGAGCTTGGCCCGCAGCCGCTCCCACTCCGCCTCGGACAGGTCATTGACGTTCTTGACGCCCGCCTCACCCAGTGCGGGCACCTCCACCCGGGTGGCCAGGATTGCCCAGAACGCCACCAGGTTGGCGTCGATACCCGAGTGCGGCTGAACGTAGGCGTACGGGGCGCCGAACAACTCGCGGGCATGCTCAGCGGCGATCGCCTCCACCTCGTCGACGTTCTGGCAGCCGGCATAGAACCGGTGCCCGACGGTGCCCTCGGCGTACTTGTCCGACAGCCAGGTTCCCATGGTCAGCAGCACCGCGGGCGAGGCGTAGTTCTCGCTGGCGATCAGTTTCAGCGATTCGCGCTGGTCGGTCAGCTCCTTGACCGTCGCCGCCGCGATCCGCGGTTCCACGGATTCGATGACCCGCAACGCCGCCCGGTAGGCCTCGCTGGCGGTGGCGGCATAGTCGGAGCCGGGGGCCTCGGCGGACAGGATGGCGTCGGTCGTCATGTCGCGAATCCTAGTCGCCGCGTCGCCGTCCGGGGAACCGCCGCCCAGCGTGCGGCCTAGATCGAGGACTCGGCGCGCAGCGACGACGGGATCAGCGGTTCATCCAGCAGCCGGCCGAACCGCTCGGTGAGCCCGACCCCGGCCGGCCGATCGTCGAGCCAGCCCCGCAACAACCGGTAGCCCTCCACATAGGTGCTGGTGTAGGCCCGCCACAGCGGAGAGGACAGGAACTTCAGCATCTGTCGGGCCCGGGTGTCGTCGACCAGCAGCCAGCGTTGCAGGTACGCCGCCACCTCGTCGACATCACGGTGCTCGTCATGCAGCATCAGCGCGGCGTCCTGGCGGACATCGGCCAACGCAGCGGCCGCCTCCGACAGCGCCTCGGCCCGCTCGCCGTCGAACCGCAGGCCCAGATCGGCATAGACCTCGGTGGCCCAACGGCCCCAGCCCGGCCCGACCGCCGCGTGCAGCGCAAGATCCGCCAGACCCTCGGCCATCAGGCACTGCGGGGTGTTCACCAGAAATATGGTCTGCTCGGCCTGGCCCAGCCCGGCCACCAGAGCGGCTTCCTTGCGGCAGTGCTCGGTGTGGTGGCCCGGATAGGACTCGTGGGCCACCAGTCGCGGCAGGTTGGCCATCTGCTGTTTGAGATCGGCGTTGATGGCCACCCGGGAGCGGTAGTCGCCCTCGTAATAGTTGAACCCCGACCACGGCTTGTCGGTCACCACCTCGTAGACGACGGTCTCGGCATCCGGCAGCGGATAGGTGGTGCGCACGATATCGCGCAATGCGCTGGAGAAGGCCTGGACGCACTCCGCCAGGCGGGCCGGCGGAATCTCCTCGGCCCTGCGATGGGCATCCATCCGCCCGGCCAGCGGACCGCTGCCGCCGAGTGCCTCGTCCATCCGGGCGTGGGCGGCGCGGTAGCGGTCCGGGTCACCACGGCCGATCTGCACGTCGAAGTAGTCGCGCACCTCATCGACGAACCCGACGTCCTCACCGGCGAACTTGCGCGCCGAACAGGCCAGGGCGCGCAGATGGGCGGCGACGAACTCGGCCCGCTGGTCGGTGAAACCCGATCCACGCGGCACATTCGGCAGTTCGTCGAGCAGTCGCTGAGCCTGGGTGGCCAGCGCGGACGGCTGCGGCGCGGGCTCGTCGGCCACCTGGCGGCGCAACCGGGGGTCCCCGGTGAAGGAGTCGACGTAGCCCTCCTCGACGCGGTCGAACCGCAGACCGAGCAACAGGTACTCGCGAATCAGGTGGTCCGGTTCCATGTCGTCAACGCTAACTGCAAGACTCATCACATGGCGCGGCTGAATGAACCCAGCCCCTACGTGGAGTTCGACCGGAGTCAATGGCGCGGCCTGCGCATGTCGACCCCGCTGAAACTCACCGAAGAGGAACTGGTCGGACTGCGCGGCCTCGGCGAACAGATCGACCTGCTGGAGGTTGAAGAGGTTTATCTGCCACTGGCCCGGTTGATCCATCTTCAGGTGGCGGCGCGACAGGGCTTGTTCGCCGCCACCGACGAATTCCTCGGCGAGCCGCGACAAACTCCGGACCGCCCGGTCCCTTTCGTCCTCGGCATCGCCGGCAGCGTGGCGGTCGGCAAATCGACCACCGCCCGCGTTCTCCAGGCCCTGCTGTCCCGATGGGACGACCACCCGAGGGTTGACCTGGTGACCACTGACGGCTTCCTGTACTCCAACGCCGAACTGTCTCGGCGGAACCTCATGCATCGCAAGGGGTTCCCGGAGAGCTACAACCGCCGCGCACTGATGCGGTTCGTCACATCGGTCAAGTCCGGGGCCGATCAGGCGTGCGCGCCGGTGTACTCACACCTGATCTATGACATCGTCCCCGGCGAGAAGCATGTGGTCACCCATCCGGACATCCTGATCCTGGAGGGGCTCAACGTCTTACAGACCGGACCGACATTGATGGTCTCGGACCTCTTCGACTTCTCGGTGTACGTCGATGCCCGCATCGAGGATATCGAGCACTGGTACGTCGAACGGTTCCTGGCGATGCGGGCCGGAACGTTCGCCGATCCGGCCTCGCATTTCCACCACTACTCGGGCCTCACCGACGAGCAGGCGGCCGCTGCCGCCCGCGACATCTGGCGAACCATCAACCGGCCCAACCTGATCGAGAACATCCTGCCGACCCGGCCGCGGGCCACCGCGGTACTGCGCAAGGACGCCGACCACACCATCAACCGGTTGCGGCTGCGCAAGATCTGACTGTCACGACCTCACCGCCCGGGGTGGCGCACACGAACAGCGCCACCGCCGCTATACACCGAATCTACGGTGCCGGCGGCTGTAGTCGCGCAGTGCGCGCAGGAAGTCGACCCTCCGGAAGTCCGGCCAGTGCGCCTCGGTGAACCACATCTCCGAGTAGGCGCTCTGCCACAGCAGGAACCCACTCAACCGCTGTTCCCCCGAGGTGCGGATCACCAGATCCGGATCGGGCTGGCCGTAGGTGTAAAGGTTCTCCGAGATGCCCTCGATGGTGACGGCCTCGATCATCTGCTCGGGTGTGGCCCCGTTGGCCACCTCCTTGCCGAGCAGCGATCGCACCGCGTCGACGATCTCCTGCCGCCCGCCGTAGCCGACGGCGACGTTGACGTGAAACGAACCGGTGGGCGCAGTCGACGTGGCGTGGTCGACGGCGTGGCGCACCCGTCGGGCCGGCTCCTCGCCGAGCAGTTCCAGATCACCCACGGTGCGCACGCTCCAGCGGTTGGCCGGTGCGCAGATCTCCTCGACGACGTCAGTGATGATCTCGATCAGCGCGGCCAATTCCTCGGGGTCGCGCTGCAGGTTCTCGGTGGAAAGCAGATACACCGTCGCCATTTCGATCCCCGCCGCCTGGCACCACCGCAGCATCTCGGCGATCTTGCACGCGCCCATCCGGTACCCGTAGCTGACGTCGTCATACCCGGCGTCGCGGGCCCATCGGCGGTTACCGTCACACAGCACGGCGATATGTCGCGGCAGCGCGGATCGGGAGTTGGCCAGTTCCTGCCGCAACCGCATCTCATAGAGCCGGTAGGCCGGTTCCTTGAGTCGCGGCGGAATGAACTCCACAGCGGTCCAGACTACTGTGGCGGAGGGGTTCAGCCGGGGCGTACGCCACGTCGGCGGGACGGAGGTGGGAGATGACCACGGAGTCCGACTCCGCTGAGGCACGCCTGGCCGAGGAGTCCCTGGACATCACCGAGGCCGAGGACTTTCCGGAGGCCATCGCCGAGGGGGTCAGCCAGTTCCTCGGCAAACCGCGGGCCCGCGGCTGGATCCACCTCTATTCCGCCATCGTCGCCGTGATCGCCGGTGCCGCGCTGGTGTCGGTGTCCTGGACAGTGGGCTCCACCCGGGCCGGGATCGCCACCCTGATCTACACCTGCACGATCGTGGCGATGTTCACCGTCAGCGCCACCTATCACCGGGTGCACTGGACATCTCGGCGCGCCCACACCTGGATGAAGCGCCTCGACCACTCGATGATCTTCGTCTTCATCGCCGGCAGTTACACCCCGTTCGCCCTGCTGGCGTTGCCCGAGACCGACGGCTGGGTGCTGTTCTGGATCGTCTGGGGTGGCGCCTTGGCCGGGGTGTTGCTCAAGATGTTCTGGCCGTCGGCACCGTCCTGGGTGGGGGTTCCGCTGTATCTGCTGCTCGGATGGGTGGCGGCCTGGTTCATCGGGCCGATCACGCATGGCGCCGGGGTGGCCGCTCTGGTTCTGCTCATCGTCGGCGGGGTGCTCTACAGCGTCGGCGGGGTGCTGTATGCGTTGAAGTGGCCCAACCCATGGCCGACGACGTTCGGCCACCACGAGTTCTTCCATGCCTGCACGGCGGTCGCGGCCATCTGCCACTACATCGCGATGTGGTTCGCGGTCTTCTGGTAGCGCATGACGCCGGTACCCGTCAGGCGGTGGAGACGTTCGCCGGCGACCAGTAGGCCTTCATCGAGGCGATCTTGCCGTCGGCGTTGAACACCATCACATCGATCGGCTCGATGCGCATGCGGCCGCCGTCGGGCCCCACCGTGATCGCGAACAGGAACGCCGCCTCGTGTCCGGCCACCCGCAGGGTGATGAGTTCGGTCTGGCGGGGCAGACTTTCGATGTTCCGGTAGAAGCCGGTGATGGCACCGCGGCCGATGTGGACCTCGCCCCCGACCGGATCCTCGACGGTGGCATCATCGGCGAACAGTTCCGCGATCTGATCGCCGGTGCCGGTGGCGACGAGGTCCAGATAACGGTGCACCACTGACTCGATCTGTTCGGCGCTGACCATGAGCGCCAGGCTACCCGGGGACCCCGAGCATCTCGGCGAGTTCGGCGACGTCGGTCACCGGTAGATCACACACCCGGCCACGGCAGACGTAGGCGGCGTCGGCACCGCGCACCCGATCGCGTCCGGCCAGCAGCGGACTGGAGTCGACCGCTCCGCCGACGACGACGGTGCCGCCCGGTGCCATCCGACGGGCCGCGGCCAGCAACTCCGAATTCGCATCGGCGGTGGCGACCGCCACCTGCAGCGGTCCGCGGACGGCTGCCTCCGCGACGGCCAGCCAGTGGCCCGCCGAGCGCGGCGCCCGGGCCAGAAGTGTGGAATGGGCAAGCAGGGTCTCCGCGGCGGCTTCGCCGTAGCGGCCGGCGCGATCGGCGTCCACCAGATGTGCGGCAGTCAGCAGCGCCTCGGCAATCGACGACGCTCCCGACGGGGTGGCGCCGTCGACCGGATCGGCCGGCCGCACCATCAGCTGCTCGGCGTCGTCGGCGGTGTCGAACCAGCGACCGGGCCGGTCCGGATCGGCGAAGTGGTCCAGCGCAAGGTCGATCAATCCGGTGGCGCGATCAAGCCAGACTGGGTCCCCGGTCAACTGATACGACGCCAGCAATCCGGTGGCCAGCATGGCGTGGTCCTCCAGGATCGCCGCGCTCTCCCCGACCCGGCCGCCCAGGCTGGCCCGGCGCAGCCGGCCGTCGACCAGATGCAGGCCGACCACCGAAGCGGCGCAACGCAGTGCCGCCTCCAGCAGTGCCGGATCATCCAGTGCCACCGAGGCTTCGGCCAGCGCGGTGATCGCCAAACCGTTCCATGCGGTGACCACCTTGTCATCGCGAGCCGGCTGCGGACGGGTCAGTCGGGCGGCCCGCAGGCGCGCGCGGACCCGTTCGAACCGGTCGGCATCGCCCGGCAGCGGATCGAAGTCGGCGGGCAACTGCAGCACCGACATACCGTGTTCGAAGGTGCCCTGCTCAGTCACGGCGAAAACCCTTGCCGCCCAAGTTCCGTCGTCATCGCCGAGCACTTCGCGCAGCTGGCCCGGCGTCCACACGTAACTCGATCCCTCGACACCGGCCGCATCGGCGTCCAGCGATGAGGTGAACATCCCGCCCTCTGCCAGGTCATCGATCAGGAACCCAGCAGTCTCGGCGGTGATTCGCCGGGCCAACGGGTCACCGGTGCGCCGGGCCCAGTGCGCGTACACCCGAAGCAGCAGGGCGTTGTCGTAGAGCATCTTCTCGAAATGGGGCACCACCCAGTCGGCGTCCACGCTGTAGCGGGCGAAACCGCCGGCCAGCTGGTCGTAGAGGCCGCCCCGGGCCATCGCCACACAGGTCCGCCGGACGCTGCCCAGCGGCACCGGCGACCCGGTGCGCTCGTGGGTGCGCAACAGCGCCTCCAGCAGCGCCGACGGCGGAAATTTCGGCGCTCCGCCGAAGCCGCCGCGGGCGACGTCCTCCTGGCGCAGCAGTGCAGCCACGGCCTGATCGCACAACGCCGGGGCGATCTCGGGTCCGCCGCCGGGCAGCCCGGCGGCCATCTGCCGCAATTCGCCGGTGATGTGATCGCTGGCCTGCTCCACCTCGTCGCGGCGCTCCCGCCAGGTCTCCCCCACCGCCGCCAGAAGTTGAAGGAACTGCGGTGTGGGGAAGTAGGTGCCGCAGAAGAACGGCCGCCCGTCCGGAGTCAGAAAACAGGTCATCGGCCAGCCGCCATGCCCGGTCATGGCCACGGTGGCGTTCATGTAGACCGCATCCAGATCCGGCCGCTCCTCGCGGTCGACCTTGATGCAGACGAACTGGTTCATCGCCTCGGCCACCTGCTCGTCCTCGAAGGACTCGTGCGCCATCACGTGGCACCAGTGGCAGGCGGCATAGCCGATCGACAACAGGATCGGCACGTCGCGACGGGCCGCCTCGGCCAGCGCATCGGCACTCCACTGCTTCCAATGCACCGGGTTGTCGGCGTGCTGGCGCAGGTAGGGACTGGTCGCGCCGGCGAGTTCGTTACCGCCCGGGTTCACGCGTGGGCTCCCCCGCGCCGGTGGCCTCGCCGGTCTGCGGGCCGTCCCCGGTCTCGAGATCCGCGGCACCGAAGTTCTCCCGAACCCGCCTCAGGTGGCGGTTCATCGACCGGATGAGGACGAACACGCCGATCAGCAGCAGAACGACGATGAGAAGTCCGACCGGGCTGGCCTTACCGAAGTCGGGACCCGTCATGGTCGGTTCCTCGGCGAGCAGGGTGGTCAGCACCAGGGTCACTTCAGAAAGAGGGGTCACTCGGCTGTCTCGATTCCGGCGAAAAGGTCGTCTTCCGGTAACTCGGCGGGTACCCGCGAGCGGGCCAGTTCGTACTCCTCGGTGGGCCAGAGCCGATGTTGCCACTCTAACGGGGTGGCGAAGAAGAACCCGTCCGGGTCGATCTGGGTGGCATGCGCCCGGAGCGCCTCATCACGCCGGGCGAAGTAGTCCGCGCAGTGCACCCGGGTGGTGACTCGATTGGCGAAGACATCCTGGTCGGCGTCCCAATGCTCCAGCCACCGGGCGAACGGACCTTCCTGTCCGTGTCTGGCGAACTCATCCTGCAGCGTTTGCAGGCGCCGCCGCAGAAAGCCGTGGTTGTAGTAGAGCTTGCTGACCGCCCACGGCGGCCCGGCCTCCGGGTAGGCCGCATCGTCGGCCGCAGCCTCATACGCCGCGACCGAAACCTGGTGGCAGCGGATGTGATCCGGGTGCGGATAGCCGCCGTTTTCGTCATAGGTCGTCATCACGTGCGGACGGAACGTCCGCACCACCTTCACCAGCTCGGCAACCGCCTCCTCCAGTGGCACCACTGCGAAACAGCCGTCCGGAAGCGGTGGAAGCGGGTCGCCCTCAGGAAGACCCGAGTCGACGAACCCGAGCCAGTGGTGTTCGACCCCCAGGATTTCCGCGGCCCTGGCCATCTCGTCACGCCGGATGTCGGCGATCCGCTCACGCACCTCCGGCAGGTCCATCGCGGGGTTGAGGATGTCGCCGCGTTCGCCGCCGGTCAGGGTCACCACCATGACGCGCCGACCTTCGTCCACATAACGGGCCACGGTGGCCGCACCCTTGCTGGCCTCGTCGTCCGGATGGGCATGAACCGCCATCAACCGCAGTTCGGTCACGTATCCCTCTGTGTGTCTGTATGTGTCCGCATGTACGGGCCGGCCCGGCCGACCGTTGGTCGTCCCTATAGTCCCATCCGGGGTGGGGGTACCCGTAATCCAGCCTGCCGGCGGCAGGCACACTGCTGCCATGACCGAGTCCTCTGACGGCCAGCCACCGCCACCCGCGCGGTACGGCCGGGCACCGATGTCGGCGCCGGCCCGGCGGCGGGTGGCTGCCCTGATGGGAGTGCTGACCGTCGTGATTGCCCTGGGCCTGGCGATTCTGGTCTACCAGCGCTTCGAGCGCGTCGCCGTCGAGGGTTCCACGGCCGCCTTCGCCGTCGTCGACGACGACACCGTATCCATCACGATCAGCGTCACCCGACAGGATCCCGCCCGGCCGGTGGTGTGCATCGTGCGGGCCCGGTCCTACGACGGCGCGGAGACCGGGCGGCGGGAGATCGTCGTCGGGCCGTCGGAGGCCAAAACGGTGCAGGTCACCACCACGGTCAAGACCTACGCGCGGTCGGTCATGGGAGATATCTACGGATGCGGCACCACGGTGCCCGGGTATCTCGCCCCGGCATAGCCACCTCCGATGGGCAGCAAACTTCAGACCAGGAAAACCGGAATGGCCGCGTGGGCCCCGGTGCTACACTTTTCCCATGCACGGTTCCTACTGGGAGCCGTGTACTTCATTGAGCGGGGTTGACTCGCGGTACGGGCGGCACGCTACGGGGCGGATCCCGCGCACTCCCGGCGGCAGACGACGAACTGCACCGCGAACAGCGCGGAAGAGACGATTGAGGAGCGCGACGAGATGACCGATAACCAGGTCTGGCTCACCCAGGAGTCTTTCGACCGGCTCAAGGCCGAACTCGACCAGTTGATCGCCAACCGTCCGATCATCGCCGCCGAGATCAATGACCGCCGCGAAGAGGGCGATCTCCGTGAGAACGGCGGCTACCACGCGGCGCGCGAGCAGCAGGGCCAGGAAGAGGCCCGCATCCGTCAACTGCAGGAGCTGCTCAACACCGCCAAGGTCGGCGAGGCGCCGAAACAGTCCGGCGTTGCCCTGCCGGGGTCGGTGGTGAAGGTCTACTACGAGGGTGACGAGTCCGACACCGAGACCTTCCTGATCGCCACCCGCCAGGAGATCGTCAGCGACGGAAAACTCGAGGTGTTCTCCCCCAACTCCCCGATTGGGGCCGCGCTTCTCAACGCCAAGGTGGGCGAGACCCGCAGCTATACCGTGCCCAACGGCAATGTCGTCAAGGTGACGCTGGTCAGCGCCGAGCCCTACCACTCGTAGTACGCGCTCAGCAGAAAGCTGGTGCGGAGCTATGGCGCGTATCGCCGAAGATCTGCTCCTGCTCCTACTCGACAATGCCGATGCCCAGCCCCGGCTTGACCGCTCGAAGCTGGAACGAGCGCTGGCCGCCGCGCTGATCCTTGATCTCGCGCTCGACTGCAGGGTGCGCCCGGCACTGCCCGACGAGCCGGCGCCGGCCGGCCACTTGGTCGCGCTGAGCGGCCCGGTGCCGATGGATCCCACGGTGCGGCCGGCACTGGCGCTGCTGCAACGACAGCCGATCAGTCCCGCCGCCGCGATCGCCCGGATCCGCAAGCACGCCGAGGACGACGTGCTCGACCAGTTGCTGCGCACCGGCCAGATCCACCAGATACAGCTGACTGCACATCGACTGCGCCGCAACCACTACCGGTGGCCTGCGAAGAATAGGGGCCGGGTCGCGGTGGCCAGGTCCGAACTACTCGGGGCGCTGTTTGAACAGCGACGCCCGCAACCCGCGACCGCGGCGGTCATCAGCGTTCTGTACGGCGTCGACGGACTCGATTCGGTGCTGACCCTCAATGACGCCGGGGTTCAGGCGGCGGCCACCCGTGCCGACGAAATCGCCGCCGGCGGGTGGGCCGACGAGTCGGATACCGCCGAGGTCAACCTCGCCCGCACCGTCGCCGACGTGGTGCCGGCGCTGCGCTAACGTGCCGGATCAGCCGGCCAGCGCCTGCCGAAGGTCGGTAAGCAGATCGGCCGGGTGTTCGATTCCCACCGAAAGCCGAACCAGATCGTCGGGCACCTCGAGTTGCGAACCGGCGGTCGAGGCATGCGTCATCGCGCCGGGATGCTCGATCAACGACTCCACTCCCCCCAATGACTCGGCGAGGATGAAAATCTCGGTACGCGAACACAATTCACGGGCGGCCTGCAACCCTCCGCGCATCCGTACCGACACCATGCCGCCGAAAGCCCTCATCTGACGGGCCGCCACAGCATGGCCGGGGTGGTCCGGCAGACCCGGATACAGCACCTGACTCACGGCCGGGTGGCCGGCCAGGAAGGCGGCCACCTGAGCGGCATTGTCACTATGGCGTTGCATCCGCAGTTCCAGCGTCTTGAGCCCCCGCATCGTCAGGTAGGCGTCGAACGGTCCGGGCACCGCCCCCGCTCCGTTCTGCAGGAAACCGAAGGCCGCGTCGAGTTCCTCGTCATCGGTCACCAACGCGCCACCCACCACGTCCGAATGACCACCGATGTACTTGGTGGTGGAATGCAGAACGATATCGGCACCGAGGGTCAGCGGCTGTTGCAGCGCGGGCGAGGCAAAGGTGTTGTCCACCAACACCACCGCCCCGGCAGCGTGGCCGATCTCAGCTATCGCGGCGATATCCGCGATCGACAACAGCGGGTTGGTCGGCGTCTCCACCCAGATCATCCGGGTATCAGCGGTGATCGCAGCCCCGACCGCCTCGAGATCTGACAGGTGCACCGGGGTGTGCTGCACGCCCCATTGCCGGAACACCTTGTCGATCAGCCGGAATGTCCCACCGTAGGCATCATCGGGAATGACGATGTGGTCCCCGGGACGCAGCACCGCCCGCAGCGCGCAATCGGTGGCCGCCATCCCGGAACTGAAGGCCCGTCCGAAACGGCCGTCCTCGACGGCGGCGAGGACCCGTTCCAGGGCGGCCCGGGTGGGGTTGCCGGTGCGGGCGTACTCGAATCCGCCACGCAGTCCGCCCACACCGTCCTGGGCGAACGTGCTGCTGGCGTAGATCGGGGCGTTGACCGCCCCGGTGGCGGGGTCCGGGTGGTAACCGGCGTGAATCGCGGTCGTCGCGAAACGGTGCCGGCGGTCTTCGTCAGTCATTCAGACGGTCACCGGGGCGACGGTTCCGCCGCTGAGCTTGCGGTAGGTGTACACCATGAACAGATAGGCGACCGGGATCGTCACCAGCAGTCCGACGACGCAGAGCAGAAGGCCGACGAGTTGCAGGGCAAGGAACGTCAGAGCGGCCAGCAGAACCTGGCCGAAGTTGGCTTTGACGATGTCGAAACTGGCCCGTATCCCGTCGATCGGCGACAGGTTCCGGTCGACGATCGCGACGGCACTGAACCACGTGAACAGCAACACTGCCAGGCCCGGCAGGATCAACAATACGAGGCCGAAGATCGTCAGGATGTCGACGATCAGCGCCGCGACCACCACTGCGACGATGTTCCGCGGGCGGAAGAACGAACCGACAGAAACCTTGTCGCCGTTGGCGATATCGAGAAGCCCGCCATAACCGGCTGAGGCTATCGCCCCCTTCACCAGAATCTGCACGACCGCGCCCAGGAGGAATACCGCCAGTCCGGCGCCGGTCGTGATGCGCGTGGTGGTCTCGATGAGCCCGTCACCGCTGTCATAGGCGGTGATGGTCTCGGGCGAGACGGCATCGGTTGCCAGACCCAGCAGATAATTGAGGGCAACGCCGATCAACCAGAACACCAGGGTCGCGACGATCAGTGGAACCGGGTTCTTGGTGAACTTGTGCCACGCCCACGACAAACCCTCGCCGATGCTGTAGCGGCTCACCCCGTAACCGGGAGGTGGCGGTGCGTAACCGCCGCCGGGCGGAGGGGGCGGCGGATAGCCGCCGGGCGGGGGCGGATAGCCGCCGGGCGGGGGCGGATAGCCGCCGGGCGGGGGCGGATAGCCGC
>ERZ888423.2416-NODE-2416-length-13954-cov-5.625153_pt1 | contig 13954 bp, 25 predicted proteins | sample MGYA00520523_ERZ888423 | MGnify/ENA primary metagenome ERZ888423 (study PRJEB32303, sample SAMEA104408611) | aquatic metagenome | biome: Brackish water; feature: Pelagic; material: water | place: Baltic Sea | collected 2014-06-08T10:24:00 | depth 30,27 m ...
GTAAAAGCGTTCAGAATCCCCATCAATCCTGAGCCACTTTGACTACGAAGAGAAGCCAAACTGTCTGGATTAATTCCGGGTAGAACTACGTTAGAACCAACGCGATAAATTAAGAGCAACCCAAGAGTCAAGAGAATTTTATCTCTCAACTCTTGAATTTTCCAAATATTCTTAATTGTGTCTATAAAACCTTTCATTCTGTTCTTTTACAAGCTTACAGCCGTACCACCTATAGACTCAATGGCAGCAAGGGCTGTCTTTGAGAACTGATGAGCTGTAATGTTAAGTTTAGCAGTGAGTTCTCCGCGTCCCAGAATCTTTACACGATCATTTCTACTAACCAAACCATTCTTAACAAGAATTTCTTGATCTACAGTATCGGTAATTTTCTGCTCATCGAACAGCTTCTGAAGCATGTCAATATTAACTCCTGTATATTCTACACGATTAAAATTGCGGAATCCAAACTTCGGTACGCGCCTTTGAAGAGGCATCTGACCTCCTTCAAAACCGATTTTCTTAGAATATCCAGATCTCGATTTGGCTCCTTTATGACCTCTTGTAGAAGTCCCACCATGACCAGAACCCTCTCCACGTCCAATTCTTTTGGTTCTTTTTACTGAGCCTTCAGCTGGCTTTAAGTTGTGTAATTCCATATCGAAATTATGCTTCGAGTGTTTCAACAGTGATTAAATGGCGCACCTTGTTTACCATCCCAATGATTTGAGGAGTGGCTTCGTGCTCGACCATACTATTTATTTTTTTCAATCCAAGTGCCTCCATTGTGCGTACTTGGCGAGAGGGGCGTTTAATAACACTCCTTTTTTGAGTAATGCGAATCTTGCTCATACTTCGTTATCCATTGAATATTTTATCCATGGAAATTCCACGGTTTTTAGCTACCATATGTGCATCACGCATTTTCATAAGAGCGAGAAAAGTAGCTTTCACTACGTTGTGTGGATTGGACGAACCTTTCGACTTAGCCAATACATCGTGTATTCCAACACTTTCTAAAACGGCACGCATAGCACCACCAGCAATTACACCAGTACCATGTGAAGCAGGGCGTAAAAATACGTAAGCTCCGCCAAATCTGCCCTCTTCTTCGTGAGGAATTGTATGATTTACTATAGGAAGCCTAACTAGATTCTTTTTTGCGTCTTCAATTCCTTTGGTTATAGCCTCAGAAACTTCTTTACTTTTCCCCATTCCGTGACCTGCAACACCCTTTTCATCACCAACCACTACGATTGCTGAGAATCCAAATGTACGTCCACCTTTGGTAACTTTCACTACACGCTGAACGCCAACTAAACGATCTGTAAGTTCCAGACCTCCTGGCTTCACGCGCTGAATATTTTTAAATGCTTTCATCTTTATTCCTAGAATTTGAGACCTGCTTCTCTTGCGCCTTCTGCAAGAGATTTTACCCTACCATGATACAAATATCCACCTCTGTCAAAAGTGCAAGTGTCTATGTTCTTTGCTTTAGCTCTTTCGGCAATCAGCATACCAACACTTTTTGCCAATTCCACTTTGGTGGCCTTAATATCAGTTAAACTTTTGTCGTTAGACGAGGCTTGAGCCAAAGTTTCTCCTGAAATATCGTTTATCAGTTGAGCGTAAATTGCCTTATTACTTCTGAAAACAGATAGTCTAGGGTTCTCTGCTGTTCCGGTAACCATTTTACGTATCCGCATGCGGATGCGATTTCTTCTTTCGTTCTTAGTAAGCGCCATAACTTATTTTTTCGAAGCAGTTTTACCCGCCTTTCTTCTAATTTGTTCTCCAACAAAACGTACACCTTTGCCCTTGTAAGGCTCAACTTTTCGTAGGCTACGAATTTTGGCCGTCACCATTCCTAAAAGTTGCTTATCAAAAGAAGATAACAGTATTGTTGGGTTTTTACCTTTATCCATCGTAGCCTCAACCTTCACTTCTGATGGGATTTCAAATAAAATATTATGTGAATATCCAAGAGAAAGATCCAACTTCTGACCTTGATGTGCAGCTCTATAACCCACTCCAACAAGCTCTAGCTTTTTGCTAAATCCTTCACTTACTCCAATAATCATATTGGCTATTAGTGAGCGATATAAGCCATGCTTTGCGCGAATATGCTTATCGTCATTTGGCCTAGTTACAGTGATTATAGATCCTTCAATCTCAACTGAGATTTCTGCATCAATATCCTGAACTAATGTTCCCAATTTCCCTTTTACAGTACAAACATTTCCATCAATTTTGACTTCAACGCCTGCTGGTATAGTTATGGGTGATTTTCCTATTCTAGACATTTTCTAATTCTCCTTTAGTAGACGAAACATAATACTTCTCCACCCACATTCGCCTTACGAGCTTCTTTATCTGTCATTACTCCTTTGGAAGTAGAAACAATTGCAACGCCTAAACCATTCTTTACGCGAGGTAATTCTGTAGAACCTTTGTATTGACGCAAACCCGGGCGACTTACTCTCGAAATACCACGGATGATAGGCATCTTTGATATTCTATCATACTTCAAAGCTATTTTCAAAGTATTTTGTGGTTTCGACTCTTCAGTCTTGTAGCCAAGGATATATCCTTGATCTAATAAGATGCGAGTAATTTCTTCTTTTAACTTAGTTGCAGGAATTTCAACAATTTTATGCCCAGCCATCATGGCATTGCGCATTCTAGTTAAATAATCTGCTATTGGATCAGTTACCATTTTCTCTACTATGTAATTGTTACCAGCTTGCCTTTTTCACACCTGGGATCAGACCATTGAGTGCCATTTCCCTAAAAGTTACCCTTGATAGTCCAAACTGTCTCATATAACCACGTGGACGTCCAGTTAACTTACAGCGATTGTGCAATCGAACTGGTGAGGAATTTTTAGGCAATTTCTGTAAGCCTTCGTAATCACCGGCTTCCTTTAAAGCAGCTCTTTTGGCAGCATACTTTGCTACTAATGCTTCTCTCTTGCGCTCACGCGCTTTCATGGATTCTTTTGCCATTGCCTATTTTCCTTTTTTGAATGGAAGTCCAAAATGCCCTAAAAGCGATTTAGCCTCTTTATCTGTTTCTGCGGAAGTCACAAATGTGATATCCATACCAGAAATACGATTAACTTTATCAATATCTATCTCTGGAAATATGATCTGCTCCGTAATCCCCAATGTATAATTTCCACGACCATCAAATCCAGTAGCTTTAATGCCATTGAAATCTCTTATTCTAGGTAGAGAAGAATACACTAGTCTTTCCAAGAATTCATACATTTTATCACCGCGAAGGGTAACCATTACACCGATAGGCATACCTTTTCTCAATTTAAAATTGGAAATATCCTTCTTTGAAAAGGTAGATATGGGCTTCTGGCCTGTGATCATCGTAAGCTCTGCTGCCGCAAATTCAATAAGTTTCTTATCAGAAACAGCATCACCAACACCGCGACTAACAACAATCTTCTTAAGTCTTGGTATTTGCATTATACTCGAGTAACCGAACTCCTCCTTCATAGTCGGAGTAATTCTTTCGCGATACTCTAGTTTTAATTTTGGTTGGTATTCCATTAGTTCAGTATCTCACCAGATTTCTTAGCGTAACGTACGCTTTTGCCATTTTCTATCTTTCTGCCAATTCTTGTTGGCTTACCTTGAGAAGGATCAAGTATCATAAGATTACTTATGTGAATTGAAGCTTCTTTCTGTATAATTCCACCTTGCGGACTATTAGTTGATGGCTTTGTATGCTTGTGAACAATGTTAACACCCTCAACGATCGCACGATATTTTTCAATGATAACCTCTACAACCTTGCCTGTCTTGCCTTTATCAACACCAGACATTACTTGTACGTTATCTCCTTTTTTAATATTCAGTTTCATCTTTAAAACTTGGAATTAAAGCACCTCAGGTGCGAGTGAAACGATCTTCATGTACTGCTTGTCTCGAAGTTCTCTAGCAACGGGTCCGAAAACGCGTGTACCACGCATTTCTCCAGCAGCATTCAAAAGAACACAAGCATTGTCATCAAAGCGAATATATGAACCATCCGCTCTACGTACTTCCTTGCGAGTTCGAACAACCACTGCAGTACTAACCTGTCCTTTCTTGACATTGCCTGAAGGAGTTGAATCCTTAATGGTAACAACTATTTTATCACCTAAAGAAGCATATCTTCTCCTTGTTCCTCCTAGTACGCGAATAACTAAAACTTCTTTAGCTCCAGTATTATCTGCTACTCTTAGTCTTGATTCTGTTTGTAACATGGTTTATTTCGCTCTTTCGATTATTTCCACTAGACGCCAATTCTTCGTCTTACTAAGTGGACGGGTTTCCATGATGCGCACAAGATCGCCTTCGTTGCACTCGTTTTGCTCGTCATGAGCATGAAACTTTTTAGTAACTTTTACGAACTTACCGTATATAGGGTGCTTCTTCTTGCGCTCAACACTAACTACGATAGATTTCTCCATCTTATTGCTAGTTACCAAGCCAATTCTTTCCTTACGGAGATTACGTGTTGTATTCTCTTCCATCTTTTGGGCTTAAGCCGTTTGTTCCATTTCTCTACCACGTAGTTCAGTTTCTAACCGAGCTACAACTTTGCGCTTTAAACGCAGACTTACAGGATTTTCTAGAGGTGAGATTGCGTGAGCCATCTTCATCTTTGAATAGTTTATCCTTTCTTCAACCAAGTTCTCTCTGATCTCAGCTGTTGTCATTTCTTTGATTACTGAAGCTTTCATCTGTAATTCTTAAGCTTGTACAAAATCTCTACGAACGATAAATTTAGTACGAACCGGAAGCTTTTGAGCTGCTAGACGCAGAGCTTCTTGAGCTACATCGAGTGTAACCCCTTCAAGTTCAAACAAAATTCTACCAGGCTTTACAGGTGCAACCCAATATTCAACAGCTCCTTTACCTTTACCCATACGAACCTCTGCAGGCTTTTTAGTAATTGGCTTGTCTGGAAATATTCGGATCCACATTTGTCCCTCCCTCTTCATAAAACGGGTGGCTGCAATACGAGCCGCTTCGATCTGTCGTGAGGTAATAAACTTTTCATCCATCGTTTTGATAGCAAAACTTCCAAAGGCGATGGTATGCCCTCTTTGGGAGATGCCTTTCATCTTCCCTTTAAAGGTCTTTCTGTGCTTTGTTTTTCTAGGCTGTAGCATATCTCAGTCCCTTAAGCTTTCTTTCTTCTTGGACGACGGTCTCCAGAGGGTTTTCCTCCGGTAGGAGCCGGTCCTCCTTTCTTAGTAACACCCAATGTATTGCTCAAATCTCTTTTGCCATACACTTCACCTTTCATAACCCAAACTTTTATACCTAATCTTCCATAGGTAGTATGAGCTTCTGAAATATGGTAATCTATGTCCGCTCTAAATGTGTGAAGAGGGGTTCTTCCATCCTTATACATTTCGCTACGGGCAATTTCAGCACCATTTAAACGACCACTTACCATGACTTTGATGCCTTCGGCTCCCATTCTCATGGAAGCTGCAATAGCCATTTTAACTGCTCTACGGTAGCTAATTCGTCCTTCTACTTGACGAGCTATACTGTCACCAACAAGTTTTGCATCCAATTCAGGTCTCTTGATCTCAAAAATGTTGATCTGAACTTCCTTCTTAGTGAGTTTTTTCAACTCTTCTTTCAACTTGTCTACTTCTTGACCTTGCTTTCCGATAATAATACCAGGACGCGCAGAGGTAATGGTAACTGTAACCAACTTAAGAGTCCGCTCAATGATGATGCGGCTTACGTTCGCTTTTTGCAATCGTGCGTACAAATACTTTCGTATTTTGTAATCCTCGGCAATTTTATCGCCATAGTCACGTCCACCGTACCAATTAGAATCCCATCCGCGGATGAAACCCAGACGGTTTCCTATAGGGTTTGTCTTTTGTCCCATTAAGCGTTATTCTCTTCAGTGTTAACAGTTTCTACAGTAATCTGCTCAGCAGATCCAACTATAAGCATCACGTGATTAGAACGTTTTCTAACTCGGTGAGCTCTACCTTGTGGAGCAGGTTGAACGCGTTTAAGCATTCTTCCGCCATTCACTTGTACTTCATGTACAATCAAACCGGCTTCGTCCATTTGAGCACCTTCATTCTTCTGCTCCCAATTTGAGAGCGCAGATTGAAGAAGTTTCTCTAGTCGACCTGAGGCTTCTTTTCCACTGTTTTTAAGGAGGAATAATGCTTTTTGCACTTCCAATCCTCTAATCATATCCGCTACAAGACGCATTTTGCGAGGTGAAGTAGGGCAGTTGTTTAAACTGGCCATTACCACATTCTTACGAGCTTCTTTAGTAGCTTCTGCTTTTAATCTTTTTCTGGCACCCATGGCTATTTTTTCCTATCGTTTGCCTTTATCCTTCTTATTGCCCGAATGGCCACGGAAATTACGCGTTGGAGCGAATTCTCCTAATTTGTGACCAACCATATTCTCAGTTACATAAACCGGAATAAAAGTCTTTCCATTGTGAACAGCAATTGTTTGACCCACGAAATCCGGAGAAATCATAGAGGCCCTTGACCAAGTCTTAACTACAGTCTTTTTATTCTGTTCAACATTTTCTAGGACGCGTTTTTCCAGTTTAAAGTGGATGAAAGGTCCTTTTTTCAGTGATCTTCCCATTTCTTATTTCTTACGACGATCAATGATATACTTGTTCGATGCTTTCTTTGGAGTACGTGTCTTGTAACCCTTTGCTGGAATTCCATTTCTGGAACGTGGATGTCCTCCCGAAGAACGACCTTCACCACCACCCATTGGGTGGTCAACTGGATTCATTGCAACACCTCTCACTCTTGGTCTTCTGCCTAACCAGCGGCTTCTACCCGCTTTTCCGCTTCTTTCCAAGGCACTGTCTGAATTGGAAACTACCCCAATTGCAGCCATACAAGTAACCAAAATCATCCGTGTTTCACCACTAGGTAATTTGATAATTGCATACTTTCCATCTCTAGCCGCAAGCTGTGCAAAAGAGCCTCCACTGCGTGCAATTACAGCCCCTTGGCCAGGTCGCATTTCGATGCAACTAATAACTGTACCCAATGGAATATCTGACAAGAACATCGCATTTCCAACTTCAGGACTTGAATCCTTACCTGAAACTACAGTTTGTCCTACTTGAAGTCCATTTTGAGCAATGATATACCTTTTCTCACCGTCGGCGTAGAAAAGAAGAGCGATGCGTGCATTGCGATTTGGATCATATTCAATGGCCTTAACCGTTGCTGGAATCCCAAACTTCTCTCTCTTGAAATCAATTTCTCTGTAACGCTGCTTGTGTCCACCGCCTACGTTACGAACAGTCATTTTACCAGTGTTATTTCTACCACCAGTGTTCTTCTTTGGACGTAAAAGACCCTTTTCTGGAGTGGTCTTCGTGATACTGCCAAAGTCATTTACAACGCGAAAACGCTGTCCAGGAGTAATGGCTTTTAGTTTACGTATTCCCATCTCTTAAATATTGCTGTAAAGATCTAGCGTCTCTCCACTTCGAACCGTAACAACGGCCTTCTTGTATGCTCCTGTAGTACCACTCAATATTCCGGTTTTAGTGTAACGCATTTTACGCTTTCCAGCTACAACCATTGTATTAACTCTCTCTACATTCACATTATAGATAGTCTGTATAGCCTCACGAATCTGAATTTTGTTTGCATCTCTGTGGACTACAAACGAAAATTGATTCTGATCTTCTGCATCTGCAGTAGCCTTCTCAGTAATGATGGGTTTGATCAAAATATTCATATTCGCTTAGCTTAACGCTTCATTAATTTTTTCTACCGAACCTTCAGTAAATACTAGGTTTTGAGCATTCATAAGTTTATAAGTGCTTAATTCAGAAACCATTATCACTTCGGAGCCCTGAAAATTTCGGGACGACAAATATACATTTTTACTTGTCTCATCCACTACTATTAGTGATTTTTTATTTTCTAATCCCAAAGCGGCAATAATTCTAGTGAATTCTTTTGTCTTTGGAGCGGAAAATTCTAGATTCTCAAGAACCATAAGAGATTGAGTGCTCGCCTTTAAGCTAATTGCACTTCTTCGTGCAAGACGCTTAACTTTTTTATTCAATTTAAAGCCATAATCATGGGGACGAGGGCCAAAAACCGTTCCACCACCTCGGTGAAGAGGGGATTTGAATGATCCCATACGGGCATTTCCTGTTCCTTTCTGCTTAAAACCTTTCTTTGTAGTACGAGCTATTTCAGCTCTTTCTTTAGCCTTGTGCGTACCTTGACGCTGGTTGGCTAAATATTGCTTAACATCAAGGTAGATGGCATGCTCATTTGGTGAAATGGCTACAACAGAATCATTCAATTCTACTTTTCTACCTGTGTCTTTTCCGTTTTTGTCGAGTACGCTAAATTCCATTATTTCTCAACAATTACAAGTCCATTCTTAGGACCAGGAATAGAACCACTAAGTATTAGTAGGTTTTTGTCCTTGTCCACTTTCATTACGATCAAGTTTTGAATCTTCGTTCTCTTATTACCCATCTGGCCTGCCATACGGATACCTTTGAAAACTCGGCTAGGATCCGATCCTGCACCAATTGATCCAGGGGCTCTTAGGCGGTTGTGCTGACCATGACTCGCTTGCATTACACCTGCAAATCCATGGCGCTTAACTACACCTTGAAAACCTTTACCTTTTGATGTTCCAACAACATCCACAAATTCCCCTTCAATAAAAAGATCAACGCTGATCTCATTACCCAAGGCATATTGTGAATTGTCAAAATCTTTGTATTCAACCACCAGTTTCTTAGGAGTTGTTTCTGCTTTCTTAAAGTGACCTTTAAGGGCAGAGGGCGTGTTTTTTTCCTTTCGCTCACCGCCACCGGCGATTTGAAGCGATTGGTAACCATCGACTTCTTGAGTGCGGATTTGCGTAACAACGTTCGGCAGGGCTTCTACAACCGTGCAAGGAACGTTTTTACCATCCGGACCAAAGATGCTGGTCATTCCGATTTTTTTCCCAATTAGAGCGGGCATTCTTCTAGTTTGACTTAATTAAACTTTGATTTCTACTTCTACACCGCTTGGTAACTCAAGCTTCATAAGTGCGTCAATGGTCTTAGCAGAACTGCTGTAAATATCCATTAGACGCTTGTAAGATGACAATTGGAATTGCTCTCTTGCTTTCTTATTTACGTGTGGTGAACGCAAAACGGTATAAATTCTTTTGTTAGTTGGCAAAGGGATAGGACCTGTAACTACAGCCCCAGTACTCTTAACCGTTTTAACAATTTTTTCTGCCGACTTATCCACTAAATTGTGGTCGTACGACTTTAATTTGATTCTAATTTTTTGACTCATTTCCTTGTAGGATTAGGCGTGTTGACCTTTAACTTTTGCAATAACTTCATCGGCAATATTCCTTGGAGTATCCTCATAATGCGAGAATTCCATAGTTGAAGTTGCACGTCCGGAACTCATGGTACGAAGTTGAGTTACGTAACCGAACATTTCAGAAAGAGGAACGTTCGCTTTGATAACTTGAGCTCCATTTCTAGAATCCATTCCTTGAACCTGTCCACGGCGGCGGTTCAAATCTCCAACAACATCTCCCATGTTTTCTTCTGGTGTCACCACCTCAATCTTCATAATTGGTTCCAACAGCACTGGAGAGGCTTTCTTAGCGGCATCTCTAAATGCCATCTTAGCAGCTAATTCAAAAGAAAGTGCATCTGAGTCAACGGGGTGGAACGATCCATCCAGAAGATTAACTTTTAGGCTATCAATTTCATATCCAGCCAACGGACCATTTTTCATAGCCTCGCGGAAACCTTTTTCTACGGAAGGAACATATTCCTTTGGAACGTTACCTCCTTTTACATCATTCACAAATTGTAAACCTGTTACCTCTGCATCGGCTGGTCCAATAGTTACAACGATATCAGCAAATTTACCTCTACCACCTGTTTGCTTTTTATACACTTCGCGGTGGTTGACACTTGCTTTAATTGCCTCTTTATACTGTACCTGAGGAGCACCTTGGTTGCATTCAACCTTAAATTCTCTCTTAAGTCTGTCAACAATAATTTCTAAGTGCAGCTCACCCATACCGCTGATTACGGTTTGACCAGTCTCCTCGTCGGTGTGAACACGGAAGGTAGGATCTTCTTCAGCTAATTTAGCCAATGACATTCCCAAACGATCTACATCGGCTTGAGACTTCGGCTCAATAGCTACTCCGATTACAGGTTCTGGAAAAGACATAGATTCCAAAACAATAGGATGCTTCTCGTCGCAAAGGGTATCTCCTGTGCGAATGTCTTTAAATCCAACACCAGCTCCTATGTCCCCGGCTTCAATGCTGTCGATCGCATTTTGCTTGTTCGAGTGCATTTGAAATATACGTGAAATACGCTCCTTCTTGTCGGTACGCATGTTTTGAACATACGAACCAGCGTCCAACTTACCACTATACACTCTAAAGAAACATAGTCTTCCAACAAATGGGTCGGTTGCAATTTTGAATGCCAAAGCTGCAAATGGCTCACTTACACTTGGCTTTCTAACCTCTTCGAGCTCGGTATCTGGATTTATTCCCTTGATGCCTTCTACGTCAACTGGAGAGGGTAGATAATCCATAACGGCATCTAACATCTTCTGCACACCTTTGTTTTTAAAGGCACTTCCGCATAGGATAGGAACAATAGTCATATCAATTGTAGCAAGGCGAATCGCGGCTACCATTTCTTCTTTGGTGATGGAATCTGGATCGTCAAAGAACTTCTCCATCAACTTATCATCGTACTCTGCAACGGATTCAACCAGTTTCTCGCGGAATTCGTTAGCGGTTTCAACTAAATCTTCCGGAATATCTATAATGTCATAGGTCATTCCTTGAGTACTGTCATCCCAAATAATACCTTTCATAGTCAATAAATCAACTACACCAGTAAATTCAGCTTCAGCTCCAATAGGAATTTGCAATGGAACAGCGTTAGCTCCTAATCTGTCCTTTATCTGAGCAACTACTTTAAAAAAGTCTGCACCAGCACGGTCCATTTTATTTACAAAGCCCAAACGAGGTACGCGATACTTATCCATCTGACGCCAAACGGTTTCAGATTGTGGCTCAACACCTCCAACTGCACAGTAAAGCGCAACAGCGCCATCTAGAACACGCATAGAACGCTCTACCTCTACGGTAAAGTCAACGTGACCTGGAGTATCAATTATATTAATCTTGTATTGCTCAGTAGTCGGAATGGGCTTTCCTTGTTCAGTTGGAAAATTCCAAAAACAAGTAGTTGCCGCAGAAGTGATGGTTATACCTCTTTCCTGCTCTTGTACCATCCAGTCCATTGTAGCCGCACCATCGTGTACTTCACCAATTTTATGGTTAATACCTGTATAGTAAAGGATACGCTCAGTAGTGGTCGTTTTACCCGCATCAATGTGCGCACTGATACCGATATTACGTGTTAATTTGAGGTCGCGTGCCATTATAATTCTTGGTCAATAATTCTTTTAGAAACGGAAATGTGAGAATGCTTTGTTTGCTTCTGCCATTTTGTGAGTGTCCATGCGCTTCTTAACCGCTGCACCCTCTTCTTTAGCTGCCGCTATGATTTCATTTGCCAAACGCATACTCATTGTTTTCTCATTGCGTCTGCGTGAATAGTTAATCAACCATTTCATGGCCATCGAGATTTTGCGGTCTGGACGAATCTGCATTGGAATCTGGAAGGTAGCTCCTCCAACACGACGACTGCGTACTTCTACGTGCGGCATTACATTGGTTAAGGCTTCTTTCCAAACCTCAAGACCATCTGGTCTTTCCGTTTTTTCAGACACACTTGCAATGGCATCATAAAACACTGCGAAAGCAGTACTTTTTTTGCCATCATACATCAGATTATTCACAAAACGAGTTACAAGTGGATCGTTGAATTTCGGATCCGGTAACAGGGGACGTTTTTTAGCTCTTTGCTTTCTCATTTCTTCTCAGTAAAGCTTCTTATTTCTTTTTGCCTTTAACAGCACCTTTGGCCGCTGCTGCTACTGCTCCCGCTTTCGGACGCTTAGCTCCATATTTTGATCTGCGTTGTCTTCTGCCATCTACGCCGGCAGTATCCAATGCTCCTCTCACAATGTGATATCGTACTCCAGGTAAATCTTTTACCCTTCCACCGCGTACCAATACGATCGAGTGTTCTTGCAAGTTGTGTCCTTCTCCAGGTATGTAGGCATTAACCTCGTTTCCGTTGGTTAAACGCACACGTGCTACTTTACGCAAAGCCGAGTTTGGCTTTTTAGGTGTGGTTGTATATACTCGGGTACACACACCTCTTCTTTGAGGAGATGCATCCAAAGCAGCCGACTTACTCTTCTTCTCGATTTTCGTACGACCTTTCCGCACCAATTGCTGAATGGTTGGCATAAACGCTTGTTTTTCTTGTCTTTACGCTATAGACCCTAATTTTTAGGGGACTGCAAAGGTACAATCATTTTCAATGCGTACAATAGGTGATAGAACAATCTTCGAATAAAGATGAAAAAAACTTATTTTCAAACCACTACGAGCTGAAAAGTGTCCTTCGTCTTTTGTTCATGAAGTACCCTTAAGTAGCCTTCTATCTTTTCTCTAGACCCTTCTCTTGAATGTCGAATTGTGTAGAGTTGCACATTTTGAATGAGCTCTAAATCAAAGAGTAGTTCCAATCTATCAAAGAGCTCAAGCTTTAATTGGGGTTCTCCATTGAAACAGAAACTAGAACTCACTGCACTATGTGTGGATAGATTAATGCGTATTCCTAAATCATAAAATATTTTATAAATCAAACTCAATTGATCTTCTGCTATAAAAGCGAGGTCACGTGTTGATACTCGAAGCCACCATTGCTTGTCCTTTCGAATGAAACAATCGATGTGAGGAGTTAACTCCAATCGGCTGCCTATTACTGTACCCCTGTTCGTTGGCTCCAAAAAGCTCTTAACGTATAAGGGAATAGACTTTCTCTGCAGTGGTTGTATAGTCTTCGGATGAATCACCGAAGCCCCGTAATAGGCCAGTTCTATGGCTTCTTCGTACGACAGTTGATGAAGCAAGACCGTATCTTTAAAAACTTTTGGGTCGCCATTCTTTATGCCGGGCACATCCTTCCATATGGTTACTGAATCGTATTCCAAAACATAACATAGGGCGGCGGCGGTATAGTCTGAGCCTTCTCTTCCCAAAGTGGTGGTGTGTCCTTTAGCATTCGCTCCAATGAATCCTTGTGTTATGTACCAGCTTTTCTCGTCAAAGGATTCTTTCACTTTCGCCTCCGTTGCTTCCCATTGGATGCGTGCATTGCGATGTGTGGAGTCGGTTACAATTAATTGTCGACAATCTTTCCAGATGACATCTAGATTTTCATTTTGCAAAAAATGAACAATTATCCGAGTTGAAAGCAATTCTCCATACGATACCAGTCTATCGTACTCTTTTGAAAACTGAGTGGGTTTCGATCTCAGAATCGAATCCATTTCCTCCCAAATACCTTCCAAGCTATCGCATACTCTTTTCCTCTCTGCAGATTCAGTAAACAATTCGTCTACAATAGCGAGGTGGAAGTGTTTTATATCTTTCCATTCTTTCCAGCGCTCCTCAGATCCATCCATCCAATATTTTAAGACTTGCTCCAGTGCATTGGTGGTTTTTGCCATAGCACTGACTACAATAATGAGTTGTGTATGTTGAAAGTCTTTTAAAAGCTTAACCATATTGCGGATTCCCGCTGCATCTTTTACAGAGGCTCCACCAAACTTGAAAACGTGTCTAAATCCATCCATTTATTGAAAAAGGCTTGGGAATTCATAAATTACAAAGGCATATAAGAAGAAACGCAAGAAGCGTGTTAAAGCAACCAAGAGGTATTTTTTAGGCGGATAGTGCACTACGCCGGCAACTAAGCTAACTGGACTAAACGGCAA
>ERZ888423.2417-NODE-2417-length-13945-cov-29.874658_pt1 | contig 13945 bp, 16 predicted proteins | sample MGYA00520523_ERZ888423 | MGnify/ENA primary metagenome ERZ888423 (study PRJEB32303, sample SAMEA104408611) | aquatic metagenome | biome: Brackish water; feature: Pelagic; material: water | place: Baltic Sea | collected 2014-06-08T10:24:00 | depth 30,27 m ...
CTGGCCACCGCCGAAATCGACGCCGGCCTGCGCGAAGCGCTGGTGGTCGCCGCCACCAATGTCGCCAGCCAGCTCGGCCGCGAGAACGGCTATTTCGGCGACCAGCGCATCCGCATCCCACTGCCGGAAACCTACCGAGAGGTGCAGCGCAATCTCGCCGTGGTCGGCGCCAGCGGCCCGCTGGATGATGTCGAGCTGCGCCTCAACCGCGCCGCCGAAGCGGCCGTGCCGGAAGCCCGGGCGCTGATCCTCGGCGCCGTGCGCAACATGACGATCGAGGATGCGCTTGGCATCCTGCGCGGCGGCGATACGGCCGCCACCGATTTCCTCCGTACGCGGACCGAGACGCATCTGGCCGCCGCCTTCACCCCGCATGTGCGCACTGCGCTTTCCCAGTCCGGGGCCTTCAGGTCGATGGAAAACTATCTGTCCGGAATCGGTCTCGGCGGCACAACGTCCAGCGTGCAGGCGGACCTGACGTCGCATGCCGTAGGGCTCGGGCTTGACGGCATCTTCCTCTATGTGGCCGAAGAGGAAAAGAAGATCCGGGAGAATCCCTTGGCACGCACGAGCGACCTTCTCCGCAAGGTGTTTGGAGCTGCTGCCTGATGCGCCGTTTCAACGAAGACATGAAATCCGGCGGGCAGATGGCCGGGATCGAGTTCGGTGATCCGATCAAGCCCTATGCCGCCGTCTGGCTGCACGCGACCGGTTTCAACGCGATGACCTACCAGTCGATGCTGGCACCGCTCGGCCTGCGCGCACGCGTCGCCGCGCTCGACCTGCGCGGGCATGGTCGCTCTTCGATGCCGGCCAGGGGCGGGCTCGACTCCTGGAACCGGTACCGCGATGACGTGATCGAGTTCCTCGACAACGAAGCGCCGCAGGGCGTCGTGCTCGGCGGCCATTCGATGGGCGGCTGCGTCGCGCTGCTGGTTGCCGGCAAACGCCCGGACCTCGTGAAAGGCCTCGTGCTCGCCGATCCTGTGATCATGTCGCGCAAGACCTATTTCTGGAACCATGTCTTCCCGCCGGTGAACTGGCTGATCCGGCGCAACCACATGGCTGCGCGTGCCCGCAAGCGGCGCGGCGAGTTCAATTCCTTTCGCGAGGCACTCGACGGTTATTCCGGCAAGCCCGCCTTCAAATCCTGGCGCGAGCCCTTCCTTGCCGACTATCTGCTCGATGGTCTCGACCGCACGGACACCGGCCCCGCTGACGCGGAGAAGCAGAGCTGGAAACTGCTTTGTACCCCGACATGGGAAGCCGCCACGTTCGGCGCCCAGCGCAATGCGCCGTGGAGCGCGCTCGGCAAGGTGCGCAAGAAGAATATCCCGATTGTCATCCTGCGCCCCAGCCGCGACTCTGTGATCTCCGAAAATGTCCGTGCCGAGATCATCCGGAAAAATCCCTCGCTGATGATGCGCGCCATCCGCGGCACCTCGCACTTCCTGCCTATGGAAGCGCCCTACGAAATCCGCGACCAGCTCTCCGCCTTCATCGCCCGCCTCGTCGAGCGCTACACGCTGGAAGAGGATGGTCTGGTATTGCGCAACCTGCGCCAGCGCAGACGGCGGGCGGGGTAGGTCGAGGTGTTCGCGCACTCTCCGCGGATGCCTGCAAAGCCTTCGCAGGGAGCTTCGGTGCCAGATCGGGAAGGCTAAAACCCGTGCTCACCACAAAGTCTGATCCGGCGAGACAGCCTTCGCGAGCTTGCCCATCAGCCGCGCCAGTTCCAACTGTTCCTTTTCGGACAGCGCACTGACCAGCTGCGCTTCCTCCGCCAGGGCCAGCGGCACGATCAGCTCATAGATGCCAGTCCCGGCCGGGGTCAGCACGAGGTTTGACCGCCGCGCATCATCCGTGGACGCACGCCGCTCCAGATAGCCCATCTCGATCAGTCCGGCGACCGCTCGGCTCACCGCCACCTTGTCCATCTGCGTGCGCTGGCCGATCTCGGTCGCGCTGATGCCGGGTGTGTCGGCGGTCACCGCCATGACGCGCCATTGCCAGATCGAGAGCCCGAACTCCCGGTCATACAGTTCCGCAATCCGCTGCGAGACGGCGTTCGAGAGTACCGACAGCCGGAACGGCAGGAAGGTCGCGAGGCGAAGGGGCGCGGGGTGGGTCTTTTCGGGCATCTGTTCCTCTGGACTCGCTTGCAGGGCGAGGTAATATTAGTTACATATGAAACTATATTATCCCGCCTTGCAAGACAGGAGCCCGTCCCATGGCCGATCTTTTCGACAATCCCGCCGGTCTCGACGGTTTCGAGTTCATCGAATTCTCGGCCCCTGAAAAGGGCGTACTGGAGCCGGTCTTCGAAACCATGGGCTTCATCAGGGTCGCCCGCCATCGCTCCAAGGATGTCGAGCTCTGGCGCCAGGGCGGCATCAACCTGATCACCAATTATGAGCCACACTCCGCCGCCTGGTATTTTTCGCGCGAGCACGGCCCCTCCGCCTGCGGCATGGGCTTTCGTGTGAAGAATGCCCGGGAGGCCTATGGCCATCTCCTCAGGCAGGGCGGCGAGCCCGTCGAAGCCAGGACCGGCCCGATGGAACTCCACATCCCTGGCATCCGCGGCATCGGCAATTCGATCATCTACCTGATCGACCGCTATGACAGCGGCGCGGGCGAGCTTTCCATCTACGACATCGATTTCGAATACCTGCCGGACGTTGACCGCCATCCGAAAGGCGCGGGCTTCAAGGTGATCGATCACCTGACCCACAATGTCTATGGCGGCCGCATGAAATACTGGGCGGATTTCTATGAGACGCTCTTCAATTTCCGCGAGATCCGCTACTTCGACATCAAGGGCGAGTATACCGGCCTCACGTCCAAGGCGCTGACCGCGCCGGACGGGAAGATCCGCATACCCCTCAACGAGGAAGGCAAGGGCGGCGGCGGCCAGATCGAGGAATTCCTGCGCGAGTTCAACGGCGAGGGCATCCAGCACATCGCACTGATCTGCGACGACCTCTATGCCTGCTGGGACGACCTGAAGAAGCGCGGCGTGCCGTTCATGACCGCGCCGCCGGAGACCTATTACAGGATGCTGTCGGATCGCCTGCCGGGGCACGGCGAAGACGAGGCCGGCCTCAAGGCGCGCGGCCTGCTGCTCGACGGCACGACCGAGGGCGGCGAAGCGCGTCTCCTGCTGCAGATCTTCGCTCAGCCGCAGATCGGCCCGGTCTTCTTCGAATTCATCCAGCGCAAGGGCGACTACAAGGAAGGCTTCGGCGAAGGCAACTTCAAGGCCCTGTTCGAGTCGATTGAGCGCGACCAGGTCGAGCGCGGCGTGCTCGCGGTGAAGGAGAAAGTGTAATGGCAGCTCCCAAACTCAAAGGCGTCCACCACGTCGCCTATCGCTGCAAGGATGCGAAAGAGACGGTGGAATTTTACCAGAAGACGCTCGGCATGGAGTTCCAGCTGGCAATTGCCGAGGACCACGTGCCCTCGACCGGCGCCTACGATCCCTACATGCACATCTTCCTCGATGCCGGGAACGGCAACGTGCTCGCCTTCTTCGAACTGCCCGAGCAGCCTGAAATGGGCCGCGACCCGAACACGCCCGTCTGGGTCCAGCACATCGCCCTGCGCCTCGGCTCGCTCGACGAACTCCACGCCGCCAAGGCGCACCTTGAGTGCCTCGGTCTCGAGGTTCTCGGCCCGACGCATCACGGCATCTTCAAGTCGATCTACTTCTTCGACCCCAACGGCCACCGCCTCGAACTCACCGCCGACATCGGCACGCCGGACCAGATGGCGCAGCTGAAGAGCGTTGCCCAGCCGATGATAGATCAATGGGCGGCCACGAAAAAAGCCCCGCGCCACGCCGCCTGGCTGCACGAGAAGATCAAGGAAGAGTCCTGACCTTCCCCGCCTCTCCCGTTCCGCGGGAGAGGGGCCGGGGGTGAGGGGGGCTGACATCTCCTCCTCAAGGGTGTTCAGTCAGACAAGAGCCCTCATCCCAACCCCTCTACCGCGGGGCGGGAGAGGGGCTAAAAAAGATCAAAGGAAACGCCCCCATGAAACTCGCCACCCTTCGCAACGGCACGCGCGATGGCCGCCTCGTCGTCGTCAGCCGCGACCTGACGCGCGCCACCGATGCCGCCCGCATCGCGCCGACGCTGCAGGCCGCGCTCGACAAGTGGAACATCTACGGCCGGGAGCTGGAAACGCTGGCGGGGCAGGTGGAACTCGGCTCGGTCCCCACCTTCCGCTTCCACGAGCATGACTGCGAAAGCCCGCTGCCGCGCGCCTATCAGTGGGCGGACGGTTCGGCCTATATCAACCATGTCGAACTCGTCCGCGCGGCGCGCGGGGACACGGTGCCCGAGAGTTTCTACTACGACCCCCTGATGTATCAGGGCGGCTCGGACGGTTTCCTCGGCCCCCGCGATGCGATCCCGCTGGGCGATCCCGCCTGGGGCCTCGACATGGAAGGCGAGATCGCGGTGATCACCGATGACGTGCCGATGGGCGTCAGCGAGGAAGAGGCCGCCCTCCACATCCAGCTGATCCTGCTCTGCAACGACGTGTCGCTGCGCGGCATCATCCCCGGCGAACTTGCCAAGGGCTTCGGCTTCTTCCAGTCCAAACCCGCCAGCGCCTTCTCCCCGGTCGCCGTCACGCCCGATGAGCTTGGCCCCAACTGGCAGGACGGCCTCGTCCACCTGCCGCTCCGCGTCGACCTCAACGGCGCCCCCTTCGGCCGCGCCAATGCGGCGCTGGACGCGACCTTCAATCTCCCCCGCCTCGTCGCCCACGCCGCCAGGACGCGCAAACTTTCCGCCGGCACGATCATCGGTTCGGGCACCGTCTCTAACAAGGGCAAGGATGGCGGCGCGGGCAAACCCGTCGCCGACGGAGGGCTTGGCTATTCGTGCATCGCCGAAATCCGGATGATCGAAACCGCCCGCGACGGCGTCCCGAAAACGCCCTTCATGAAAGCGGGCGATACCGTGCGCATCGAGATGAACGACGCATCCGGCCATTCCATCTTCGGCGCCATCGAGCAGACTGTCGCGGCAGTCTGAGCGTTTTCAACACCTGTAGAAACTTTCGCCGCACTAGGGCATTCAGGCGCCGCTGTCTGTGCTAGTGGCAAGGTAGCAGCGGTAACGCGACCAGGGAGTGACAGGCCGGATGGCAAGCAAGGTCTACAAATCGGCGAAGGAGGCCCTCGAAGGGCTCACCTTCGATGGCATGACGGTGATGGCCGGTGGCTTCGGCCTGTGCGGCATCCCGGAAAACCTGATCGTCGCCCTGCGCGATTCCGGCGTCAAAAACATCACCGCGATTTCCAACAATGCCGGCGTCGATGATTTCGGCCTCGGCCTGCTGCTGAAAACGCGCCAGATCAAAAAGATGATCTCGTCCTATGTCGGCGAGAACAAGGAGTTTGAGCGCCAGTATCTCTCCGGCGAGCTTGAGCTCGAGTTCAACCCGCAAGGCACGCTCGCCGAACGCTGCCGGGCAGGCGGGGCAGGCATCCCCGGCTTCTACACAAAAACCGGCGTCGGCACGATCATCGCCGACGGCAAGGAACACCGCGAGTTTGGCGGCGAAACCTATATTCTCGAAACCGGCCTCGTTGCAGATCTCTCTATCGTCAAGGCTGAGAAGGCCGACACGCAAGGCAACCTGATCTTCAACAAGACCGCCCGCAACTTCAATCCGCCGATGGCGATGGCCGGCAAGGTCACCGTCGCCGAAGTCGAAGAGATCGTCCCCGCCGGTGATCTGGACCCGGACCATGTCCACCTGCCGGGCGTCTTCGTGCAGCGCATCATCAAAGGTAGTTTCGAAAAACGCATCGAGCAGCGCACTGTGCGCAAGCGGGAGAACACCTGATGCCCTGGACACGTGACGACATGGCAGCACGCGCCGCAAAGGAACTGCGCGACGGCTACTACGTGAACCTCGGCATCGGCATTCCGACGATGGTGGCCAACCATATCCCCGAAGGCATGGACGTGACGCTGCAGAGCGAAAACGGCATGCTCGGCATGGGCCCGTTCCCCTATGAGGGCGAGGAAGACGCCGACCTCATCAATGCCGGGAAGCAGACGATCACGACGCTGCCGCGCACCAGCTTTTTCGACTCGGCGACCAGCTTCGCGATGATCCGCGGCGGCCATATTAACATCGCCATCCTCGGCGCTATGGAAGTCGCCGAAAACGGCGACCTCGCCAACTGGATGATCCCCGGCAAGCTCGTTAAAGGCATGGGCGGCGCGATGGACCTCGTCGCCGGCGTCAAACGCATCGTCGTCGTCATGGACCACGCCAACAAGGCCGGCGAATCCAAGGTGCTGAAAGCCTGTACCCTGCCGCTCACCGGCAAGGGCGTCGTGGACCGCATCATCACCGACCTTTGCGTGCTGGACGTCGTCCCCGGGGGGCTCAAACTCGTCGAACTCGCCCCCGGCGTGACGCTGGACGAAGTGAAAGCGAAGACCGAAGCGACGATGGTCAGTGAGCGCTCTTGAACCCTTCTCCTGAGGCAGGAGGGGCTTTCACAAACTAAACGCCATCAACAAACAAAACACGGTAATCCGCCGCCTGGAACCGATGCACCCTGGCCGCCGTGTATTCCGGGCTCTCATACCAGGCCCTCGCCTCCGCCATCGTCGGGAAGGCTAGGATCACGACGCCGTCGGCCGCTGCGCCTTCGGTCACCTCGTGCTTGCCGTAGAAGGCCAGCGCCGTGATCTTGTGGTCGCCCCGCGCAGCGCCGGCAGCGGCGCCGTATTTCGCCATCGCATCAGCGTCGCGCAGCTTCTCGCGGATCAGGATTACATAGGCGGTCATCAGCGTCTCCCCTGGTTTCGGCGCTGCTGACTTTCGCGGCTCACAGGCGGGCGCGCAATTCCTTCCCCCGCGTCGCGGGGTTTCACGCGCGGGCAAAAGCCGCTAGGCCTGCACCATCTTTTCCGGATGTTTCCCATGTCGCATTTCTCTGCCCTGTCCACACTCCCGCCCGACGCTTTGCTGGGCCTGATGATGGCCTTCCGCGCCGATCCGCGCGCCGACAAGTATGATCTTGGCGTCGGCGTGTACAAAGACCTTGCGGGTCAGACGCCGATCCTCTCGGCGGTGAAGAAAGCCGAGGCCCGTCTCCTCGCGGCGCAGACGACGAAAGTCTATGAAGGCCAGCGCGGCAACACCGATTTCTGCGGCCATATCGAGGACTTCGTCTTCGGCAAGGACCATCCCGCCCGCAAGGAAGGCCGCACGATTTCCTTCACGGCGCCCGGCGGCAGCGGCGCGCTGTTCCAGGGCGTCAGCCTGATGCGCAAGACAGGCGCCAAGCGCGTCTGGGTGTCGAAGCCGACCTGGCCGAACCACCCGAACTTCGTCAAATCCCTCGGTCTCGACGTGAAGGAATATGCCTACGCGCGGGACGGGGAGTTCTACCGCCCAGGCATGCTCGCAGACCTGTCGGCTGCCGAAGCCGGCGACGGCGTGATCATTCAGGGGCCGTGCCATAACCCGACCGGGATCGATCCGCATATTGACGACTGGAAAGCCCTCGGGGCGCTGGCGAAAGAGAAAGGCCTGCTGGTCATGCTGGACGTTGCCTATCACGGCTTCGCCCAGAGCCTTGACCGCGACATGGACGGCGTGCGCGCCTTCATGGCCGGGGCTGGTGAGGCGATGGTCGCCTATTCCTGCTCCAAGAATTTTGGCCTCTACCGCGAACGCACCGGTTGCTTCCTCGTCCTCGGCGAAACCGAAGCCGGCATCGCGGCGGCCACCACCCACGTCGCCGACAATGGCCGCGCCACCTGGTCGATGCCGCCAGCGCACGGGGCAGGGATCGTCGCGGCGATCCTCGGCGACGCGCAGCTGCGTAGCGAGTGGGAAACCGAGCTCAATTCCATGCGTACACGGATGAAAAACCTGCGGAATTCGCTTTCTGACGCCCTCGTCTCCGCCGCGGGCTCCAGCGCACTCGCCGCCCTGAAAGCCCAGAACGGCATGTTCTCGCAGCTGCCGGTCACCGCCGCGCAGACAGTCGAACTGCGCGACAGGCACGGCGTCTACATGCCGTCTTCAGGCCGTATCAACATCGCAGGCCTGAACCCGAAGGACATCCCGGCCCTATCGGAAATTCTCGGAGGATATCTTTAGATACTCAGGCCGCGCGGTGCGATCTTCTCTAGCTCCGCAATCATTTCCGGAGGCGCTTCCACTGCCTTTCGGGCATCAAGGTCCAGCGAGATCGCGATCACTTCGCAGGTCGCCCAGGCGCCGCCCGTCTGAGGATCCATGACCCAGTGGATCAGGTTATGCGTCTTGCCCGCCACCTTGCCCAGCGAGGTGTGCACCACGAACTGGTCGCCCTCGCGCGGCATGCGGTGATAGCGGATGCGGTATTCAAGTACCGCCGCGCCCATCCGGCGCCCGCCGGCAGTCTGGCCAACGCGGCTGCGCCAGTCAAAAAGGAGGTTCGGAACCGAGTCCGACACGCGCCCGATGACCCAGGACGGCGACATCCATCCGTGGGCCCCGCAATGCGCGGCGGGAACCGCGCCCAGCCCTATGCGCGGCGCGCCGACGGTCTCGATCCTGGCGAGCGTGATTTCGTCCACCGGAAGGCCCGGCCCATCCGGATCAAACGAGCGCGGCTTCGCCTCGTCCGGCGTCTCGCCCTTCAGGGCTTCAAGATTGGCGAGAACACGCTTCGTCCAGGGGAAGGCTTTGCCTTCGGCTGTGTCGAGATGCGCAATCCTTGTGCGGAAGGCCGCCGACAGCGTGCCATCGGTCTGGCGCAGTTCCTGGTAGACGACCGCGTCGCTGGTCCCGATCTCGAGCGTGCAGCCGCTCATCTTCAGCGGCCGGCCCGGCAGCACTTCGCGAACGAAGCGGATATGCTGATCGACGGGGGCAACCGTAGAGGGCGAGTTAGGCCGGAACGCGTTCGGCATGCCCGCTGCGTGGCAAAGCGCGACCAGGCCTTCCAGTTGTTTCTCGACATAGACGCGCACATTCATGTGCCCCATCTCGTCGCAGTCCCACTGGTTGCAGCTGCCTTGCCAGAGGGGGATCATGGCGGGCAGTTCCGGCAGGTGCCGCGCACTTCGACCACCGCGCGCGCCATGCGGAAGCCAGCGCCCTTGGTTTCGGACTTCAGCGCCTCGCTGGTGGCAGTGGCGTGCAATTCCTCGGCCCCCTTGCAGGTATCGCAGATGAGGAAGACGGCAGAATGGCTATGACGGGTATGGCCGCAGGCGACATAGGCGTTGAGGCTCTCGATCTTGTGCACCAGACCCGCGTCCTGGAGGAAGTCCAGCGCGCGGTAGATAGTCGGCGGCTTGGCCGCGCCTTCGCCGTCGAGGTTTGCCAGGAGGTCATACGCCTTCGCGGGGCCCTGGTTATCCAGCAACAGGCGCAGCACCTTGCGCCGGATCCGCGTCATCCGCTGGCCCTGGCGCACGACGAGCGCTTCGGCCTCGTGCAGGAATGCCTCGGTATCGGCCGGGCTGCAGGGCGTATTCGCGTGCCCGTGGGCATGGATATGGGGTTTGGAACTGGCCATGCCCCTGTTTCGGATGTTTCGCAGGCAATGTGAAGGGGAGAGCGGCTTTCGGGCTCTGGACGGGCCTGGCAAATCACACGAGATTCTCCTTTTAAGCGACTCGGTCCAAAAGGTCCGGCGCGGTGTGGAGGCCTCAGGCAATGCAGTTATCCGAACGGGACGGGCTCGAACTCTGGCGCAAGGCGGTCACCGCCTCAGTGCGCTCGGACGCGCCGGACCTGACGGCGCGCCAGCAAGCCGTGTTGATGTCGGTGGCGCTGATGCCGGGTCCGCACACGGTGCGCGGCCTTGCAGAGCATCTGGGCGTCGCCAAGCCGGCCATCACGCGGGCCCTGGACGCGCTGGAGCGGCTGAACTTCATCCGCCGCCTGCCGGACGACTCGGACCTGCGCTCGATCTTCATAGAACGCACGCCAGACGGCATGACTTACCTGCGCGCCTTCGCCCGCCTTGTTCTTGCCGCCGCTTCCGGCGAAGAGGCTGGTGGAAAGCCTTTGGCCAAGCGTTCCAACGCGGCCTGAGGCGTCTGCCCCGGAGCGCCTGGATCATGCCGGACTTCAATGACGTGCGCCTGAAACGCCCCGAAGGCGTCGGGATCTGTTATCAGGTCACTGCAGGGGTCGCCGCCATCCGCGAGACCCCGTCGCCCGATGGCCGTCTCAGCACCCAGGCGCTGCATGGCGAAATTGTCGACGTGTTCCACGAAGAAGGCGAGTTCGGCCTCTGCCAGCTGCGCCGGGACCGGTATGCCGGCTGGGTCAACATGGACGCGCTGTCTGCGCCCGCCTTGCCGGTCACCTACAAGGTCAGCGCGCTGCGTACCTATTGTTTTTCGGAGCCGGACCTCAAATCCGCGCCGCGCTTCATGCTGTGCCTCGGCGCGCGGATTGCGGCGACCGGGCGCACCGACGGGCTGTGGGTAGAGTGCGAACGGGCGGGCTGGGTGCACACGCGCCACCTCGCCGCACTGCAGGCGTTCGAGACCGATCCGGCCGGTGTCGCCGAGCGCTATCTTGAGACCCCTTATCTCTGGGGCGGGCGCGAGAGCCTCGGGCTCGACTGCTCCGGCCTGATCCAGCAAGCCTTCGAAGCCTGCGGGGTGATGCTGCCGCGCGATTCTGACATGCAGGCCGCCTGGGCCGGTGAGCCGGTGGCGGACTGGAAGGGGCCGGGCTCCCTGCAGCGCGGCGACCTCGTATTCTGGGAAGGCCATGCCGGTCTCCTGACCGCGCCGGACACGCTGCTGCATGCGAACGCCTTCCATCTCTGCGCCGCGCGCGAGCCCCTGGCGGTGGCGATTGACCGCCTGCGGAGTGTCGTGGGGGAGGTGACCGGCGTGCGCCGCGTAACGCTCCTGCCGGGCGAGGCGCCGGATTGGCTGAAGGCGGTCTGATGCCGGCGATTGCTTCCGGCGCGCCGAGCCTGATCGAAGTGACGGACGCGCGAAGCGGCCTGTTTGAGGCCGCGATGGCGATCTACGAGGCCGAGATCCCGAGGGGCGAACAGAAGACGCGCGCGCAGATCCTGGTAAGCCTTGCGCATCCGGATGTTCGCTTCTGGGCGTATGCGCGCAGAGGCGATGTCATCGGCCTGTCGATCCTTTACGCGCCGCGCCGCCAAAGGGTGATGTTGCTCGAATATCTGGCTGTCGCGGCGAATGCTCAGGGCGGCGGGACCGGGTCGGCCCTGTTCACCGCGTCCTTGGCGGCCAGTGGCATGGATCCGGGGACCTTGTTGCTGATCGAAGTGGACTCTGAAGCGGACACGGTTGACGCCGGCGAACGCGCCGTACGGCTGAAGCGCAAGCAGTTCTATCGCCGCCTCGGTTGCCTCGAAGTCGCGGGCTTTGACTATATCCTTCCGCTGGAAAACTAAGGGCCCGCGCCGAAGATGAACCTGCTGGTACTGGGGAGCGAAGAAGACGATCTCGAGACTGCGCGCCTGAAGCAGGCGGTCAGCGGCATCTACCAGCATGTTTATGCCTGTGCGCCGGACGATCCGCGCCTTGCGGCAATGTTCGAAAGGCTGGGCGAGCGGCTGACGCTGACATGAGCCCCCAAAAGAAAACCCCCGGCATGGGCCGGGGGTTTTCCGTATTTGGATCAATTGAGGATCAGGTCGGTGCGACTTCTTCGGCGGGCGTCTCTGCCGGCGCGGCCTCGCCTTCTGCTGGCGGGCTGGCTGCATCGGCCGGAACCGCTTCGCCTTCAGCCGGAGCCGCAGGGGCCATCGGCGCCGGAAACGGCGGAGCGCCTTCGGTATTGGCGGCCAGATAAGCGATCACGTTGACGCGGTCTGCGTCCTTCCTGATGCCGGCGAACGACATCGACGTACCTCTCACGTAGCCTGCGGGACTCTTCAGCCACGCGTCCATGTTCTCATAAGACCATGCACCTTCGGCATTCGAGAGGGCGCCGGAATAGTTGAAGCCGGCAATGCGGGCCTTGTCGGCGCCGATGGTGTTGTGAAGGTTCGGGCCGGTGCCGTTGGCGCCGCCAGGGGTGATCGTGTGGCAGGCCGCGCACTGACCGGAGAAGGTGCGCTCGCCGCGGGTGAGGTCAGCCGTCAGCAGGGCCGCGCCGAGGTCGAACACGGCTTCGACAGCGGCGCCAGCGGAGGCAGCTTCTGCGATCTCGATACAATAGTGGAATTGCGAGCACATCTTTTCGCTCAGGGTCGCAGGCTCCTCCTTGTCGCCGTAATGGCCGCCGCTGCCGCCAAACACGAGGCTTGGCAGCGTGGCCAGGCCCATCATGAAAAGGGCTGTGGCGAGCAATGCGCCCATGATCTTGTTGAGACCGAGTTCTCCCATCGGGGCATTCCTTCGAATCTATTCGGTTACTTGTGTCTTGGCGGGCGGGTTTTGGCACGCTAACCGGGTGCATACAATATAATGGGTGCCTCGCAGGGGCGCTTCCCCCCGTCGTCGCGGCGATCAGACGCACGTCGAAACGGGGGTGCAGGGCAGGGATTTGCGCAATGAGCCAGAAAATTGCCTATCAGGGCGAACCGGGTGCAAACTCGCATATCGCCTGCAGCGAGGCTTTTCCGGCTCATGAGTCCATGGCCTGCCGCACCTTCGAGGATTGTTTCATCGCGGTGGAAAAGGGCGAGGCGGAACTTGCCATGATCCCGGTGGAGAACACGATCGCGGGCCGCGTCGGCGACATCCACTACCTGCTGCCCTCCACGCAGCTGCACATCACGGGCGAGTATTACCTGCCGATCCGGTTCCAGCTGATGGCCCTGAAGGGCACCAAGCTCGGCGATGTGAGGAAGGCCCGCTCGCATATCATGGGCCTTGGCCAGTGCCGCAACTTCCTGCGCAAGCATGGCATCGAGGCAGTCACTGCCGCCGACACCGCGGGAGCGGCCCGCGAAGTGGCGGAGTTCGCAGATCCTGCAGTTGCCGCGATTGCGCCGCGTCTCGCAGCAAAGGTCTACGGCCTTGAAATCCTCGCCGAGGACATTGAGGACGCGGCGCATAACACCACGCGTTTCGTGATCATGTCGCGTGACCCAGCGGAAATCGACGCCGGCGACGGCCCGGCGAAGACGGCTTTCCTGTTTGAGGTGCGCAACATTCCGGCGGCGCTCTATAAGGGCCTCGGCGGTTTTGCGACCAACGGCGTCAACATGACGAAGCTCGAAAGCTATCTCACCGGCGGCTCGTTCGAAGCGTCGCAGTTCTATGCGGAGATCGAAGGCCATCCCGACGAGCGCCCGGTGCAGCTCGCGCTGGAGGAACTCGGCTTCTTCTCGCAGTCGCTCAAGATCCTCGGTGTGTTCCCCAAGACAGTGAACGCCAGGCTTTAGATTTTTTCGCATGGTTGTCGAAACGGGCGCTCCCTGCAGCTCATGATGCCAGGCAGGAATGAACCTGCCTGTAACTCGCAGGAGCCCCTCCGATACCCTCAAGCCGATCTTCACCGAACCGACCTAAGTCTTCGCCAGGCGCGAGGACCCTGCCGAAGCGCCCGCCTATTGGGGGGGGGCCTCGACGTCCTGCAGCCGCCGCACACCGCGACGACCGTTCGTGTCCGCAACTGCAAACGCGAGGTGCGGGACGCTTCCTATGCCGATGTAAAGCAACAGCTCGGCGGGTATGTCGTCATCGAGGTCGCTGGCCTTGATGCGGCGCTCGACCGGGCGGCGAAGTCACCCTCGGCTGAGTATGGCTCGGTGGAAGTGCACCCCGTGCTGCCACCGCCGGCGCACTGAATAAGCAAGCAAGACCGCCGCACTGCCCGAAGCCGTTACTCGCAGCAGCTACGTGCGTCTCCTGTCTCTCATCGTGCGCACGACGCGCGACATTGCCGCCGCTAAGGATGCTCTGACCGAGGCATTTGCCGATGCACTGCGCGTCTGGACGGAGCGTGGGTGCCGGACAAT
>ERZ888423.2418-NODE-2418-length-13945-cov-5.973146_pt1 | contig 13945 bp, 8 predicted proteins | sample MGYA00520523_ERZ888423 | MGnify/ENA primary metagenome ERZ888423 (study PRJEB32303, sample SAMEA104408611) | aquatic metagenome | biome: Brackish water; feature: Pelagic; material: water | place: Baltic Sea | collected 2014-06-08T10:24:00 | depth 30,27 m ...
TCAATCGACCAATTTTGTGGCATGTGATGAAGATTTATGCCGCCCATGGCATCACCGATTTCGTAATCTGCCTTGGCTATCGCGGATATATGATCAAAGAATATTTTGCCAATTACGTGCTGCATTCCAGCGATGTGACGATTGATGCAAAAACGGGCCAGATCACCTATCATGCGTCAATGGCCGAACCTTGGCGGGTGACACTGGTTGATACCGGCGAGGCCACGATGACGGGTGGGCGCTTGCGCCGGGTTGCACGCTATCTGACGGGCTCTTTTTGTATGACCTATGGTGACGGGGTCGCGGACATCGATATCACCGCCGAACTGGCATTTCACAAAGCGCATGGCCGCGCCGCAACGGTGGCCGCAGTCACCCCACCGGGGCGCTATGGCGCACTGGATATCGGCCCGAGCGCTGAGGTGCGGCGGTTCACCGAAAAACCTCCCGGAGATGAGGGGCGCATTAATGGTGGCTTTTTCGTTCTGGAACCCGAAGTCGTCGACCGGATTGCTGGTGATGACACCATGTTTGAAGCAGCCCCATTAGAGGGTCTGGCACGCGATGGGGCGTTAATGGCCTATCGCCATCCGGGGTTTTGGCATGCAATGGACACTTTACGCGATCGAAACCAGCTGGAGGCCATGTGGGCCTCAGGGCGGGCACCTTGGAAGGTGTGGCCATGACCTTTTGGCACCAAAAGCGCGTTCTGCTGACTGGCCACACCGGGTTCAAGGGCGCATGGGCAGCGCGCTGGCTGGCCCACGCCGGGGCACAGGTAACAGGGCTTTCGCTGGCACCCGATCAAACGCCCAACCTCTTTAATATTCTGGGACAAGCGCATTTGGCCCAAAGCCATCTGGTTGATCTGCGCGATACCGCAGCCGTAGCGCAAGTGGTGGCAGCGGCCCGGCCTGAAATCGTGCTGCACATGGCGGCACAGCCGCTGGTGCGGCAAGGCTATGCCGACCCGGTGGGCACATTTAGCAGCAATGTTATGGGAACCGTGCATCTGCTGGATGCGCTGCGCCACACCTCTGATCTACGCGCGGTGTTGGTGGTGACATCAGACAAGGTCTATGAAAACAGTGGCACCCATGTGGCCCTGACCGAAACCGACAGGCTGGGCGGGGCCGATCCTTATTCTGCATCAAAAGCCGCGACCGAAATCGTGGTGGCGGCGATGCGGCAAGCGTTTTTTCAGGCATCAGGCGTGCGTGTTGCGACGGCGCGTGGTGGAAATGTGGTGGGGGGGGGCGATTTTTCCGCCGACCGTCTGGTGCCCGATATCATCCGCGCCGCGCAAAGCGGCCAGCCGCTTGCCCTGCGCGCCCCCAATGCCACCCGGCCCTGGCAGCATGTTTTGGATTGCCTGTCAGGCTACTTTACCTTTGTCGAGGCGCTGTTGACCAACAACGGCCTCCCTGAAACGCTTAATTTCGGGCCAAACGATGATGGCCCACACCAAAGCGTGGCGCAAGTGGCCGAGGCCATGCAGCAGGCGCTTGGCACGAAAATACGCTGGCACCATGATCTGCGCCCTGCGCCCGCCGAAAAGCCACACCTAAGCATCGACAGTCGTGCAGCCCGTCATCTGTTGGGTTGGCAGCCACGGCTGGATAGCCACGCCACGCTGGCATGGACTGCCGAGTGGTACAGCGCCCAACAGCAAGGCGCTGATCTGGCAGCCCTGACCGATGCCCAAATCACCCGCTATCAGGAACTGGCATCATGAGCCCACAGTGCCGCTTTTGCCACGCCCCGCTTGACCAAAGCGTGATTGATCTCGGCCACACCCCATTGGCAAACAGCTATCTGCCAATGAACGATCCCAACGCCATAGCCAAAGAGCGCCGCTTTGCGCTGCATGTGATGGTCTGCACCCAATGTTGGCTGGTGCAAACCACAGAAACCGTACCAGCCGATGCAATCTTTGATCATGGCTACGCCTATCTGTCATCGTTTTCGACTGGCTGGGTTGCGCATGCAAAGCGCTTTGCCGATGAGATGGTCGCCCGTTTTTCACTGCCAAAATCTGCGCGTATTGTCGAAATTGCATCAAACGATGGCTATTTGCTGCAGCATTTCAAAAAAATGGGCTTTGGCACACTGGGGATTGAACCTGCAGGCCATGCCGCAGAACTTGCCCGCGCCAAAGGGATTGAAACGCGCATAGCATTTTTTGGTGAGGATCAGGCCCGCGCCCTGCGCACTGAGGGCGTGTTGGCCGATTTGATGGTGGCCAATAATGTGCTGGCCCATGTGCCGGACATTGCCGATTTTATCCGGGGTTTTTCCACGCTGTTGGCGCCACACGGCGTGGCAAGTTTTGAATTTCCACATTTGGCAGAACTGCTGAAACATGCACAATTTGATACCATTTACCATGAACATTACGCCTATCTGTCGCTGGGGTTTGTGGAACGGCTGATGACCAAAGCGGGGCTTGAGGTGTTTGATGTGATCCCCCTGCCTACACATGGCGGATCGCTGCGCGTTTTGGTGGGGCACAGGGGCGCACATGCGGTGCAACCTGGCCGGGCCCAAACCCGCGCCACCGAGACTGAGATGCAGCTAGAACGCCCCAAAAGCTACGCAGCACTTGCCCAGCACACTGCACAAATCGTGGCGGATTTTCACCGCTTTGTAAAATCGGCCAAACAGGCCAAAAAGACCATCGCCGGATACGGTGCCGCCGCCAAGGGCAACACCTTTTTGAACACCGCGCAGGCAGGGTCACACGATCTGGCTTTTGTTGTTGATCGCAACCCCGAAAAGCAAAATCACCTTTTGCCGGGCAGCCATATTCCAGTCTATGCCCCAGCCGCCATTGCCCAGCACAAGCCCGATTACCTGATAATCTTGCCTTGGAATTTGGCAGATGAAGTGATGGCCCAGCAGGCGCAGATCCGCGATTGGGGTGGGCAGTTTGTGACCTTTATCCCTAAGCTGCAAATCAGATGATCTTTCACTCCACCCCCCTGCCCGGTCTGTTTGAAATCACGGCAAGCCCGCACATTGACGCGCGCGGCAGCTTTGCACGCGCCTTTTGTCCACAGGTCTTTGCGGATCACGGCATCGCGTTTCACCCAACGCAGATCAACCTGTCGCAAAATACAGCCCGTCACACCCTGCGCGGGTTGCATTTTCAGCCCAACCCTTGGGCTGAGGCCAAGCTGGTGCGCTGTGTGGCAGGAAAAATGTGGGATGTGGTTGTTGATCTGCGGCCGGGTGCCACGTTTCTGCACTGGCATGCAGTCATTCTGGATGCCCACGCGATGAACGCGCTTTTCGTGCCCGAGGGCATGGCACATGGATTTATCACGCTGCATGATGACACCTGCGTGCTCTATCAAATGGGCCGCGATTATGTGGCAGGGGTGGGCCAAGGCCTGCGGTGGGATGACCCGGCACTGGCGATCGATTGGCCCACAACACCCAAACGGATGTCAGACCAAGATGCAACATGGCCCCTGCTCGACGCCAAGTTGGGAACGGAAGCTGGCACCGGTCAAAGTTTCTTATGAAAACGGCCCCCATTTTCATGGGGGCCGCCAAGTTCACTGCCAGATCAGGCGCAAAGTTTAGCCGATAATGGCCGTAAAGGTGGGCGATGGGCGCATGCCAGCCGCAGCTTTTTCGGGATCAAAGGCATAATAGCCACCCAGATCAAGCGGCTGACCCTGAACCGCCGCAATTTCGGCAACAATCACAGACTCTTTATCCGCCAGCGCTTTGGCGATCGGCGCAAAGTGCTGCGCCAGTGCGACATTTTCGGTTTGGGCAGCCAAAGCCTGCGCCCAATAAAGCGCAAAATAGAAATGGCTGTCGCGGTTGTCTGTCTGGCCCACGCGCCGCCGAGGCGACTTGTCATGATCAAGAATACCTTGGGTGGCCACATCAACCGCATTGCCCAAAACGCGTGCCTTATCGTTGCCATTGGTTTCGGCCAAAAATTTCAGACTTTCACCCAAGGCGCAGAATTCACCCAGCGAATCCCACCGCAGGTGATTTTCTTCCACCAACTGCTGCACATGTTTCGGCGCAGATCCACCAGCCCCAGTTTCAAACATGCAACCGCCAGCCATCAACTTTACGATCGACAGCATCTTGGCCGATGTTCCCAATTCCAAGATCGGGAAAAGATCGGTCAGGTAATCACGCAACACGTTGCCCGACACCGCGATTGAATTTTCGCCCTTGCGAATGGTTTCAAGCGCAAGCCGGGTCGCGGGGCGCGGCGCCATGATTTGAAACTTGTCTTCGACACCGGCCGCCGCCAGCAGCGGTTTGACATAGCTGATCAGCTGCGCGTCATGGGCGCGGGTTTCATCCAGCCAGAACACGGCCTGACAGCCTTCGGCTTTTTGCCGCGAAATCGCCAAGCGCACCCAATCTTCTATCGGGGCCTTGCGGGTGGATGCGGCACGCCAGATATCGCCCGCCTCAACCACATGGCTGTGCAGCACGTCGCCATTGGCCGCAATCATCCGCACGGTGCCATCAGCAGGGATTTCAAAGGTGGTAGGGTGCGAGCCGTATTCTTCGGCCTTTTGCGCCATAAGACCCACGTTCTGCACGGTGCCTGCGGTGCGCGGATCAAGCGCCCCCGTTTCTTTAAAGTAATCCACCGCTTCTTGATAAATTGACGCATAAGAGCTGTCCGGGATCACACAATTGGCATCCGCCTCTTTTCCATCCGGCCCCCAAGCTTTACCACCCGCCCGGATCAGCGCCGGCAAAGACGCATCAACAATCACGTCGGATGGCACATGCAGGTTGGTGATGCCCTTATCAGAATTTACCATGTAAAGCGGTGGACGCGCCGCCATGGTGGCCTGGATGGCAGCTTCGATTTCAGCGTGATCGGGCATATCCGCCACGCGTTCCATCAATGTGCCAAGGCCAGAATTCGCATCGATACCGGCGGCGGCCAGCTTATCACCATAGGTGTCAAAAACCGGGCGCAGAAAGGCCCTGACCGCATGACCAAAGATGATCGGATCCGACACTTTCATCATCGTGGCTTTAAGATGGATCGAAAACAAAATGCCCTTTTGCAACGTTTTGTCGATCTGCTCGGCCAAAAACGCATCCAGCGCTTTGGCTGACAGGAATGTGGCATCAACCACGGTGCCTGCCGGGTAATTCAGGCCAGATTTCAGTACATGCACGTTGCCGTCCATGTCGGTCAACTCAATCCGCGCAGCCCCCGCTTGGGTATCGCTCAGCGTGACCGATGTTTCATTAGACCGGAAGTCATGCGCCGACATGGTTGACACGCAGGTCTTGCTGTCGGCCGACCATGCCCCCATCGAATGAGGATTGGCCTTGGCATAGTTTTTAACCGCCACCGCTGCCCGCCGGTCTGAATTGCCCTCGCGCAGCACTGGGTTCACGGCTGACCCCTTGATCGCATCAAAGCGCGCACGGGCGTCACGCTCGGCGTCGGTCTGCGGGTCTTCAGGATAATCAGGCAGGTCATAGCCCTTGGCTTGCAATTCTTTCAGGGCAGCCAACAGCTGTGGCATGGATGCCGAGATGTTGGGCAGCTTGACCACATTGGCTGTCGGCGTCTTCACCAAATCGCCCAACACGGCCAGATCGTCAGGCTGGCGTTGCGCATCGCTCAGACGCTCGGGGAACGCCGCAATGATACGGCCTGCCAGCGAAATGTCGCGCGTGCCAACCGAAATATCGGCAGCTGCCGCAAATGCGCGGATGATCGGCAAAAGAGACGCCGATGCGATCTGTGGTGCTTCATCAACTTTGGTGAAGATGATATCGGGTGTGGTGTGTTCAGCCATTTTTTCCAGCCTGTCTTGAGAATGCCCATGTTCTAGGCGACCACGCAAATAAGGTCCACTGATTCAGCAAACCGATAGCGCAATCAAAAAATTATCGTCTACAAACCAAAGCAGACTGCGGTATCAGACCAACTTGCCATGACAATGTTTGAATTTTTCGCCAGATCCGCAGGGGCATAGATCATTGCGGCCCGGTGTACCCCATGTGGTGGGATCAGTTTCATCAAAACCAGCGCTCGCTGCGGCTTCAGGCGCCACAGGGTTGGCGGCTTGGGCCGCGCGCTGCTGTTGCGCCAGATATTCGCGCACCATAGCCTCTTGTTCTTCGGGCGACAGCGGGCGCAGTTGGCCCAACTTTTGGGTCACATCCACACGCAATGCGTTCAGCATGTTTTCAAACAGGCTAAACGACTCGGTCTTGTATTCATTCAGTGGATCACGCTGGGCATAGCCACGAAACCCCACAACCGAACGCAGATGCTCTAATGTCAGCAGATGCTCACGCCATTTGGCATCGATCGCTTGCAGCAAAACCTGCTTTTCCATTTTGCGCATGACATCTTGACCAAAGGCTTGGGTCTTTTCAGCCATTGCACCGTCTGAGGCCTCAGCAATACGGGTGCGCAGGGCGTCTTGGTCCACGCCTTCTTCTGCGGCCCAGCCGATAATCGGCAGATCAAGGTTCAGCTTTTCAATAACCGCCGCATAAAGCCCTGCTGCATCCCATTCGTCTGGATAGCTTTTGGGCGGCAGAAAGGCATCCACCAGATCATCAATCAACTGATGGCGCATATCGGTGACGATTTCGGCCTGATCGTCGGCCTGCATCACTTCCAATCGCTGAGCAAACACCACCTTGCGCTGGTCATTCATCACATCATCGAATTTCAGCAATTGCTTGCGAATATCAAAATTACGGCCTTCGACCTTAGCTTGGGCCTTTTCCAACGACTTGTTCACCCATGGGTGAATGATCGCCTCGCCTTCTTTCAAACCCAGCGTTGACAGCACTTTTTCCAAACGCTCAGATCCAAAGATCCGCATCAAATCGTCTTCCAGGCTCAGGAAAAATGAGGACCGACCCGGGTCTCCCTGGCGGCCAGAACGGCCTCGCAGCTGGTTGTCAATCCGGCGGCTTTCATGGCGCTCGGTTGCTAAAACATACAGGCCACCGGCGGCAATCACGGCTGCTTTTTCAACTGCATGTTCCGCTTCAATACGGGCACGCACCTCATCTGGGTGCAGAGTGGGATCAGCGGCGATGGCTTCTAAAACCTTTAGCTCAACATTACCGCCCAACTGAATATCCGTGCCCCGGCCTGCCATATTGGTGGCAATCGTTATGGCACCAAGCTTACCAGCATCGGCGACAATCTTGGCCTCTTGCTCATGCTGGCGGGCATTTAGAACACTGTGCGGCAGGTTTGCCTGTGTCAGCATATCTGACAACGATTCTGATTTTTCGATTGAGGTCGTGCCGACCAGAATCGGCTGACCCTTTGTATGCGCCTCGGCGATTGCCGCAACGATGGCCTCATATTTTTCACGTGCGCTGCGATACACGGCATCATGTTCATCCACACGCATCACAGGCCGGTTTGTGGGCACTTCTACCACGCCCAACTTATAAATTTCGTCAAATTCTTCCGCTTCGGTCATAGCGGTGCCAGTCATACCGGCCAGCTTTTCATAAAGTCGGAAATAGTTTTGGAACGTCACCGAAGCCAATGTTACGTTTTCAGGCTGAACGTTGACGCCCTCTTTCGCTTCGAGCGCCTGATGTAACCCCTCAGACAGCCGCCGCCCACGCATCATGCGCCCTGTGAATTCATCAATAAGCATGACCTCGCCATCACGGACGATGTAGTCTTTGTCTTTATGAAACAGCTTATGCGCCCGCAGCCCCTGCGTCATGTGGTGCACAAGCGATGTCGATTCCGGATCATAAAGCGATTGCCCTTCGGGCAACAGACCGGCCGCCGTCAGGCGCTTTTCGATAAAGTCGTTGCCCTCTTCGGTATAGGTGGCACTGCGGGTCTTTTCATCAATCTTGTAATGTGTCTCATCCAATTCGGGGATAAGGTGATCGACCGTTCGGTAAAGATCAGACCGATCTTGTGACGGCCCCGAAATGATCAAGGGCGTTCGCGCCTCATCAATCAGGATTGAATCTACTTCATCGACAATCGCGAAAAAGTGATCGCGCTGGTTCATTTGATCCAGCTCTGATTTCATATTGTCGCGCAAATAATCGAACCCAAGTTCGTTATTCGTGGCATAGGTGATATCGGCACGATAGGCGGCGCGTTTTTCATCTTCGGGCTGATAGGGATAGACAACACCGGTCGTCAGGCCCAGCTTACCATAGACCTTGCTCATCCATTCAGAATCGCGTTTCGCCAGATAATCATTGACGGTCACGACATGCACACCGCGCCCCATCAAAGCATTCAGGTAGGCCGGGAATGTCGCCATCAAGGTTTTACCTTCGCCGGTCTTCATTTCGGCGATATTACCCTGATGCAGAAAGATCCCGCCCATCAACTGAACATCAAACGCCCGCAGCCCCAATGCCCGGCGCGCAGCTTCGCGGCAATTGGCAAAGGCTTCTGGCAGCAAATCATTTAAGCTTTCACCCTGAGCAGCACGATCTTTCAGCTGAAGCGTGCGGGCCTGTAGACCGGCATCATCCAACGCTATAAATTCCGGTTCAAGCGCGTTGATCTTTTCAACCAGAGGGCGGATTGCCTTGACCTTACGATCGTTCGGGGTGCCAAATATTTTTTTGGCCAAAGTTCCAAAGCCCAGCATGTCTACTCCATCTGGTGCAAATGACATATACGTGCGCGGCTTTTGCTTGCCCGCCCGCGGCCGCACGCCTAGAACACCTAGGCAAGGTTTGGCCCTGCTTCATCGCTACTTAAAAGCGATGTAAGGGGCTGCCCCGAGAGTGTCAACGCCGCGTGGCCGCGCGGATCTAAGCAGGAGCCGTGACAATGCGCACATTTGCAGAATTTTCCTTGGCCTTTGGTCTGGTTCTGGGGCTCAGCGCCCCGGTTTGGGCCGAGGATGCAGCCCCAACCGCAGATCGGGTCATTGCAACCGTCGATGGCACTGAAATTACATTGGGCCACATGATCGTTCTGCGCGATGCACTGCCCGCACAATACCAATCTTTGCCCGATGAAGTTTTGTTTCAGGGCATTCTGGATCAGCTGATTCAGCAAACACTGCTGTCAAAGGCGGTTGAACCAGAAATGGGCAAGCGTGATGTGCTGGCACTCGAAAACGCCCGCCGCGCCTATCTGGCCGACGGTGCAGTCGCGCGCGCCCTGGCGCAAGCGGTTACCCCGCAAGCGATGCAAGCGCTCTATGAAATGCGATTTGCCAACGCCATTCCCGGCACAGAATTCAATGCCGCGCATATTATAGTTGCAACCCAAGCCGAGGCTGCCGAAATTCGGACGCAATTGGATGCCGGCGCAGATTTTGCAGAAATGGCACGCACAAAATCGACCGATGGCGCTGCAGCCAATGGGGGTGATCTGGGTTGGTTTGGCCCCGGCATGATGGTCAAGGAATTCGAAGATGCCGTTGTGGCTATGAAACCGGGGGAAATTGCAGGCCCGCTGCAAACCCAATTTGGCTGGCATCTGGTCAAGCTGAACGACACCCGCCCCACGGCTGCCCCCACCTTTGAAACTGTCCGCCCCGAGTTAGAGGCCGAACTGCAACAACAAGCCGTTGATACCCGCGTGGCCGAACTGACCGCCGCAGCGACGATCACCCGCGACGACGCCGGGATTGACCCGACCATCCTGCGCGATGCGGCACTTTTGGCCGAATAATCTGCTTCTTTTCTGCTTATCCCCGTTCTGCTTGCAAGGAGCCGCGCGATGGCCAAATCTGAGCCCGCCAAAAAAGACAAACCGCACAAAGCCAAGAAAGACAAAACCAAAAAGACCGATAGGGCCAAACAAAAGGCCGTGAAATCGGCCAAGACGCCCGCAGGGCCACTGGTGTCGCCATTGGCACCGCGCGGTGGGTTTCCGGCGTTGCCCGTCATCAAAGGTGCAGCCTTTGCCGCCGCATCGGCCGGGGTGAAATACCAAGGGCGCACAGATGTGATGCTGGTGACACTGGCACCCGGCACAACAATTGCGGGCACCTTTACACGGTCATCAACACGCGCGGCCCCCGTGCTGGATTGCCAGGCAAAATTGGTCAGCAAACCGGCATCTGATACGGGCGCTGCAATTTTGGTGAACTCTGGCAACGCCAATGCCTTTACCGGTGCAGCCGGCGTGACATCAGTTGGGGCAATCACTGGCGCTGTTGCGGCGGCCCTGTCGATCCCACCAGCGCGGGTCTATTCGGCGTCAACCGGGGTGATTGGCCAAGAACTGCCACACAGCCGAATTATCGCCAAATTACCCGATCTGTGCGCTGCTCTGCGCCCCGACGGCATCGGCATGGCTGCTCGCGCGATCATGACCACCGACACATTCCCCAAAGGCGCCTTTGCCGAAATTGAGATTGACGGCGTGCCAGTGCACATTTCGGGCATCGCCAAAGGTTCGGGGATGATTGCGCCCGACATGGCGACAATGCTGGTTTATATTTTTACCGATGCAAAGATCGCCCAGCCTGTTTTGCAAAAAATGCTGTCTCGGCTGACCGAAACCACGTTTAACTGCATTACCGTCGACGGCGACACATCAACGTCAGACAGTTTGATGCTGGCCGCAACAGGTCAGGCCGGGGCCACCGAAATCACCGACCTGCGCAGCAAAGGCGCGCGGGCGTTTCAAGGCGCGCTGCATGCGGTGATGCTGGATCTGGCGCAGCAGGTGGTGCGCGATGGCGAGGGGGCAACCAAATTTGTCACCGTAGCTGTCAGCGGCGCTGACTCAGACGCTGATGCCCGCCGGGTGGCCTTTGCCATTGCCGATTCGCCCTTGGTGAAAACTGCCATTGCAGGCGAAGATCCAAATTGGGGCCGCATTGTGATGGCGGTTGGCAAGTCGGGTGCCAAGGCAGACCGCGATCGACTGACCATTTGCTTTGGCGACGTGCTGGTGGCCGAACACGGCCAAGTGGCCCCCAGCTATCGCGAGGAAGACGGCGCGGCGCATATGCGCGGCCAAGACCTGATGATCAAGGTTGATCTGGGCTTGGGCGCAGGCCAGTGCACCGTCTGGACCTGCGATCTGACGCATCGATATATCGATATCAACGCCGATTATCGGTCGTGATCTGATGGCGGTTATTCTGGTTTCCGCCGTTGCCCTGATTGACCCTGACGGTCGGGTGCTGCTGGCGCAGCGCCCTGTCGGCAAGTCGATGGCAGGTCTTTGGGAATTTCCCGGTGGCAAGGTTGAACCGGGCGAGACACCCGAGGCCGCGCTGATCCGTGAATTGCAAGAAGAATTGGGCATTGACACTTGGGCCAGTTGCTTGGCCCCGCTGACATTTGCAAGCCATGCGTATGAAACGTTTCACTTGCTGATGCCGCTTTTTGCCTGCCGAAAGTGGCAGGGCATCGTGCAACCCCGTGAAGGTCAGGCCCTAAAATGGGTAAGACCGGCTGATTTGGCCAACTATCCAATGCCCCCAGCCGATGTGCCATTGGTGGCGATGCTACGCGACTGGCTTTAATTCGACACCGACGTGATTCAAAAAGGGCGGCCGATTGGCCGCCCTTTTTAAATATTTCTTGAACGCAGGACGCTTAGGCCAGTTTGCGCTCAACCGTTTCACGCTCAAAAATCTCGATGACATCGCCGGGGCGGATATCTTCATAGTTTTCAAACGCCATGCCGCATTCTTGGCCCGATATCACTTCCTTGACCTCATCCTTGAAACGCTTGAGCGTTTTCAGGTTGCCCTCATGGATCACGACATCTTCACGCAACAGGCGCACCCCTGCCGACCGGCGGGCAACGCCCTCGGTCACCAGACAGCCAGCAACTTTGCCAACATTAGAAACTTTGAACACTTCTTTGATCGACGCGTAGCCGATGAACTTTTCACGAATTTCGGCCTTCAACAGCCCTGAAGCTGCTGCTTTCACATCATCCACCAGATCATAGATCACTGAATAATAGCGAATTTCGACACCTTTTTGATGCGCACTGTTGCGCGCAGGTGCATTGGCACGCACGTTAAAGCCGATAACCGGCGCCTTGGCAGCTTCGGCCAAGCCGACGTCAGTTTCAGTGATCGCACCAACGCCATAATGCAGGATGCGCACGCGCACCTCATCATTGCCGATTTTCTCCAATGCCTGAACGATCGCCTCGGCAGAGCCCTGCACATCGGCCTTCACAACCAACGGCAACTCGGCCACGCTTTGGTCAGCCTTGGCCTTGGCCATCAGCTGCTCCATCGTCGTTGCCGCACCAACGGCAGCGCGTTTATCTTTGGCTGCATTTTCACGATAAAGCGCAATTTCGCGGGCCTGTGCTTCGGTGGCAACGACGTTCAAAACGTCACCAGCTTGCGGTGTTCCGGTAAAGCCCAGAACTTCCACTGGCACCGATGGCCCAGCTTCTTTGACGCGCGCGCCCTGATCATCAATCAAGGCCCGAACCTTGCCCCAAACCTGACCAGCAACAAAGATATCGCCCGGACGCAGTGTACCACTTTGCACCAAAACGGTGGCAACCGGGCCACGACCAACATCCAGCTTGGCCTCAATCACGGCCCCCATCGCTGCGCGGTCGGGGTTGGCACGCAAATCAAGCAGTTCAGCCTGAAGTGCGATATTTTCCAACAGCTCATCCAAGCCTTCGCCTGTCAGCGCCGAGACTTCTACATCCAACACGTCGCCCGACATTTTTTCGACCACAACATTATGTTGCAGCAGATCGGTGCGCACCTTGGTTGGGTTGGCACTGGGTTTGTCGATTTTGTTGATGGCAACGATCATCGGCACCTTCGCCGCCTTGGCGTGGTTAATCGCCTCAATCGTCTGCGGCATAACAGCGTCATCTGCCGCAACAACCAGCACAACGATATCTGTCACATGCGCACCGCGCGACCGCATTGCGGTAAAGGCCGCGTGGCCGGGCGTATCCAAAAACGTCAGCTTTGCGCCGCTTTCGGTTGTCACCTGATACGCGCCGATATGCTGGGTAATGCCGCCGGCCTCGCCCGAGACAACCGTCGTTTTACGGATGGCATCCAAGAGCGATGTTTTGCCGTGGTCAACATGGCCCATGATCGTGACGATGGGTGGGCGGGCTTGCAGCAGCGCCGGATCATCGATCACCGCATCAATCACTTGTTCCACATCCGAATCTGACACGCGCACGGCACGATGGCCAAACTCTTCGATGATCAGCTCAGCCGTATCGGCATCAATCGCTTGGTTCATCGTCGCCATCATGCCCATTTTCATAAGCGATTTGACAACATCAGCCGCACGTTCGGCCATACGATTGGCCAGTTCCTGAACGACAATTGTTTCAGGCAACTGAACATCGCGCACCATTTTTTCGCGCGGGGTGTTCATGCCCATCGCTTTTTGGCGGGCCCGTTCCTGTTTGCGCTTCATCGCGGCCATCGACCGCTGGCGCCCACCTTCGCCTGCAATGGCTTCGGTCAGGGTCAGCTTACCGGTGCGGCGCGCATCGTCGCCACCCTTGGCCTTGGCGCGCGCATCGCGATCACCGCCACGCTCATCGCGTTCACGGTCGATCTTGCGGGCTGCCGCTGGCGGTGCCGGGCGGGATTGGCCACGCTGGGCGGGCGGCTCGGCCGGTGCAGCGGCGGCTGCAGGTGCAGATCCGGGCCGGGCGCGCGAGTCGCTGCGTGCGGTGTTTTGCGCGGCAGATGCCTCTTCGCGGGCGGTCAGTTCCGCTTCGCGTTTCGCACGTTCCTGGGCTTCAACCAGCGCGCGCTTTTCGGCCTCAAGCTCGCGCTGTTCGCGCTCTTTGGCTTCGAGATCATCGCGGCGACGCTGACGCTCGACCTCGCGCTGGCGTTCATCTTCGGCGCGCTGCGCCGCATCATCGGCTTCGCGAGCACGCGCAGCCTGCACGGCTTTCAGCCGGCGATCCATTTCCGAATCAGTAATGCCGGCCGGCCGGCGCGATGGGTCGCCCTGAACCGGGGCGCTTGCGCCGCCTGCAGCA
>ERZ888423.2419-NODE-2419-length-13943-cov-11.540323_pt1 | contig 13943 bp, 9 predicted proteins | sample MGYA00520523_ERZ888423 | MGnify/ENA primary metagenome ERZ888423 (study PRJEB32303, sample SAMEA104408611) | aquatic metagenome | biome: Brackish water; feature: Pelagic; material: water | place: Baltic Sea | collected 2014-06-08T10:24:00 | depth 30,27 m ...
AATGACTTCACCGGAGTTTCTGGTGTTATCGGAATCTCAGGTGATTTTGATGCGCTTATCAATGGAGAAATCGATCAAGATGCTGACGTAACTGATTACTTCTATGGTTATGCAATGTACTTTGTCTATGCTGATGAAGCAAGTGGAACATATGACATCTTGAACTGGTTCGATGATGTCAATGAATCTGCTGACGATTTAGCTGACAAAGGATTCTCCTTCGTGTTTGACTTCCAAGAACTAGATATCTATTTCTCTAGTGAAGGAAGCATGAATGTAACAGGAGGTGACATGTCATTTAACGGTAGCTATTTCGGATTGATTGGCTTCTTTGATGCGCTTCTTGATGGTGAAGAGCCAGGAGAAGCAAGCTTTCAAGAAGTTGACGGTTTTGGCCAAATGGGCTGTGACTGATTCTGAGAGCTAATCTTATTCAAGGCCCCCTCTGAAATGTGGGGGCCTTTTTTATGTCAATTATTCTACCTTGGTATCATGAAATTACCTGAACTTTCTATCTCCTTATTATGCATGGCTCTAACATTGTGCATGAGCTCTTGCCAAACCACTCAAGTCGAATCTGAAGAATCTATGGTCCTTACTGCTCCTGTCGCTGAAAAAAATCCACACCCCCTCACCCATCATGGAGTCACCCGTGTCGATGACTATTACTGGATGAAATTGAGTGATGCTCAGAAAGAAGCCAATGAGCCAGATGAGCAGACAAATAAAGTAGTAGACTATCTCAATGCAGAAAATGAGTATCAGAAACAGGTGATGGCTCATACGGAGACTTTTCAGAAAAACCTCTATGATGAGATGGTAGCTCGTATAGATCAGACTGATCAATCTGTTCCTGTTAAAGAGAATGGATTTTGGTATTACACACGCTTTGAAGAAGGTCAAGACTATCCCCTAGTATGCCGTAAGGAAGGCACTATGGAGAACCAAGAACGCATCATGCTTAATGGTCCTGCTATGTCTAAAGATCACAGTTATTTCGATATAGGCGGTCGCAGCGTGAGCGAAGACAACAAGTTGCTTGTATATGGTCTTGACACTGTATCTCGGAGGCAATACACGCTCTATGTGAAGAATTTAAAAACTGGAGATTTACTGGCAGATCGCATTGAGAATACCACAGGCGGAGCTACTTGGGCGAATGACAATAAGACTCTTTTCTATACGGTGAAAGACCCAGTCACCTTGAGGTCGTATCGCATTTATAAGCATAAACTAGGCACTCCTCAATCAGAGGATGTTATGGTCTTTGAAGAGCAAGATGAAACATTTAGCACTTATGTCTATAAGTCTAAGAGCAAGAAATACCTCATCATAGGTTCTTTCCAAACCCTGTCTAGCGAATTCCGTTTCCTATCTGCTGATTCACCAGATGGAGACTGGAAAGTGTTCCAAAAAAGAGAGCGTAATCATGAATATAATATCGCTCATTTTGGCAAAGACTTTTATGTGGTGACCAATGAAAAAGCCAAGAACTTCAAACTCATGAAGTGTCCAGAAACGGCTACATCTATGGAGAACTGGACTGAGGTACTTGCACACCGTCCTGATGTATTGCTCGAAGGAATAGAGATCTTCAAGGATTATTTAGTGATAGAGGAAAGGTCTAATGGATTGAATCAAATCCGTGTGAAGCGCTGGGATGGAAGCGCAGACTATTACCTTGAATTTCAAGACCCTGCTTACACTGCATACACCAGTTCTAATCCAGAATTCGACACGAAAGTGCTGCGCTATGGCTACACCAGCATGACTACGCCTAGCTCTGTATATGACTTCGATATGATGAGCAAGAATCGCACATTGCTTAAGCAACAAAAAGTGCTAGGAGGTCAATTCAGTCCTGACGATTATAGCTCTGAGCGTGTCTTTGTTACAGCTGATGACGGAACGCAAGTTCCTATGTCTATTGTGTATAAAAAAGGATTCCAAAAGGATGGTACTCAACCTGTTCTTCTTTATGGGTACGGATCATACGGGAACAGTATAGATGCCTACTTCAGTTCTGTGAGACTGAGTCTTCTTGACCGAGGATTTGCCTTTGCCATTGCACATATACGTGGTGGTCAAGAGATGGGTAGAGCCTGGTATGAAGACGGAAAATTGCAAAAGAAGATGAACACCTTCACTGATTTCATTGACTGTGGAGAGTATCTCGTTTCAGAAAAGTATACGGGCAGCGAGCACCTCTATGCCATGGGCGGTAGTGCTGGAGGATTGCTTATGGGAGCTATCATTAATATGAAGCCAGAACTTTGGAATGGAGTGGTAGCGGCAGTTCCATTTGTGGATGTAGTCACCACTATGCTTGATGAAGATATTCCATTGACCACAGGAGAATATGACGAATGGGGAAATCCGAATGAGAAGCCTTCCTTCGATTATATGCTTAGCTATTCACCTTACGATCAAGTGAAAGCACAGAATTATCCTAACCTCTTGATTACTACAGGTTATTGGGATAGTCAAGTACAGTATTGGGAACCTGCAAAATGGCTCGCCAAATTGAGAGACATGCGTACCAATGACAAGCAACTCATGATGCACTGTAATATGGATGCTGGACACGGTGGGGCTTCAGGTCGATTTGAGCAATTCAAGGAGATTGCCTTGGAATATGCTTTCATATTAGACCTTGAAGGAAAAACAAAATGAATTTTCAAGTAGCCCAGGAAAAACGTTGGAGCGTAAAGCCCGTCCCTTCTGCCGCTGTTGTGGAGGGGTTAGCTGTTGCTATCAACATAAGACCTGAGCTCGCCTCTCTTCTTGTTCAGCGTGGTATTACTGACTTTGAAGAAGCCAAGAAATTCTTCAGGCCTTCATTAGCAGATTTACATGATCCTTTCTTAATGAAGGATATGTATAAAGCTGTCGATAGATTAATCAAAGCGGTTTCAGAGAAAGAACATATAATGGTCTTCGGGGATTATGATGTGGATGGGACCACGTCTGTTTCTCTGGTCTATTCCTTTCTTCATGAATTCCATGAGCAAGTTGTCTATTACATTCCTGACCGATATAAAGAAGGATATGGGTTGTCCTTTGACGGGATAGACTTTGCCCATGACAATGGTATCACTCTGATGATTACGCTAGACTGCGGAATAAAAGCCGTGGAGAAAGTGAAGTATGCCAAAGAGAAAGGTATAGATGTCATCATATGCGATCATCACCGTCCTGGAAAAGAGCTTCCGCCAGCTGTGGCTGTGCTTGATCCTAAACAAGATGAATGCTCATATCCCTATAAAGAATTATGCGGTTGCGGAGTGGGATTCAAGTTCATGCAAGCCTATTGTATTAAGAGTGGCAGGAATCAAGACGAGATACTGAAGTACGTAGACATGCTTGCAGTAGCCATAGGAGCTGATATAGTTCCTGTAACGGGAGAGAACAGGATATTAATGTACATGGGTCTTCAGAAGATCAATGAAAGTCCCTGTGAAGGATTAAAGGCATTGCTAGGAGTTGCAGGTGTCAAAAAGGAATTAAATGTCACTGATTTAGTCTTCATTCTAGCCCCGAGGATTAATGCGGCTGGTAGAATTAGTCACGGGTCGAATGCCGTTGCTTTACTCACTTCACCCAACCCAGAGCAACTAGAAGTACTGGCCAAGGAAATAGATTCCTTCAATAGGGAGCGTAAAGACCTAGACAAACAAATCACTCAAGAAGCTTTGCACATTCTCCAAACCGACCCTAGTTATACCGATATGCAGAGTACAGTTGTCTTCAAAGAGGATTGGCATAAAGGTGTAGTGGGCATCGTAGCTTCTCGATTAATAGAGCACGTCTATCGTCCTACCATTGTCTTGACCGAGAGTAATGGGATGGCGACAGGGTCAGCTAGATCCATTGCACATTTTGATGTGTATGAAGCTATAGATGCGTGCAATGACCTACTGGTGAATTTCGGGGGTCATACACATGCTGCAGGTATGACTATGAAGGTGGAGGCTGTTCCAGAATTCAGGAGAAGATTCGAAGCCTCAGTTAGGGAGCGAATGCAAGAAGAATGGTTAATTCCTGAGTTACAAGCCGACCTTGAGATTTCCTTAGCTCATTTAGATTCCAAGTTCCTAGGCATATTGAAACAGATGGGACCATACGGACCAGGGAATATGAATCCCGTCTTCTATTCTCAGCGATGCAAAGAAAAAGGCTGGGCCAAAGTAGTAGGTGAAGACCATTTAAAACTACAGATTATAGCTGAAGGCATGAATCATCCCATAGATGCTATTGCCTTCAAGCAAGCACATCATCTGGATACGGTCCGTGCGGGAAAACCGTTCAGCATTCTATATACCATTGAAGAAAATGAATGGCAAGGGATGGTCAAACTTCAACTGAACATCAAGGATATCAAGGCTGAGAAGAACTCTTGGGAATGAGCTTTCTTATTTGAAAGCTGCAATTCCTGTGATGTCCATTCCAGTAATCAAGAGATGAATATCGTGTGTTCCTTCATACGTAATCACACTTTCTAGATTCATCATATGACGCATAATTGGATATTCATTCGTGATACCCATAGCGCCATGAATCTGCCTCGCTTCTCTAGCGATTTTCAATGCCATGTCTACGTTATTACGCTTAGCCATGCTAATCTGTGCTGAAGTAGCTGTACCAGCCTCACGTAATTGACCAAGTCTGAATGTTAAAAATTGTGCTTTGGTGATTTCTGTAATCATCTCAGCGAGTTTCTTCTGTTGCAATTGGAACGCAGCAATAGGCTTCCCGAATTGTATACGCTCCTTCGCATACCTCAGTGCAGAATCATAACAATCCAAGGCTGCACCAATGGCGCCCCATGCAATTCCATAGCGCGCTGAATCAAGACAACCAAGTGGCGCGCCTAGTCCGCTCTTGTTAGGAAGTAGATTTCCTTTGGGAACCTTGACATCAGCAAATACAAGTTCTCCTGTATTTGAAGCACGCAGTGACCACTTTCCATGAGTTTCAGGGGTAGTGAATCCTTCCATACCTCGTTCCACGATTAATCCATGGATTCTACCTTCTTCGCTCTTAGCCCAAACTACGGCCACATCACAGAAAGGAGAATTACTAATCCAGAGTTTAGAGCCATTGAGTAAATAATGATCGCCCATATCCTTGAAATTGGTAGCCATGCCAGCAGGGTTACTTCCATGATCAGGTTCAGTGAGGCCGAATGATCCAATGAACTCTCCTGTAGCAAGTTTGGGCAAATAGGTATGTCTCTGCTCTTCAGAACCGTATTTCCATATCGGATACATGACCAACGAACTTTGCACAGAGGAGGTAGAACGCAGACCAGAATCACAACGCTCTAATTCTTGCATAATCAATCCATATGAGATCTGATCTAGTCCTGCTCCACCATATTCAACAGGAATATACGGGCCAAAACCTCCTATAGAAGCCAAGCCCGGAATGACCTGCTTAGGGAAGGTACCTTTCTCGAAATATTCTTCGATGATTGGAGACATCTCCTTCTTCACCCATGCTCTAGCCGAGTCACGCACAAGTTTGTGCTCATCACTGAGCAGCTCATCCATTTGATAATAATCATGTCCTTGATATAGGTCTGTTCGCATTTTCTAGAGTTTAAAGCGGTGCAAATCTAAAGAAATAGCTTTGGTCACTGAGTGGGTCTATGAAAGCTTCTACAGCTATCTTTGCCGCGCAGGTCAGAGCTATGGAGGGAATCGAACGCAGTGCACTTATTCTTGGGAACACCTGGATAGTATTGACCATTCTATTCAGCATGATGCTGCTTGCATACGTACACAAGGCCTATCCTGCTCGATTCGGGAAATTATTTAGAGCCACCTTCAATGAGCGTATCACACGACAAGTAATGAGGGAGGAAATGGTATTCTCTCACAGGGCCACTTTGATTTTAATGTTGATTGCTGGTATCGCCACATCTTTGAACTTAGAACTTTTAAGAGCTAATTTGAATGAATCGACTCCCAATATTGGATACTTTTTCGTGATTTTCTTGCTACTTGCAGCTGCTTATTTTGCCCGCCAAGGCATGAGAGCATTATTGAATATTCTTCTGAGTTCGAAGTCAGGTTTAACCGAATTTAATTTCGTTTCCTCTCTGATTTACAAGGTTTTAGGATTGGTTTTGATTCCAATCGCGGTGATTAGTTCATTGGTTGAAAAGAAGCTCTCCTTGTACTTTATGGGCCTCTTCTTAGTATCAATGATCCTAGCCGCTTTATTCCGCTGGTATAGAGCTTGGAGAATAGGAAGACAGGCAGGAGGGGCTGTATATCATCTATTGATTTATCTTTGCACTTTTGAAATCCTCCCATTGCTTGTAATAATCAAGGGAGTGATTGAAGATAGTTCAATCTGAGCAAAGGATAGCAATGGCAGTAGAAGGAAAAGTGAAGACCATATTGGTCTCCCAACCAGCACCACCGAAGGATAGATCACCTTATCATGAAATTCAGACCAAATACAAGGTCAAAGTGGATTTCATTCCGTTCATCCATGTGGAAGGGCTGAATGCTTCTGAATTCAGGAATCAGAAGGTACATATACTTGAACACACTGCAGTCATCTTTACCAGTAGACATGCAGTGGATCATTTCTTCCGTTTATGCGAAGAGACTCGAGTAGTGGTGCCTGAGACCATGAAATATTTCTGCATCTCTGAGGCAGTAGCCTATTACATGCAGAACTATATGGTGTATAGGAAGCGCAAGATTTTCTTTGGAAAACAGAGGTTCTCTGAGTTGGTAGAAATCTTGAAAAAGCATAAGCAAGAAACCTTTCTCCTTCCTTGTTCTGACATCTATAAAGAAAGCATGCCTGAGGCATTGGAGGAAGTGGGTATTCGGCACACTGTCGGTATCTTTTATAGGACTGTAGCCAGTGATTTAAGCGATCTTGCTGATATCAAGTATGATATGCTAGTCTTCTTCAGCCCATCAGGAATTTCCTCACTCTACAAGAACTTTCCTAAGTTCAAGCAAAATGGAACCCGTATAGCGGCATTTGGTCCAAGTACGGCCAAGGCCATCGCTGATGCAGGTCTGAGGTTGGATGTTCCAGCTCCTACAACTGATAGCCCTTCTATGAGTAAAGCCATAGAGGAGTATATCAAGAAGGCAAATAAGTAATCACTTGACTTTTACCATCTCTATGCTTCCGCTTAGAGATGATTTACCCTTGGACTCATAAGCGCCTTTCTTTCGTTTCGCCTTTGACTTGAGGAAACAGGATCTTTTTTCTTGCAGCTGAATGACTACGTCAGTTTCAGAAGTTGATCTTGAATGCAGGATTCCTCCATCTAGGATTAGTTTCCCTCCTGGCTCTACTATGACTTGGGCTTCTGCTGGCAAGCTGAGTTTACATCTTATGATTAGCGTAGCTCCATCCTTGATCACTATGTCTTCATAGGCTTTGAAATCAATTTCTAAAACCCTGTTTTCTTCAATTATAATGGGTTTCTTGACGTAGACATCTTCCTGCAAGAAGTCACGGATATTGCTAACCCTCAGGTTCAAGTGCATCTTTCCTATTTCTGAAGGTTGGAGGTAATTATGCGGACTCACAAAGAGCTGATTCATAATGCTCTCATGACACTTATTCAGTCCATGATATTCATTCCCATGACTTAAGCCCATGGAATGACCCAGCTCATGAGCCAGTACATTCCCTCTTCCTGAATAGTTCCATCCTTGAAGAACAGACCAAGGTTCCATTTTGGGATTCAGTGCTTCCTCCTCGATAACCACATTCTTTAACCACCAAAACTGGTTATAGTCATTACCTAAGCATATCCTAGAGCTTCTGTCCAAGTCCCTGACCGTAGGCAGTTCAGAGCACCCAGGTTTCCCTTTGGGTTCATCTCTGAAGGTTTTTTCTAGAACGAGGACATCGTAATCTGAAGAATCATTAGGCAAGTATATATTGATTGCTCTATCATACTTAGGATTCTTCCGAATCTCTATTTCAAGGTCATTCAAGAACCAGTTCCCATCATTAGGGCATCCTGCTCCATTCTCCGCATTCCAGTAATAATCGTCTTGAAAGTAAATGAATTCATTTAGCACGAATTGGACATAGGTACTTGATATGAAATCATCACCGGTATAGCACACTTTGTTTCTAGGATCAGTTAGTTCTTTCCAATGCCAATTTGCGATATCAATAGATTTACGAAGCAAGAATTCATGCTCAGGATCACTGGCCGTATAATTTCCTGAACCGTCTTTTTTCTGAGGAATCACATAGTTAACCCGGACAAAAAAAGTGGGACTGTCCTCGGCCGGAATGAAATTCATAGGGTCTTTCCAGAAGGCCTCCTTGCCTTTACATTCACTCTGAGCTTGGCTATAGAAAAAAATAAGCAGGAGGATGGTCGTAAGAATGTAAGAACGGGCTGCGAGCTGCATTGCTTTCGTTTAATTTAGACCGAATATAAGACCTACAGCAGGTATTGAATAAAAATTGGGAATAAGCACTACATACAGCCTCAAACACAGGAGTCGCATAGCCGCTGTGGTGAAGAAAGGGCAACGTTACCGTTCCTTCCCAATTCACCTAATGGCCCTAGAGCATAGCCCTGAGGAATATGAGGATCTGAAGATTGGATTCTCTGTTCCTGCAAGAATTCATCGCTCCGCAGTTATGCGTAACAGGCTCAAGCGCAGAATGCGTGAAGCGATTCGACCTTTGATACCTTCCTTGCTTGAAAAGAAAAGGGCCACTGGACTTTCCTTAATGTTCGTCCATGTAGGGCCGGAGGAAAGTGACCAAGCCTTGATCCACTTGAAAATAAAGATACTTTTAGAACGTTTCACAGAACATACTCCAATCCCTTCTTCTCATGAACATTGAACCGAAAAAAACTAGAAAAAGGACTTTTAAAGGATTGATTGCGCTCCTTTTGGCCGTAGCCGTAATAGGACCAGCTGCCAAAATAGGAGATGATTTTTTCGAGATATCTAAGAACTTGGAGATCTTCTCTGACCTTTATAAGAACATCAATCTCTACTATGCTGATGATACCAAGCCTGGTGACCTGATGAAAACTGGGATTGATGCCATGTTGGAATCCTTGGATCCATATACGACCTATATCCCCGAGTCGCGCATGGAGGACTATCGCTTCATGACCACAGGACAATATGGTGGAATAGGCTCATTAATACGCACTATGGATGATGGTATTTATATCTCAGAACCTTATCAAGGTTTTCCTGCCGAGAAAGCAGGATTAATGTCAGGAGATAAAATCTTGAAAGTAGATGGCAAGAGCATTCTGGACAAGGATCAAGAAGAAGTGAGTGAATTCTTGAAAGGATCACCAGGAAGCACGGTGAAAATAGAAGTGGCTCGTCAAGGAGAAGGAGTCAAAGAGTTTAGTATCAAGCGTGAAGAGATTAAGATTCCAGATGTTCCTTTCAAAGGAATGATCGATACGCAGACAGGATATATCAAGCTGAACGGATTCACTCAAACAGCAAGTAAGGAAGTCAGAGATGCCTTCAAGGAACTAGAAGGACAAGGCATGACCCAATTGGTCTTGGACTTACGCGGAAATGGTGGTGGCCTTCTACGTGAAGCTGTGAACATTGTGAACTTCTTCGTACCAAGAGGAACAGATATCGTGAGTACTCGTGGTAACATAGAAGAGTGGGACAAGACACATAAAGGGTTGAATGAACCGCTGAGCGTAGACATTCCTATGGTGGTATTAATTGATGAAGGTTCGGCATCAGCCAGTGAGATTGTCTCAGGTACGCTGCAGGATTTAGACCGAGCGGTAATCGTAGGGCAACAAAGTTTCGGTAAAGGACTTGTTCAGCAGACCAAGGACATCGCATACGGATCTAAGCTCAAACTAACTGTAGCCAAATATTATACGCCAAGTGGCAGATGCATACAGAAACTCGATTATTTCCATAAAACGGATATTGGAGGTGTAGAGGTTATGCCTGATTCTTTAGTCAAAGAATTCAGAACGAAGAATAATCGTCCCGTGTTTGATGGAAGAGGAATAGAACCAGATATAAAGATTGAAGATGAGAGCTTGGGCAAAGTGGTGGGCGCATTATTCAAAGGAAATTACTTCTTCAAATATGCTACAGAATACAAGAAGAGTCATCCTGAAATATCCAAAGCTGAAGACTTCAGCCTGAGCAAGGATGAATTCCAAGCTTTCGTGCACTGGCTGACAGAAAAGAACGTTTCCTACAGCACTGATACAGAAGACGCATTGGATGATTTGATAAATACAGCTAAAGATGAACGCTATTACGATGATTCTTCTAGTCAACTAGAAGGACTCAGAGCTGCGCTGAAGCCTGATGTCAAAAGTGATGTCATGAAGTATGAACGCATCGTGAAGCTGTTATTAGAAAGTGAAATTGTTTCTCGATATGAGTTCCAAGATGGCAGAGCTAGACACGGATTACGTGATAATCCATTTATTGAAGAAGCGCTGAAAAGCTTGAAACCAGAGGCAAGAACAAAAATCTTGAAGGGCTAAATCCGCGGAATTTGGCCTTCCTTACACGGATACTGGAAGAGCGCTGGCTCTATTGGCTGGGCTGGGCTGGGCTTGCATGTGGACTTGCATTAGGCCGAGCCATACTGAGTATTTCCATTATAGTTTTGGCGGGAGCTTGGCTTTTTGACGGCCTGTATCGCAAGGATATATTGAAGAAATGGAAAGCCTTTCTTTCGCATCGTCCTGCTTTGCTCATCAGCTCCATTCCGATTATCTATGCGATTTCTTTGCTCTATTCTTCAGGGATTCACGAGGGGTTAAGTGTCTTGAGAACACAAGCTCCGCTGCTCGTTCTTCCTATGATTTTAAGCAGCATGCCTAAGCTGAAAGCTGATCACATCAAGAGAATTGCCATGATTCATGTGGCCGCTCTTCTACTTTCAACGCTCCTCTCCTATTTTATGGCTGATGCTTCTGTGATATCAGAAACTCCACGACAGATTCCGATTTTCGTGAATCATATCCGTATGGCATTACTACTAGTAATGGGCATTTTCTTAATCCTAAGATTCAACAGCTCCAAGGACCCACTGCGCATGTTCATCAATCTAAGCGCAATTGCGTGGTTCCTTTATTTCCTATGGATCATGCAGGCAGCCACAGGGTTTAGCATACTTTTATTGGTACTGTTCTTCTATGGACTGCGATCACTTTTTGTTTCTGGAGGAAGAAAATGGCTTGGAATTCTGAGTCTCCTCTGTGTAAGCCTATGCGGCTATTATGTAATCTCTTCGGCCAACGCATATTGGGCAAGTCCTGTGGTTTCCTTAGCGGAACTTGATACCCATACCACATTGGGTAATGAATACATCCATGTCATAGAAAACAAGAGTTTGGAGAATGGTCATAGGATCTGGTTGTACATCGCGTATAATGAGATGATGGAGGCCTGGACAGAGCGTTCTGCAGTGGATATTAATGGCAAGGACAAAAAAGGACAACCTATTCGAGGAACTTTATTGCGCTATCTCACCAGTTTAGATCTGAGAAAAGATGCAGCAGGAGTTGCCGCCTTGACTGATGATCAGATCAAAGAAATAGAAGAAGGAATAACGAGCGCATTAGCTCAAGAACATTCAGGAATACGCAAGCGTCTAGACGTACTTTTCTTCGAGCTAGATTCCTATGTTAATGGTGGAGACCCCAGTTATAATTCCATGACCAGGCGATTTGAATATTGGAAAGCAGGATGGGGATTGTTCAAACGAAGTCCCATCATAGGCTATGGGGCAGGAAATTTGAGAGAAGATCTGAAGCCTGAGTTCATTAAGAATTCTCGGCTCTCAGAAGACGCTTGGAACCTGATTCATAATCAATTCCTCACCTTCTTGGCCTGCTTCGGGATACTGGGATTCATATGGATGATCTATGTTCACTATATGCCTCTGGGAATTGTGTTCTTGAGAAAAGAATGGCTCTTGTGGGTTTTCCTCTTCGTGCTATGTGCAAGCTATATGACTGAAGACACCTTGAATACACAAGCAGGCCTCAGCTTTTTCTTCTTTTATCAAGGACTTCTGATCCTAGGAGTTTACCGACCGACCGAGTCTAAAACTTCTTCGTAGATGGCCTTTGTTTTCTCTGCTGTGCGTTGATAGCTGAAGGCTTGAATATGCGCCCTTGCGTTTTTGGTGAATTCTTGCTGAAGCTCTTTATCTGCCAAGACCTTTTTCACTTGATAAGCCAATCCCATCGGATCACCAACATCAGCTAGTGCGCCTGTTTTTCCATCAATGACTATTTCAGGAATTCCACCTGCGCGTGTTGCTACCACAGGGACTCCAGACGCCATCGCATCAATAATACTCGTGCCCAGTCCTTCTGTTTTACTTGTAATCAAGAAGAGGTTCATGTCAGCGAGTAGCTGTAAGGCATCCGTTCTGAATCCAATCATCTTCAATTCATTATGAAGTCCCTTTTCTTTGGTAAAAGCTTCTAGTTCTGTCCTCAAATTCCCTTCACCCATGATGACAAATGAGGCGTTCATTCCATCTGCCTTGAGCAGAGCTGCTGAGGAGATAAATGTAAATAGATCTTTATGCGGAGCCAAAGCAGCCAGCACCCCGATGAGGACTTGCTCTTCATCTATATCCAATATTTTTCTGAGCGCACCACTGGCTTTTATTCCAGCATAACGTTCTAAGTCCACACCGCTATGAACTGTTACCGCCAAGGAAGGCTTCTTCAATGCGGGACGTATCATCTCCCGTATCGCATCAGACACGCAAAGTATGCGCTTGATGAGCGGATGATTGTATTTCCATGAAGCCCAGAGGCTCATCTTCACAGGAAAATCTACCCTTCGGCTCAGGATAGATGGCGTCTTCAATCCTAGTAAATATGCAATGGCCAAGACATCATGCCCCTTACCGCTGTGAACATGGATTAGGTCAACGTTCTTAGCGCAAGTCTTAAGCTTCAATGCAGCACGTATCAGTGAAAGAACAGAAAAAGAAACGGAAGTAAATGGGAAGGCCTCCTTCTCGGCCCAGGCCTGAAACGCACTTTCTTTTCTCAGGAGAAGCTCCACATGAATGCCCTTCTTTCTGCTTTCTTGGAGGAGGTAAGCGATCTGCTGCTCACCACCACGCCAAGAAGCTTCACTGCTGACATGCAAGACCTTCATAGCTTCTCCCCTTTTTGGATACGCAGGAGTTTCAGGTAACGAAGAAAAACGGAATAGCCCGAAAGCACAGAAATGATGAATCCTTCCTTACCATCCAAGAACCCAAGTTTGATCACAAAATGCCTGAAAAAGCGGAATACAGGTTTGCCCAACAAATGGAAATACCCCACATCACCAGTTTTCAACGCACGATCTCGAGCTGACCAAGTTGTGTATCTATCGAACTTTTCTAAGTAATGATTCAAGTCCTTGTATGTATAATGCAAGAGCTTTTCCTGAAGCAGTCCAACCTCAGATCTGCATTGCATTTCTTCATGCACAGCCACAGGTGCGTAGGTGCACGACCCTTTCTTAAATAAACGAATGACCTTATCGTTTTGCCAGCCGCTATAGCGAATCTGCTTTCCCATGAAGTGATTCTGTCTACAAATCCAATACGCTTCGAATGCTGGCGCTATAAGCACCTTTTCCATTTCCTTTCTCAGGGAATCAGTGACGCGTTCATCAGCATCTAGGAAGATAATCCAGTCATGCTCGGCATGCTGAATAGACCAATTTTTCTGATGCGCAGGGCCTTCGTATTCGTGTTGGATAAGTTGAGCTGAAGTGCTTTTAACTAGCTCTGCGGTGCGATCAGTGCTGAAGCTATCTACCACCATAACCTGATCACACCAACTCACTGAGGCGATGGCTTGAAGGATATGATCTTCCTCATTGAAGGAAGGAATGATGGCGGTGATAGTCTTGCGTATACTCACAGAGCGAATGTAGGATATCCCGAGGTAA
>ERZ888423.2420-NODE-2420-length-13940-cov-50.021678_pt1 | contig 13940 bp, 13 predicted proteins | sample MGYA00520523_ERZ888423 | MGnify/ENA primary metagenome ERZ888423 (study PRJEB32303, sample SAMEA104408611) | aquatic metagenome | biome: Brackish water; feature: Pelagic; material: water | place: Baltic Sea | collected 2014-06-08T10:24:00 | depth 30,27 m ...
ACCATCTTGCCTGCGGAAATCCACGGCATCATCGCGCGCAGCTTTTCGCCGGTCGCCTCGATCTGGTGTTCGTCGTTGATGCGGCGCGTTGCCTTGAACATCGGCTGACCGACGGCGTTTTCCTGCATGAAATCGCGCACGAACTTGCCGGTCTGGATGTCGCGCAGCACCGCTTTCATCCGGGCCTTGGTCTCATCATAGGGCAAGATGCGCGGACCCGAGACATATTCGCCATATTCGGCCGTGTTCGAGATCGAATAGTTCATGTTGGCGATGCCGCCTTCATAGATCAGATCGACGATCAGCTTGACCTCGTGGAGACATTCGAAATAGGCCATTTCCGGCTCATAGCCGGCTTCGACCAGCGTCTCAAAGCCCATGCGGATCAACTCGACCAGACCACCGCACAGAACCGCCTGTTCGCCGAACAGGTCGGTTTCGCATTCTTCGCGGAAATTGGTCTCGATGATGCCCGAGCGCCCGCCGCCAATGGCCGAACAATAGGACAGCCCGATTTCCAACGCGCGGCCTGACGCGTCATTGTGCACCGCCACAAGGCAAGGCACGCCGCCGCCCTTGGTGTATTCGCCGCGCACCGTGTGGCCGGGGCCCTTGGGTGCCATCATGATGACATCGACGCCGGCCTTGGGCTCGATCAGCCCGAAATGCACGTTCAGACCATGCGCAAAGGCAATCGCGGCCCCTTCGCGCAGATTGTCATGCACATATTTCTTGTAGGTGTCGGCCTGCAATTCATCGGGCATGGTGAACATGATCAGGTCGCACCAAGCGGCCGCTTCGGCGATGCCCATGACCTTGAGCCCCTCGGCCTCGGCTTTTCTGGCGCTGGGCGAACCGGGGCGCAATGCCACCACGACATTCCTGGCGCCGCTGTCGCGCAGGTTCAGCGCATGGGCATGGCCCTGGCTGCCATAGCCCAGAATGGCGACCTTCTTGTCCTTGATCAGGTTCACATCGCAATCGCGATCATAATAGACGCGCATCTGTTCTTCTCCTCGGATGGCGGGAATCAGTCTGCGCGCACCATGCCTTGGGTTCGCGTCTTTCGCCGCAAGGAAATTTGCATTATCAGCGAATATGGATATAATTTCATTCGTTGAGACCGGGAGTTCGTGAATAATCATGCTTGATGACATCGACCGCCGCCTTTTGCGTCATCTTCAGGCTGATCCAGCCCAGCCCATGACCCAATTGGCCGAAGCCGCCGGGATGCCGCTGGCCACCTGCTACAAGCGGCTCGACCGCCTTCAGGCCCAGGGCGTGCTGCGCGGCCAGCATCATACGATCAACTGGTCCGAACTTGGCTACGGGGTCGAGGTCAGCCTGCGCCTGACCCTCGACAAGACCGCGCCGCGCGCCTTTGACGAATTTCTCGCCGCCGCCCGGCTTGTGCCCGAGGTGACCGAGATCCAGACCTTTCTGGGCCGTGTCGATGTGCGGCTGGCCGTGATCGCGCGCAGCATGACCCATTATCAGGAGATCTACCGCGACCGCATCCTGAGCTTGCCCCATATCGCCGATATCGAGGCGCTGATGCAGATCGCCACGATCAAGCATCAGCAGACCGTGCCGCTGTGAGCCTTGATCTTGATGCCACGGACCGCGCCATCCTGCGCGCGCTGCAAGCTGATGCCACCCTCAAGGCCAGCGCCTTGGGCCGCCGCCTTGGCCTGTCGCAACCCGCCACATGGCGGCGCATCAAGCGCCTGACCGAGGCGGGCGTGATCGGCACCCGGCGTCTTGACCTGGATCTCGAGGCGCTGGGCTTTGGTGTCACCGTCTTTCTGGGCGTCAAGCTGGCGCTCAAGGGTCGCGTCAGCCTTGAGGATTTCGAACGTGCCGTCGTGGCCATACCCGAGGTGCAGACGGTCGAACATGTGTTGGGGCTTTACGATTACCGGCTGCGCGTCGTGGCCCGGGACCTGCCCGATTTCGAACGCGTGCTGCGGCGACGGATCATGACCTTGCCCGGCGTGGGGCAGGTCGAGGCGAATGTGCTTTTGTCCGAGGAACGCCGCCCCGGCCCGCTGGGATGACGCCGATCGGAAACCCACCGCCCCGATCGGCGCGGGTCAGGGGGCCCTGGCCCGTGTTTTCGCCGCATTCGGGCTTGGAGCGCGCCCGCCCGCACGTTACCCCGGTACCCAACAAGGAGACCGCGCCGATGACCGCCCTGCTCGATACCGTCGATCCCGACGGGCTTTTGGAATATTCCGTCGTTTTCACCGACCGCTCGCTCAACCATATGTCTGGCACCTTTCAGGGCGTGATGCGCGACATCTCTGCCATGTTGAAAGAGGTCTATGGCGCGGCGCATGTGGCGATCGTGCCGGGCGGCGGCACCTTCGCGATGGAGGCGGTGGCGCGCCAATTCGCCGGGGGTCAGGATGTGCTGGTCGTGCGCAACGGCTGGTTCTCGTTTCGCTGGTCGCAAATCCTCGATGCCGCCCAGATCGCGCGCGCGGTCACCGTCATCAAGGCGCGCAGCACGGGCAACAGCCCGCAATCGCCCTATGCCCCGCCACCGATTGATGAGGTGGCCGCACAGATCCGCGCCACCCGTCCCGGCATCGTCTTTGCGCCGCATGTGGAAACTTCTGCGGGTATCATCTTGCCTGACAGCTACATTGCCGCCTTGGCCGATGCCGCCCATGATGTCGGGGCGCTGTTGGTGCTGGATTGCGTCGCCTCGGGGGCGGTCTGGGTCGACATGGCCACCACCGGCGTCGATGTGCTGATCTCGGCCCCACAAAAAGGGTGGTCAGCTCAGCCTTGCGCGGGTCTTGTCATGCTGTCGGACCGCGCACGGACGCGTATGGAACAGACCCAATCCTCCAGCTTTGCCGCCGATCTCAAGGGATGGGCTGCCATCATGGCCAGCTATGAGGCGGGCGGATATGCCTATCACGCCACCCTGCCGACAGACGCGTTGCGCGCCTTTCGCGACACCATGCTGGAAACCCGCGCCTATGGCTTTGATCGGTTGAAATCCGCGCAATGGGCGCTGGGCGATGGTGTGCGGGCCATGCTGGCACGAAAGGGCATCTTGTCGGTCGCGGCTGATGGCTTTGGCGCCCCCGGTGTCGTGGTCAGCTATACGGATGACCCGGACGTCAAATCGGGTGCGAAATTTGCAGCCCTCGGCATCCAGATCGCGGCAGGTGTCCCCTTGCGGGTTGATGAGCCAGACGGCTTCATGACGTTCCGCATCGGGCTGTTCGGTCTGGACAAGCTTTATGATGTGCCTGCCGCGCTGGCCCGACTGCAAGATGGCATCGACCGCGTCTTTCCCTGAAGCGCGGCCGAGCATCTTTGCTTTTCAACGACGCGCGGTGGTTGCCACACACGACCACTTTACGCCTTGGCACCCAACCCCGCGCGCATCATCACGCGGCGCACGGGTGCCACGGAATAGATGGCATTGAGTGCACGCAGCCGCAGATCGCGCAAGCCTTGCGCCCCGGCCATGGATGCACGGTTGAGCGCATCCACCCCCGCCACGCGGGCGACGATCTCGGCGTGGCGCGCGCGCTGGTAGCGCGCCAGAACATCCGCTGCGCCGGGATCATCGCGAGCGGCCTCTGCCAGATCGAGCAATACCCGCAGATCGGCGAGGCTCATGTTCAGCCCCTGGGCGCCGATGGGGGGCACGACATGGGCGGCTTCGGCCACCAGCGCCACGCGTTCGGCCACCATGCGTTCGGCAATCTGGCTGATGATGGGCCAGACCGTCCTGCGCGAGGCAAGCGCCAGCGGCCCGAACAGATGCGCGGAACGCTCGGTCATTTCGGCGTTGAACGCCGCGTCGGGCAGCGCGGCCAGACGCAGCACCTCGGGTCCGCGCTCCATCCAGACGACAGCGGAACAGGGCGCCCCCCCCCGGTCGGGCAAGGGGACCAGCGTAAAAGGCCCGCCCGAACGATGAATCTCGGTCGACACATTTCCATGCGGCAGATCGTGCATGACCGCAAAGGCCAAAGCTTTTTGTCCGTAGCGCAGGGTGCGCGCAGCGATGCCCATGGCACGGCGCACCGCGCTGTCACGCCCATCTGCCCCGATCACCAGTTTTGCCGTGATCCGACAGCCGTCGCTCAAGGTGACGCGCGCTTCGGTCTGTCGGGTCAGGAGCTGGGCTGTGGCCAGCCCCGGGCGGAAATCCACGGTGGAAAGGCTGGCCAGATGCGCCACCATTTCGCGCCGTAACAACCAGTTTGGCAGGTTCCAACCAAAAGGCTGGTCCGAAATATCGGCGGCGTTGAAATCATGGGCGACCCGCGCGATGGCATCGGGGCCACCGGCATCGACGATGCGCATCACCTGCAAGGGCATGGCATGGGGGGCCAGCCGTTCCCACAGGCCGATACGATCCAGAAAATCGCGCGCCGGCTGCAAAAAGGCGGTGGTGCGCAGGTCTGACCCTGCGCTGGCGGCATCGGTGATGGGGGGCGTGGGATCGGCACAGACGACCGAAAAGCCCGCCGCGCCAAAGGCTGCAGCGGCGGTCAATCCGGCCACGCCGCCGCCCGAGATGAAAACATCCGTCTGTATCTGCTGTGTCATGCGCGATAGCTAGGGCGCGACCCCGCGCAGGGCGACGCGACAGGCTGTCCCAACCCCACAGCAGCCCGGAGTGGATTTTTCGTACGAAAAATCCGGTCTGCGAAAATTCGTACGAATTTTCGGCCCCTCAAACGAGGTGTTCCAGAAATCTGGTCAGATCGCCCGTGTGATGTTCGATAAAGGCCGCCGGTTCGGCTTCGGGGGCCACATGCACGGTGCGCATTCCCATTTCATGGGGCACACGCAGATTGCGCGGATCATCCTCGAACATCGCCGCACGCGCGGGCGCAAGCCCGTCCAGACCAAACACCGTCTCAAAGGCCGCACGCTGCGGCTTGGGCACAAGCCCGGCGTGTTCCACCCCATAGATCGCATCGAACAGTCCCGTCAATCCGCGATGGGCCAGCACCCGTTCAGCATAGGGTCGGGTGCCGTTCGTATAGACGATGCGCCGTCCCGGTAGCGCCGCGATGGCCTGGGCAAGCCCGGGGTCGGGCGCGATCACCGAGAAATCGATCTGGTGGACGTCTTCCAGATAGGCATCGGTGTCGATGGCGTGATGAGCCATCAATCCGGCCAGCGTGGTGCCATGTTCGCGCCAATAGCTGTGGCGCAGGATCTCGGCCCGCGCGCGGTCCACACCGGCCACCTGCATCACCCAATTGGTCATGCGGATGTTGATCTGGTCGAACAGCGCCGTCTGGGGCGGATAAAGCGTGTTGTCGAGATCGAACACCCAAGTCTCGACATGGGAAAAGCGGTTCTTTGGCATGAGCATAGGCCTAAGGCGCGCGGGGACGCTGCGCAAGTCTGGACAGGGCGGGTTCGGCCGCCTAGCCTTGGTCGTGCATACGAAAGGAGACCGTTTCGCAATGGCCAGCAAGATGTCGCCCGATCCCCAAAAGGATGCCCACGCCCTGATCCTCGATGCGATTGATCAGGGGATATATCGGCCCGGTGACAGGCTGGTCGAATCGGAACTGGCCGAACGGTTCGGCGTCAGCCGCACACCCATCCGCGAGGCGTTGCAACGCCTGGAAACCCAGCGGCTCCTGACAAGGGATGGTCGTTCGCTGATCGTGGCCTCGCTTGACCATGCGCAGATGGCCGAGCTTTATGCAGTTCGTCAGGAACTCGAGGCGCTGGCCGCCCGGCTGGCCGCGCAGCATGCAGCGGTCGAAGAAGTGCAAGTGTTGCGCGACATGGTCGAGGCTGATCGTGTGCTCCTCGGTGATCCGCAGGCCTTGGCGCGTGCCAACCGGCGGTTTCATTATCAGATCCATCTGGCCAGTCATAACCGCTATCTCGTCCAGCAGCTTGACCTTGTCTATCGCTCCATGGCGCTGATGGCGCGCACCTCGCTTGCGGCCAAGGGGCGGGGGGAAAAGGCCCTGGCCGAGCATCTGGAAATCGTCGAGGCGATCGCAGCGCGCGATGGCGAACGCGCTGCGCGCGCGCTGCGCGATCATCTGTCCATCGCCTTTGTCGTCCGGCTCAAGGAAGAGGCACAGAAGACTCAGGTCTGAGCGGGCTGTGCAAACCGGCAGTGGCCCCCCCGAATTGCCCATGGCTGGTCTTGGCCCAGAAAAATGGCCGTACCAGCATTTCAACCGCCGCCCGCCATGCCGAAAGCGTGCCCAGCAAGAAATACAGGTCCGCCAGAATGATATAGGGTCGCAACCGCCGCAAATGCCGCGCGCGCGTGGCATGAATGGCCAGCGCGATGGACAAGATCATGCTGGCCACAAAAACCGTGGCCAGAACCCCGTAGCCAAGTGGCCCCACCAGCGCATCCAGCGGGTGGGGAAAACCAAAGGGCTTTATCATCAAGGACCACAGCAGCGGTGCGACCAGGAACCCGGCGACAGCAAACAGGATCTGCACCTGCACCGCCACAAACCGCACCATGCCCAGATCCCGCCACAGCCGCAGCGGGCTGCGCATTGCGATGGCCCAGGTCATCAGATAGCCCTTTTGCCAGCGTGATCTTTGCCCGATCCATGGCAACACGGCGGCATTGGCCTCTTCATAGGTTGTGGTCTCGATGATCTCGGTCCGGTAGCCATGGCGCGCCAGCCTGAGGCCCAATTCCGCGTCTTCGGTCACATTATGGGCATCCCAACCGCCCACATGTGTCAGCGCCGCACGACGCAAGAACAAGGTGGTCCCCCCCAATGGCACCACCAGCCCCAAGCGCTGGACGCCGGGCAGCAGCACCCGAAACCAGATCGCATATTCGATGGCAAAGAGCCGCGACAACAGATTGTGGCCCGCGTTGTGGTAATCGAGTTGTCCCTGCAGACAGGCGGTTTCGGGTCCCAATTCGCCAAAGCGTTGCACCACGCGGGAAATCTGGTCCGGCTCGGGGCGGTCTTCGGCGTCATAGATGCCGATGATCTCGCCTTGGGCAAAGTTCAGGGCGAAATTCAACGCGCGCGGCTTTGTGCGGGGGTGGCCGGGCGGCACGGTGATGATGCGTGCCCAGCCGGGCAAGGCCATCGCGGCCAAGGCGGTGCGGGTCAGATGATCATCTTGCTCGATCACCAGAAGCACATCCAGCCGCTCGGGTGGATAGTCCAGCCGCGCCAGCGCTGCCATCAGCGTGGTTGCGATCTCGCGTTCCTGAAAAAGCGGCACAAGGATCGACACGACCGGAAGCCGATCCGGCATGGGCGCGGCGTTGGCCGGGGTGCTTGCGGCCGGCAAGGGCACACGCTCGGCGCGCAGGGTTGCCGCGAAAGCCAGGATCTTCAACGCCATGTTGCCCAGAAAGATCATGAGCGCCAGCGCAAAGCCCATGGCGACCACCAGCGTCGGTTGCGCGATGGCCAGAGCCGTGATCGCCAGCGCCACAAGACCCACGCCGCGGCCCGCCATGTGCGCCCGCCACCCGCGGCAACTGACCGACAGGGGGGCTTGTCCCTCGGCCAGCCGGGCCAAGGCTTCGCCGTAAAGGGCGATCTGGGCCGCAAGGATCCGGGCACGTGGTGCCACCACCAGCACCGCGCGCAGGCCCGCCGGCAGGCGCAGCGCAGCATGTATGGCATCCGCGCGGTCTGGGCGATCTGTCGCCACGACCACCACGCCGCCGCTGCGTTCGATCGGGACAGCATCAAGTGCCAGCGCTTGCTCGGCGCAAAGATAGGTTGCAAGACGCCCGTCCGAGGGCAAGGGGCGGTCGTCGGCCAGGGTCAGACCATGGCTTTCGGCCAGTGCCGACAAAAGATCGGGCTCGGATACGACATGTCGCGCCAGAAGCACCCGGCCAAGCCACAGGCCGCTGTCGTTGGCCGCTGCGCGTGCGGCGGTCAGATCGGCCCAGCCTGCCGCGCTTCGGGCCAGAAGCAAGGCATCCAGTGCCTGAGCGGGGCGGCGGGTTGGTGCCTTGGGAATGCTGCGGGCATGATCCAGCGCCAGCTGGTAGGCGCTTGGCCCGGGGCGTCGTCGCTGCCCCATGGCAAGGAGCGGCGTCCTGCCCGGGGCCGCGACCGGTTCTGTCAAACTGTTCATCGCACTCTCGACCACTCGTCCCCACGCGGCCACGATGGCGCAAGTCCCATCGCCCGCGTTACGCAAGACCATGAAGGTTCAAGGTTAATGGTCGGTTAATCGCGCGCAGGGTGCGCCAATGCGGTCTTCAGCGCGCGGCGCGCGCCCGCACGGCATCGGCGAAGCGTTCAAACAGGTAAAAGCTGTCTTGCGGGCCGGGGCTGGCTTCGGGGTGGTATTGCACCGAAAACACCGGGCGGTCGGCCATGCGGATGCCACAGTTCGACCCGTCAAACAGGCTGACATGGGTTTCGATCACGCCTTTGGGCAGGGTCTGGCTGTCCACCGTAAAGCCGTGGTTCATCGAGGTGATTTCCACCTTGCCCGACTCCAGATCCTTGACCGGGTGGTTGGCGCCGTGATGGCCGTGGTTCATCTTGACCGTTTTCGCGCCCAAGGCCAGCGCCAGCATCTGATGGCCAAGGCAGATGCCAAAGACCGGCAGGTCGGCGGCCAGAACGCCCTGGATCATCGGCACGGCATAGGCACCTGTCGCGGCCGGATCGCCCGGGCCGTTTGACAGGAACACCCCATCGGGGTTCTGGGCCAGCACCTCTTGGGCGGTTGTGGTGGCGGGCATGACGGTCACATCGCAGCCCACACTGGCCAGACAGCGCAGGATGTTGCGCTTGGCGCCATAGTCGAGCGCCACGACCTTTGGCGCGGTGCCTTCGCGCTTGGTGTAGCCCTCGGGCCAGACCCAGCGCTTTTCATCCCAGCGGTAGGATTGCGCACAGGTAACGCCGCGCGCCAGATCCAGCCCCACCAGCCCCGGAAAACCGCGCGCCGCCTTGACCAGCGCCTCGATGTCGAAGCTGCCGCTCGGGTCATGGGCCAGCGCCACATGCGGCGCGCCCTGCTGGCGGATCGCACGCGTCAGGCGGCGGGTGTCGACACCGCCCATCCCGATGCGGCCCGTCTTGTCCAGCCATGACACCAGATCGCCCGTGGCGCGCCAGTTCGACGGCTCGGTCGGGTCCCATTTCACGATGATGCCTTCGGCCACCGGATCGGCGGTTTCGTCATCCTCCGGCGTGACGCCGGTGTTGCCGATATGGGGGAAGGTGAAGGTGACGATCTGACCGGCATAAGACGGATCGGTCATGATCTCCTGATAGCCTGTCATGGATGTGTTGAAGCACAGTTCGGCCACCCGCATCCCTGTGGCACCAAATCCCTTTCCATAGAACAGTGTTCCATCGGCAAGGGCGAGACAGGCGGTGGGCTTGACAGGCATGGGGCAGCTCCCGTGTTGCGGGTCGGCAAATTGGCGTCGGCATACGGGGCGGGCGGGCCATGGTCAAGCCGCCCCCGTGGGGAGTTGTTGCCGCGGCCGGTCTGCTTTATCTAGGTCGTCTGAAACAGTGCAAGGTGACACGCATGGCCATGGACCTGAGGGAACGGATCAGCGCGGGCCTGAAAGAGGCCATGCGCGAGAAAGATGCCATCCGGCTCAGCACGCTCAGGCTGATCAACGCCGCCATCAAGGACCAGGATATCGCCGCCCGCGGGGAAGGGCGCGCCGACGGCGTGGACGAGGCCGCAGTGCTCGCGATCCTGGGCAAGATGGTCAAGCAGCGTCACGAAAGCGCGCGCGCCTATGAAGAGGGCGGGCGGCTGGAACTGGCCGACAAGGAACGCGCGGAAATCGGCATCATCGAACAGTTTCTGCCGCGCCAGCTGTCCGAGGCCGAGATCGGTGCCGCCATCGCCGCAGCGATCGCCGAGACCGGTGCGACAGGCCTGCGCGACATGGGGCGCGTGATGGCGGCGCTCAAGGCACGCCATATGGGCCAGATGGATTTCGGCGCCGCGGGCCCGATCGTTAAGGCACGGCTGGGCTGAATGCCGCGACGCTGATGGAAGCGTTCAGAGCGCCGCCGTGCGCAGCGCGCTTTCGAGCGTTTGTTTCAGTCCCACACGTTCGGGCGGCGTCAGAAAAGCGCCCAGCTCCACCTCGCGCGGGCCGCCTTGCAGGGTCAGGTATTGCGGCACAGGTCCGCCGCGCGGATAGAGGGCCACACGCACCCAATAGGGGTTGGCCTCCCAGTCGCGGATCGGGCGGTTCGGCTCATGGCGTTCCAGACGGATCAGATCGTCCCAGACCAGAACCTCTTCCCAGATGTCGCGGTCGCGCCATGAGCGTTTCAGCGCGACCCAGATGGCCCAGACCGATGCGGCCACAAAAGGCAAGAGCGCCCAGAATACGGCCGTGCCAAGGATCGACACGAGCGGCACCGCAATCAGGGCGGCGGTCACACCGATGAACCAGACAAAGCCTTCGGGCGTCAGCGACTTATGCGGCGTCAGCCGAAGCCGCAGCCGCGGTGCGCCCTGATCGGGACGAGAAAGGGCCCCGGTGATATCCGGGGCCCCATTGGGTGTGTCGATCAGGACTGGCATGGGCCCGCTCAGTGATGCGGTTGACGATCCCACATCTCGCGCGTCGGAAGCTCTTCAAAGGTATGCTCCGGCGGCGGGTTGGGCAGCGTCCATTCCAGCGTGTCGGCATGCTCGCCCCAATAGGCGTTCTCGGTCACCTTGCGGCCCGCAAAGATCGTGTAGAACACGATACCGATGAACAGCAGGAACGAGGCAAACGAGATGAAGGCGCCGATCGAGCTGACATAGTTCCAGAGCGCGAAAGCGTCGGGATAGTCGATGTAGCGGCGCGGCATGCCCTGACGGCCAAGGAAGTGCTGGGGAAAGAAGGTGATGTTGGTGCCGATGAAGAACATCCAGAAATGCACCTTGCCCAGAAACTCCGGATACTGCCGGCCCGACATCTTGCCGATCCAGTAGTAGACGCCGGCAAAGATGCCGAACACGGCCCCAAGGCTCATCACATAGTGGAAATGCGCCACGACATAGTAGGTGTCGTGATAGGCGCGGTCCACGGCGGCCTGGCTCAGGATGATGCCGGTCACACCGCCCAGCGTGAACAGGAAGATGAAGCCGATGGCAAACAGCATCGGGGTTTCAAAGGTGATCGACCCCTGCCACATGGTCGCGATCCACGAGAAGATCTTGATGCCGGTCGGCACCGCGATCACCATCGTGGCCACCATGAAATAGGCCTGCTGGTTCAGCGTCATGCCCACGGTGTACATGTGGTGCGCCCAGACCACGAAGCCCAGGCCCCCGATCGCCACCAGCGCATAGACCATCGGCAGATAGCCAAAGACCGGCTTTCTGGAAAAGGTCGCCACGACATGGCTGATCAGGCCAAAGGCCGGCAAGATCACGATGTAGACCTCGGGGTGGCCGAAGAACCAGAAGATGTGCTGGAACAGCACCGGATCGCCGCCGCCGGCCACGTCAAAGAAGGTGGTGCCGAAATTGCGGTCGGTCAGCAGCATGGTGATGGCACCCGCCAGCACCGGCAGCGACAGCAAAAGCAGCCACGCGGTGACAAAGATCGACCAGGCAAACAGCGGCACCTTGTGCAGCGTCATGCCCGGCGCGCGCATGTTCAGGAAGGTGGTGATGATGTTGATCGAGCCGAGGATCGAGCTTGCCCCCGAGACGTGCACGGCAAAGATCGCGAAATCGACCGCGCGCGAGGTGGGCGCATCCTGCCACGACAGCGGCGGATAGAACGTCCAGCCGGGGCCTGCACCGCCATCGATGAAAACCGCGCAAAAGGCCAGCGTGGTGCCCGCGACATAGAGCCAGTAGGACAGGTTGTTGAGGCGCGGAAACGCCATGTCCGGCGCGCCGATCATCAGCGGCATGAAGTAATTGCCAAACCCGCCGAACAGTGCGGGAATCACCACGAAGAACATCATCAAGACGCCGTGGCCCGTGATCATCACGTTCCACAGATGCCCGTCGGGGGTGCAATCCTCGACCGCGGCGGCGGTCAGGCGGGCACCCTCGGCGCACATGTACTGCACGCCCGGCTCCATCAGCTCCATCCGCATGTAGACGGTAAAGATGACAGACACGAGGCCAACGACACCTGCGGTGAACAGGTAGAGAAGCCCGATATCCTTGTGATTGGTGGACATGAACCAGCGGGTGAAGAACCCCGGTCGTTCGTGGTCATGCCCGGAAATGGCGGCGTCTGCCATGTGAAACTCCTGTCTGTCACGCGTCGATGGCTGGGCAAGGGTCTGCCTTGCACGATCATGCAAATCCTTTGAACAGTTTAGGGCGCGCTGGCCAGCCCCGCAACAAAGATGGCGTCAATCGGCCGCGCATCGGGGTGAGGGAAATTGTCCCAGTTCACGCAGCGTCAAGATCGGCGGCCGCCAGGTTCAGGGCAAGGTCGTGGGAAAGGCCCGCGCAAAGCTGCGCCCGAGCGCCAGATCCAGATCATCCATCGTCACCGGCAGACCTAGATCGACAAGGCTGGTCACGCCATGCCCCCGGATGCCGCACGGCACGATGCCATCGAAATGGCTCAGGTCGGGATCATGATTGATCGACAGCCCGTGAAACGAAACCCATTTGCGCAGCCGCACACCGATGGCGGCGATCTTGTCTTCACGCGGGGATCCATCGGGCAGGGGCGGCTTGTCGGGGCGGGCGACCCAGACGCCCACGCGCCCCGGGCGGATTTCGCCCGCCACGTTGAATTCGGCCAAGGCGGCGATGACCCAATGCTCCAGCGCCCCGACAAAGGCGCGCACATCGCGCCCGCGCCGGTTCAGATCGAGCATCACATAGACGACGCGCTGCCCGGGGCCGTGATAGGTGTATTGACCGCCCCGCCTTGTGGCAAAGACGGGGAACCGGTCGGGATCGGTCAGATCTGCGGGCTTGGCCGATGTGCCGGCGGTATAGAGCGGCGGATGTTCAAGCAGCCAGATCGCCTCATCCGCGCGGCCCAAGGCGATGGCTTCGGCGCGCGCCTCCATCCATGCGACGGCGTCGTGATAGCCTACCAGGCTGTCCGAAGTGATCCATTCGACCATCGCGCTACCGGGGCAACAGCCCCGCCTCCCGCAGCTTGGGCAGATTGGCGCGGCTGACGGGCACATCGGGGCCATGCGACATCTGGAGCAGGGCGCCATCCCCCTTGCGCCGGACCGCCACCACCTGATCGAACGCCACCCAATGGCTGCGATGGACCTGCAGCCCGGGTGTCGCCGCCGTCTCGCGGATCGCATCGGCCAGCCGCATCAGGATCATCTCCTCGCCCTTGGTTGTCCGGATACGCACGTAATGATCCTCGACGCTGAGCGCCACAAGGGGCGCGCGTTTGTCGAGAGGCAGGCGCTCGAGCAGGGTCGGGGGGTGGCGGGTCGTCGCCTGCGGTGGCACGGTCGCATGGGCCAGCTGAAAGATCGCCGAGACGATCACCGCGATGGCCATGACATTGGCCGCCAAAAGACCAAGGCTTTGGCCTTGCGCCCAATATCCAAGGGCGAACCCGTTGAGCAGGTAGACGATGGCCAGAACCAGCAGACCCGTCAGGGGCCCCGCGATGGCGATGCGCCATGCGGTGCTGTCGGGGGCCGTGCGGTCGGCAAGGCCGTTTGCGATATAGCCCGCCGAATAGCTCGCCCCCACATGCACCAGCCAATAGGCCGCCCGAGGCAGGGGGCGCATCACTTCGGCGGTGTCAAAAGGCCCGATCAGCGCAAGAATCGCCGCCACCCCGATCAGCGCGACGGCCCGCGTGGGATGGGCCATATGCGCCCGCCATTCACGAAGCGCGGGATGCGGGACAGGGCTGTTCACGAAGACCTCTCGTCATTTGGCACAACGGCGCTCGGTCCGCCGGGATCGATGGGCAAGACATAGCCGATCACAACCGCATCGCCAAATCGAAAGGACATCCCATGACGCTCGATCCCCTGATG
>ERZ888423.2421-NODE-2421-length-13939-cov-7.572530_pt1 | contig 13939 bp, 15 predicted proteins | sample MGYA00520523_ERZ888423 | MGnify/ENA primary metagenome ERZ888423 (study PRJEB32303, sample SAMEA104408611) | aquatic metagenome | biome: Brackish water; feature: Pelagic; material: water | place: Baltic Sea | collected 2014-06-08T10:24:00 | depth 30,27 m ...
CAGCAGCAGCACCCGCGGCAGCAGCACCCGCAGCAGCAGCTCCGGCGGCAGCAGCTCCAGCGGCGGCCTCAGCACCTACGGCCGCCTCGGGATAGCCCGGCAAGGGTGCGGCTACTTGGAGTAATCCGTGCTCAACCAGCGCCGCGGGAGCATCCGGATGATGATCGACGTCGGCGTCAGGTTCTGGTCAGTGAACTGGCCGCCAGCCTCCTGACCAAGGTAACGCACCGCGATTGCACGGACCTCCGCGTCGTCCGCGGGCCCAATGCCGGTGACGTCCCCTTCCGCGGTGACGTACTTGTAGGGCGGCTGTTCGTCCTGCGCGGTGATGGTGAAACGGCCAGCGTCGCGAATAACTCTGTATTTCAACGACTCTGACTCGGTCCACAGCAGGACTTCCCCGCCGGGACGGTAGCCCTCCAGATGGGTACCGCCAGCGGGGCTCAGTCGGCTCGCTCGACGGCGACCACGCCGACATGGGTGTCGGCCAGAAGCTGCTCGCGTTCATCACTGGTCATTTTCGCGATGTCCTCTGCCAACGACGAGCGTCCTCACATTCCCGTCAAATGGTCGGCACCAACTCGAAGACCGGGATGACACGTTCGGTCCGCGTCTCGTAGTCCGCGAAGCCTGGGGCACGCTCAACGACGACGGCGTAGATGCGGTCTCGTTCGGCCCGGGGCAGTTCGCGTGCGGTGACGGTCCTGGACGGATCAGAGCCGATCTCCATGCCGGCTTCCGGGTGGGCTCGAATGTTGAACGCCCACGCTGGATCCCGGCGCCTACCCGCCGACGAGCCGACAACGTAAATGCTGCCATCGAAGTCGAAGTAGGCCACCGGGTTGATGCGTTGCTCGCCACTCTTGGCGCCAGTCGAGGTCAGCAGTAGCAGCGGAAAGCCCTCGAATTGGCCGCCGACCTTGCCGCCGCTGGCACGAAACTCATCGATGTTTCGCTGGTTGAACCCACGTTCTTCGTGCCTCGCGTCCTCGGCCATGCACCGATGGTGGCACGCCGCTACTGCGCGCCGAGGGCAACCGGGCGGTCCGGCTCCGAACTCCACTGCGACCACGAGCCAGGAAACAGTGCGGCATCGATGCCGATGGCCGCCAGCGCCGCGATGGAGACCGCGGCGGTGACGCCCGAGCCGCAGTACACCGCGACGTCGGCGTCCGCGTCGGCCCCGCGCTCGTCGAACAGTCGGGCGAGTTCCGGCCCAGACAACCAGGCGCCGTCACCAGTCAGCACGCTGGTGCTCGGCACGTTGACTGCGCCGGGGATGTGGCCGGCCACCGGGTCGGCGGGTTCGGCATCACCGCGGTAGCGCTCGGGCGGCCTGGCGTCGAGCAGGACCCTGCCGTCGACCAACGCCCCATCGGCGGTGACGGTCCGGCGGGCCGCCACGTACAGATCGTCGTGAGATACCGACACATCACCGGGCTCGGGAGTGACTGTGCCGCTGTGTAATTCGCCGGTCCACGCAGACAGACCGCCGTCGAGAATCCTGACGTCGGCGATGCCCGCGGCCGTCAGGACCCACCAGGCGCGGGCGGATCCGGCGCGGTACCAGTCGTCGTAGACCACGATCGGAACACCCGCGCGCACGCCCCAGCGCCGCGCGGCATCCTGTAGGTCGCGCCCGGATGGCAACGGGTGACGGCCAAGTCCGGTCAACGAGTGGTCGGTGAGCTCGTCGTCGAGGGACACGTAGACCGCTCCGGGCAGATGGCCGCGTTCGTATGCCGCGTTGCCAGCCGGGTTGCCGAACTCCCATCGGACGTCCAGCAGCGTGAACGGCTCGCCCGCATCGAGGCTGCGCCTCAGCTCTTCAGAGGTGATCAACACGTCCTCGCGCGCACTCATCGCGGCTCCCTTCATTCGGCGCCTCCCCCCGGCCGGCGACTTCGGCGCACTTGGTCACGCCCACGGTGACAAAGTGCGCCGAAGCCGCTCGGGTGCGGCAGGATTGCGTTCGGCATGGTTGACAACGAAGGTACCGCCGAGACGTCCCGGCGACGACACCTCGCACGGCTGACACTATTCGTGGTGTTACTAGCGGCGCTGTTCTACCTGGTCACCGTGCGGCAAATCATCGACGTGGAGTACATCCGCGGCCTCGTGGCGTCGACAGGTCCGCTGGCCCCGCTGACGTATGTGGCGGTGTCGGCGGCGTTGGGTGCCGTGTTGGTGCCGGGGCCACTGCTCGCCGCGGGCAGCGGGTTCCTGTTCGGCCCGGCGCTAGGGACTTTCGTGACGCTGGGCGCGACGGTCGGCACCGCGACTGTCGCGAGCCTGGCGGGGCGACGGGCCGGTCGCGAAAGCGCCCGGGCACTGCTCGGCCCGCACCGCTCGGAGCGCATCGACGGGCTGATCGAGCGGGGCGGGCTGTGGGCTGTGGTCGGCCAGCGGTTTGTGCCGGGAATCTCCGACGCATTGGCCTCGTATGCTTTCGGGGCGTTCGGAGTTCCGTTGTGGCAGATGGCTGCCGGGGCCTTCATCGGTTCGGCGCCGCGGGCGTTCGTATACACGGCGTTGGGGGCGTCGATCGGCGAGTTCTCAGCGCCGTTGGCGTACTCGGCGATCGCAGTGTGGTGCGTGACCGCGGTGGTCGGAGCTTTTGCGGCGCATCGGGGCTGGCGTAGTTGGCGGGCCGGCCACCCGGGCCGCTGAGCGGGCTGCCGCCGTCGAGAATTTGCCGGATCAATTAGAGCGAATGCCTTCCGGGCGCAGTCGGGCTCAGGCTGCCGAGATCAGCAGCGCGATGTCATCGTGCAGATGCGCAAGACCGCGGTCGAGCGTCGCGAGTTCACCGACTGACCGGCCCTCAGCAGGAATCGAACCAGCGCCCCCTCCGTGATCGGGCACGTCGCGAAGTCGGTTTCAGATGCCGACAGCCACTCTGCGGCCGCGGCGTGATGTACGTGGTCGCTGACGACGAGTGCGATGAGGGCGTTCGCGTCGAACAGTGCCGTCACTCCTCGTCCTCCATCGATCGCACATCTTCAGAAGTGATGATGTTGCCGATGCTCACGACAAGCAGACCCGTTCTCGGGTCTTTGGACGTCTAAAGTGTCGCCCGGGGAGGTAACCCATGAAGAGCATGGCGATCGCCTGGGTCATCGCCACACTGGTCGTGGTCGCATTGACGGTCGGGTGCACAGCCTCGACACCAGACGACAACTCGGCCACCGGTTCGACGCCTATCTCGACGTCCAGTGCGGCGTCGACTTCGGAGCCAACGCGCGCCATCGACTGCGAACAAGCCACCAGCGGCCAAGCCACCAGCGACACTGAGAAGACGGTTTGCGCTGACCCTGCACTTGTCGCACTCGATAGCCGGTTGGCCGACATCTATCAGCAGGCAATCTCGGAATCCGGTTCCGAAAGGGCAACTCTGGAGGCCGAGCAACGCGGCTGGGTGGCCGGTCGCGATGACTGCTGGAAGGAAGTCGATGCGCGCCAGTGTGTCCTGGAGTCCTACCAGACCCGTCTGGTCGAGCTGCAGATCAACGGCAAGGACACCGTCACCCCAGCCACCGTCGAGTACCGCTGCGGCGACGGCAGCACCCCGGTGTCGTCGGTGTTCTACAACGACACCGACCCCCGCGCGATGGTTCTCACGGTGGGCGGCGACCAGGCGATCCTCATGCAGCAACCCACCGGCAGCGGTATCCGTTACACCCGCCAGGGCGTGGAGTACGCCGAGCATCAGGGCGACATCACTGTCGACTTCTACGGCCCAGCTCTGGCCTGCGTCGCCGTGAAATAGCGCTCCGGGTCGTCATTTCGACCCGATCACGACCATGGCTTCTCGCTCGCCACGGTTGAAATGCGATCATGGCTGACGTGTCGCCTGCATCCACCGCCTTCGCCTCGGATAACGCCGCGCCCGCGCATCCGAAAGCACTTGAGGCCCTGCACCGCGTCAACGACGGGCCTGCCCCCTCCTACGGCACTGACGTCGTCACTCAACAAGCAGCCGACGCACTGAAGGAGGCCTTCGACTCCCCTGCGGCCGAGGTGCTGTTCGCATTCACCGGCACCGCGGCCAACATCATCGCGCTCGCGTCGGCTGTCCAGCCATGGCAGGAGATCCTCTGCAGCGACGTCGCCCATGTCCTGGTCGATGAAGCGGGCGGACCAGTCCGGCTCTCCGGTGCCCAACTGACCCGACTGCCTAGTGACGACGGCCTGATCGCGCCCGACGAGCTCGACCCGAGGGTGGCCCGCCGCGGCGAGGTCCACCATTCGCAACCCCGCATCGTCACCATCACCCAATCCACTGAGAACGGGCGGGTATGGACAGCCCCCGCAATCGCTGCGTTCATCGACCACGCCCACGCACTGGATCTTCTGGTCCACGTGGACGGATCGCGCATCGCCAACGCCATTGCTGCCCTGGGTGTCTCACCTATGGAGGCTATCGCCGACGCCGATATCGTGACCGTCGGCGGAACCAAGAACGGCATGCTGTTCGGCGATGCGGTCCTGGTGCGCAAGCCTGAGCACTTTCGTGGAATCCATTTCGTGCAGAAGCAGATCGGGCACCTGGCCAGCAAGCACCGCTACGTCGCCGCGCAGTTCCTGGCATTCCTGCAAGGCGATCTGTGGCTCGACACTGCGGCCCATGCCAACGCGATGGCCCGCAGGCTCAGCGACGGTATGGCGGCGCTGGGACTGCGACTGGCCTCACCGGTGGAAGCCAACGAGGTGTTCGTCGCCCTCGACGCCGACGTGCGCCGCGCGCTCGCGCAGTCATACCTCGTACACCAACCTGACCTCGCCGAGCCGACCGTGCGGTTCGTCTGCTCCTGGTCGACCCTCGACAGTGACGTCGATGCGCTACTGGCCACATTGCGCGAGCTGCTGTAGACCGTTGCGCGGTCGGGGCGGCAGCCGACGGCCCCGGGTTGAGGACCTACGCCCCGAACGTCCAACCTCGGCCCATGCCTATGGTGGACAGAGCACACCCGACACAAAGGAGCGAGCGGTGACGCGCTACCAACTGCCCGACACGAGCGATCTGAACCGACTCGGCGAGCCACACGAACACGCCATCACGGTGTACGCGGAAACCTCGCCCGCCCCCGATCAACGCGAGAACAGCCTGCTGACAGCCAAGAGTGCGGTCGACCGCGCGCTACGCAGCATCCGCGACCAGGGCGCCCGGCACGCGGTCGAGCAACAGCTTCGCGACCGGTGGCAGGAGATCGCTGAGTCCGATCTGTGGCTGCGGTTGTCGCGATCGCTGGCGATCTTCATCGCCGACGACTTCCACGAGGTCTTCGTACTGCCCAACGCTCTGCAGAACCAGTCGCAGGTAGGCGCCTATTTCGACATCGGCCAGCTAGTGCGGGCGGTGACCACGCCGCAGGAAGCGTACGCGTTGACGCTGTCGGCCAACGGGTGGAACCTGTGGCGGGCTACGGCGAGCACCCGCGCCGAGGAGCTGCCCATGGCAGGAGAACACCCCACCGATGTGGCCGACGCGACCAACCGAACGACGGTCCGCGACCGCGACCATGTGCGCAGACTGGTCGGCGACGAGGGCAAGAAGGTGCTGCTGGAGACCTACGCCAAGCGGGTCTACGAGGCAGTGGAATCTGAACTTGGACAGGTAGATCCGTCGTCTACCCGGCCGCTGTTCCTGTTTGCGACCGACCCGCTTCTCGACCTGTACCGAGCCGTCGATCACAAACGCCAGATCGTGGCTGTGCCCGGTTCACCCGATACCCTGCGGCCCGACCAGATCGACGGTGCCATCCGCGAGTCGCTGCCGGCGATCAATGCCAAACACACCAACAAGCTCGTCGACGACATCGGCGACGGGGTTTCCCGCGGGCTGGTGGCCACCGACATCGCCGACATCGGTAGGGCTGCCGCCGACGGCGCGGTGTCGACGTTGGTGTACGACTTCACCGTCGATATCCTCGGCCGACTCGACGACGCCAACGGCAGCGTCACCTACGACGACGACGGTTACGATCTGCTGTCTCGGATCGCGGTCACCGTGCTCGGCAAGGGCGGCGAGGTGATCGCGGTGCGGCCCGAAGAGGTAACGGCCGGCATTTGGAACGGCACAGCGGTGGCAGGGTTGCGGTTTGCGCTGTCCTGAGGCGAGCTAGCCGGTCAGTCCGCAGGCCTTGGACGCGGTGCCCGCCCCTACCGGGGCCCCATGGCAGCGCGTCGACGGTTCCAGGCGGACGGTTCCATCAGGTGTACTCCTTCACGCAGGCACCCGCCTTCATGGCGGCCTCAAAAACGTGGAGACGATGGTGAATGGTTTGCGGCATTCGCCAACTGTTGCAGCAGGGTATGACAATTCGACGGCTCCGAGATTCGCTACACCTACCCTTCGCTACACCTACCCTTCGCTACACCTACACAATGTTGAGCCGCCGCGCCAGGTCCGGCCCGCCCACCTCGCGGAGAAAGTCAGGGTCACCGCAGACGACGAGTTGGTCGCGGGCCCGCGACAGTCCGACGTAGAGACGTTCGCGGGAGCGTTCGAACGCCGAGGCTTCGTTGACGACCAGCACAACCGCCCGACGCTCGAGACCTTTGAAGCCCAGGACGTGGCCGTAAAACACCTGCTCGGCGTCCCAGAAGCTGTCCCAGTAGGCGGCGCTGCCGGCAGCTTGGCGCTCGACCTGTTCGGGATGTCGACTGCCGGTGGTCAGCAGTGCCACGTCCTCGGGTCGCCAGCCCTGATCGAGCAACAACTCAACCTCGTCGTCACCGGCGCCCATCGCGTCCTCGCGGGAGCAGGGCACGTATTTGACAGCCGGACCCTCGCCGCCAAGGAAGCGCATCGGGTGATCGACCAGCGGCTGGAATGCGTTGGCGATCTGGCGGGTGTTACGCAGATTCTGGTCGAGGATCAACGGAACCAGCGGCACCGGCGGCGAGCCGAGCCGATTGAAGACTCGCTGGCCTTCGTCGGTGAACACGTACAGCCCGCCGGTGTCCTCGTCCTTGAGCGCGGCCAACAGCGGATCCCACCAGGCGTCGGCGAAGTCCTGGGCCTCATCGACGACGATCGCGTCGAACCGGTGACCTGGCTCGAGTTGCGCTGCAAGATCAGCCATGTGGATCGGCAGGTCGTGCTCCCAGAACTGGACGGTGTCGTCATTTCGCACGGATTCATCTGGACCTTCGGGTGCACCCCACCGCTTGCCGAGGTCGTGGAACTCCCCGACGTAGGCAGGCTGTTGACGACGACTCCAGGTGGCGGTGATGCGCTCCAGGTAGGACGCCAGGCCGTGCGAGTAGCAGACCAGCGCAACGCGTTGGCCATCACGTGCCAGCCGTCGCGCCTGCTCCATGGCCAGGAAGGTCTTACCGCTGCCGGCACCGCCGCGGATCTCGACGCGGTGTAGCAGCCTTATCGCGTCGAGAATGACCGACTGATGCTCGGTGAGAATGTCTGCGGCGTCTTCGTTTTCGAGTGCCCGGGCAACGACGCTGCGCTGCGGCAGCCCACGTCCGCTGAGGGCCTCTTTGAGCTCAGCGATGCCAGCAGCGGTGAGAAATGGCCGGTCGATTTCCTGGGTGAGCAGGATCGCACGCACCTTGGCGAACAGGTTGGGCAGGTCAGTACGGTCGATGATCTTCCAGCGCGGACACTCGGCCAGGGCGAATCCGTCGGGCAGTTCGGTGTTGGGCAGGACGACGACGTGATCCCAGCGCAGTCGGCCTTGAGTCCAGCGCGGGTCCATCTCGATGTAGTCGCGCAGGGCGTAGCAGGCGTCCCGGGCCTGGCGGACAGGTTCGATCTCGTGCTGGTGCCCGCGGCCACCCTGCCACCAGGTCTGACCGTCGTGCCAGACCTCGCCGCCCTTGACCTCGATGCAGACTATGCCCGCGCCTTCGATCGCGACGACGAAATCGACCTCGTGGTCCTTGAGGTGGTCGGTGACGCGTTTGCCCGGAATGACGACATCGTCGGGTCCGAGTTGGTCCACCAGGGCGTCCCAAACCCTACGTTCCGCGGCGTTGGCCAGTCGCGGTGTTTCGGTGCCGGTGGTGGTCATACGGCCGGTTTCGCTGTGTGGCATGGCATGTCTGAAGTCCCTCCCTCGTCGCCGTTGATGGTAGCCAAGAGCTCGGACCCGCGGTTCTGTGTCGGAGGCGCGGTTACCGTCCGTGCATGCCATTGCAGAACCCGGTGATGCCCGCCCGGGAGATCATCGCCGCGACTGCGCATACGCGGGGCGCGGCGGCTTGTCGGCGCTGTGGCCTACCCTGTAGTCAGCTCACGAGCGGACGGCTGTTCGGGTACCTGGCCCGCCGTCCCGGCAACCGCGCGACCACCGCACGGTGCCCCAGGGGAAGAGCCGGCACACCTTGGGTGTGCAAGCGGTGGACGCCCGGGTGCGGCGTCGCCAGAGATGGCGAACAATGTCGAAGAAGCAATGTCGAAGAAGCAATTGAGTGCTACCGATGCGGCAGTGCGCCGGCGCATCGTCGAACTGTCCGTGCACATTCCGTGCGCAGGCCTGCGCGGGCCACTGCAGCACCCGAGTCCGAGCCACCCTGATCTGCCGGTGAGGTGGCAGTCCTGCCGGGACGAGGACGCACCCGAGAAGTGGGAGTGCGCCGACGTCTCCCGCGAACACGAACTGTGCATCATCTGCTTCCGCGCCACCGCCGGCGGCCCGTCCCGCTGGGCATGGCTGGCCTGCGCTGACTGCCGGTCCGTCAACATCGCGGTCGGGAGAGCCTGGGGGTCTCGGCCGTTCGCGCTGGGCCGGCACAGCCTGATGAACGGGATCGGGGTGCGCGGCGGCGCGCCACCGGAGGTCCAGCAGCAACAGCTCGCACGACTGGTGGAGTTCGCGCGCGGGGACAGCCGTCTTCGTGACTGGCGTCGTGATGAATACCGGCGCCTGGCAAACAAGTTCGACCCGCTCGCCGACATCCCGCTGCGGGTGTGGCAGCAGGAGTTTCCGCCGGGCCGAACCGCATCCAGGGATGCCTTCGCCCGGCTGATCGGGCCGGGTTTCCCGCTGCAACGGCAGGAGTGACGACACAGTGACGGCAGGAGTGACGACCCAGTGACGACCCCGCAATCGACCGGCCAGGAAAGCCAGCCCGCTAGCTGTCCGTGGGTCGCTGCGCGGTGAAGGACACCGTCACCGTGTCAGCGATCTTCACCGACCCCATCAGAATGGAGTACGGCTTGATGCCGAACTCGGTCTGACAGACGTCGGCGTCACACGAGATTCGCCAGACGTCGTCGCGTTCTTCGACCTGCACATCGACGACCCGCTCACGAGTCTTGCCGTGGACCTCCAGCGTGCCGGTGAGGCGGTAGCCGTCATCAGCTTGCTGAATATCGTTGGTCCGGAAGCGGATCTGCGGAAATCGATCAGCATCGAGGGACTTCATCGCGTTTGACCGCACGACCGCCTTCTCCGGCGCCGATAAACCCTTGACGCCGCCCTCGCCGCGCACCACCCGCAGCGAGCTCACCTCGACGCTGAGGTCCACCTCCGTGGGTTCGCCGGCAGCCCAAGTCACCTCCGCGCGCCAGCTGTCCATGGCGATCGTCAGGCGGTGACCCATTCGCGCCGCCCGCCCGGTCACACCGGTCTTCACGAGGAGCTCGCCGGTCGACTCGTCCAGATTCCACACGGTTCCAGTCACCGGCCGACACTATCGCCTGGGTTCCTGACGCGCATGGTTCCTGGCCCACATGGTCGGTCTCGCCCGAAGATGACCCTAGGCATCGATGCGGCCCGATAGGTTGATCCCAAGCATTGCTTCATCCTGATCTGCTACAGGGGGCGACGACATGTCTGAGGTCCACACCGCGCCGGCCAGCATTGGAGTGCTGACCAGCGGAGGCGACGCACCGGGGATGAACGCGGCCGTGCGCGCGGTCATCTGCACCGCGCTGCATCACAGCATCGAGGTCTACGTGATTCACGAGGGCTACCACGGCCTGGTCACCGGCGGCCACCTGATTCGACGCACGGAACCCAAGGATGTCAGCGGCATTCTGCATCGCGGCGGCACCGCGATAGGGACCGCCCGATCGCAGGAATTCCGAACCCGCGACGGCCGCAAAACCGCGGCCCGGAACATGGTCGAGCACGGCATCGACGCCCTGGTCGTCATCGGTGGCGATGGAAGCCTTACCGGTGCCGACATTTTTCGCCGGGAATGGCCCGACCTGCTCGCCGAACTGGTCGACGCCGGAAACATCTCCCAGGAAGTCGCCGACCGCCACCCCCGTCTGCGACTCGTCGGCATGGTCGGCTCCATCGACAACGACATGTCAGGCACCGACATGACGATCGGTGCCGACACTGCGCTACACCGAATCATCGAGGCGATGGACGCCCTGCGCAGCACCGCCTCAAGCCATCAGCGCACGTTCGTCGTCGAGGTGATGGGTCGGCACTGCGGCTACCTCGGACTGATGGCCGCGCTGGCCACCGCGGCGAACTGGCTCCTGATCCCCGAGCGACCTCCTGAGGAGGACTGGGCGATGCATATGTGCCGGGACATCAAAGCGGGCCGAGACATCGGCCGTCGGCAGAGCGTGGTCGTCGTCGCCGAGGGCGCCGAGGACCGTCAGGGAAACCCGATCACTGCCCACGCAGTCAAATCAGTGCTGGAAGAGGAACTCGGCGAGGACACCAGGATCACGATCCTCGGCCATGTGCAGCGCGGTGGCGCACCCAGTGCCTTCGACAGATACCTGGCCACGATACTGGGCCATGCCGCCGTCGAACGCCTCATCAACGAGGAAGCCGATTCGCCCCCTCAGCTGATCGGGCTGCGGGGCAACCGGGTGGTCACCACGCCGCTGATGGAATGCATAGCCCAAACACAGGCGATCGCCGAGCGTATCGCTGCGAAGGACTTCGAGGGGGCAATGCTGCTGCGCGGCGGTAGCTTCCGGCAGTCCTACAAGATTCTGCAGACCATCCAGCAGGCTGCTGCGCGGCCCACGCGGTCAGGCCGGCGACGCTTCCGGTTGGCGATCGTGCACAGCGGCGGTCCCGCGCCGGGGATGAACAACGCGGTGCGCGCCTTCGTCAGGCTGGGCCGGGACCGCGGCTACACGGTGCTGGCGGTAAAGAACGGTTTCCGCGGGCTTCGCGACGGCGACGTCCACGAGATGGACTGGATGGACGTCAGCGGCTGGGTGTCCGACGGTGGCGCCGAGATCGGCACAAACCGGTATGTGCCCTGGGGTGCCCCGGTCGCGCAGATCGCCGAACAGATTGCCGCACACCGGATCGACGGCTTGGTGATGGCCGGCGGGTGGGCTGGGTACCAGGCCGCGCACGAATTGCACCGGCAACGGGAGCAGTACACCGCCCTCGACATCCCGATCGTGTGTATGCCGATGACGATCAACAACGACGTCCCTGGGACTGAACTGAGCATCGGCAGCGACACCGCGCTCAACAACATCGTGTCCGACGTCGACAAGATCAGGCAGTCCGCAGTGGCCACCCGCCGGGTGTTCGTCATCGAGGTAATGGGTCACGACTGTGGCTATCTGGCCCTGCTCAGCGGGTTGGCCTCCGGCGCTGAGCGGATCTACCTGCCCGAAGAGGGCATTACGCTGAACTCGCTGACCGCCGACATACACACCCTCGCAGACGGTTTCCGCTCCGGTAAACGGCTTGGCCTGATCATCCGCGGCGAAGGTGCGGACCCCGTCTACACCACCGGCTTCCTCACCTCGCTGTTCGAGAAGGAGGGCGGGAACCTCTTCGACGCCCGGCAGGCGATCCTCGGCCACATCCAGGAGGGTGGTGACCCCTCGCCGTTCGACCGGATCCACGCGACGAGCCTGACCGCGCGTTGCATCGAGTTCCTCTCCGAGCAGCTTGAATCGGGCGGCCGGGCCAGCGCGATGGTCGGATTCCAGTCCGGGCGGCTGCAGTTCACCGATCTGACCTCCTATCCCAATCTGATCGACTACCAGGCTCAGCGCCCGCTGGAACAACGCTGGATGGAGCGCCGCGGTCTCTCGGAGATCATGCGGGGGTAGGCGTATAGGCTCCGCGGACCGTCAACAATTGATGACTGTCAACAATTGATAGGTGTCGCAGATGGCCAAACCCAAGAACTACCGTCCGCTGAGCTGCGCAGCCCGTAGCGATGGCACCAGGCTGGGTTTCGACTTCTCGATGGCGTTCCAGCCCATCGTCAACACTGCGACCGGCGAGATCTTTTCTCAGGAGGCCCTGGTCCGCGGCCTGCAGAACGAGCCGCCCGCTCCGGTGTTCACCCAGGTCAACTAAGACAACCTCTACCGCTTCGATCAGTCCTGTCGGGTCAAGCCGATCAAGCTGGCTGCCGAGTTGGGCATCTCGACATTTCTAAACATCAATTTCATGCCCATGCCGTACCGAGGGCGATTCTGTCGCCGATACCGCGGTGTCTCGAAGACATCGAAGTGCTTTCGGTAGCCCACGAACTACACCACGAACCGCACTACGATCAACTCGTGGCTGAACTCAGATATCAGCGGTGGTTTATCCCGTTGGCCACGTCACTCGGGCTGGGGCCGAAGCGCAGCGATGTGAGCATTCGTGATGACACTCTGCACGTGGCGATGGGATGGGCATTCTCCGCGGATATCCCGCTGGCTTCAGTCAAGGATGCCCGTCTGTACCGAGACCGGGTATTCGCTTTGGGTGTGCACGGCGGCTTTCGAGGGCGTTGGCTGGTGAACGGTTCGTCGCAAGGCATCGTGGAGTTGACGATCGATCCGCCGTTCAGGGCAACGGCGATGGGAGTGCCTACGACGCTGCGCGTGCTGATGGTGAGCGTCACCGATCCCTCCGAGTTTCTCGGCGCATTGGGTCAGCGATGACACTCGAGCACAACGTTCATACTGCGCTGAGGGCGGAGAAGTCCGAGTAGCCCGCACCGCCAATGCAGTCTGAATGCCCGGTGGCGCGCTGAATGCCCGGTGCCGCGCAAGACCCAGCCCGCTACGCGACGAGATAGACTTTGCGCAGGGTCTGGGTCACCGTCCACACCGTCTCGGTGCCCGCCGCAAGTCGCACCACATCGCCGGCACTGAGCACCAGTGGCGCTGTGCCGGCAGCGAATTCAACGGTAGCCGAGCCGGACAGCACCACGAAGACCTCGTCGTTCTCGACATCGCGCATCACACCGGTCGTCATCTCCCAGACGCCGACTTCCAGCCCACTGAACGCACCGAGAGCGACGGTCGCGGTGCTCGGGGATCCCTGGATCGACTGATCCCCGGGGACCGGCTCGAGATCGAGCGGTTGGGCGGCAGCACGAACAACGCATTGGGCCTCACCCGAGCAGCTTGGCAGATGTCCACCGTTCGGGAGGAACCTCGGCGAAGATGAGCAGCGTGAGCTCTGCAGAAAAAAACCGCCTCGACGAGGTCGCGGCTGGGAGTTCAGATTGGCGCCGCTGGGGAACGTATATGAGCGAGCGGGCCTGGGGAACGGTCCGGGAGGACTACAGCGCCGACGGGGACGCCTGGTCCTACTTCCCGTTTGAGCATGCTCGCAGCCGGGCCTACCGGTGGAACGAGGACGCGCTGGCGGGCTGGTGTGATCGCGAGCAGACCATCTGTCTCGGGCTCGCCCTGTGGAACGGCCAAGACCCCATTCTCAAGGAACGTCCCTACGGTCTGTCCAACGCCGAAGGCAACCACGGTGAGGATGCCAAGGACTACTGGTTCTACACCGACAACCTGCCCACTCATGCCTACGCGTCGATGGTTTACAAGTATCCGCACGCGCCGTTCCCCTACGAGGACTTGCGGTCCACCAACGAACACCGCGACCAGGATGACGACGAATACGAACTCTTCGATGCCTTGGGTGAGCAGTGGCTGCAGCAACGCTACTTCGACGTCAGCGTGGAATACGCCAAAGCCACAGCCGAAGATGTTTTCTGCCGGATCACGGTGACCAACCGCGGA
>ERZ888423.2422-NODE-2422-length-13933-cov-12.633305_pt1 | contig 13933 bp, 10 predicted proteins | sample MGYA00520523_ERZ888423 | MGnify/ENA primary metagenome ERZ888423 (study PRJEB32303, sample SAMEA104408611) | aquatic metagenome | biome: Brackish water; feature: Pelagic; material: water | place: Baltic Sea | collected 2014-06-08T10:24:00 | depth 30,27 m ...
CGAAGTTATTATCTATGAGCCTGAACTTAATGAGGATCATTTCTTTAGATCACGCGTCATTCGAGATCTAGCCGAATTCAAACGTGATAGTGACGTTATTATTGCGAACAGAATGGTACAGGCGTTGGAGGATGTTGAAGAGCAAGTGTATACCCGAGATCTATTCGGGGATAACTAACGCTTGCTGAATTGCTTCAACACAGCAACTCTCGACTGATCTGGTCTCCAAAGTCCTCATTGTACACATAAGGATTCTCGAACGCGCTCCAGAGAGAATCTGCTAGCGAGGAAACCGGCCGACGAGGAGTCTCGACCAACCACTCTGCGACCGCCTGTGCGACATCAGGATAATCAATTGGTTTATGCCCTCCGAGCTTTAGCCAAGCAGCAAGTTTGTCTTGCTCTAGGGTCTCCATCACGGTGGCTCGACCAAGACTTTGTAGCGCAATCGCATTGCAAAGCTGCTCATACTGACCATCGATAGGCTTAGTCAGCAATTTTTTTCCTAGCTGTAAACACTCACTCGATAGTTCAAATCCAGTATTGCAGATAACGCCAGAGCACCGCTCAAGATTCTTATGAAATTCGTCGTGGGAAATCGGATTGACACGGATGTTGCCCTGACTAAAGCCCCGTTCCACACGCGCAAAAACCATAAATCTAGAATGCGTGAAGGGTAACAAGAAGTTGATTACATCCTCGAGCTTCTCAAAACCCATGTAGACGAGGATTAGATTAGAATCGACTTCTTTGTTTTCGTGCTGTTCGATAATCGGTGGGAGAATGGGTTGATTGAAGTGGTGCCAGTGAACGCCAAGACTGATCTTTGCAGGAGCAAATAGTTTCATGACTAATTTTGAGAAGACAAACCCCTTCACTCGAGGTATATCGTGTTCGAATGCCGATTGATGACTGATAGCGATGCACGACTTGCCGCGCAGTTTAGCAGCCCATGCCGTTACTGGTTCGAAGTCAGTTATTACTAGGTCAATATTTGTCAGGTCAAGAGAGACGACGTCTTTTACGAACTGGATGTTAGCATTTTTAACAAGGGTCCTAAGCGGATGAACCTTACCCCTTTTAATTTCCATCGTAAGACCTTTCCGGTATTCATAATGCTCGAATAGGTCGTTGTCTTTGAACTGATCTTGATCACGCCCGCTTAGAAGAAATTTTAATTCGACACCCGCCGCGCGTAGGGCCGGAATTAAGCATCGCGCCCTCGCGAGATGTCCATTTCCGGTTCCTTGAATACCGTAAAGCACAGTCAAAGTCATAAGAGGATCTCCACAGAGATTACCGCGCACACAATCCCAAGCAGAGCGCCGGCAGCCACGTCGCTTGGGTAATGGACACCTAACACAACTCTTGACATCCCTACCAAGCTAGCCCATGCAAACGCGACTTCGGCCATTGGCGCAGCGAATATGAAAACAATCGTCGCAACTAGGAAGGCCGCTGAAGTATGTCCGGAAGGCATACTGAATTTATCGCTAGGCTGAACTGCCTTGCGACTTTTCAAGAGGACATCGCAGGGACGATCCCGGCGAATGCTATTTTTGATTATAAAAAAGGCGGGTAACTCGAGAGCAAATGCGAGTATTGCGACGGCTAATACACGCTCCTCAAATCTGTCACCAAAGAGATACAAGACTGCTATGGCCAAAGCGTAGAGATGCCCGTCACCAGTTCGAGAGAGTAGACTGAAAAACCTCAATGCTACCGCTCTTTCTTGTAGTTGATTAATCAATCTGTACGACCGGAGATCCACTGCACTGAAGAACTCTCGCACTGTTACACCCTCCCATTACGCAACTAGTTGATACGTTAGAGTGAGGGGGTGACAGTAATATGAAATCTGAGTGACATTTCCGTGACAAATTACGCGCGTCTCAAGTCCGATTTCAAGATGTTAGCGCAGATAGGATGCACCGTTCACATCGATGACTGTGCCAGTTGAGAATTCCGCACCTTCTGAAGCTAAGAAAAGCACAGCATGAGCCACTTCTTTAGGTTCTGCCACGCGATTAAATCCGCTTTGCGCTTTAATCTCTGCTCCCTCCGCACTCGCTAAACGATCGGCAGTAAGTTCGGTATTAACAAAACCTGGCGCGACCGCACCGACGAATATTTTGTGGGGCGCTAACGCCACAGCGAGCGACTGGCTTAACGAGGTCAGCCCAGCCTTGCTCGCCCCGTAGGCTGGCTTAATGGGTTCGCCGCGATAAGCACCACGCGAAGTAATATTGACTATGCGCCCGCCGCCGCCCGCGAGCATGTGCTGAACCGCGCAGAAACAGACGTTGGCGGGCGCGGTTAGGTTCGCCGCTAGCGTCTTCTGCCAAGCGTCTTGCCATTGTCGGTAAGTCGTCGAGTCGATAGGGTGATAGTCACCAATGCCTGCATTATTTACTACGATGTCGAGGCCACCTAATTCCTTCGCAGCGGCATCGACTACTAGACGCACCTGTTCGGGATCCGCAATATCAGCGCGGTGGATGCTGTGGCCCGCACCGGGCAGCTGCGCGAGCGCTGCGGCCGCTGCCGAATCGTTTGCCCGATACACTATGGCGACATTAGCACCAGCTGCAGCAAAGGCAGTTGATATGGCTAAACCAATACCTCGTGAGCCGCCTGTAACGAGCACTTTCTTTGCTGTAAAATCCACTGCCTATCCCCTTACGCGCGCCAATTCTAAAGCGCTAATTATCTGCGAAGCGCGCGCCCAAAGTAAGAGGCGATTTAGCCGATACCATCCATTCCTGCCAATCGGCCAATCAGTTCTTCGACACGCGAACTGTAGCCCCACTCGTTGTCATACCAGCTCACCACCTTAACAAGGTTGCCACCCATCACCTGCGTCAGCTCACTGTCGAAAATACTCGAATGCGAATTGCCAATAATGTCACTGCTGACTATCGGCGCCGTGGAATAGCTGAGAATCCCGCGCATTGGACCCTCGGCCGCTGCGCGCATTGCCGCATTAATTTCATCGACCGTCACGTCTTTGTCGAGTTCGGCAACCAAGTCTACGACGCTGCCATCCGCGACTGGCACTCGCATCGCGAGGCCATCGAGTTTTCCTGCTAGGGCAGGTATAACCAGCCCGATCGCTTTTGCAGCACCTGTCGATGTTGGGACAATATTAGTGGCGGCGTTGCGCGAGCGCCTAGGATCACCACTATTAGGCGAGTCGATAAGCCGCTGACCCGAGGTGTATGCATGGACTGTAGTCAGCAGCCCTCGGCGCAGACCAAAAGAATCGTTTAAAACTTTGGCAAGAGGCGCCGCGCAATTAGTCGTGCAACTTGCATTGCTGATGATGCGGCTGTCTTTTGTCACTACGTCGTCATTGACACCGGTAACAAGAGTCGCTGGAAGTGAATCTTTAGAAGGCACTGTCAATAGCACCCTGCTCGCACCCGCAATAAGATGTTTTTCGAGATCTGCGATATGGCGAAAAACACCGGAGCTCTCGATGACATAGTCTACGCCGAGTTCGCGCCACGGCAATTTGGCAGGGTCGCGTTCGCTTAACACGCTAAACGGATCGCCGTTAATTTCCATACGGTCGCCGGTGACACTAACCTCGCCAGGAAAGATGCCATGCGTGCTGTCATATTTAAACGCGTAGGCTAATTGTTCGGGGCTCGCTAAATCGTTCACAGCGACGACATCGTAGTGGCCGCGTAGCTTCGCGATACGCATAATAGTGCGGCCAATTCGGCCGAAGCCATTGATCGCAACGCGGGGGAGTCGAGCGGTGGTGTTTGCTTCACTCATCTTGTTTCCTGGTTCATTGAAAGTGGGGGCAAGAAAACGTCTGTCCCTACTAACAATGACCGTTACTTAAGAGAATAGCTCGCACTTAAATCACGATTCGGTGATAAAAATTAAACCCATTAGGCGGTCGCAGATTCGCTTAGTTCCCACAGCTGGTTTGCCAGCTCAGGATCAACCGCCCACTGCGCAACACCAAAGTAACGAGGCGACGCCTCATCAGCCAAGTCAGCGACATCGCAGTCTTCGCAATACAATCCGCCCTTACCTTGCAGCATCTCGCTTGTCGCCGCCCACAGCGTTGTCGTACACCCCTGCGTCGTAGATTTAAAAAGCGAGGCGGCGAGCTCTGAAAGATTGCCATTTTCATCAATCCATCCAAGCGCAACCATCTCTTGATTATCCAAGTGACGTTGAAGAGGTGTCATGATTCCGCCTGGGTGCACAGAGAAAGCGCGCAGACCTTTATCTGCGTATTTCATATCCAGGCCGAGCGCAAATAAGGCGTTGGCGGTTTTTGCCTGAGCGTAAGCCGTCCATTTTTCGTAAGGAGTTTGTTCAAAATTTATATCGTCAAAATTGACGCCACCTCGCCGATGGCCAATCGATGAAAGGCACACCACTCGCGGCGCGTCGGCTGCAAGCAAGGCGGGCAACAAGCCTTTAGTCAGAATAAAGTGACCCAAATGATTAATCCCAAACTGCGATTCCCACCCGCCCTCGATCTGCGCCTGAGGGCATGCCATGATGCCAGCATTGTTGATCAACAGGTCTATCTGCTCTTCGCTCTCAAGCATTTCGTCGACGAAGCGGCGCACGCTTGCAAAGTCACCGAGGTCCATCGGTAAGGGAATAACTTCGCCTATCTGTATTGTGCCAAGCGTCTCTGCCGCCTTATCAAAGTTGCGCACGGGAACATAGACTTTGGCGCCTGCCCGCGCGAGGGCACGAGTCGTCTCCAGACCGATGCCAGAATAGCCCCCTGTAACCACGGCAACTTTCCCGCTTAGGTCTTTTCCTGCCAGAATGTCTGAAGGCTCGCTTTTAGGGTCTAAGCCCGATCCTAGTTTCGCCTGAACTCGTCTAGTCACGTTCTCAGTCGCGTTCTCAGTCATGGTCTCTCCGTTTTCTTTTGTTGGGCGGAAGTGAAATACAGTGAAATACAAGGGTGAATTAAAAAACCGATTTACGAAAATTGAAAGAGATTAGCGCCTTCAGCAGCTGCGCCTGTGGTGACTCTGCCAGCTCTTTCTAGCATTTCTTCGGCTAACATTCGACTCAGCGTTTCCGTATCGTTCGCTGTATTTGCAATAAAACGGACGTTATCCTCGATAAGTCTGCCGATCACGATACCACGCACCGGCACACCACGCTCATGTATAACGGTATAGGTTTCGACTTTCGCGTCGCCTTCGGGCGTTTCAGTAAACCGGGGACTCAACATGGCGTCAATCTCGCCTTGATAACTCGCAGGGTTCTCGCATCGCCATTCACCTTCAACAGGGGTTGACGAATAGATGCCCGTCGCGTGTTTGCTCAAATAACCGCCGTTCGCTGTGATCATGCCGAATGCCACTCGCCCGGTAGTTGAATCATTTTTGCGGCGATCACGCAGCAAAGAAACGAGCGTCGCAATCGCATGCATCGAATAATTATTTCCGGGACCGCCGAAGAACGGCAAGCCACCAGTGAGCGTTAATCCCCGAGAATCATCAGTCTGTATGCCCAACGCTGCGCAGGCGACTTCAACTGCAGACGGAAAACACGAATAAATATCGATGAGGTCGATATCACTCATTTCTTTGCCCGCCATGGCTAATGCTCTGGCGGTATTGATCTGCATCGCAGGAGAGCTGTAGTAATTGACGCGCTCGGTGACCAACAGCTTTTCGCTAGCTTCGGCGCAACCATGCAGGAATACCCACCGCGCAGGATCGATACCCAATTCGCGCGCACGGCCGACCGAGGTCATTACCACTGCTGCACCTTGATCGACGCCGTCCATAGCGTTCATCCATTTCGGATAGGGAAAGCCGATGAATCGATTCTCAGCGCTAACGCGCGCGAGTTCTTGTGCACTGCGACGTGTTCCGTAAAGGGCAAAAGGATTCGCGGCAGCGACTTCGGTGAAAGGCGCGAACAGCTCGCCCATTGCGAGCAAATGCTGTTCGACCGAGTTTTCGAGCCTGCCGCGAATCGCATTCTCGAATAGCGGATAGGTGTTAACGGGAACGCCAATGCCGTGCGCAAACTCGTGAGCGCTGGCAAGCGTAGGACCAATACCGCGGTCCTCTATGCTGCCAGCATCCTCTTCTTGCCAGTTGAGTGTCACGCCTGCCCGCAGTGCACGCTGCGCCGTTTTTATTGCTTCTGAGCCCGTGATTAAGGCGACGCCAACCTCGCCCTCGGCGATCCGTTGTGCCATCTCGTTAATCATCGTTTGCGGCGTGTTACCGCCTACATGACCGTAAATAGCCCTGCTTGGATTCGCGTTGAGTCGGCGAGCTACCGCTCGCGGCGGGTTCTCAGCGCGGCCGAAGGGGTTGGGCATGCGTGGTCGATTAAACGAGTCAGGGAAAATGCGAATAACGGCAAGGGTATCGATCAGCTGGGCAACCCTGCTCGCATCGAGCCCGGTGTCTGCCAGTGCGACGCGCGCAGCCTCAGCGGCAATATCCATGGGCGAGAATGCCTTAAGCGGGTCGTCTTCACGCCCAGTAAACTGCCCTGCCCCAACAAGAATTGGCGTGTTGTCGCGCATGCTTTGCTCCTTTGATGCCCTGTGATGCCCTGTGATGCGCTCTGATGAGTGCTCGCGCTGAATAATAGTGCGAAACACAGCCTGCAGAAACAGTCGAGGCTTGCCTAAAATCCGGTTGCCTTGTAAAAAGGAGGCGAGTCGACAGGACTCATCGCCCAATTTCTGTTATGAAGACGCACCATCCACACAAACAATGACAAAGAGAGCCAGATGATGCAAAAAATATCGATGAGGAAATCCAACGCTCCCAACATCTCGCTGTTCACACTCTTGTTCGGCGCCATCGTTTCTCTAACACCCACAAGCTTTGCTGCAGAGCTCGCGGGCGGTTTCGAAATCGTGCAGCTTGCCGACATGAGCTGGGATGAATCGAGCGACCGCGTTCAGCAAAAAGTGCTCTACGGCAATCCTGCCGAAGAAGGGCTCTATATTATTCGCGTGCGTTTCCCTGCCGGGGGAACAAGCCGTCCGCATTTCCACTCGCAGGACAGGTTTGTCACAGTAATCGAAGGCACGTGGAATGCCGGTATCGATGCGAGCCACGACATGACCACAACGACACCTATTCCTGCCGGTGGCTATATGATGCATCCAGCAGGCGCAGTGCACTATGACGGTTCGCGCGGAGGGCCGGTGGTGGTCGAGATTCGCGGCTTCGGTCCCGTGTCGACTACCGGCGTCGACATTCAGCCGTAAAGGCGGCAAAAAAGATCAGTTGACTCAATTTCTTACTAACTTTGTCGCGTTTTGGGCGCCTGCAGCCTCGACCTAGAGGCTGCAACTCTTTATAGTACGCACCTTCTGTAAATCCCCAATAAAGAACCCTCGGCGATCGCGTGCTAGAGCATCGTTCAGCCGTCGAAAAAGGAATACCCTCAGTGATCTCTGCCGCCAACGTCACCATGCAATTCGCCGCCAAGCCACTCTTCGAGAACATCTCGGTCAAATTTGGCGACGGCAACCGTTACGGCCTCATCGGCGCGAATGGCTGTGGCAAATCGACGTTTATGAAAATTCTCGACGGCAGCCTAATCCCCTCGACTGGCAATGTTTCTACCTCGCCTAACGAGCGCGTCGGCAGACTCAATCAGGACCAGTTTGCCTTCGAAGAGTTCTCGGTAATCGACACCGTGATCATGGGACACAAAGAACTGTGGGAGGTTAAGCAGGAGCGCGACCGCATCTATGGCCTGCCAGAGATGAGCGAAGAGGACGGTATGAAAGTCGCCGAGCTTGAGATCGAGTTCGCCGAGATGGACGGCTACAGCGCCGAGAGCCGTGCCGGTGAATTACTGAGCGGCGCCGGTATCGAAGAAGAGATGCACTTCGGCCCAATGTCGGAGATCGCACCCGGCTGGAAGCTGCGTGTACTCCTCGCTCAAGCTTTATTTTCAGATCCGGATCTACTGCTACTCGACGAACCAACCAACAACCTCGACATCAACGCCATTCGCTGGCTCGAAGAGGTGCTCAACCAGCGCCGCTCGACGATGATTATCATCTCGCACGATCGTCACTTCCTCAATTCTGTGTGCACACACATGGCGGATATCGACTACGGTGAGCTGAGGGTTTACCCCGGCAACTACGATGACTTCATGATCGCAGCCACCGCCGCGCGCGAGCGTCTGCAGTCGATCAATGCGAAAAAATCGGCACAAATCGCCGACCTCCAGCAGTTTGTGAGCCGCTTCTCGGCCAACGCCTCGAAAGCGAAACAGGCAACTTCGCGCGCTAAGCGCATCGAGAAGATTCAGCTCGAGGACATTAAACCCTCGAGCCGCGTAAGCCCCTATATTCGCTTCGAGCAGGACAAGAAACTGCATCGACAGGCGGTAGTGATCGAAAACCTAAAGCATGGTTTCGACGGCGAGACGCTGTTTAAAGACGGCAACCTAATCATCCCCGCCGGTCAGAAATTGGCAGTTATCGGCGAGAATGGCGCGGGCAAGTCGACATTCTTGCGCTGCTTGGTCGATGCTATCAAACCCGAGTCGGGCAAGATTGCTTGGGCTGAGAATGCGAGCATCGGTTATTGCCCGCAAGACAGCACCGCTGACTTTAGCAACGACATGACAATCTTCGAGTGGATGACCCAGTGGCGCAAGCCGACCCATGACGACCTGATTGTGAGAGCAACGCTCGGCCGCCTATTGTTTCCAGCGGACGACGCCAACAAGAAGGTCAAAGTGTGTTCGGGAGGGGAGAAAAACCGCCTCTTGTTCGGCAAGATGATCATGCAAGACCACAACGTGCTGATTATGGATGAGCCGACTAACCATATGGATATGGAAGCGATCGAGGCACTTAACCTCGCGCTGGAATACTACGAAGGCACACTCATCTTCGTCAGCCACGACCGCGAGTTTGTGTCGTCACTCGCCGATCGCATCGTTGAGATAAAAGACCAGTCGCTCAACGACTATCAGGGCAACTACGAAGAATTCTTGGCAATGCAATTGGCAGCTAAGTAATTTTGGGGTAAACGCCTTAAGGGCTCTCGCAATGCGCTATACTCTTAAGGAATGAACAACGCTCAAGACATTCTGCAATCAGTCTTTGGATTCCAGTCCTTTCGTCCGCCCCAAGACCAGATTATCGATTCCGTTATCGCCGGCGATGATGCCATGGTGATTATGCCAACGGGCGGCGGAAAGTCCCTGTGCTATCAGATTCCCTCGCTCGTGCGCGAAGGGTGTGGCGTGGTGGTTTCACCTCTTATTGCCCTGATGCAAGATCAAGTGAGCGCACTCAAGCTCTTAGGTGTCCGTGCTGCGTTCCTAAACTCAACTCTCGACCCCTCGGAAGCGGCCGAAATTGAGTCTGATTTGCGCAACGGCACTCTCGATTTGCTCTATATCGCCCCCGAGCGCCTCAATCAGAATCGCACCATCGCCCTTTTGCAAAGCGCAACAATCTCGCTCTTTGCGATCGATGAGGCCCATTGCGTCTCGCAGTGGGGTCACGATTTCCGCGCCGATTATCTGCAGCTTTCGATGCTCGCCGAACTCTTTCCTGAAGTTCCCCGCATCGCACTCACGGCAACCGCCGACGAGCGGACGCGAGGCGAGATAATCAACAGGCTTGGCTTAGAGCACGGCGGCCACTTTATCGCCGGCTTCGACCGTCCTAACATTCGCTACCGAATCGCGCTCAAACACAATGCCAAAACGCAGCTTCTCAAGTTTTTAAAAGAAGAACACCCGCGCGATGCGGGCATTGTCTATTGCCTGTCGCGCAAAAAAACCGAAGAGATCGCCCACTGGCTAACGCTGCAGGGTTTCAATGCACTTCCCTATCATGCGGGCCTACCGACGCAGACTCGCGCCACGAATCAGGCGCGCTTCCTCCGCGAAGAGGGCGTCATCGTCGTCGCGACAATCGCCTTCGGTATGGGAATCGACAAACCCGACGTCCGCTTCGTCGCACATCTCGACCTGCCGAAAACCGTCGAGTCTTACTATCAGGAAACCGGCCGCGCGGGGCGTGATGGCATGCCTGCCGATGCGTGGATGGTTTATGGGCTTCAAGACGTCATTAAGCTGCGGCAGATGATGTCTACCTCCGAAGGCAGTGAAGAGCACAAGCGAGCTGAGCAGCATCGCCTCAATGCTATGCTCGGGTTCTGCGAAATAACTTCCTGCCGGCGCCAGGCGCTACTCGCCTATTTCGACGATCACATGCCGAATCCCTGCGGCAACTGTGATACCTGCCTGGAACCAGCGGACACGTGGGATGGTACTGAGTCTGCGCGCATGGCGCTCAGTTCTGCATACCTCACCGGTCAGCGCTTCGGTGTAAACCACCTCATCGATGTGCTCCGCGGCTCGGAGGGTGAGAAAATTTTTCAGTTCGAGCATCACACCATCAGTGTCTACGGAATAGGCAAAGCGTTAAGCAACGACCAATGGCGTTCGGTCTTCCGCCAACTCGTTGCCCGTGGATTGCTGAGTGTCGATCTCGAGCGTTTTGGCGCATTGCGGCTAGAAGAGCGCTGTCGACCCCTGCTTCGTGGCGAAGAAACTATAGAGCTAAGGCGAGACTTAAAACAGAAAACAACCAAACGTCAGACGCGCTCGCCTCTGCCTAATGATATCGATGTAACGCTCTGGGAGGCGCTGAGGGACTGCCGCCGCGGATTCGCCGAGGAGCAAAACGTGCCACCCTACGTAATTTTTCACGACAGCACGCTTCAAGAGATGTGCGTCTCACTCCCCTCTTCACTCGAGCGGTTAGCCGAGATAAGCGGCGTCGGTGAGCGCAAGCTAGAGAAATACGGCCCCGCTTTTGTTGGCGTTATTAACCAGCACCTCGTTGGCTAAGCCAGATTTGCAACATTCGGTCACAATTGAGGCGTTGCTTTACGCATCGGCTATTGGCAAGCTCTGCTGATGAGGTTCGCACCTCCGCTTGCACTTGCTGCGCCCTAGGCCGCAGCGGTTAGCTAGTTCATCCGCTAAGTGCGAATCGAAATACCTTCACTCGTTACAGGAGCGAGAAACGATGCGTACCTATCCCGCGTTAGCCTCTTTGCAGGCAGCCATGCTCATGATAATCAGCACCGGTGTGCTTGCGGCCGAACATGAGTCAATCGGCACGTTCGATTTCCCCACATCGGGCTCGCCTCAGGCTCAGGTTCATTTCGAGCTAGGCGTGGGTTACCTCCACAGTTTTGGCTTCATTCAAGCGCAGCGTGAATTCAAGCTCGCACAGGAAATCGAGCCCGATTTCGCCATGGCCTATTGGGGAGAGACATTTACTTATAATCACCCCTTCATCGGTGAGTGGGACGCACAGTCGCCCATGGACACGCTCAACCGCCTCGGCGCGACGACTGAAGAGCGTCTAAGCAAAGCTCCTACCGAACGCGAGAAAGGCTTTCTTCGCGCAGCGGAGGCCTATGCCTTTACACCCGGCACCGTAGGCAAACGCCGTACGGCTTGGATGAATGCGATGCAGGAGGTCTATGCAGATTTTGGCGATGATGATGAGGTGGCAGCATTTGCCGCTGTATCGATGTTAGCCGGTGCAACCGTCGCAGGAGAAGCGAGCGAAAGACTCAACATGCGCGCCGGCGCTATTGCGCTCGAACTGTTCAAGAAAAACGAAGACCATCCCGGTGCAGCGCACTATGTCATCCACGCATTCGATGATCCTATTCACGCGCCCATTGCGCTCGAGGCAGCATTTAAATACGCAGACACGGCTCCCGCGGTCGCTCACGCCCGACATATGCCCACCCATATTTTTATTCAGCACGGCATGTGGCCAGAGGTGGCGAAATGGAACGTCGCTGCTTTCGATGCAGGCGCAGCACTTTGGATGCCAGGCGACAGACCGAATGATCAGAATCATGCCGCCGACTGGGGGCAGTATGGAGATCTACAGATGGGAGATGCCGCACGTTCAATGTGGTGGATCGCGCGTTCCGAAAAAGTACTTCAGGAAAACCCAAATGACGCACAATCGGCAGCCACTTTGCGTACCATGCGCGCACGCCATATTATTGAGACGCAGCAATGGCAAACCCGTGAACTTAACGAAGAGCTCGATGCCAACGAATTGCTCGCGCTAGGCATGAGCGCAGCAGCGCTCAATCAATTCGCGCTCACTTCGAGTGTTGCGGAGCGATTATTACTCTTAGCAGACGCGAGCCCTCGCGATCAGAATCTCAAGATTATGTATCACGAGATCGCAGGTCTTGCCGAGCTAGGCAAGGCGCGCGCAGGGGCAACAGTCGACGTAAGTTTGCAGAAATCAGCTGTCGAGCATTTTACGAATGCTCTTGAAATAACAGCTACCCAGCGCTTGCCTAATGGTGCTGCGAATCCTTTAAAACCAGCACATGAGCTTGTTGGCGAGGCGATGCTCGCAAGCGGACAAACCGAATGGGCTGCCGAGCTTTTCGAAGAGTCTTTGCTGCGTATGCCAAGGCGCCCTCTCTCACTTTTAGGCGCTGCTCGCAGCCAAGCAGAGCTTGGCAACTCGGCAATGGCAGCTAAGCACTATGCCGAACTCGCTTTAGTATTAGCCGGTAGCGATCATGTCGCGTTGGCTGAGGCGCAGGCGTTTATTGCAAACGCCAATTAGCGCTGGCACAACTGACTCTTCGCGCCATTCCTCAAGCGCTTTTTGATAGCTAGATCTTTGCTCGCGACGTAACAAGAAAAAGGAGCGTATTATGTCCATAAAGAAAGAGCGCGAGTTGACGCGGCTCGAATCAGCGAGCGCCGAATTAGCGGTCGCGGGTAACGGACTGCTGAGCCGAAGACTCCTCCTCGGGCTTGGCCTAGGTGGCGCGGGGTTATCTGTGGCCTCTAGGGCGCTCGGCGCGGATTTCGACATACCTGCTTGGTCAAAACAGCCTGGCCCTGGCCCCAGCGGTTATGGCCAGCCTTCGCGATTCGTTACAGGCATTCAGCGCGACCCCGGCCGTGCTAATCCTCTTTATCCAGGAGGCGGCGCCTCGCGAACGCCATTGCATCAGCTTCGTGGCACCATCACACCAAATGGCCTGCACTTCGAGCGCCATCACGCTGGTGTTCCAGACGTCGATCCAACGCAGCACACGCTCGTGATCAACGGCCTAGTAGCGCAGCCTCTCGCCTTCGACTACGAAAGCCTTCTCCGCTACCCCATGGTTTCTCGCACACAATTTCTCGAATGTTCGGGCAATAGCGGAGCACTGTTTCGTGACACGGCGGTAGATGGCACAGCGCAGAGCATCAACGGCTTAGTGTCGTGCGCAGAATGGACAGGAATCCCACTCTCAGTCTTGCTCGACGAGGCAGGCGTATCTCCCGAGGCCCGCTGGATAAGCGCGGTCGGCGCCGATGCCGCTAGCATGGGTCGCTCGATACCATTGGACAAAGCCGTCGACGACGTTTTGGTCGCTTTATTCCAGAACGGCGAACCGCTGAGACCGGAGCAGGGTTATCCGATGAGGCTTTTTGTCCCCGGCTGGGAAGGCAATGTTAGCGTGAAATGGCTTACCCAAATCAAATTGAGTAAAGAGCCCAGTCAATTTCGCGATGAAACGAGCAAATATACCGATACTCTGAGCGACCGGCGCAGCTTACAGTTCACTTTCCCCATGGGCGTGAAATCAATCATTACCTCTCCCTCAGGCAAGATGCAGCTTAACAATCCGGGACTCTATCAGATCGAGGGCCTTGCTTGGTCTGGAGCGGGATCAATCGCGAAGGTCGAGATTAGCGCTGATGGCGGCGTGACTTGGGCGCAGGCCGCACTTGACACGCAAGCTGGCGACAAATCATTAGCCCGTTTTAGGTTGCCGTGGCACTGGAACGCAAACCCTGCACAGCTAATCAGTAGGGCAACCGATAGCGCAGGGAATCTTCAGCCAACGCGCAGTCAACTTCTCGCAGAGAA
>ERZ888423.2424-NODE-2424-length-13921-cov-7.926439_pt1 | contig 13921 bp, 13 predicted proteins | sample MGYA00520523_ERZ888423 | MGnify/ENA primary metagenome ERZ888423 (study PRJEB32303, sample SAMEA104408611) | aquatic metagenome | biome: Brackish water; feature: Pelagic; material: water | place: Baltic Sea | collected 2014-06-08T10:24:00 | depth 30,27 m ...
GATCAAACACCCGTACTTGATGTAAGATGGCTTGCACATCCTTTATGGCTTCAATGCCCCGCGTGACAACCACACGGCAGTCTTCAAATGTACGACGTGCGCGATCGTTAAGTGCTGCTATTTTGGCGGCATCGACCTCAGGCATTGGCATTTGCTGCTGCCTTGGCCGCCCCCGGTTTGATCCGTGGTTGCCTCTCTGCCACTTTGGTGATGGCCGCGTCCAACTCCCCTGCAGCCGCTGCATTGAGAAATGCATCTAGAACCCCAGCGACTTCATCCAATGACTTCACAAACACCGCGTTATTGGTGCCATCGGCAGCAATCACACGTGCCCCATAACGACACTGCACATACCAGCCGCTGTCTTGAGCAAAGAACCATGGACGCACAGTGCGCATCGTTTTGATCAGCTGTGCTTCTCCAAACTCATCTTTGATCCACTTGTGTCGTTCAACTCGGTGATCTTCTTTTTTAAGTGCTGCCGCATGCACCAGCTTTTGTTCTTTGAGCCCTGCCACGAGTTTGTCACGTCGCGCTATGATGGGATCGCGTTTGGTGCTGCGATCAACTGTTTTGAATGTAAGCTTTGCGAGATGTGTCATGTGCGCTCCTACCTGTTTGGTTACAGCTAAAGCGTATGTTCAGACTTAATGCAGAGCTACCGGAAAGACGCCCAAGATACTGATTTTATGTAATAATATGAGATTATGGGGTAATGCGCAGATAAGTGCAGCATTGGTCACATATGTTTGGGCTTAGTGATCGGGCTATAAAAGGCAGCGCACACACACCGACCCCACGCCCACAAAAAAAGCGTCTAACGGTTTGCTCCGCTGACGCTGTGTTTAGCTGTTATATCTCTCTATCTGTTTGATCTTCTGTGTTCTTTTGAACCTTTGTAAGTTTGAACAACAGCTCGTGAACAAGGATGTGCCAAGACCTGCGCCTTTGGCATTTACCCTGTTCAAACTGCTCAGGTGTTTGCTGCGCGAAGGGGCTTAGCCACGCTCCATCATCTGCCAATCACCGCTTGCCTTATATTGTGCCTGTTGTGTGTGTAATGCCTGTTGTGCCTGCTGTAGCCAGAGTGGGCTGGCTGCCCCTTGAATGCGATGTGCCTGCTGTTCGTGATTATACTGCGCCATAGTATCGGCCGATGTTCTGTCCCAACATAGTTCGTCCAAAAGTGTCTCGCTGCCCATGCGCCAGTATTCGTGAGTGACATAGCTCGTCACAGCTGCACGGTCTTGTACAGGCATGATCCAGTTCTTTGCCAGCGGCGCTGTTTGAGCATGGTGCTGTGCCCAGACTGCGTTGAGTAAACAGCACATCTGTTCCGTGTTTTGCAGTGGGCTTGGCATTACGAAGTGAACATGGAAGTTCTCATAATCCGCGCCCTCATGTGCAAAGCACCAGCGTGGCACCCGCATGTTCTGACGCTCAGCGGCTTTGCCATAGATCACGCGATCCACTTTGTTCCAGTAGCTGCGCAGGAGTTTGTTGGCGCTTTCTCTGCCAATGGTTCTGCCGTTCACGAACTTGAGCGTGCCAAACACATTCCAGTCTTGCGCCAGCAGATACTGCACCAATGCCTGTCGTTCTTGTTTGCGTTGCTCAAATCCCATTGCGGACCTCCATGTTTATTTATCAACGAAGGCTCAAAACGGGGCAGAAATGGTAGTGCAGTGATTAACGCGTCACGCGCGGCATAGAGATGCGTCTGCTCAGCAGCGATGAGATAAATACAATGCAAACAACGCATTGGAGGATTTGATGAGCATCAGACTTTTAGAACACATGCGCGACGAGTTGATCGCAACGGGTATCGTGCAGAACACACCAGAGTTCTGTCACAGTTGGCTGGGACGCAGTGAGGGCTATATCCGCGTGCTGCGCTATCACAACACAGAACCCAGCGTGGGCACGCTGAGCATTTGCTCCAGCAAACTCGGGTATTATGCAGCGCGATTGGCTGCCAGTGATCAGCCACAGCATCAAGCATGGGGTGAGCGTTTGGCAAACCTTAAGGCACTTTGTGATAGGGCCATAGCTCAGCAAGCAGAGGCAGTGTGGCGTGCGCCAGAACGGATGGCGGTATGAGTGATCATCCGAAATGGGTTCTGCAGCCTCAAAAATCTGCGCTGCGGTTTTTTGTAGGGAAGTACTTATCAAGTCTGGGTGGCCTTTTGCATACCCCACTCCTGTTAGCTGGAGGCGCACATGACTGATCGCGAGGAACTACGCCGACTGATAGATGTGATTGAGAAGGCTTCAGCTAGCGTTCAGCTGGATCAAGCCATTGAGGACATTAAGACTTTTGCCAACACCACAAGCTTCCTGGCCAATAAGTTAGAGACGCGCCTCAAAGGTGGCGCGGTAGAGGCAAAGGCCAAACCAAAGGGCAAACAAAAGTCACGAATTGGTAAAGCCATTGCAGCTCCCCCCGCTCCAAAGCCAAATGTGCCAAGCCAACAACAGGCTACGCCAGACTCTGCAGGCGGTGGCATGCCTGCCGCTGTATCAACTGCAACATCGCAGGCAGACTACGACAGGCTCAAGCCCCAAGGCACCCAGGCTCCAATATCCAGCAACTGAACATTGTGGCGTCACACACGGTCTGTGCGCAGGCTACAGGCGGTTACCACGTTGGGTCGGCGCCAGTGTAGCGAGCAACTAGGGTTACTGCGCTACGCTGCTTTTTAACGCGTTTAATGCAAAAAGCGTCGTAACGAAGTACTGCGAAATTCTATTGACCGTCAGGCTGAGAGGTATGCCTTAGAAGGTTACTACTGAGACTTTTGCAAAGCGGCCGTTGGTCCAAGACACAGCGAGCAGCAAGAAAGAGCCCATAATGACCGATGCTGCGCAGCGTATGAATGACCAAAGACCGCCTTGAGTTGCCGTTATTGCGCCACCTGCTGTTCGTCAGATTGTTCGAATACTGTTTTGCCACGACGGATTGTGTTGAGCACCTGAAGACCAAGTATGTTTTGGCCTTGATCCAGTGGGTTCCGGTTCAGGATCGCGAAGTCGGCGATTTTGCCGGTTTCGATTGAGCCACGGCTGTCTTCCAGAAACACCTGCCATGCGGCATCTATTGTCAGGGCACGCAGGGCGGCAAGGACGGTGATTTTCTGGCCTCCGTCAAGTTCGCGTCCCGAAAACGTCACCCTGCTCACAGCGCAATGTGCCAAATGGATCGGGCGTGTGGGTGTGACCGAGGCGTCGTTGTGCAGTGTAAAGCGTACTCCGTGTTGCTGCGCGGATCTCGCTGGCGAGATACGTGCGGCGCGGTCAGGGCCAAGGAAGGTATCATAGTGGCGCTCGCCCCAGAAATGGATGTGCGCCGAGAAGAAACTGACAGTGACCCCAAGGCGCGCCATGCGTTCGAACTGGTCGTCGTGCAACACTTGGCCGTGGATAATCGTGTGACGGTGATCCTCGCGCGGCGTGGCCATTTGCGCCGCGTCGACTGCGTCCAGAAACAGATCGGCACCCGCATCGCCGTTGCAGTGACAATGGATCTGGAAACCCATGTCGTGCAACTTTCTGACCTGTTTGTTCAGCTCATTCGGCGTCATATAAGGCACGCCGCGCGGGGCCTGTGGGTTAATGGGGTTGGCATAATCGCAACGCAAATAAGCCGTCTGCAACTGGAACGCCCCATCTGAGAACAGTTTGCGCGGGCCAAGTGTGAAATGCGGATTGTCGAAATCACGCATTGCATTCGAGCCTTGGCTCAGCTCTGGTTCCAACTCTGCGACGGGTAAGATCGTCAGATCGAAACCGGGGTCCTGATCGGCGGGCAAGCTGTTGAATTGCGATAGTGTTTCCGCGCTCGCCCATGCGTTTTGCCCATAAGTCACACCGTGGGCGAGGTGGTCGTCGCGCGCCGCAGCGAACCCTTGCCAGAACCTGTCATGATCAATCAGAAAATTGGTATCCCCCATCTCTCCCATGGCCGAGATGCCGTCGATCAGCCCAGTAAGTTCACCCGTCGCGGGATCGCGGCCAAAGCGCCCGCCGAGCGGGTCAGGGGTGTCCGGTGTGAAACCTTGCAGAGCAAGTGCTGCGGAATTGGCCACCCCGTTGTGACCCGAGGCATGCAGCACCCAGATCGGATGATCGGTGGACACCCCGTCCAGTTCGGCGCGGGTCGGCATGCGCCGTTCAGAAATGGCGGTGTTGTCAAAGAGCACGCCCATGACCCAATCACCCGCTGGCGTCGTTTTGGCCTTCTCGCCAAGCCGCTTCAGCGCAGCGGCCATATCGGCGCAATTCCCGCGAGGTGGCGCAGACAGATCAACGCGAAACAGTTCGATGAATCCGGGATCAGGGAAATGGCCATGTGGGTCGATGAAGGCGGGGAGCATGGCCTTGCCCGCCAGATCAACCTGCGTGGTGCCCGCGGGCATCCGCGCGCGAAGGTCGGACAATGCGCCAACCGCGGCGATGTTTTCGCCGATGGTCAACACGGCTTCTACCACAGTGTCCTGCGCGTCCATCGTCAGGATTGGGCCGTTGAAATAAAGGACCGCTGCGCTCATGGTTTGGCTCTCATAGATGTCGTGGCGTTAAGCAGCGCACGCCGTGGCCATCGGTGACCTCCCAGTGTGGCACTTGGGTGCAAATGTCGCTCGCCATTGGGCAACGGTCCCTGAATTCACATCCCGTAGGACGTTTCACCAGGCTAGGCGGTTCACCTTTCAGGGCAATACGATCAAGGCGGGCATCTGGGTCTGGTTCTGGGTTCGCGCTCAGCAGGCAGTTGGTGTACGGGTGGCGCGGTTCGTGAAAAATCGCCTCAGTGGTGCCTTCTTCAACCAAGCGTCCAAGGTACAAAATGCCCATACGGTCGGCGACATGGCGCACAACGTTTAGGTTGTGGGTGATGATCACCATCGACAGGTCAAGGCGTTCGCGCAGATCGTTAAGCAGATTCAACAGCTCGCCCTGCACTGACACATCCAGACCCGCCGTGGGTTCATCCGCAAGGATGAGTTTGGGTTCTAATGCTAACGCACGCGCCACGCCTACGCGGCGCGCCTGCCCTCCTGATAGCTGATAGGGATAGCGGTCCGCGAAATGCGCGGGCAGGTTCACCAGTTCCAACAGCCGCTTGGCCTCGGCATCAAGGTCGCGGTCCTTCATGCCTTGGATTTTGTACGGCTCGGTGATCAGATTGCGGATCGTTAGGCGTGGTGACAGCGATCCCGTTGGGTCTTGAAACATCATCGCGATGTCTTTGCGCAGCGGACGCATGGCGCGCTCTCCGACACCGCGAATTTCCTGACCGTCAAATTTTACCGATCCCGCCTGCGCAGGGGCCAGCCCCGCGATGGCACGAATAACCGTTGTTTTGCCGGACCCGCTTTCGCCGACCATGGCGTAGGTTTCGCCTTGTTCAACGGTAAAGCTGACCCCTGCCAAAACGTTCACAGTGCCATAACTGGTTTGCAAGTCTTTGACTTCTAGGATCGGGCTCATGCCACTTCCTCCGCGTGGTTCAGCCAACAGGCTGCGTTGTGCCCTTCGCTAAGGCGCGCCAGTGGGGGCACCTGCGCACAGCGATCCATCGCTTGATCACAGCGATCCCGAAAGATGCACCCGTCTGGCAGGTTCGCCAGATCTGGCACTTCGCCAGGGATCGTTGGCAGAATGCGCGCCCGTTCTTTGATATGGCCCGGGTCACACTCAATCAGACGGCGGGTGTAGGGATGCTTGGGATTGTGAAAAATCTCGCGCACGGTGCCGCTTTCGACGACAGCTCCTGCATACATAACCACCACTCGGTCACAAAGTTCCGCGATGACCCCAAGGTGATGCGAGATGAACAGGACCGCGCACCCGAGGTCGCGTTGAAGATCTTTCAACCGCTCGATGATCTGCACCTCAAGCGTCGCATCCAGCGCGGTTGTTGGTTCATCCGCAATCAGCAAATCGGGTTCGGACATCAATGCCATCGCAATCGCGATCCGTTGGCGCATGCCCCCGGAAAACTCATGAGGATATTGGCCAAGCCGCAACTCCGGATCGGGAATTCCAACCGCACCCAGCATCTTAGCAGCCGTAGCCAGCTTTTCCGCCTTCGTCGCGTTGGAACGGTGTTGGATGTCCGTCATTTGCTTACCGATGGCGATGACCGGATTGTGGGTCTGCATCGGGTCTTGGAACACAATCGATATGTCCCCGCCGCGCAAACCACGCATCTCGCTCTCGCTACGGGTCAGCAGATCCTCGCCCTTGAAGCGTACTTCGCCACTGCGAAACCGCGTGTTTGGCGCAATCAGGCGTAGGATCGCAGAGATGAGTGTAGATTTGCCACATCCGCTTTCGCCAACGATGCCAACGATTTCACCCTTGTTCACATCAAAGCTGATATTGCGCAGCGCCTTCAGATCGCCGCGGGCGGTTTCATAGTCGACGCTGAGGTTATCTATTTCCAGCAAGGTCACGCTCATCGGTTCTTCCTCAATTTTGGATCCACAACATCGCGAAGGCTTTCACCAAGGAAGGTAAAACCAAGGGTCGCCAAAATGATTGGCAAACCTCCCGCGACAACCAGCCATGGGGTCTGGCGGATCAGGGCGTAACCGTCTTTCAACAACACCCCCCAACTCGGGGTGGGTGGTTTGACCCCAAGGCCTAGAAAGCTCAGCCCCGCCTCAAGTGCGATCACTGTGGGGATGTCCATCGCCGCCAGAACGGCCAGAACGCCAATGATATTGGGCAGCATATGCACGCCTAAGATGCGGGCAACGCTGGCTCCCATAGCGCGTTCAGCCAGAATGAACTCACTGTTGCGTAGCGTCAGTGTTTGGGTGCGTGCCACCCGCCCATAGGTCGGGATCGATGTCGCCATGACCACGAAAACCACTGTTTGCAGGCTGGGACCCACCAACGCGACAACAGCCAAAGCAAACATCACAGTTGGGAAAGACCGGATCGTGTCGAACAGCAGCATCAGAAGGTTATCGAGCCATTTAGGTCCGTAACCCGCAATCATGCCAAGGGTCAGGCCAATGGCCATTGCTCCAAAAATGGCAGGCAGCGCGACCTTTAGGGCGACTTGTCCGCCCATGATCACACGTGAAAACGTATCGCGCCCTAACTGATCCGTGCCCAGAAGATGGTTCCAGGATGGCCCCTGCATCCTGTCAGGAATATTCATCGCAATCGGATTATAGGGCACAATCCAGGCCGCAAAGATCGCTGAAAAAACGATTGCCCCGACAATGATCAAGCCAAGCAGGCCCAGTGGATCGCGGACCACGCCAGCAAGGATGATCGACAGTTCCGAGCGGCTTTTTGCGGGTGCATCAGTGGTGATATCAGCCATGGTTCAACCCTTTCTCAAGTGCCAGACCGCGCGCGCGGGTCAAGGATTGCGTTGATCAAATCCGCAATCGCGGTTGAGATGACGAAAAGTGCGGTTGAGACCAGCACTGCCCCCATGACGATGGGGTAATTTCGGGTGGTGATGCTGTCGATCACCAGCTTGCCAAGGCCGGGGCGGGCAAAGACGATCTCGGTAAAGACGGCAGAGCTGAGCAAGAAGCCCATACCCACACCAATGACAGTGACAACTGGCAGGATTGCGATGCGCAGGGCATAGATGCCAATGATGCGGCGTTCACTTAGCCCGAATGCACGCGCCGTGCGAATATGGCTTTCGCCCATCACCTCCAGCATCGATGCGCGAACCAAACGGGCGATATACCCGACCCAGCTAAGGCCGATGGCAAACGACGGCAGCACCAGATGCCATGCCGTGTCCCAGAATCCGTCCCCGACGCCGATCGCGGGGAACCATTGCAGATGAACAGCAAACAACAGCAGCGACAGCAACGCCACGACAAAGGCAGGTGCGGCTATAAAGCTGACCGAAAGTGTCGCGGCGACACGGTCGATCCACGTGTTTGGATGTGCGGCGGCATAACACCCCAGACCAATACCGAGCACCGCAGACCAAAGAATAGCCGAGAAGATAAGTCTTAACGTGTGGGGCAGCTGCTCAAACACGATGGTTGTGACCTCGCGGCCCGAAAAGACATCAACACCCAAATCCCCGCGCAATAGCCCGCCGAAATAGAGCATGAGTTGCTCTGGAATCGAGCGATCCAAACCCATTTCCGAGATGAGACGAGCTTTGAGTTCGGGCGTCGCGCGCGGCCCCAGCATGATCGAAACAGGATCACCGGGCACCGCGCGGATCATCAAGAACATGACCGTGACGGCCACGACCAGAATAAGCGCCGCAAGGGCAAATCGTTTAAGGGTGAATTGTAACATTGCGACGCGCCTTTTTTTATGCCTTGCCGAAATAACGCAGCAGTGGCAGGCCATCAGGCCGCAGAGCTGGCGTGATGCGCGAGGAATGTACTACCGGCGTGGCCTCATGGGTGATGAAACGGTAGGCACCGCTTTCTTCCATCAGGTCTTGCGCACGGCGATACATCTCGTCGCGCTTGGCTACATCGGTTTCCGCTGATGCGGCGGCGTGCAACTGGTCGAACTCGTCGTTGCGGAAGCGTTCCCAGTTCCAGATGCCCGCTTGTTCAGTGGTGAACCAAGCCGTCGCATACGACGGATCAGGCGCCATTGAGAAGCGGTTGAGCACAAGTTGCAGGTCTTCGTTGTCTCCGCTGGACCAGAATGCACCAGATTCCAACAAGTTGATTTCCAGCGTGATGCCAATCTGCGCCAGAGTCGCCTGAATAACCTGCGCTGTCGTGGTGAACTCGGTCTTGTTTAGTACATCCAGTGTCAGCGACACGTTCGTTTCACCAGATTCAGCCAAAAGCTCGGCCGCTTTGGCAAAGTCAGCTGCCGCTGGCACAAGGCTGGCTGGACGGTTGCCGGCAAGGCCCGGTGCAATGATCCCGGTCGAGGGTTCGACGGCACCAAAATAGGCCGCCTGCAGGATTGAAGGCACATCGATGGCGTACTGGATGGCTTGACGCAGTTTCTGGTTTTGAAGTTTCGGATGATCAAGGTTCATCCCCAACCAGACGTAGAACAGCGACGGGTTTTCCACCAAAGTACCGCCATTAGGGACGTCAGCGCGGTAACGTTCAACCGATCCCAAAGATACCCGTGTCAAATCAATTTCATCTGAATCAAATGCGATTTCGGCGGTGCTTTCGTCATCAATTGGCAGAATCTCGATGGAATCCCATGCAGGGGCTTCGCCCTTCCAGTCGGGGTTCCGCGTCAATACCGTCTTTTCCTTCGCCACCCAACTGGTGCGCAAATAGGGGCCGGATTCAGCGACCGGATCAATCCCGATACGCCCTCCTGCCGCCTCTGTTGCAGCCTTAGAAACGATATTGCCCGTGATGTAAGGCAGTGCGATTGTCCAAAGCGGCGCAAAGGGGTCTTTCAATACGATTGTGCCTTCACGCTCGCCCGTGACCTCAACATGGCTTAGTGGGCCCATGTCGGGCTTGTTGGGGGAGCCTGTGGCATCTGCGATGATGCGCTCGAACGAGAACTTCACATCTTCTGCCGTCATCGCACCATGGCCGTTTGTAAACCCGATGTCGTCACGCAATGCAAAGTTGATATGGGTCGCGTCACCCTGTTCGATCATTGCAGCGGCATCCATCTGCCAGCCCCATTCGGTGCCCGGCGTGTATTGGATTAGCTTGTTGTAGACGGATGCGTGAATGGTCTCATCGACAACGCCAACGCTGTGAGCGGGGTCCATCGTACTAAGATCGCCATAGTTACGGATGCGTAGGACACCGTCGTCTTGGGCCATGGCGCGCATTGGCAGCATCGACGCCGCACCGAGCGCTGTTGCGCCCTTCAAAAAACTGCGTCGTCCGACGGGTGCTTTTTTCCATTCTAGTCTCATGTCTGTTCTCCCGGTTGATGAGTTATAAGAGTCCACGCGGAATAGTCTGCGACCATTCTTTTGTCAGGACTTCGGTCTTTTCGGTGCCTTCAACGGCACGCAGATTGCGATGCAGATAGAAATTTGTCGCATCGCAGGTAATAGAGTTTTCGGTTTCAATTTCGACGCGCCAGTCACCACGTTGAAAAGTAAACGCCCAAGCCGAGTCAAACTGCGCGGCGGTTGGATCGTCAGGATGGATGACATAACGGGTTGTCACGTGGCTTCCGACTTCCAGCCCATGGTGCGGGTCGCGCGTGGCCCCGTAATCGTCAAAGGTTTCCTGCACGATCATGCCGTCCGCTAAGGTTTCGGTACGGGCTGTGGCCGCAGGTTCGCGCAGATTGTCAGCGCCGAGAGTTGGAAATTCCTGCGGGGCTGCGGGTGCCGAAGTCGCAATTTCTGTGGACACGGTGCGCACCGGCAGGTCCAGTGAACACTCGGCCAGATCAAGCGTCAGGGTTGTCGCAGTCGGGGACGGCCAGACAATCGGCCAATAGCTGTTGGACAATGCCAATCGCAACGTATGGCCGGACTGAATCCTATGAGCACATTCATTCAGTGCGATACTGGCGTTGTAGCGTTGCCCCGGAACTAGCGCTTCGGGTGTTTCATGGCTGGTGTGGTGGGTCAGGTTCAAGGGGCGATAGCTGATGCGTTGCGACACGCCATCGGGGGACACATCGCAGAGCCGCACCATGATCTGCGCCACGGGCGCGTCCGATGTGAACGCGATGTTGAAGATAGCGCGCCCGAGTAATTCCAGCGGCGCATCCAGCGTCAGATCAAAACAGACCGACAGCGTATCATCGCCACTTTGATTGCCGGGAAGTTCGTTGTCGATCCGCATGCCCGCGCAGAACACACCGCTGGCCTGACCGACATGCGCAGGGGTGGACACGACGCAATCGCCGGATTGCGGCTGCTGTTCCAGACGGGAATTGCCCAGATAAAAACTGTGTTCTGTCACATTGGGGGAAGGCCATTCTGCTTCGGCGATCCAGCGCCCATGACGGGGTTTGTTCTGGGCTGTCGGATTGAAATGCTCCTGCATGAAAACACGGTAGTCTGGGAGGTCTTCAGCACCGTTCTGTTCGCCCTTCAGCCAACGATCAAACCAGCCCAACACTTCGGAATGAAAATCTGCCGCGCCGAGTTTGGAGATATGCGCATAGCGATGTTCCCACGGTCCCATAAGCGCCTTGGCCGGACCGCTTAGGTTCGCAGCAAGCTGGGAGGGGGCGTTAATATAGGCGTCGGCCCAGCCGGTCATGGCCAGCACGGGCACCTTGATCTTCGCGTAATCCTCGCAGACTGATCCGTGTTTCCAGAATGCGTCCCGCGTCGGGTGGTCCAACCAATCCGCCGCCATAAAGGGTAGCGTTTCCATACGCTTGATCCATTCTACGCGCCAGTCAGATCGCAAGGCAGGATCAGGCGGGCGCGACAGATAGGCAAACATCTGCGCTGCCCAATTCGCATTGTCGCTGAGCAGACAGCCGCCCATGTAATGGATGTCGTCAGCGTAACGGTCCGTGGTCGAGGCAACACTGACCACAGCTTTCAACGCCTCTGGCTGGCGATAGGCCAATTGCATTCCATTGAAGCCGCCCCAAGAGATTCCAATCATCCCGATATTGCCATCACACCAATCGCGCGACGCGATCCATTCCAAAACGGCCTCACCGTCACTGAGCTCCTGCTCGGAATATTCGTCGTCAAAATCTCCGTCGGACTCGCCGGTGCCTGCGATATCGACGCGGATACCGGCATAGCCCGACTTGGCGAAAACTCCGTAGGTGGTTTCATCGCGCGCCGCCGTGCCATCGCGCTTGCGGTAAGGCAAGTATTCGAGGATTGCAGGAACCCGGCCGATACCACGGGGTATCCAGATGCGGGCCGCCAATCGGCGACCGTCCGGCAGCATGATCCATTCGTTTTCGATGATCTCTATGTGGCGCATCTGCCCCCCCTTCCTCGTAAGATGAGAGCAGATTCGATTGCATCGCACAATTGCGCAAGTATACACATTTATTAGCGACTATTAGCACTTACGCTATAACTTGCTTATGGAATGACGATATGAACCAAAACTTCGCAAAAAACCTAAGGCATGTCTGCGCCGAACGCGTGTCGATTGCCCAAATTTGCCGCGAAATCGGGATTAACCAACAGCAGTTCAACCGTTACCTCAGTGGCGCGGGTCTGCCCTCAGCCCACAATCTGCGGCGAATCAGCCTGTATTTCGATTTGCAGGAAAGTGACCTTTTGTCAGATAGCGAGGCCTTTGCCCAAAGGCGGGGCCAATTGAACCGCAACCGACCCACCGCCCGCGAAGACCCCTTTGCAAATGCCTTTCCAGGTGATCTCGCCCGCCTACGCCAATATGTCGGTGCCTACAACATCCACTTTATGTCCCCGTCCTGGCCGGACTGCGTGATGATTGGCGCGTCGTTTCTGGACGACCTTGGCGGGCAAATCAGCGTGCGCACCATTGAACGTGGCGTTGGACCGGAACAGGTCAACCTTCAGCGGGCCAGATATGATGGCAAAGCGGGGTTTCACGGCAGCCGCATCTTTGTTGTCGAGTTCGAGAGCGAGCAAGAGGGCTCCATCTCGGAGACAGTTCTCTATCCGGCACACCGCCAGCAACGCACCTATCTGCGCGGCATGACACTTGGGCTGGCCTGGCGACCCAGGCGGATGCCCTATTCAGGGCGCGTCATATGGAAACGCGCGGACGTGTCCGCTTCCGTGCGCGATGTGTTCAATCTGTGCGGCGTCTATCCGATCGAACATAAGGTGATCGACCCGATCATCCGTAATTTCTTGTTGGAAAAGTCAGGGCTGCAAGGGGAGAACTGAAATCAACATTGCCGTCTACCGACGCGTTCTTGTCAAAGGCACCTCCAAACAGACATATGGAGTAACGTTTCTTCCACAAAATCAAATGGCGCAAACCACCGAAACCAGTCGTTGATGCCAAAGTCGCGAAAGTCTGCTTGGTCCACACTTCGTCCATAAACAATAGTTCGAGTGAACGTCCACTTCATTTAGTCTGTGTCCAGTCTTGCGTCTTTTTGAATGTTGAACAGTGTGTTAGAATCAAACTCTTAAGATTACCGTGTTCAACATAGCGTTTCCGCCCTGCCCTCAAAATGACACCAAAAACACACTAATACGCACACCAAAAATATCGTCGTGTAAGTCATTGACTATAAGTCAATAATTTACACCACCTCCATTGACACGTCCCCCCGCCTATCATTGCGCCAGAGACCAAGTTAAAAATTTAAACATTCTTCCGAGGACCCAGACCATGACACCCACCGGCTATTCGCGCACCCAGATTACTTTACACTGGTCCATTGCTATTCTTATCGTTGCTCAATTTGTGTTGCACGATGACATTGTCGCGGCTTGGCAGGCAATTGGGAAAGACGCAGTGCCTGACATCTCGGCGCTTGTGATGTTCCACGTTATTGGTGGCTCAATCATCTTGATCTTGGCGGTTTGGCGGCTCGTGCTGCGGTCCAAACGCGGTGTGCCTGCCTTGCCTGAGAAAGAAGCACCCATCCTCAAGTTTTTCGCGCATCTGACCCATTGGGCGCTTTACGCACTCATGATTGTCCTACCGATCACTGGTCTTGCCGCTTGGTTTGGGGGCAGTGCCACAGCAGATTTTATCCACATAAATCTCAAATTCGGCCTGCTTGCTTTTGTTGCCCTCCACGTCTTGGGCGCATCGTTCCAGCAGTTCGTGCTCAAGACCGGGCTTATTAATCGCATGATTGCTGGCGAACATATTACTGATGATGGCAAAAATTAGATTAACATAGCGATTATTAATGCATTTGATATGTTTAGAAATCACCAACCAATTAATCGCGGCTTTACGATGTTGAACACAGCAAGTTTGGGTAGGTCAAAAAAGACACCCTATAGCACAGTATATAGCACACCACAGGTTTTGGCTTTTAGCGCGTTGATATTGTTGTGTTAAATAATGCCATCTCTTCTGAA
>ERZ888423.2427-NODE-2427-length-13911-cov-5.936634_pt1 | contig 13911 bp, 2 predicted proteins | sample MGYA00520523_ERZ888423 | MGnify/ENA primary metagenome ERZ888423 (study PRJEB32303, sample SAMEA104408611) | aquatic metagenome | biome: Brackish water; feature: Pelagic; material: water | place: Baltic Sea | collected 2014-06-08T10:24:00 | depth 30,27 m ...
GGAGTGTAAGGAGAACCTACTGTACTAACGGTTACACTTGCAGAATCAGCACATCCAGCTGCATCAGTAACTACAACCTGATATGTCTGACCTTGCTGACCATAGATGAAACGAGTAGTTTCGCCTGTGTTCCACAAATAGGTCTTGGCTTTAAATCCACCTGCATCAATTGCTTTTAGAAGAGCAGAATCACCAGCACAGAAAGGAGCAACCAATTCAATGGCATTCACAGTCATTGGCTTACAATCTGAAGCGAAGGTTACTGCGCAAGAGTAATAGAAACTTCCATTCACACGAGCACCCAAACGCACTTCATTGTCTACACCTGGCTTCTTCGCTAAGAAGTTCTGATTAGTAGCGGCAGCGTTGGTCCAAGATTTCGGAGTGAACCAAGTATCTGTGCCTGCTTCTCTTGTCTGAAGTACAAACAGATCACCACCACTAACAGAGTATTGTACATTGTATTGAGCAGGAGAAGAAACAAAGTTTACACCTGAAATAGAAACAGGAGCAAGATTGCAATTCTCTGTAATAGCTACATTGTCGATAAACACATCGATATCTTCATTGAAAACGGTGCTTTCAGCATAGAAACCAATTTTAATATTTCCAGTGTAACCCATCAACGAAATAGAAACAGGCCAGCTAAGTACTCCAGCAGGCTTATTGCCTTGGTGAACCGTATAAACCACATTGGATCTGCTCCAAGTAACTCCATTATCTGTAGAAATAACCACCATAACGGTATCGTCTACACCCATAATGGCCTCGAGTTGATTGTTGGCGAATTCAGTCATTCCCAAATCGAATGTAAGTTCGTAAACCGATCCATTGGTAGGCATTTCAATGGTTGGAGAGAACATCCATTCAAATTTTAAGGTAGAAAAAACGTTCATCCATGCGGCATTGCTTCCACCAACCGCGTTGGCAAATAAATCATTGCCCCAATTCGAAGAAGTACTTGTAAATACAGTTGTATCTGCAATTCTTCCTTTTCCTTCAGACCATCCTAAAGTAGAAGTATAGGTTAAATCAAATCCTTCTAACCAGTTCGGAATAATGCTGGTTAAGAAAGAAGTCGGATATGACCAAGCTCCTAGATCTACAAAACCGCAATTCTGACGAACATAGGCGTTATATGAAGTAGCAGCTGAAAGGCCAGTTAATACCATGAAGGTGTCTGTAGTAGACGTCATGGTACCTGAACCTGGTGTGTATCCAGCAATTCCGTACTCTACATCGAAGTTAGTGGCACCGTTGGCAGACCAAGAAATGGTAGCCGTAGTTCCAGTTACATCTGAAATGAAGGCTGTGCTACCCATGATATCTGCACAAGATGGAATCTCACGGATTTCAACATTGTCGATGAAGTAGTCTGCAGCAGCTGTACTTGTAGCATTGGATTTCATATAGAAGCCAATTTTTACAGCACCAGAATACATTGCCAAAGAGGCGGTATTCATAGATGGGTTTGCAGTTAAACCACTGTTCATATCTTGAACAGCAATAATACCTGAGCGACTCCATGTGGTTCCATTATCTGTAGATATCACTACCATAATAGAATCATCTGGGCTCAAGGCTCCGTTCAATAAGCCACTTGATGTTGTCAAAGCCGATTGCCAGCGCAACTCAAAGTTCATACTTGTACCCAAATCAATGCTTGGAGAAATAATCCACTCATAATTTGCAGTAGAAGAAGTAGGGAAGTTCACGCGGTAGGCACCTGTAGTTCCATTGTTCGACATACCATCTGTAATCCAGTTGGATGCAGTGAAACTTGTGAAAGTGGTAGAATCTGTTAGTCTTCCGTCTTGCTCATTCCAACCATTTGTAGTGGGTGAAACGGCAAAGTCGTACAACCAGTACGGTGCTCTCATAGTAGTGAAAGCAAAGGAAGGTGTGAACCAACTCGTATCTCCAGAAGTACACATTTCAGCAACCATGAACTGATAATTGGTAAAAGGCATAAGACCTGAAAGGTTTACAGTGTCATTTGATACCATGCTATAGTTCATCGTGGCAGCCGTATCGTCTGTATTGATATACCCCATCAACCAAGCTGTTGCCGAGGCATTACCAGCAGTCCAGGACAATTGTGCTTCCGTAGAGCTCAAGGCTGTAGCAAAAGTAGCGGTTGGGAAAGCACAAGGAGAAGCATCTTGAATGCTGAAATCGTCTATAGACATATCACCATTGAAGCTTGTTCCTCTAAATCCAACAAAGCGAACAGCTATATCACCAGAATAAGCGTTCAAAGGAATGCTGGCTAGAATCCAAGGATCAGAGCCAGCAGTTTGCTGCTGACCACCTGTGATAGACCATACACCAATATCCCATGATGAGCCATTAAAGATGTCTACACGCATATCTCCCATGGTTGCACCATATCTATGATAGTAGAAGATAGCGCCTGGATTGCTCAGGTTATCTATGTTTACCAAAGGCGATTGCAAGAAGGCAGAATCACCTGTAGTTCCTGAGCTGGTTTCTAAGTAAATATACTTACCACCTGCAGTTCCAAAGGAGCTATTGTCCCAGAAAGGACCCGTAGCAGTAGAATTTTCATTGAAACCAGAAGCGTCTTCAGTCTCCCATCTAAAGCTAGCCGAAGAAGAGCCTCTTCCGATATACCAACAATTGGTTAACGATGGACCAACAATGCCTGCATTGAAGCTAGTGAACGACTCTACATAAGGCGCAACCAATGCTTCGCAGAGGGTGGTGAAAGTAATGGCTGGACTCCAAGAGCTCGTGTCTGAACCGCAATTATTGGCAACAAAAGCAGTATAGGTTGTATTTGGATAAAGACCACCTACATAGGCACTATCACCCGTTCCCATTAGAATGGTTCCTGTGGATGGAGTAACACCGGCTGAATCTAGGATGTAGAAAAAGTCGGTATTTAAACCGTTCGACTGCCAACTTAAAGAAGCCCAAGTTGTACCAATTATTCCGACAAAATTGCTTGGAGCTGGGCAGATAACTGTTGTAGTAAAGCTGAACGGACCTACCCATGGAGAGTATGCTCCACTACAATTCGTACGGATGTAATAATCGTAGGTTGTTTGTGGAGAAAGACCTGTAATGGTAGCCATTGTATCATTCGATACAGTCAGAACAGCATTGTTTGAAGCACCTTGAGCAAACCCTGTTGAATCGTATTCGATTTCAAATGAAGTCTCAGCGCTAGACCAAGCGATAGTTGCTTGTGAGCCATAAGTAGAAACCGTTGTATTCGATACAGGTGGCACACAAGCGGGAGGTGCTATTAGATTCACCATGAAATCTTGTGTCTCTCCCCAAGTATAAGTGCCGCAGGGTTCTACTGTAGTGGTAGTTCCACTTTCACGTAAAACAACACGCATGACTGCATTACCAATATTGCCTGATGCAGGCATGTTTGAGTTACCAGTAAACGCACTTGCTGCGCTCACGCTTCCTTCTGCTACTAGTTCTGTAACCGGATCAAAGGTTAAGTCGCCATTGAAATCAATAAAGACTTTCACATACGAATTAAAATTGGTTGTACAAGAACCGTAGAAAACAGACATTGGAGACTGAACTGCATACTGCAATTGGAAAGGAGCAAGAGCTCTGTTGTCAGTATAAGTAACACAAGCAGGTTGTACATTAGAGGCAATTGTGTCTGTTCCTACAGAAACAGAAGCAATATTTGACCAGCTAGTTGAAGTGGCATTCGATGCGCAATAGTCAACCGCTACATTGGTCATTCTGGCCAATGAAGTATCGCCCGCACCACAAATAGCACGAACATATACGTCGTATACGTTGGGTACAGATAAACCAGTAGCAGTGTAGAAAGTATCGGTTACTACCGTTCCTAATCCTACAGGAGCGGCAGAACCTGTAGGAACTACATGAACATCCCACATTGTTTCAGACGCTCCTGGATTCCAAGTGGCCATTGCGCTAGTAGCAGAAGCTACGTTAGCTGTTAAATCTATTGGACTTGGGCAGGTAGGAATGGCTTCCCAAGAAACATCGTCAATATAGATTGATCCTGAAGCATTTTGACTCAACTGAACAGCAAAAATGGCTCCCGAAGGCGCCCCAGCGCTTACGTTCACTGTATATTCAGACATAGTTGTACCTGAAATTTCAGCGCTATCAAGCTTAACGAAAGTAGTAGCATCCGATAGATCCGTTACATAACCAATACGAAGTGATTTGTTATAAGTTGTAGAACCTGATCTTCCTTGGAAAACCAATCTGTGCGTACCAGCCCCTAAGTTGTTTACAGGCGTTATAGCACCAGTAGGTGTTGCCGTGGTAGTACCATAGATATAGAAACTACGTACACCTGAAGAAGGGGTAGTGGTAGTAACAAAAAAACTACCGTTTCCACCAATTTTAGACCAACAATTGGGCAAAGAAGTAGTACTCGATGGATAGGCCTCGAAATCTTCAAACCAAATTGACGCTGGGTCGCATTGGGTTTTTACTGCAAGAGGTCCGAAATCTGGACTGAAGCCTTGTGCTCCACAATCTTGACGAACGTAGAAGTCGTAGGTAGTATTACCCATTAAGCCGCTTACAGTTCCAAACGTATCTGTTACAGAAAGGATGGTACCTGTACCAGGAGTGAATCCTTGGATACCGTACTCTACATCGAATGCAGTGCCAGTAGAAATCCACGAAAGAGTAGCAGCAACGTTGGTTACTCCAGAAGAGGTAAGACCTATAGGATCTGGACAGGAAGGAGGAGTACGAACCGTTACTTCATCTATGAAAAAATCATAAGAACCCGTTTCTACGCCTGAGATGAAGGTTTTAGACTGATGATAGAAGCCCAATTTAACTGTTCCGGAATATCCAGCAAGCGAAACGGTATAATAAGAAGGAGTGTTCGAAACGGCATCTGCATCTGTAAAGGTGCGTAGGATACCTGAACGATTCCAAGTAGTTCCGTTGTCTGTTGAAATTACTACACATAGCGAATCATCCAATCCCATTGTAGAGGGAGTAGTCGCTGAATTTGTCGTAAGCGCAGCGGCGAAACGCAACTCATAGTTGTTGCTTGTGCCTAGATCAATACTCGGAGTAATCAGCCACTCGGAATATAGCGTAGTAGAACTTCTAGATGCAAAGTTCCGCATGGCACCTGTTGTACCATTGTTGGCCATTCCATCTAAGAACCAACCACCTGAAGTAGTACTTGTGAAAGTAGTATTGGCTGAACCAATTGCACCATCGGCCTCTGACCAACCACTAGAGTAAACAGAAGAAGTCCAAGTATCCATATTCTCGCTCCAATCAGGAACAATAGGAGTTGAAAAGGCAAGTGGAATACTTTGATTGGAAATTAAAGCAGAACCAACACATTGCTCATTTACATAAACTGTATAGTCTGTATAGGATGAAAGACCCGTTAAGGTAGTTGTAGAACTCGAAACGGTGACAACGGTTCCAGTTCCCAAAGTGAATCCAGACGGACCGTATTCAACATTCCAAGAAGTAGCTGCAGCATCACCCGGAGTCCATGTGATTTGTGCAGAAGAAATACCTACAGATAATAGTGATAAGTTAGTAGGCTCATTACAAGCAGGAGGGTCAGCGATGAAGATGTCATCGATGGCCATATCTCCTGTAAAAGAAGTTCCTCTAGATCCATGAAAACGGAAATGAACCGTACCTGTATAGGCTGCCAAAGAAACAGTGGCTTTGCTCCAAGGAGCGGTTAAAGAGGTGTGCTGTTGGCCAGCGATTGTGAAAACGGTATCATACGAAGTTCCATTGAATACATCAACGGTTAGCGTACCCATTGTAGCACCATACATATGGTAAAAGAAAGTCAACTCTCTCAAGGAACCTAGGTTATCTAGAGAAATATCTGGGCTAGAGAAAGAGCTCATGGTGCCATTGACACTACCCGATGTTTCTAGGTAAATGTATTTCCCTGCGGTAGTTCCCAAGGTAATATCTACACCAGGTCCTGTAGAACCAGAGGCTGTTGCGCCATCCTCTATCCTCCAGCCTGGATAGGAAGTAGAAATAGATACAGGAGCCATAGTCCAGCAATTGGGCAAAGTAGCGGAAGCACCGATGGCAAAACCTTCCCAATCTACTAGGTAAGGAGCCAAGGGTGGTTCTTCGGGAGGACATTGTCCATACGCCAAAGAAGTCGCTCCCAACAACGCAACGGCTGTTAGCAACGACGATTGCAGAGTGTTCGTCCACGTTCGCCAAAACGTAGAAGAACCTCCAGAGGTAAATTTTCTCATAGGTCGATAAAGATTTGATGTTAATTACGCTTCAAGTTTAGCGCTATTTTATCAACAATCAAAACTTTAAAGACTGTCTTTATTGATTCAAGGAGGTGGTTTATTTATTCTGTGCAAGTGGTTTGACGTAGTGTCAGAAAAGAGATTTTTATATTTCCTACAACTTATAGATGTGAAAAGGGATAGATCTAGCCAAATCAGACAGTTTTTAAAAAAAGCGTGTGAAATATCCTATATGATTAAAAGATTCAATGGTTCGGAATAAAATTGTTGTTAACAACAAACTTTTTTTCGTGTTTTTTGGAATGGTACAAGGCGTAAATGAAATTTTCACCAAAGAATCAACTTTAAGACAAGAAATGGTTAAGACTAGGTTAGCCGTCCTCTATGTGTACATTTTTGGGTCAAAAAGCCAGTTCAATAAGTGGCTTTGTGCGTTAGGCTTAGACAAGAACAATTTCGTTAAGATTGTATGCAGAGTGTGTTTGCTCTGCAGTAAGCACAAAAAAAACCGCGTGAAATTTCTTTCACGCGGTGCCAGTAAATTAAACCTTTAGTGGTTTAGCTCTAGAAGAAAAATTAGTTCTTAATAATTCTTTCTGTAGTGTCCATTCCAAAGCCTTGGCTGCGGAGAATATAGACTCCATTAGCCCATTCTGTCATATCTATCTGTAGTAATCCGGTTTCTGGGTTATTTCTAGAATAAACAACACGTCCGGTAGCATCCATAATTTCAATGCTTCCTGAAGTATTAGAAGCAAATTCAACATAAAGAATGTTTGAGGTTGGATTTGGATAGGCTTTCACTCCAGCTACTAGAGCGCTGTTGTTATTGTCCATCTTATTTCCAGATCCATTGTAGAATCTTCTTTCGATACAAGCCAATTCAGTATTGTAGATCGAGCCATTGTCGTTAACACGGGCGAATACTGTGAACTCATAGTTGGCAGAAGGATTTCCTGAACCGGTAAAGTCTACTGTAGCAGATGTGTTGGTAGAAAGGGCAGTGGTTGTCCAAGCCGCACCCACATTTGCTTGACGATATTGCATTCTATATCCAACTAAAGACACACCTGAGCCAAGGGTTGCAGGAGTCCAAGATCCAGCGAAAGAAACAGCTGTTGGTTTAACCACGGCGAAATTACCTGGAACATAAGCAGAAGATAGGCTGCTAACTGTAACGCTGGCAGAATCTGTACAACCAGATTCGTCTGTAGCAACAACGGTATACGTTTGTCCTTGTTGTCCGTAGATAAAGCGAGTGGTTTCACCCGTGCTCCACAAGAAGGTTTTGCTCTTGAATCCACCGTTGGCAATAGCTTTTAGCTGAGCTGAATCTCCAGCGCAGAAAGGAGCAATAAGTTCGATAGCGCTTACTGTCATTGGCTTACAATCTGCAGCAAAGGTGCTTATGCAGCTGTACATCCAAGTACCCGCAACACGAGCTCCGATTCTCAATTCATTATCAACACCGAATGCTTCTGCTAAGAAATTCTGGCTAGTAAGACTAGCGTTATTCCATGATTTAGGCGATTTCCATGTTGTATCTCCTGCAGCTCTAATTTGCAATGTAAATAAGTCTCCAGCTGAAGGAAGGGTGAATTGTACATTATAAGAACGAGGGGCGGCAACTTGAGAGATCATTCCAATGGTTACCCCACTTAGTAAACAAGCAGAAACAGGAATGATATCGTCAGTGGATCTCGGTAAAACTTGATACCCTGCATCAAAAGGAGAGCTATTGTCGAACTGTGAAACGATTCCAACTAAAGTAAATGGAGAAGCCGGAACGGGAGTTCCGTACAAATTAATATCAGCATCTACTCTAAGAACAAAAGTGTCACCTGCTGCGGTGTATACATCTACATTAAATCCAGATCCGCTATTTGTCCATTGGTTCGTATCAATGATACTCACATTCGCAATACTTATTAGAGCCGACTCCAATAGCTCAGAAGGTGCGGCAGCAGGAAGAGCAACAACAGAATTTCCAGAAGAAAGTACGGTAATAGAATCGGCTACTATTTCTAACAATCCATTGAATTGGTCGATGGTTCCCACTACACGAATAGCATCGCCCACATTGGCCGCAAAGGTGCCAATATCGCTGGATGAGAATACGTTTATAGAACCTGTAGCATCAGACATATAGAAGCTATAGCCCGCATTTCCATCATAGTCAGGAGAAGTTACCACCCCAATGATGCTGCAATACACTCCATCAGAATCTGAAACGCCGCTTGCATCGATACCATTGATATCAGAGATAGTATAGTTAGGGATAGTAATAATAACGGGAGCTTGATCTGAAGGTGATCCTACATCGCCACCGGTAGAAAGATAGGCTCCATTCACTCCAACGGCTGATTGAGCCGTTACAACACTGTTTGAAACTTCCATACTAAATCCGCTTGTTGCAGCGCCAAAGGCTACAGAATCTAGTAGGTTGGATGAATCATCCCAGATGTAAATTACATCGCCAGCAGCATTTAAATCCGAGAATCCTTGTCCAAAAGCATCATTTGGAATAACCAGAATTAAATTGGCTGTTTGCATCCAAGAGTTTGTCCAATCTATACCATTGGCAGTGGTTACATCCGCAACGATTGCAACAGCACCCGGTTGAAGAGTTACATTACCAAAAGTATGTGTACCCGCTACTTTGGATCCATTGTCCCAAGAAAAACCGCTAAGGTTAATAGGAAGTGCACTGTTGTTTTTGATTTCAAACCAATCGCCGTTGATGCTGGAAACTGGAGAAGTAGAAGAAGACATCACTTCTGTGATAGAAAGGTCAATAGTAGCTATTACGCCATAGGTTGCTGTAGGGAAAGGAATAACAGCCGTTGCATTGGTAAGTTGATTGTCGAGGGCGTTAATTCCTGAGAAGGTCCATTCAGCACAATCAAAAGAGGTAGTTGGATTGCTGTTGTTGTTTCTGTAAGCCCATCCATCTAAATGGTCCCAGCAAGTACCTGTTCCGTCTACACCAAAATCGCCGAGAAAATCTACCGCAGTAGCACCTCTGAAAAGAGCGACGTGATCATCTCCATTTATAAATAAGCCGTTTGGAAAAGTGGTGTTTACAACATCGGCATCAAAACCCATGAAAAGATTAAATGCAGCGGAGTCTGTACTGATATAATAGAAATCACCCGCATTTAAGCTAATAGGATCGAAGTTGGTTACTAAATTATAAGTAGTAGACCCATTGCCTGCATATTGAACGCTGTATTGACTCATGTCAGTAACATTGTTCATCGCGTAAATCTCAAGAACTTTTGGATTACCACCGGGAAGCGGGCCATCCATAATTCCAGTGATGATTAAGTCAGAGTTCGCAGGGGGTGAATTGGTAGTAACGTTTGAATTGGATTCGCTTGAGAAAATATCAGAACCAGTTTCTACAGTGTAACTATAGGCAGCCACATAATAAGTTGTGCCGGCTGTAAGACCATCGATGTCTATGTTTCCATCTGCGTTAGCCGCTCCATTATAAATGCAGTAAGCGTTGTTGGTACCATCTACGCTTGCAGAAGTTCCTCCCATAAAAGTAAAGTTGGGAGAATACACACTAGCTTCAGCTGTATTGTTTGACCAGAAATTAGAGAAAGGATGTTCCGAAATAAAAACGATCACGCCATCCCAGTCAGTTCCGTTTGTTCCTGCAGGCTTTATCCATGAAACATTGATTTCGTCTTCACCAAGAGCAGAAGTTGCCAAGGAGGTAACGGGAGAAAGGACAGGTGCTCCACCGCCTCCAATTACAAATGGACTGGCATCAAGAGTTCCTACTACTGCACCATCGTTATTCGCTGTCCAATTGGCCAAGTCTGCAATAACACCCTGATGAGCAGCAACAGAATTAGTGGTTCTAGCTCCAGTAAACTGGGCGTTATCCACTTCTGGGAAAGCAATATTGGCAGAAGCCAAAGCCGCGGGTAGTGCAGAATTGTTTGAAGAGGTACGATCTGCAGCCCAAGTGCTTCCATCGAAGTTGATTCCGAATACTAAGCTTGGAGTAGCTAAAGAACCTTGGTAAGCAAAGATCTGATCGCCACTAGAAGATAGACCATCCAACTGACTAGAAGTAGTTCCAAGATTCGCAGAGGAAGAGCCAGAAGGACAAGTAACCACTATAACGGTTCCAGCTAATATTGTGCTTCCGGTAGTGTTAGTCCAACTCATATCATTTTCAGAGGTCACAAAACCACTAGCAGCAAGCCAGCCATTATCTGTGAAACGGATTTCAGTTCCGTTAGTTAAATCTACCCAAGTAACAAATGAAAATCCGTCGTCAGAATCAGATCGGAATCCCGTAATGCTAATGTCTCCAGGATTTAGAGCGGTTTGGGCTTGAAGACCTATCGCGAGAAAACTCACTAGTAGGAATAGCCATGGTTTCAGTAAAGATTTCTTGAACATAGTTTTGGTTTTGTTTAGAAGGCACAAATTTCTCATATTCTACTGAAACATAGGTTGCTTAATTGTTAAGCATAACTACTTTTTATAATGGGTTACTAACAAAAAAGTCCCGCATCACACGGGTCTTCTTATATTATTGTTGTTTAAAACTTATTGCCTCATAATTCTTTCTTGAATGATTCGTCCATCTAGACTGATCTCAAGAAGATAAGCTCCTACGCTTAAATTACCCAAATCTATTTTTTCTGAGGTGGATGAGATGGATTCTCTTTCTAAAATAATTCTTCCTGTCAGATCCATTAATCTAATATGAATATTTTGTTCTCTATTCCACTCTATGGTAATCCAGTCTTGTGTTGGGTTTGGATATATGTTCCAAGCCAATTCCCCTAGTTCTGAATTTGGAACAACATCTGTTTTATTTCCAGAACCATTGTAAAACCGTCGAGCGGTGCATGCATACTCTGTGTTGTAAATACTCCCATTGTCATTCACTCTTGCAAAAGCAGTAAACTCATAGTTTGCCGTTGGATTACCGCTACCGGTAAAATCAACCGTAGCCGTAGTGTTACTGGAAAGGGGAGTGGTAGTCCAAGATGCTCCAACCCCTACTTGTCTGTAGGCCATTCTATATCCGATCAAACTCACTCCTGTGCCAAAAGTAGGTGCAGTCCAAGATCCAGTGAAGGTAACTGCATTGGGTTTTACAACACTGAAGGAACGTGGTGAGTAGGCAGTATTAATGATTCCAACGGTTACACTTGCCGAATCAACACATCCTGCCTCATCCGTAATCCGTACTGAATAGGTCTGCCCTTGTTGCCCATATATAAATCGTGTTGTTGCACCTGTATTCCACAGGAATGTTTTTGAACGGTAGCCTCCATTTGCAATGGCTTTCAAAAGTGCAGAGTCGCCTTCACAAAAAGCATCTACCAATTCAATAGCAGAAACGGTCATAGGTTTACAAGGAGCCGTAAACTGAGTTTCACAGCTGTAGGCCCAAACCCCGGCATTTCTCGCGCCTATTCGCACTTCATTTACACCACCTGGTAAGTCAGCTGTAAAATTTTGAGAGGTTAAAGATGTGTTTGTCCATGATTTAGGCGTTTTCCAAGTGGTACTTCCCGCCACTCGTGTTTGCAAAACAAAGAGATCTCCTCCGGAGGTACTGAAGCTTACATTAAACGATTTTGGTGCAGAAACCAAGCTCACAGAGTTGATGACAGGTCCGTTGTAATTGTTTGTCGGATTTTGAGGGTCCCATTCGCCCCAACCTGAAGTCCAATCGGTAGAACCCATGGCTCCTCTATAATTTACATTGGCGAAATTAGAAGCTCCTGTGAAAGAGTAAGTGGCGCCAGATAGAGCAGGACTAGTGGACTGAGGTACTAAATTAGGGTTGCTAATTTGATTGTAGTCGGAAGAAAGCAGTACCGATGCAGTTGAGGGGTATCTCGTATTTGAGTTGGAAGGGGCATCATACAATGCGGCTATATCTGAAGCAGTATGAGAGCCTGATGCTTTGAAGTCGTTGGTCATTCCAGCGAGTATGTTTCCGGTCATTTGCATATTGCCTGCATTCCAACCTGCATATGAATCGTCGCCATCTATGAAAATACCATTCACGTGATCCACGAAAATTGAATTGTGAATGCTGGTCCAAGAGCCGCGTCGGATTCTGGCAACCGATTGATGCTGGGCATCTGGAGTTCCTGTGGCTTTAGGGCCAATAACGGTAAAATGACTAAAGATAGGAGCCGTTCTTGGAGTTAAATTGGGATCAATACTGGCGTTTTCGGTTTCCCAACCTTCCGATTTGGAGATATCTGCAGTACTCGCTTCTTGGTAAATGATGCCAAATTGAACATTTCCATTGTAACCGTAGTCGCAATCGAAGTTATCGTCTTTGGATGCCAAGGCAACCACATAAGAAAGGTCTACTGAACCCCCGATAATTTCAAATGCATCGTCATTGGCATAGCTTACAAAAATGTGGTCGATGGTTGTTCCAGATCCAACTCCTGCCAGTGTGAGCGCGTTGGCCTCGCTATTGATTCCTAGGTCGGCACCAGAATATTCTAATCGCACATATTGTAAAGTACCCGAGTTGTCATTGGAAGAGGCACCTCCAAACATTCGGTCGTTTACATCGCCGCTCAATCCACCTTCCATAACCTCCTCGAAGTAGGTTCCTTGATCGATTCCGCGATTTAAAATGGCTTCTCCGAAAATGTATAATCCTCCCCAATCTCCAGCGGCTTTAGATCCTGAGGCTTTTGCTGAAGTAAAAACAATCGGTTCGCACTCAGTTCCTATTGCCTGTATGGCAGCATCGCGAGTTATTATTAGGGAGCCTTTAGTGTTATAACCAGATGAATGAATGTACCCACGTAAGGTAGTACCCGCTTGTATGCTGAGCGTGGCGTTGTTCTTTACATAAACAAATCCATCTAGATCATAAATAGTATCTTTTACAAGCGTTCGATCGGATAGAATATTTCCGCTTAATACTTTAACGGGTTGCTGTGCATTTAATGCTTCGGTTGCTCCCAATAAGCTCATTACTACCAAGAAGAAGGAGGTAGATAATTGCTTCATAAACTTCAATTCACGCATAATGAGTGCTTTTATTATCTGTTTAGGATTTTCAACTGTTGGAGCCAGTTTAAAAATCAGAACCCAATATTTTCTATTTGCGAAAATTCCAAAAGTATTCGATTCGCAATTTGCGGTACAATATAGGAACTGTTTTTAATGGGGTCGATAGCCTTTGCATTAAGATTTTAAATAAAAGTGTCTGAAATACACTATCCCGTTCGGTTTTATACCGTTTTTTTCAAAATTCGTTGGATTGCAAAAAAATAAAGCCCCGGTTTTCGGGGCTTATAAAGTAGATAGAGCGCACAAGTCTAAAGTATGTTAATACTCATTCAGATAATGAATAAGATAGACAATTGGAATAACGCGCTTCCTTATTACAGTCGCTGGTTTATAGACGACTCAGATTAAAGGTTTCTGTAGTCTTTTCATATTGCTGACTCGCAGGAATATCTACTATTTCAATGGCTTCAAAGCTAATTTCAGTCTGACTGATACTAGTGGCTCTTAATTCAAGGGTGTCTAGACCTTGCCCTTTGTCTACATACAGCATTAAAAGCGATCCACTAATTTCATAATTACAGGTGAAATCTTGATTTCCGGAACTATAGGGTGTTCCTTGAGCCGTTCGAGCCGTGTA
>ERZ888423.2429-NODE-2429-length-13898-cov-6.963447_pt1 | contig 13898 bp, 15 predicted proteins | sample MGYA00520523_ERZ888423 | MGnify/ENA primary metagenome ERZ888423 (study PRJEB32303, sample SAMEA104408611) | aquatic metagenome | biome: Brackish water; feature: Pelagic; material: water | place: Baltic Sea | collected 2014-06-08T10:24:00 | depth 30,27 m ...
GAAGAAAAAATGCTTAGGGGTGATCAGTGATAGATGCTTGGGGGGTAACTATCTATGGAGATCAGCTTGAAAATTGCTTTTGCAGCAGGGGTTGTGCCTGTTTCCAAAACCGAGTGAATCGCCTTAATAAATAAGGAGTTTCTAGAACCACAAAAGGATCTACCGCCAACTGCTCCACCTCTAGATGCTGCCCCAATGCAGTAATTATTTTTTGCAAATAGGGATCTTGCGGAGTTTGGGTTACAACCCCGTCACAACCGCAGCGGGCGGCAAATTCCAAAACTTCAGCTGCCGGATCACCATTGCGCAGCACCACTGGCACTTCCAGCAGGCTTTCAAATACAAAACCCAAACGTTTCAAACCAATCCCCTCCGCCTCAAGCCGCGCCGTGTTGAATACAAATAAAGCGGGCGCTTGGGGCCATGCCTGCCATACCGGATTCGCAGGACCTAAACCTTCAGCATGAATCCAAAGCAAAGGGTTTTTAAATTTAAAAGTTGAATTAGGTGCTGACTGGGATTTAGATGAAGTTGTTGATTCAAATTCAAACGAGGGGAGGGGTGGTTGCAACTGTGATTGATCATCTAAAACATTGGTAGTTAGGAAAAGCTTTTTCTGCAGCTCTTCGTAGCTGGCATCAAACAAGCAATTGGATGCTGCAGGGCAACTATTACAGAATTTATTTCCAGCATATTTTTCTAAATTTTCGCGATTAAATATATAAGGTTTAGAGCTAAAACAACTCGCCACCCATTGCCAACTGAGGTTATTACTGGCGGGATCAGCATCGATTAAATGCTGTAGAAACCAGTAAGCACCTGCCTGCCAGCTAATGCGGCGCCAGTGCACTAAATAGGAAGCAAGCCACATTCGCGCATGATTATGGAGCCAGCCGGTGCTAACAAGTTGCTGCTGGAATGCATCAATACAGGCGAGACCAGTTTCACCATTAAGCACATCTATGGGTAAAACTGGGTTATAGCTTTCGGGAAGATGGCCAGTTTTGAGTAATTCAATATCTTGCCAAATTTGATCTCCGCGCTGCTGCCACACCCGCTGCCAAAATTCACGCCAAGCCAATTCACTAATAAATTTCTCTTGATCGCGCCACGGGCGTTTCTGGCTGATCAGCCAATCTTTAAGTTCTGCCAAACCGAGCAGCCCGTGGCGCACGTAAGGGGAAAGTTGGCTAACGGCGCCATGTAAAAAGTTGCGGCTGCGGTTGTACGCAACGGGATCCAACCTTCGCAAAACTAATTCCGCCGCCTTACGGCCCCCAGGCACTGGGCTAAGGCCAGCATCAATGAGTGCTGCAGCAGGGAACTGCTGGCGCAGAAATTGCTCTAAGGCATTGCGATCAGCAAAACCACGAATTAAGTCGCCCGTTGCGGGCAAAGGTAGGGATCGGTGCACTGCCATACCGCCATGCTGCCGCCGCTGGGGGAGAATCGCTCAATCCTTGGTGCCTTTTCCATGCTCCTTGATCTCCGCGGTAAGAAAGCCCTCGTTACCGGTATTGCCAATAACAAGTCGATTGCTTGGGGGATTGCTCAGCAGCTCCATAGGGCCGGCTGTGAACTAGGGGTTACCTACTTGCCAGATGAAAAGGGCAGATTTGAAGGCAAGGTGCGCGAACTCACAGCGCCGCTAAGCCCAAGCTTGTTTGAACCCCTCAATGTGCAAGATCCAGCCCAAATCGAAGCGGTATTCAAGCGGGTAGCTGAACAATGGGGCTCTATTGATGTGCTGGTGCATTGCCTTGCATTTGCAGGCAAAGAGGAACTAATTGGTGATTACAGCGCCATCAGTCCTGAAGGTTTTAATAGAGCACTAGAGGTGAGTGCCTATTCGTTGGCACCGCTGTGCCGCTTTGCTAAACCACTATTCAATCCAGGTGCCAGCGTAATCACTTTGAGCTACCTTGGGAGTGAACGTGCAATACCTAACTACAACGTAATGGGTGTTGCCAAAGCGGCCCTTGAAGCATCTGTGCGTTATCTAGCAGCAGAACTAGGCCCCGAAAAGCAAGTGCGGGTAAATGCAATTAGCGCAGGCCCGATTCGCACTTTAGCAAGCAGTGCCATTGGCGGAATATTAGACATGATCCACAACGTGGAAGAAAAGGCCCCATTACGCCGCACAGTGAGCCAAGAAGAAGTTGGCAGCACCGCTGCATTTCTTGCCAGCTCGTTGAGTTCAGGTATCACCGGCCAAACAATTTACGTGGATGCCGGTTACTGCATCACTGGGATGTGAGCTCGGTGCATTTAAAATAGATTAAATATTCGCAGAACCCAGCCAATCAATTTCGCCGGAATCAAGATAATAGTGGCCAGTTTCTACAAGTAATGAGCCAAATCTAAATTGCATGTGTACCTGCATATCATAAAGTCACTCGAGTATCGACACAGCAGAGCACCGCTGCTATTTAGTGCTGCCATGGGGTACTGACATGGGGTGCTGCAACGTTTATGCCCTTCTAATAGCCTCTCAAATACTTGCTTTGGATTTTGAGGAAAATTTTCTTTTTGTTGCTGTAAAGCTGAAGTTGCAATGAAAGGCTAAGATTCATCTAAACATCCCAACTAATCATGTTCCATCCAGTGGGCCGCTGGTCTTACCTGGCGATGGGTTAGCTGATAATTAAATCCATGAAGATAGAAATATTATTTGCCTTAACACTCTGCTTGGCCAGCGCGCCTTTGGCTTCAAACATTGCAAAGGAAATTCTTCCAGAAATTTTATTGCCGTTGCTTGGAATATCTGTTTCAGTGTTCACTGCATTTAGAAATACCCAGGCCTACAATCGCTGGTGGGAAGCGCGAATCCTTTGGGGTGGGCTAATAGTTTGTAGCCGCAATTAGCGCAATGGCTTACTTGCATTGTTGCCAAATGATAGGATCAAAGAGCAAGACTTAATCAATCTTCTCGGCTTACAAGTTCTACTTACCTGGACTGTAAATAGAGAGCTTGGGGGGGGTTCTTTCCATCCAAGATGCGCCAACAATGTGAGTGATTTGCAATATCAACAAGATATTACTAATAATAATTGTAGCAGTCAAGAATTAATGCAAATTTTAGCTGCCAAGCTTCTTGATTTAAGCGATTGTAATCGCATTGATGGTTTTGGGCGTCTCCACCTGTTAGATATTCAACGAGATACCAGCAATGCTATTGGCGGCCTTGAGCGCATTCGCAATCAACCCCTACCAGCTTCCTATGACTTGTTTATAAGATGTATTGTTTGGGTTTTTGGCTATTTATTATTTCTCCGCCTTGACTCAAGGCATGAGCCTACTGGTGCTTTTATTGGCTTCATCTCCATTATTGGATTTATAATTGCAGAACGGCTTGGTGCCTACACCGAAAATCCATTTGAAGATGGGCTTTATGGTTTACCAATAAATCGTATCTGTGCCACGATAAGTGGAAATCTGCTTTCAATTGATCACCCTCTTGCCACTCCACCCCAGAATCAAGCTTCACTGATCTGGACCTAACACCATGACAATTCAACGTATAGGCCAGGTGCATCGCGTTACCGGCGAAACTAATGTTCAAGTGCAGCTAAATCTCGATGGCTCAGGCCAATGCGAGGTAAACAGCGGGGTGGCATTTCTTGATCACATGCTGCATCAATTAGCAAGCCACGGACTGCTAGACCTACAAATCAAGGCCTCAGGTGATACCCATATCGATGATCACCACAGCAATGAAGATGTCGGCATAGCAGTGGGGCAAGCACTAGCGAAAGCCCTAGGTGATCGACGCGGCATTCAACGCTTTGGGCATTTTGTGGCGCCCCTAGATGAGGCCCTAGTGCAGGTGGTTCTTGATTGCAGCGGCAGGCCCCATTTGAGCTATGGCTTGAAAATCCCCGCCGCTCGAATCGGTAGTTACGACACTGAACTGGTAAAAGAATTTTTTGTAGCAGTAACAAATAATTCCGGACTCACCCTTCATATTCGCCAATTAGATGGCGTTAATTCACACCATCTAGTAGAAGCATGTTTTAAAGCATTTGCAAGAGCGCTGCGGCTGGCGGTAGAGATTGATCCGCGCCGCGCTGGCAATGTGCCCAGCAGCAAGGGCATTTTAGAAAAAGCAGGCCAAAGCCCCACTTAACAGTCTGTTACGCGAAGATATCCAGGTGCCAGCTGAGCTGCTTCCCAATGACTGCTACCTATAACCGCACCGATTGGGCTAGCGCCTTTCGCAATGTGGGCCAAGAACTGAGTGATGTACCGGTAAAAGCCAGTAGTGGCTGCATCCCAGAAGCATTAATTGGCACGCTTTATCGCAACGGCCCTGGCCGCCTAGAGCGGGGCGGGCAATGGGTACACCACCCCTTTGATGGCGATGGCATGATTACGGCGCTGAAATTTGATCGCCAAGGCGTTTCATTAACCAATCGCTTTGTGCGCACTGAAGGCTGGCTCGCTGAAGAAAAAGCAGACAAGGTTTTATATCGAGGCGTATTCGGCAGCCAAAAGCCAGGCGGGGTACTTGCAAACGCTTTTGATTTACGCCTAAAAAATATTGCTAACACCCATGTGGTGCAACTTGGTGATCAATTGCTGGCCCTTTGGGAAGCAGCCGAACCCCATGCCATGGATCCTGTAAGTCTTGAAACCAAGGGAATTTCGTTACTTGATGGTGTTTTGCGTGATGGGGAAGCTTTCAGCGCCCATCCCCGTTTTGATCCAGGTCACCATGGCACCCCAAGAATGGTCACATTTGGCGTAAAAAGTGGGCCGCGTAGCACCATCCGCCTGATGGAATTTGCAACAGTTGATGATCCAAGCAGTGGCATTAAAGCAGGAAATTTATTACATGATCGCAGCGATAACTTTCCTGGTTTTGCCTTCTTGCACGACTTTGCAATAACACCTAATTGGGCTATTTTTCTGCAAAATGCAATTTCATTTAATCCCTTACCTTTCGTATTTGGCACTAAAGGTGCTGCACAATGTTTGCAATCAAAACCGGGAGGTATTGCTCAATTCTGGTTGGTGCCTAGAGCTGAAGGTAAATACGCAGGCGAAAAACCAAGGGTGATTCCCGCACCTGAAGGATTTGTATTCCACCATTTAAATGCCTGGGAGGAAGAGGATAATGTAGTAGTTGAGAGTATTTATTACAGCGACTTTCCATCAATTGGTCCAGACCAAGACTTTCAAGAGATCGATTTTAATTTAATTCCAGAGGGCTTGCTAGAGCGCTGTATTATTAACCTCAAATCAAATTCTGTTGAGTGCCAGAGATTAAGTGAGCGCTGTTGTGAATTCGCAATGGTAAATCCAAATAATGAAGGCATAAAATCCAGCTACTGCTGGATGGCAGTGGCAGATAAAGAGCAGGGAAATGATCCATTACAAGCAATTAAAAAGCTAGATCTAAATAATGGCGAAAAATTTATCTGGAGCGCAGCCCCAAGGGGTTTTGTAAGCGAGCCAATAATGGTACCGAGGGCTGGTGCGATCAAAGAAGATGATGGCTGGATTCTATGTGTTGTTTGGAATGGAGCCCGTTGCGCCAGTGATTTAGTAATACTTAATGCGAATGATTTAAGCGAGCAGGCGGTATTAGAGCTTCCCTTAGCAATTCCCCATGGTTTACATGGCAGCTGGGTTGATGCCTAGCAACAACTCCAATTTAGGAAGTAATTTTTTAAATGCTTTACCGCGATGGCCGTATGTTGCTTTTGTTTCTTTATCTATTTCAGCATAACTAAGCTCAAGTTCTGGAATTAAAAATATCGGATCATAGCCAAAGCCCCCATCGCCCCTCGCCGCAATGAGTATCTCTCCGGAGCAGCTACCTTGAGCTTCTAAAATAATATTACCAGCAGGGTTAGCAATAGCCAATGCGGCAACAAATTCAGCTTTTCGATTATAACTTGAATTGGTTTTCATAGCTTTTTCAAGTTCATTTAATAATTTATTAATCCGATCAAAGTCCGTGGCTGCATAGCGAGCTGAATGTATACCGGGATCGCCGCCAAGGGCATCAACACTTAAACCTGAATCATCGGCAAGGGCCCATTGCTTAGTTGCGATTGCAACAGCTTGCGCTTTAAGGCGTGCGTTTTCTGCAAAAGTAGCTCCGGTTTCTTCTACATTTAGATTGAGCGGTTGCGCAGAAATATCAAGGGGAAGATGCGCTAATAAGGACTCAAATTCTCTCAATTTGCCTGCATTAGCGCTTGCGATTACGAGCTTATTAAATATCATTAAAACTACTTCACTAAGGAAGCGTAAAGCCTGAGGTGTTCAAGTGTTTTAAATCAAGCATCACTATGCTCAACCAACCCAACAATGCAAGCCCTCCAAGCCCAGCAAGAGCAATTAATGGGCCGGCCCATGGAGCTTTTGGCTTGCGCTTGGGAAGTAGATCAAATTCTTCATTTGTATCAGTCATTTTGATTTTTTAGTTGTTTAGTGGATTATAAAGCATACAAGCGAGCGCTGCTCTAGGATCAACTAGGATAAATTGCCATGCCCTTATTTCTTTGGGGCATTTTTGCTTGCCCATATCAAACAAATAGGTGCATAAGTGAGCGTTAGTGTGATCACGCCCACAAGGCTGCTGCCGGATCGGGTTGGCATGTTAGTGGAATTAAATCAAAGCCTTAGTAATAACAACTGCATTGTTGAACATGTAATTGTTATCGATGGCGCAGCTAAAACAAATCTGCCTGCAGATCTTTGCCCCAATACCACGGTAATTGCTAGCGCCAGGCCCGTCGGCCAGGCCGCTGCCCGTAATTTAGGCCTCGCTGTAGCGCGGGGGGATTGGATTACCAGCGCAGACGACGACGATTGGCTTTATCCCCATTCACTTGATAAAAGATTAGCGGCAATAAAAAGTGATCGGAATGCTCTTTGGTGCGCGGGATATTGCACAGACGATTGCAAATTAGATCCAGCAATAATTGCAGCTGGAATTAGCTCAGCTGGCGATGTTTGGCGGGCATGGCCTACACCAAAAGCAAATATCCCCCTAGGGCCAACCACCTTGCTGGTAGATGTAAATCTACTCAGGAGTATCGGAGGCTGGATGGGGCTTCCCCAAGGGGAAGATATCGGCATGATGATGGCTGTTACTTCATCTGCTCCAGGTATTATCATTGATTCCTATGTTTATCACATTCGGCTTCATCCGGGCCAAATGACTAAAACAGCTTGGTTTGAAGAATTGGAACTGCTATCGCGTAAAGCAGCATGGAATAGGGGCGAACAAATACTTAATATGGCAAATAAATTAATCAAGCTCAATATAATTCAAGCTTCCGCTAGTTGCTGAGCCCAGTGCAATACAACCGCCACCCGTTCTGGAGTTGGCGCTTCGCAATACAAGCGCAACAACGGTTCAGTACCAGAAAAGCGCAACATCAACCAATGGCTGGGCCCCAGCCTTAATTTCAAACCATCTGTGCGCACAAATTCCTGTACAACAACCCCTGCCACTTCGCTGGGGGGTGCTTCTGCTAATTGTTTCTCCAGCCTGAGACGGCTTGCCATATCTTTTAAACGTAGATCTAAACGGTTGTAATAGCTGGGCCCGCCACAACGATTTTGCAACTCATCCAGCCGCACGCCGAGCGGTTTACCGCCTTCTACCAAAGCTTCAAGCAAAAGTAGAGCGGCAAACGGAGCATCGCGCTCAGGCAGGTGCATCCCAAAGCCCACTCCACCTGATTCCTCTCCCCCAACTAATACTTCTGAGCTCAACATCTCACTTGCAATATATTTAAATCCAACGGGCATTTCCAACACCTCGCGCCCAAGATCTTCCGCTACTAGCTGCATTAAATCAGAGCCACTAACTGTTTTCACCACCTTGCCCGGCAGCTTTCGCGCCCTGGCTAAATGATCAATAAACAATGGCATCAATAATTGGGTACTGCAATAACGACCCTGCTCATCAATCGCAGCAATCCGATCACCATCGCCATCAAAAACAATGCCCACAGCTGATTTAGCCGCAGCGGTTGCCGCCTTCACCGTGGAAATCAACTCACCTAAATAGGGAGCTAACGGTTCAGGCGGATTACCACCGAATAAGGGGTCACGATTTGAACGTATTTCTTGCACCACGTCACCGAGTAATGCGGGCAAACCACCAGCAGCAGAACCATGCATTGGATCAACGATTACCGCAAGATCCATCTCCTCCAAGCCATGGCGCAAAGCCTGCACATCAATTTTGCTGCGCAAACCCGTTAGGTATTCACTCCAGCCATCAAAACAAGCGGTTTCTCCTATTTCTGGAACACTTACAGCACCCGCCGCTAAGCGCTGCTCAACTCTGGCGGTGAAATCTGCCTCCACCGAACCACCGAAATGGCCTTTAATTTTTAATCCCAACCATTCGGCGGGGTTATGGCTGGCGGTGATTACCAGCCCACCCAACGCCTGCCTAGTTACAACCACCCAACTAATGGCTGGAGTTGGCAGTGGTTCTAAAGCCAATAACGGCTCTAACCCCACCCCCCGCACTGCTGCGGCAATGGCAGCAGCAAATTCAGGGGCAAGAAAACGGCGATCAAAGCCAATTACTACTGTGCGGCTATCGAGTTCAGCTGGAGCGGAATGGGCTAATTCAGCCGCCGCGGCAGCTGCTACCGGCAACAGCCGCTCCAGGGTGATATCAACGCCGAGAATGCCGCGCCAGCCATCTGTGCCAAAACTGATCGGGGCAGCGAGCAGCGGTAATGGGGCGGATGGCATCAGGCTGGATTCAGCTCGTAACAGTGTCCTGGATCGGGATCGATGAATGTGGTGGGAGGGTGCCGGAGGGCGAGCTGCGCCTCCAATTTGGATTGATCGCCACTACTCCAAAGCAAGCGTTCCAATACTCCCTTGTAATTAATTCCACCCCCTGCGGTGCTGGCCAGCAGCCAACTGGGCTGGAAGCGCTCCAACAATTGTGGCAACACTGTTTGCCCCTTCACAAAGGCTCCCGCTAATGGCAAGCCCAGATCCAACACCGGTGTAATAACAGCTGTAAGCGGCTGAACTGCTATTTGCGGATCAAGAAATCCATGGGGTTCCACATACAAACTTTCAGTGCCGGCCCGCAACAGATAACCATTTTCCAGCTGAGGCACTGCGGCACCGGCAGTGGCTTCAATTTGCAGGCAACCATGCTGATGCAGATCTCTTGGTTTAAGCGCTTTGTAATTGGTGAAACCAAGGGAGCTAGCCAGCTTTATTGCTGAGCAAGAACCCAGCACCGGCAGGTTTTTTGATAACAACTCAAGGCTTGGCGCATGGGCGTGATCGGGCAAACCCTGGCTTAAGAGCAAAAGATGAAGATTTTCAGGTACCGGCCAGTCGTGGGGTAAGCGCCCTTCAAAAAACCAGGTGGCAGAGCCAAATCGCAAAGGGCCCGTGAGCCATGGATCCAGCAACACCCTCACACCGCCAAGCTCTAGTAACCATCCATTCGCTCCGTAGTAAGTGAGTTTCATATCGGCTTTAAAACTTCGCATCCCTTCTAGCTTGGGAACATGGGCCAGCAACGTATTACCAGCGAATCTGTGCTCACCGACCGGCAATTACGCAGTTGGCTGCGCTGCCATCGCAAGGCTTGGCTAGATCGCCATGGCAACCCCAGTGAAAAAATATGGAATCCCCATAGGGCGCTGCAGCTGGCTGATCGCGAGCTGCGCTTACAGGTGTTGTTGCAAAACAAAGGTTCGATCAGGCAGCTGTTGTTGCAGCAAGGCAATTTGAGGGGTAGGCCCACCCTGCTGCTGCAGCGGCCGCAAGCCAGCCAACTAGGCGCTTTTAGTTATCAACCGGTGCTACTGCAGCCAGGCCGCCACGGCACCCGCGAACACCGCCTCACCCTTGCCTTTTGGGGGCGCTTGGTGGCCAATTATCAAGGGGCCCCAGTTGCTACGGGCTTACTGCTCACACCCCAAGGCTTGAAGGAACCTGTGAATCTCACAGGCCAGTTGCCGCGCCAACTGGATCAAGCCCTAACCCGCCTCCAAGCAGATCTCCAGCAGCTGCAACCGCCGCCACTCACCCAAGACCGCAAAAAATGCACGCTTTGCTGCTGGCGCCGCAGCTGCAACCAGGAGGCAGAAGCAAAAGGCGAATTGAGCCAGGTGAGTGGTATTGGCGGAAAACGCCAAGAGCTATTGCAGCAGCTTGGTATTCACAATCGTTCCGCCTTAGCCGCGATTGATCCCATGGTGCTGATGGCCCGGCTGGAAGCCAACGGCGAACAGCGGCCCGAATTAGCACTCGAATTAATTGCCCAGGCCCGGGTGCAGGAAAGCGGCAGCGCAGAACGGCTTGCGCCAGCAGACGAGCTAAATGATTCACCTCTGCCGGAACTAGCTGCAGCCCCAGGGGTTTTGGTTTACGACATCGAATCAGATCCCGATGCTCGCGATGATTTTTTGCACGGCTTCTTAATCCTGCCCCGCAACAGCTCTGGCCAATGGCCTGCAACGGCAATAGCCAAATATCACCCGTTGCTTGCCTTACAAGAACACGGCGAGGCAAGGCTTTGGCAGCGCTTGCAAGCTCTGCTTAATACATATCCCGGTTGGCCTGTGTTGCATTACGGCGAAACTGAAGCAATTGCCCTGCGGCGCCTAGCTGCGCGGCAAGGGGCTGTAGCTCCTGAAGGTTTGATCGATTTACACAAGAGGGTGCGGCAGCATTGGCGCTTGCCTGTGGATAGCTACGGCCTTAAAGCTGTGGCCAGCTGGCGGGGATTTCGCTGGAGCCAACCGGCAGCCGAGGGGGCCCGATGTGTGTTGTGGTGGCGCCAGTGGCGTGCACGCGGTAACCACCACCAATTGCAACGGATTTTTCAATACAACCGCGACGACTGCCTTGCTACCTGGGCAGTTGCTCAATGGCTGCTGAATGATGCTGCCGCCGGCAACGAAAACTGAACTCCAGCAAGGTTTTCACATTCAAACCAATCACGCCTTAGCAGCGCTAACCCCCAAGTGCCTTGAGGGCCAACTTGGCAAGAAGTAATGCTGCCAACCCTTTCCCCATTTGGCCCCAGCAAGGCCGCGCCAGCTTGGGGCAACAGCACACCAGGCGGTGCATAACAGCGCCGCAACTGCTGCTTTACCCCTGCTCTCGAATGCAACTTTGCAAGGGTTTCTTGCCCTAAATAGCAACCTTTATCGAGGCTCACCCGCCCATCAAGGCCAAGTTCAAATGGATTGATGCCTGCATTTAGTTCACCTGGAGCAGCGGGGATGCCTTGGCGGTAACGCAACAACTCCTGAAGATCAGCGCCTAGGGGCTGCACCTGCTGAAGCGCTGCAGGTAGTGGCGCTTCGGCGCTGAGCAACCAATGGCGACCAGCCAAGCCCCAACCGGCTCCATTTCCTGGCCCTTGATCTTCTACCAAGCCATGCCATAGCAATGCTTCCAGCGCCTGCAATTGCACCTGATCAGCAGGAAAAATAACCCGATCCAAGGCGCGATACACCTCTGCTCCAGCCCCTGCGGTTACGAGTAATTCAGCGCCCGCATCGCTTGCTGTTATCTCAGCAAGGGCCGCTAACCAGGCGGTGGCATTCACAAAACAGGTAGCTCGTTGTTCTCCAGGCGCTAAATCCAAAAGGGCTTGGCTGGTTTGGCCATGGAGTAAGCGCAAACTGCCTTTGCCATGGATTGCGATTCGGCTCACCTCAAAGCAAAACCGCCAAGGCAATGGGGGTAGAGCCCAGGGATCAAAACTTGAGGCGGTTGCAGGGTTCATCAGCTCAATTGTTGGTGGATAGTTGCCACCTCACTGAGGCGATAAAGCGAATGCAACTCCAAACCCTCAGCCCTGAGTGCCGCCTCACCACCCTCTTCGCGATCAACAATCGCCACCACTCTCTTCACCAGATAGCCCGCTGCTCGCAGTTGCATCACCGCCTTAAGGGCGGAACCAGCACTGGTAACAACATCTTCCAAAAGGGTGATCAACGAACCCGAAACGGGTAGCGGGCCTTCAAGCCAAGCTCCAGTGCCATGGCCTTTTGCTTCTTTACGCACAATCAAGGCATCAAGATTGCGGCCAGCCAGCGCTGCCCCATGGGCTACCCAGCTCACCATTGGGTCGGCGCCGAGGGTGAGCCCTGCCACCGCCACCGCCTCAGGTTCCACCAGCTCAAGCAACCTTGGTGCCAGCAGCAGAGCACCTTTGCCGCTGAGGGTGACCGGTTTGCAATTCACGTAATGCTCACTGCTCTTACCAGAAGCCAAAGTGAACTGGCCGCGCCTGTAGGCATGCAACGCCAACATTCGCAATAAGGGATCAAGGCTCAAAATTGCTCACTGGCGAAATAGCTAGATCGTTTTTAACCTGGCGCAGACCGTTACGCCTAAAAGAGCATGAAGTTCAAATTGCCTGGTGCTATTTCAATACTTTTTGGTGCTGGTTTATTGAGTTGTGTTTCTGCGCTAGCTGGGCCTGTAGTTTGCACCACCAGTTTTGAAGCCCCCAGCGCTGCAAACGCTGAAATCAAATCAACAGCAGTGGAAGTAACCAGTTGCGGACCGGTGCAAACCACTAACGATTTAATTGAGCAACGCTTTTTTTCTTACAGCTCCCCCTACGCCCGTGGCATAGATATCACTCACCAAATCACCGATATTCTGGGGATCAGCATGGGCGGTATCGATGGCAGCAAAGTGATGGGTTTTGGCTTCCCCGACCAAACAATCGTGTGGGATGGCTCCGCGGTAGAAAACACCACAAAAGCTTTAATGCAGGAGCAAAGCAACCCAATTCCATTGCGGGTACGCGATCTTCCAAGCAGCATGGGAAAATAAGATCTGGGAGACTAGTAACGCGGGGGTCTAGCAATCTGGTGAATGCAGCGAACTCATAATTCGCCTTAGCCGAGTTCGATCCTCGGGACCCCCATTCCAATTTTTCGCTCTACATCCATAATTCACTTAGTTCGTTATCGCGGTAAGCGGTTTCCATGGGTTTAAGCCTGCGGTTGCTTGGCCTGGTGCTGCTGCTGGCATTGCTGGCATTTTTTGTTGCCTCGGAATTTGCCCTAATTCGCCTACGGCCCACCCGGGTGCAGGAATTAGCTGAAAATGGCAGTTACGGGGCCCTGGCCGTTGAACGCTTACAAAGGCACCTGCGGCGCGCCCTGGTGGCAACCCAATTAGGGGTGAGCCTTTCTTTATTGGCCCTCGGCTGGGGCGTTCACAAATTGTTGGTGGGCCTGGCAACCAACGGCCTTCATCCCTACTTGGAGCTGTTGGTTTTTTTAAGCCTTGCCATCGTTGCCACCCTGTTGGGTGGGGTGCTGCCAAAGGCTTGGGTGCTTCGGGATCCAGAGGCTTCAGCCCTGCGGATAGGCCCCTTGCTAGAGGCGGTTAATCGATGCTTAACGCCGCTATTGGCGCCGCTGGAGCGGCTGGCGGAAATGCTCTTGCTTTTCACTGGCCTCCCGCGGGAATGGGACCGTTTAGTGCCAGCGCTGTCGGCGGGTGAATTGGAAAATTTGATTGAAAACGATGCAGTAACCGGTTTAGAACCGGATGAACGCAACATCCTTGAGGGGGTGTTTTCGCTGCGTGATACCCAGGTGCGGGAGGTGATGGTGCCCCGCAACGGCATGGTTACCCTCCCGCTCGGGGTGAGCTTTGCCGAATTGATGCAGGCGGTGCTCAGCACCAACCATGCCCGTTTCCCTGTGATCGGTGATTCCTTGGATGATGTGCGCGGCCTGCTCGACCTAAGGCTGTTGGCGGAACCACTTTCCCGCGGTGAACTGCAACCACACACCCCTTTGGCCGCCTACATCCGCAATGTGGAACGGATTCAAGAGAGTGCTTCCCTGGCTGAATTGCTTCCGGTGATCCGCAATGGCGAACCCCTGCTGGTGGTGGTTGATGAACAC